>ERZ1673748.2338-NODE-2338-length-14634-cov-14.468894_pt1 | contig 14634 bp, 12 predicted proteins | sample MGYA00580196_ERZ1673748 | MGnify/ENA primary metagenome ERZ1673748 (study PRJEB41218, sample SAMN15661796) | gut metagenome | host: Homo sapiens | place: Canada: London | collected 2015-08-20/2019-03-30 | study: EMG produced TPA metagenomics assembly of...
AGCCTACCTCGGATTTGTTGGGCATACCGGGCAGTTCCACCTCATTCTGCCAGTCTTTGCCCTCGGTCCAGCCTGCATCGGCGAGCATGGTATCAATGTACAGCTTGCGGGTCTTGTATTCGGACAGGTCAAGCGGTTTGGGCACATAGGTCTGCTGCTGCTCGGCGCGGCGGGCGGTGAGTTCCTCTTTCAGTGCGGCGTTTTCTGCAATAAGGGCAGCAAGGTCAATATCGTTTTCTGTGTCAGGCTGCACGGAGGAAACTTCGGCGGGCTGATTCAGCAGGGCGCGGTCAAAGTGTCCGGCAGTATAGTTTTCCCCATAGCAATACGCCACAAAATCAAGGAAAATGTACAGGTTTTCAAGGCATAGTTCGGCCTGTTCCTCGGTGACTTTTTTGCCGCTGTGGGCAGCGTTATTCCCCATACGGCGGATAAAATCCATGCGCCGCCAGATGTCCGTGCCGACAATATCCCGGAAGTCCTCGGCGTTCATCAAACTGACCAGCGTGTCCTGATAGGGCATGACCAACGCCTTATCCACCGAGTACATCCATTTTACGGCAAACTCCATCGCCCTGCGGCAGTTGAGGACGCAGGCAGACGGGTCGATATGCAGGATGCGCTCGGCGGAGATGGCAACCGAGGCAAAACTCTCAAATTGCGGGGTAGCGGTAAAAATATCGAAGTTGGTCATAAAACTTCCTCCACACGGTATTGCATAGAAAATTTTATTTTTCTTCAGAAGCAGCGGCTTCATTCAGATTTTTATAGTGCATTGTCTCGAGTTTTTCATTGTAAGCCGTTCTGTCAATAATTGCCTTGACAAGTGTATCTAGTTCACGCCCCTCCGAATAATCCGCTGCGGCAAAGTATTTGATACGTTTGTCGTGCATCATTTTATAGACTTTTTTCTTATCTTGTGTATCGGCGTTATAAACACCAATCGAATGTCCTCCATAGGAATTAACAAGTTTCATACAAGGAATATCCGCATCACTATCCCCAATGTAAATCATATTTCTGAACGGAATCCGCATATTATCTGGTGTAAAATAGTCATTTACGCCGGAATCATTTATATCTAAAACGCCTTTCTCAATTCTAAACAGAAACTGTGTTTTATTCGTGTAATTTATAACCTGTGCAGGCCATACTGCTACGCCGCGCTCATTATAGTAGAAAGAACTGGCGTATATTTTCTTGAACGCGCCATTTTTGGCAACCGATGTTCCTTCAATCATTTCCTTCAGACCGGAAGAAATAATGTAATGCTCAACTTCGACGCCTTTGGTTTTCCCATACTTCCGAATTCTTTCAAACCAAGTCTCTACACCGGGAAATAATTGCACCTGCGCACCGTATTCTTGCAGTTTCTGACGATTGAATACAAACTTGCCTTCCGACTCTGTCATCATGACATACATATAGGCAAGATTGTTGTCCATATCATTTCCGCGTGCCAATCCGTTTGATTTCTTCCAGAAATCGCCTACGTCAAACCCAACAGATTGGATATATCCCTGCGCCTGCATATCGTCAGGAGACAAAGTTTTGTCGAAATCATAGCAGATTGCAACAACGGGAATGGATGTTTTTTCTTCTCTTTTAAATTCAGAAGTACTCATGTTTTCACCTCATTGCTATTTAAATTGGTTTATAAATTATGCCTATAGGCACAACGACGAATATAATCCTTCGACAGCTTTTGATTTGTCGGTCTGTTCGACAAAGGCTGCAAATTGATTTTGAAGCTCAATTGGTGGCAAAGTTACTTTGTATTTTTCCAGAAATACCGCGGGAACTCTTCGCTGCCCAGCACTTCCTGTCATATTATCAGCAGCATCTTTTCTGAATGCATCGAACGACGTCAACGAATATAGCCAATACGGATTACTTTTGTTGTTAATAGGTCTAAGAATATGAAACTCTGTTGAACCAAACCCAATGTTGTTGCAAAGACCAACTGCAACAGCACCTTTTCCATTCTCCATACAAGGAGTGATTTTCGCAAATAGAACATCGTTTTCCGCAAAGTATGTAAAACCTGTTTTGACTTCATCGTATGCTTTTATTTGTGAAGCATCAATCTTTCCGCTTTCCGATACAGCAGGCATAGGAACAAAAGAAACACTAAGACCGGAGACCAAGCGTTTGTCGGTTCCCTTTTTGGGATTTAGCTCGCAACAAGTACCTAAATATTGCAGCCCCCAACCTTTTGTATCTGTTCCGGGCATACCAAACATTTCGACAAATCGAGCTTTGACGAGTTCATCCAACTTTTGGAGTTGTTGTTGGCGTGTCTTTATAATGTCATATACGTAATCAAGCTGTTTACATATTGATTGTTGTTCACTTATAGGCGCTTCAAGCACTTCATAACGCGAAATATAATCGTCTGTTTTCAGATTATGAAGCCCGGTTGTCTTACTTTCAAAAGGTCTTGTGCCGCCTTTTCGATAATTATGGAAAAGAGAATAAAATACATACCTTGGAAGCCAAACAGCTTGATTTTTGACCCGCAACAGACCTGTGAAATTATTGAACAAGTATGTGCTTTCTGGACCATCAAAATATATAACACGACCAACAGGCTGTTTATCACTTCCGCCAGATTTCTCGATTATAATATCGCCTTTCCGTAAATACTTGGCATCAATATTTTTCTTTTGAATTGTTCTGGTAACTACATTACTATAATCGACAATGCCTTCATTAGTAAAATTAGTTGTCCGAAGCACGGGGATACCATTCCCTGATTCATCATCCGTACCCCATTCTCCAGAAAGAACTTTTCCTGTTATCTCAATTAGTTTGGCCATCGGTTTACTCCCACAAATCCGAAGTTGTATCAGGCGATAAACTTCTGGTGGGAGGCTTTGACGTTGGTTTGGTTGACCATAGCATACTGCATAGTGGTATCAATTTGCGAATGACCGAGGATTTTTTGCACCTGTTCAATCGGCATACCTTTATCTATGGCGCGGGTTGCCATCGTGCGGCGGAATTTATGCGGGTGGATTTTTACCAAATTGACGCTGCGCCCCAGTTCCCGCAGACGAACCTCCACGCCGCTGATTTTCAAGCGGTCATGTGGTGCGTCCAAAGTGACAAACAGGGCGGGGTTGCGGTCTGTACGGTGCTTTAGATAATTTTGCAGGTGCAATTTTGCCTTTGCATCGAAATATACACGGCGTTCTTTATCGCCCTTGCCAAATACCACACACTCGCGGGCTTCAAAATTCACATCGTCAATGTTCAGATTTACCAATTCACCAACACGGATGCCTGTGGAATACAGCAGGTCGATCATTGCCAAATCACGCGCACAGGCGCAATGGTCGCGCAGCTGCTCAATGGCTTCGTCCGAGATCGTTTCTTTAACCTGTTGCTTTGTCTTGATTTTGTGGATTCGCCGCATAGGGCTTTTGAGGATATAATCCTCTTCTTCCAGCCATGAGAAAAAGCTGGAAATGTTACGGCGAATATTATCTACAGTCACTTTGCCACAGCCGTTGATTTGCTGATACCCCGAAAGATAACTGCGAATTTCTTCCGTGCATATTTTTCGGATGGGCGTGGTAGTACTTTGCAGCATTCGCTCCACCGTAACACGGTAATATTGCAGCGTTCTTTCAGAGCAACCCTCAATTTTCTTGGCATCCAGAAACATTTGCAGATATTCGGCGTTGGAAATTTCTGCTTTTTGCGGTTCGTTTTCTGCCAGATTTTTCAGCAGCACTTCTTGCAGCTTTTTCATCTGGGCAATGCTCAAATATTCCGCCATTTCGTTGAGAATTGTGACAAGCTTTTCTTCCATGATGGTACACTCCTTTTCTGTGTACCATCGTCCTGCCCCGGCATAAGCCCGTATTTACTTTTTTTAGCCGAAATATTGCTGCATCAAGCTGTCAAACAGAAGCTGTGCTTCGTCCAAGGACTTCTGTACGGCAACTTTTGATTTGTCGACTTGATGAACGAAGGCGGCAAATCTATTTTGTAAGTCTAATGGTGGAACTATAACCTTAACAGCATTCAACTTTGCAATCGTTAATCTCGTGATTGCTGCACCTCCCATGTTATTACGAATATCTGAATACATATCCGCATTGTTGAGGAGTGCGGCCAAAAAGTATCCATTTATTACATTTCGGTTTTGTTTAAGCAACGCCACACTTGAGAGTAACGTAAATTCTTCCTTCAATGTATTCACTATTGCAATTCCAGTAGTTGCGCCATCTTTAATATACAGCACATCTCCTTGTTCAGGATTGCATCTCTCAAATATTGGACGATGAACGGCTTCTGGAACATACGTTATATTAGAGAAATCAAAGCCGGATGCTTTAATGTTTTTAGCAGTAATATACTTATAGTCACCCATTGAAAAGCTCTCTGGGGAGAAATGTGTTCCATCATTTAATTTTATGCAAACCTCTTTTAATGTTCTTTTGTTCCAATTCATTGGATTGGATATCGGGTCCCCAAACAATTCGACAAATCGAGCTTTGACGAGTTCATCCAACTTTTGGAGTTGTTGTTGGCGTGTCTTTATAATGTCATATACGTAATCAAGCTGTTTACATATTGATTGTTGTTCACTTATAGGCGCTTCAAGCACTTCATAACGCGAAATATAATCGTCTGTTTTCAGATTATGAAGCCCGGTTGTCTTACTTTCAAAAGGTCTTGTGCCGCCTTTTCGATAATTATGGAAAAGAGAATAAAATACATACCTTGGAAGCCAAACAGCTTGATTTTTGACCCGCAACAGACCTGTGAAATTATTGAACAAGTATGTGCTTTCTGGACCATCAAAATATATAACACGACCAACAGGCTGTTTATCACTTCCGCCAGATTTCTCGATTATAATATCGCCTTTCCGTAAATACTTGGCATCAATATTTTTCTTTTGAATTGTTCTGGTAACTACATTACTATAATCGACAATGCCTTCATTAGTAAAATTAGTTGTCCGAAGCACGGGGATACCATTCCCTGATTCATCATCCGTACCCCATTCTCCAGAAAGAACTTTTCCTGTTATCTCAATTAGTTTGGCCATCGGTTTACTCCCACAAATCCGAAGTTGTATCAGGCGATAAACTTCTGGTGGGAGGCTTTGACGTTGGTTTGGTTGACCATAGCATACTGCATAGTGGTATCAATTTGCGAATGACCGAGGATTTTTTGCACCTGTTCAATCGGCATACCTTTATCTATGGCGCGGGTTGCCATCGTGCGGCGGAATTTATGCGGGTGGATTTTTACCAAATTGACGCTGCGCCCCAGTTCCCGCAGACGAACCTCCACGCCGCTGATTTTCAAGCGGTCATGTGGTGCGTCCAAAGTGACAAACAGGGCGGGGTTGCGGTCTGTACGGTGCTTTAGATAATTTTGCAGGTGCAATTTTGCCTTTGCATCGAAATATACACGGCGTTCTTTATCGCCCTTGCCAAATACCACACACTCGCGGGCTTCAAAATTCACATCGTCAATGTTCAGATTTACCAATTCACCAACACGGATGCCTGTGGAATACAGCAGGTCGATCATTGCCAAATCACGCGCACAGGCGCAATGGTCGCGCAGCTGCTCAATGGCTTCGTCCGAGATCGTTTCTTTAACCTGTTGCTTTGTCTTGATTTTGTGGATTCGCCGCATAGGGCTTTTGAGGATATAATCCTCTTCTTCCAGCCATGAGAAAAAGCTGGAAATGTTACGGCGAATATTATCTACAGTCACTTTGCCACAGCCGTTGATTTGCTGATACCCCGAAAGATAACTGCGAATTTCTTCCGTGCATATTTTTCGGATGGGCGTGGTAGTACTTTGCAGCATTCGCTCCACCGTAACACGGTAATATTGCAGCGTTCTTTCAGAGCAACCCTCAATTTTCTTGGCATCCAGAAACATTTGCAGATATTCGGCGTTGGAAATTTCTGCTTTTTGCGGTTCGTTTTCTGCCAGATTTTTCAGCAGCACTTCTTGCAGCTTTTTCATCTGGGCAATGCTCAAATATTCCGCCATTTCGTTGAGAATTGTGACAAGCTTTTCTTCCATGATGGTACACTCCTTTTCTGTGTACCATCGTCCTGCCCCGGCATAAGCCCGTATTTACTTTTTTTAGCCGAAATATTGCTGCATCAAGCTGTCAAACAGAAGCTGTGCTTCGTCCAAGGACTTCTGTACGGCAACTTTTGATTTGTCGACTTGATGAACGAAGGCGGCAAATCTATTTTGTAAGTCTAATGGTGGAACTATAACCTTAACAGCATTCAACTTTGCAATCGTTAATCTCGTGATTGCTGCACCTCCCATGTTATTACGAATATCTGAATACATATCCGCATTGTTGAGGAGTGCGGCCAAAAAGTATCCATTTATTACATTTCGGTTTTGTTTAAGCAACGCCACACTTGAGAGTAACGTAAATTCTTCCTTCAATGTATTCACTATTGCAATTCCAGTAGTTGCGCCATCTTTAATATACAGCACATCTCCTTGTTCAGGATTGCATCTCTCAAATATTGGACGATGAACGGCTTCTGGAACATACGTTATATTAGAGAAATCAAAGCCGGATGCTTTAATGTTTTTAGCAGTAATATACTTATAGTCACCCATTGAAAAGCTCTCTGGGGAGAAATGTGTTCCATCATTTAATTTTATGCAAACCTCTTTTAATGTTCTTTTGTTCCAATTCATTGGATTGGATATCGGGTCCCCAAACAATTCGACAAATCGAGCTTTGACGAGTTCATCCAGCTTTTGGAGTTGATATTGGCGCGTGTAGATAAGTTTCTCTACCTTCTTAAAGGAATTAGCATACTCTATTTGCTTACCGATTTCCGGAAGAGGAATTTCTAAGTCGTTAATATCCTTCAACGAAATATTCAGTTGAGCTACGCCTTGCTTCTTTCTCTCAAATTGCTTTTTAATAAGGGGAGAGGTTAATATCAACTTGACATAGGGCAAATAAATATCATCTTTCTTGATTCGTATAATTGCTAATGCCTGATTTATGTTGGCGGGCAACATATTCCTTGTGACGATTGCAACACGTCCTATAACGCCCGCAATGGAAAACAGAATATCGCCCTCTTTTAGTTGAGACCTTTTCAATTTTTCGTGGCATTCTTCTGAAATATGCGTTGCCTTGTTCTGTATATAGTCGCCTTTTTCAGAAAAGCACTCGATTTTCAAAAAATTCACACCAGTGTCTTGGAACTCATATCCTAGTGTTGTTGGGGTTGTACCTTTTGTGACCAACTCTGCTATTTCAGATAATCGTACACGCTTTATTACAGCCATCAATTTACTCCCACAAATCCGAAGTTGTATCCGCCATCACAGCAGAGTTATTCTTTATCATCTTCATCTTTCACAACACCCTCAATCATCCCGGCAACAGCCTGCCCCAGCAGCATTGTGCTTGCGTTTTCTGCCGCAACCACCGGGCGACCGGTCTGCGCTTCAATTTCTTTTCGGGCGTTGCCGGCTACCGTGCCGCCCTGCTTTGCCACAGTGCGGTTTTCTTCCAGCCCTTGCGGATTCTGAGCCTTGGTGAGTTCTGTTGTGGTGGCTTCCGCCAACATATTCAGCGCCAGCTCCAACGTACTCATATTGTCGCGCAGGTTTTCCTTTTTCAGCCCTTTCAGGTTCTTGTACTGCCGCGTGTTCAGCCCGGACCACGCCTTTGTGACTTCGTCCGTCAAAATGGCGTACTCCTGCCCCTTTTGCACCCCGTGCGTGCTCCACGCATCGGTCAGCTCTTTGCGGGCGCGGATGGTTTGCAGGCGCTGGTTGATCCACTCCGGCGGGTAGCCTTTCTGTGCATAGGTGTCCAGCGCGCGTTCAATGGTAAGCTCCGGGTCGATGATTTCCTCAATGCGCTCACGCCCGACCATGGCCAGCCACATTTTGAATGGCTCGGCCTTTTTGGACGGGATGGACTGGATGATGCGCAGCAACTGCTCGGTATTCGCTACATCCGTAAGGCGGCGCTTGCCATCGGCGGCTTTCATTTTCAACTGGTGACAATTTGTCACCAGTTCATTTCCTTCTTCCTTCAAGCGCTGCTTCAGCTTGTTCCAGTATTTTCTGCCGGTCTTGTAGTCGGGGCTTTCTGTCAATGCAACCACGACATCCACCACCGAAAAATACCATTCTTCTTTTTCCTCATCCCAAGCGGTGCGGATGGTCTGATCTTCAAATACTTGCAGTTTCTCGTTTTCCGTCATGGTGCGCTCCTTATTTCAGCATCTGCTCCAGCTCGTTCATTGCCGTGTTGACCTCTTTCTCCAAGCGGCGCAGCTCTGCCATGATCTCACTCGTCGGCGGGTACTCCACAGGTTTGTACTCGGTCTTTTTGTATTTGTTGATGGACAGGTCGTAGCCGTTATCCACAATTTCCTGCTTGGGAACAAAGAACGATTTTTCCGTGCGGGCGCGGTTTTTCTCGGCGTCCAGATTTTTGAAGCGCGCAATAATGTCGGGAATATCGTTCTCCTGCACGGGGCTGCGCTTGTCGTCCAGCGAAAGACCGTCGGCCTGCATATCGTAGAACCACACGTTATCCGTGCCGCCATGCCCGGTCTTGGTGAAAATCAAAATGGCAGTGGAAACACCGGCATAGGGCTTGAACACGCCGGACGGCATCGAGATAACTGCCTCCAGACGGTTGCCGTCTACCAGTTCTTTACGGATTGCCTTGTGCGCGGTGGACGAGCCGAACAGCACACCATCGGGAACAATGCAGGCGCAGCGCCCGCCGATTTTCAGCATACGCAGGAACAGCGCAAGGAAAAGCAGTTCTGTTTTCTTGGTCTTGCAGACCTTCAGCAGGTCGGCGGATATGGTGTCCGCGTCCAAGCTGCCCTTGAACGGCGGATTGGCAAGAATCAGCGAGTATTTTTCTTTGTCCGGGTTTTGGTCGCTCAGGCTGTCGCGGTACTCAATGTAGGGGTTATCGATGCCGTGGGTCATCATGTTCATGGCGCCGATGCGCAGCATCGTGCGGTCCATATCGTAGCCGAAGAACATATGATTCATGTAGTGGTCTTTTTTCTGACGGTCAAAGAAGATTTCTTCTTTGCGGTTCTCTTTCAGGTACTCGCCTGCCGCCACAAGGAAGCCGGAAGTGCCACAGGCGGGGTCGCAGATAATTTCGTCCGCCTTGGGATCCATTAGCTCGACCATCATTTTGATGATATGGCGCGGCGTGCGGAACTGACCGTTCAAGCCGGACTGTGCGATTTTGGAGAGCAGATATTCATAGGTGTCACCGCGCACATCCACCGCCTGCGACTCATTCATCAGGCGGTAGATTTCGTCCAGCGCGTCCACTACTTTGGACAGCAGCAGCGGCGTGGGCAACTTGAAAATGGCGTCGTCCATGTATTTGGAGTAGGCACTGTTCTTGTCGCCGTGCAGATTTTTGATGAACGGGAACACCCATTCCTGCATGGTGGCGTACATTTTCTGCGCCGGAAAGTCGTGGAACACGCTCCATTTGAGCTGCTGACCGTCGATGGTGCGCTCGCCGAGCTGCACCTCGTCCGCAAAAATGCTCTGGTACGGCAGACCCAGCATGGCGGCTTCCTTGGCGCGCAGGTTGTCGGAATCGTCCAAGTCGTGAATGAACATTAAATAAGTGATTTGTTCAATGACATCCAGCGGATTTACAAGACCGCCCGCCGCAAAAATATCCCAAAGGCTGTCGATTTTGTTTTTGAGTTCTCCTGTAATCATGTTAGTTCTCTCCGTTCCAAATGTAAGAAGTGTAGCGGCCACCGCCGATTTTTGTGATGTGCTTGTTATTTAGCAGGTCTGCCAGTGCCCGCTGGACAGTGATTTGGCTGATGTCCGGGCACTGCTTTAGGATTTCGCTTTTGGTGATTTCGCCTTGGTGCAATTTAATGATTTCCCGCACGCGGTCAGGCTTTGACAGACCCTTGGCGGTTAGCTGTGTGGCAATCTCGTCAAAGCTTTTGTATGCCGTAACAAGAGTGTTCAGCAGGTAGGCGGTAAAAGGTGCGTAGTCATTTGTGCCGGCAGCCCAATTATGGGAACTGCGTTGCAGCGATGTATCGTAGGATGCTTTTGTGTTAAAAAGAATCGCGTCTATGCTGCTGTATTGCTCCACTTCATAGCCAGAACGGTACAGGAGCAGTGCCAGCAGCAGGCGGCTCATTCGTTCGGTGCCGTTATCGAAGGGGGCAATGTTCAGAAAGTCCACCATGAACAACGGAATCAAAAGCAGCGGGTCAAGGACTGGGTCTTGCAGGGCTTGTTCAAAGGCATTGCATAGGGAAGCAAGGCTTTCAGCGCATGGTTCGCCGGCGGTATCTTTATAATTGCCACCCACAGCTTTACCGCAGAATTTGTATAAATCCCGATGCAACTGTAAAATAGTGGATGGTGCCAGTGGCAGGAAGTCATAATTGGCACTTATGGAGGTCAGCACATCCCGATAACCTGCCACTTTTTTCTCATCATCGGTTTGCGGATTGGTTTTATTCAGGATGAGTTTTTTCAGCCGATCCTCTGCAACGGTGATGCCTTCCATGCGATTCGATGCGGCAACAGTTTGCAGTGCCGCGGTCTCTTTGATTTCGGATAAGGCGGCAGCATCTGTTTCAAGGAGTCTGTTCAGCCGACCTTTGTATTCATGGAGTTGCGTCAGACGGAACACAATCTCTGGCGTCAGTAGCCGGGAGTATGTTGCTTTGAAGTCAAATGTTTTCATTGTGAAACCCTTACTTGTTATTTACATCAAAATTAGCATAATGATGTAAATATACTATACGTTATTATCATTCAAAAGTCAATGGAAAGTATATCTTTTTGTAAAATATGATAAAGTTGAATCGTGTATTTGGCATATATGACAAAAGCACCCCAATAAATAGAAGCGAACCTACGAACAGGGGCATTATTACGATAAAATATCTATTGCTCGGTGCGGTTCATGCGTGTTAGTGCCGCCTGCAATCGTTATCGGCGGCAATGCGATCTTTTGTGGGAACGGCAAATCACAACGCTTGACGAGCTGTTGACTTACAAAGAAAATCTGCAAGCTGAATATAACACTCTTACGGCGCAGCGTAGGGCGCTCTATTGCGGGAAGAGTAGGCGGGCTTGTACCCGGTTTGGAGCTGAAATCTATTTTTCTCGGCGTTTCACAGTCCAGAAACCCGAATCTTGCCGCTGTTTTTTACCGTATGCGTTTGATTGAAAGCTACGGTACAGGAATCGGAAAGATTGAGCGCGCCTACAAATCCTGCCCGATGCAGCCGGAATTTGAAACGGCAAAGGGTGTTTTCCGCGTGACACTTCCGAACCGCAATGAAGTGCAGGAAACAGGCGGAAAAGCGCAGCCCGGCGAGGGGTGCAGCACATCTGCATAAATCGCTCAGAAAGCCCCGTGTGCACGGAGTTTTAGCCCCACCGTGTCGGAAAAATAGCCCCACTTTCACGCACTAAAGCCCCAACATCCTCTATAATGAACATGGCACAGTAAATTCTGTGACTAAATTCTTTATGGAGGACTCCAAAATGATAAACTATTTGGAGATTTTGAGGCTTAACCATCTCGGTTACAGCCAACGGACGATTGAGATAACCGCTCATTGTTCGCGACACACCGTCCGCGAGGTTTTAGCCGAGATGGACAAGCATGGCATCCAGTGGCCCTTTGATGACGACATTACTAACGCTGATCTGGAGCGGATGCTCTTCCCGGACAAGTACAAGAGTGCTTGCTTGTACATTGAACCGGACTATCCGTACATTCACCGTGAGCTGGCAAAGCATGGCGTTACCCTGACCTTGTTGTGGGAGGAGTACCGCCGCAAATGCTACGATGAAGGCAAGAAGCCGTACATGTTTACGCAGTTCGGCGAGAAATACCGTAAATGGGCCCGCGTCACCAAGGCAACCATGCGTATCCAGCACAAGCCCGGAGATGCCATTGAGGTGGATTGGGCTGGCGATACAATCCCCATTTTCGATTCTGTAACCGGTGAGCAGAGCAAGGCTTATCTATTTGTAGCAGTCCTGCCCTGCAGTTACTACGCCTATGCAGAAGTTTGCGGTGACACGCAGACTGAGAATTGGCTGAACTGCCACGTTCATGCGTTTAACTACTTTGGCGGAGCAACGAGACTTTTGATTCCGGACAACTGCAAAACTGCGACGTATTCCAATACCCGGTATGATGTGGTAGTGAACCGCAGCTACCAGGAGTTGGCAGAGTACTATTGAACTGCCATTGTTCCAACTCGCGTTCGTAAGCCAAAGGATTATCAGCGAAAAAATGTTATCAGCAATCTCAGCCTGAATAAGCGCTATGATCGAATTTTCAGGCTGAACTGCTGTCTTTGATTGCCGATAATCATTTAATCAAGTCCGCAGAAATGGAGTCCTGCAAATAAAAGTCAATAGGTTTTGCAGAAAAAGTCCAAAAAAATACTCGGCAGATAGCCGAGTAAAAATGCGTACAGCAAACAGGACTCCCTCAAAAATCGGAGGCAGCCAAATGACAAAATGAGCATTACAGATTAGCCTTCTTCGACCTGAGTTGCGCTTTCAGCGGCGTTCAGGCACTCCTTAACGCGGGCATAGTAAATACGCAGGAACTTGTTCGCGGCAGCAGTAGTGCAAACGAAGAACGGCTTCCCCTCGTCACGCTTTTTGGCGTAGAACTGGTAAACCGCTTCGTTTTCGGGTTTGCATTTAACGTAAGTAGAAACCACCTGAAAGAGCGCTTTCCTCAGCTGAGGTGACCCGCGCTTGGAAGTTGTCACACTGGAAAGCTGCATCTTGCCGGAGCCAACAACGCCGGGGTCTACGCCTGCAAAGGCCACAATAGAACTGCGGTGCGGGAAACGGCGAACATCACCCAATTCAGCCATGAGATGCGGTCCTGTGGACTTTCCAACGCCGTACATGGCCATAACGGTCTCGTACTCCGGCAGCTGCTTGCAGAGATTCAGCATCTCGGCTTCCAGCTTGGACTGGTTTTCGCGCAGTGCAATAAGCTGGTCGGCGGCAACTGTAACCAGTAATTTAGCATTGTTGTCACGCGGCAGCGTGGTGTAAAGCCCGCAACTGGCTGCGTAGAGAGCATCTGCCGCATCAGTACTAAAATGGTAGCCCTTTCTCTTGCACCATTTCTTGTATCGCTCTTCAAAAGCATCCGGTGACATACGGTTAATGCAGTCGCAATGCCAAAAGCTTCGGTAAAAGTCCACCCACTTCAAATGTCCGTCTGCCTTTTCGGGGCTTGAGAACAGCTCGTTTACACCCGGAAAGGTCTTGTCAGACAAAGAAATAAGGTTGTTTGTGAGCATGACAATATTCTTATTATACAAGTCGCATTGACGTGCGCACAACTTGAGTTGCTGTCTAATTGCTTCCATAGGAGTATATTCCCGCAATGTAGACCAGTTGTCAAGCCCATACTTGGCAATTTTTAGGGCATCTTTCGGGTCGGATTTTACTTTGCGCAGAGAGCCTGCTCCGCTTTGCTTAATAAGCAATGGGTTCAGGATGCTTACAAAGATTCCCTCACTGTGAAGCAGCGCTGCTACCGGCTCATGATATCTGCCGGTTGCTTCCATTACAACGCGGGTATCTGGTTCCATGCAAAGAACATCCAACGCAAGATGTGACAGTTCAATATCTGAATGCCTTACCTCATATGGCGCTGCAACAAGCTTCCCACCAGGCTTCATGGCAGCTACCATACTCTTACTCTTAGAAACATCGATTCCAACTACGGTCATTCGTTTTCCTCTCAGTTTGAATTTGCAACGGCTTCCGCCTTTTACTTATTGCTTGTTCAATCTCCTGGGTAACACGAACGCACCGCTTTACGGTGGGACTACCTGCGTAAATCGAATGCTGCGAATAAGAATGGCGGCTGACTGACTCCATTGCGGACGTGTGAGTCCAAGGATTATCGTGTCAGGCCACTACATTCTTATTCTACAGCTTAGGCAACAAGTTGGATAGCAACACGACTGGATGCCGTGGGGCTACCCACAAATATATTGTAGGAGGAATCTCTGTTATGAAAATCAAAAAACCTGTATCTGCACCGGAAACCCAGCGCAAAATCAAGCGCAGTTACCTGACGGTTGCCACGGTTGCCGCCGCGGTAATCGTGATGGCGTTGTCTGTGTATGCGGACGACCCGCTGGCGACCATCAATGCACTGAGCGATTTTGTGTTCAGCGCCATTAAGGCCATTGGTGCCATTCTGCTGGGCTTCGGCATTGTGCAAATCGGTCTTGCCCTGAAAAGCCACGATGCCGGGCAGCGCGCGCAGGGCTTTATGACCTTTTTCGGCGGTGTTGTTATCTACTTTGCCAAGGATATTCTGGATATGATTCTGTAAGAAGAAGCACTATGCTCATTATACTTGATTATTTTCCCGGAAAATGCTATATTATATTGAGCAAGATTCCAATACTTTCAATCAGTATAATGAGGTGATGAGCGTGGCACTGGTGACAAATGAGCAGGTAATTAAAGCCCTTCGAAATTACAATCCTTGGTGGAGAAATCCAAGTGCTGCGAAAGAAGAAGATCGACCACAGCATCGTGTTGCCTATCATGAAACACTGC
>ERZ1673748.2356-NODE-2356-length-14555-cov-5.480621_pt1 | contig 14555 bp, 12 predicted proteins | sample MGYA00580196_ERZ1673748 | MGnify/ENA primary metagenome ERZ1673748 (study PRJEB41218, sample SAMN15661796) | gut metagenome | host: Homo sapiens | place: Canada: London | collected 2015-08-20/2019-03-30 | study: EMG produced TPA metagenomics assembly of...
TCCCTGACATCCCTGGCTTTCCTGACGTCTTCAACTTCCCTGACATCCCTGGCTTTCCTGACGTCTTCAACTTCCCTGACATCCCTGGCTTCCCCGACGTCTTCAACTTCTCTGCCATCTCTGCCATCTCTGATTCCCTGTCTGATTTCTTATCCAACTTCTTCTGCTTCTTCTGCTGCTTCTTCTTTACGCTGTAGCCGAAGGTTCCCACCTTCCGACCACCCGCCAGATACTCCCCATGGGAATAAACCAGAAGACCCGCATCATTAAGACGAAACCTGTTGTTTTTATCCATATAAGCTTCATCCGCATGGACCGCAAGCACATCCGCAAGAAACATATCATGAGACCCCAGCTCCTTCACCTCACGCACCCTGCACTCGATTGAAACCGGAGCCTCCCCGATCATCGGTGCAGAAACAAACTGCGCTTTCTCTTTCGTAAGGTTCAGCTTCCGGAACTTGTCCACATCACGTCCCGAACGGACCCCGCAGAAATCCGTTGCAAACGCCAGCTTCTCCGTTGTCAGATTGATCACAAATTCACCCGTTTTCCGGATCATATCATAGGAATAACGGGAAGGTCGGACAGAAATATAAGCCATCGCCGGATTGGTACACACCGTACCCGTCCACGCAACCGTTATGATATTATCATGCCCCTCACCATCGGTAACACTCACCATTACAGCCGGCAGCGGATAGATCATGTTCCCCGGCTTCCATAACTGTTTCGCCATTTTCCGTCACCTCTTATGCATAATCGCTGTTCATCAGCTGAGCAGCCTCCATCATAGCCGGGATCAGCTGCTTCTTTCTGGAAACCACACCCGGCAGACTGAAGGTATCTCCATCCGGTTTCCGCTCAAAAGCGATCTCCGCCATCTGCTGGCTACCCTCCCCGTAAAACAGAAGCTCTGTAGACTCCTCCAGGATATTCGTCAGCATAAAATAAACTCTCGTGATATCATGACGGCCACACTCACTCACCATAAACGGCATCAGCTTCTCCTTGATCTCCTTAAGCTCCTCGCTGTCCATGGAACTGATCTGACCCACACCAAAGGAAACATTACCCTCACCGATAAACTTCTTGTAATCCTGATAAAAAATCTCCTCCGGAGACTTATCCTTCAGATTACTTCCCGCAGAAAACATCTCTCGGGCAAACTCCTCGATCTTGATCCCCGCGATCAGCGCAAGAGCACTGGCAGCGATCTTATCCGTCTGCGTACAGGTCGGTGAACGGAACATCAATGTATCCGAAATAATAGCCGCACAGAGAAGCCCCGCGATCTTTTCCGGGATCTCCAGTCTCTGCTCTCCGTAGATCTCATAAAGGATCGTACCCGTACATCCCACCGGCTCATTACGAAAAGCAACCGGCGTCATGGTCTGCAAGGTACCCAGCTTATGATGATCGATGATCTCAAGGATCTCCGCCTTCTCGATATTATCAACAGCCTGATCCACCTCATTATGATCCACAAGAACCACTTTCTTTTTATGCATATCCAGAAAATTACGTCTGGAGATCGTACCGATACACTTACCATGAGGATTGATCACCGGAAACGCCCTGTGACGGTTTTTGATCATAACATCCTGGATATCATCCGTAAAATCCTCGGTATTAAACGTAACCATGTTATCCCGCTTCATAACAAAGCTGACCGGAATACTCTGGTTGATCAGACGTGCAATATTAAACGTATCATACGGAGACCGGATGATCACGATATTCTTCTCATGAGCAAGCTTTATAACCTTCTCGGAAACCACGATATTCAGCCCCACGATGATACAGCTGACATTCTGGCTGATCGCCTGAAGATGATCCTCCTCACGGTCACCCATGATGATCATATCATCCTCCTCAACGTAGCCCTCCAGCATCTTCGGGTTGGCAGTACCGACAAGCACACGCCCCTTCACAAAATATCCGTGTCCGTTACCTTCCACCACTTCACCGCCAACAGTCTCGGCAATTCTCTGATACTGCGTCCTCGCATTGGAAAGAAGATAACTGTCTGTAGTATCCATATAGGTCTTTGCGATATCACCAATCGTCACAAGCCCCTCCAGACACCCATCCTTATCACGGATCGGAAGAGAAACGATCCCGTTCTCCTGCATCAGATCCCAGGTATTCTTCAGCGACATATTCTTATCCGCCTGCGGACTGGTCCGGATATCCATATCCTTGACCTGCGTACCGATATTCCCCAGATAAGCCGGCGGCTGTACGCCAAAACGGTTCAGCACATACCTGGTCTCCTCATTGATCTGCCCCGCTCTCTTCGGGATATATTTTTTATTCTGCGTAGTTCTGTTCTTAATATCCGCATAAGCAATAGCCGAACAGATGGAATCCGTATCCGGATTCTTATGTCCGATTACAAATATTCTCTCCGGTTTTTTCATACACATCCATCCTTTTTCATCCAAAATAATCATAATTTAATATTTGCAAACAAAGCACCCAGGGAAGTAGTAGCCTCTTCCCCCGACTCCGGAAGCTCAAAAGACTCCTCCTCAACCTCCTTAGCCATCAGATCCGATGCCTCTTTAATACTCAGGCTCAGCTTACCATCCTTGATCGCGATAACCTTCACCTTAACCTTATCCCCAACACTCAAAACCTCAGAAGGCTTCCGTATCCTCTTCTCACAGATCTGAGAAATATGCACCAGCCCGGAAACCCCGTTCCCAAGCTCCACAAAAGCACCATACGGCTGCAAACTCTCAACCGTACCCTCCGTCACAAAACCAACCTGGATATTAGAAATCTTATTCCGTTTCTCCACCTCAGCCCTCTCACGAAGAATCTCCCTCGCCGAAAGCACCAGCCTCTTCTTCGCCTTATCAGCCTCGATCACCCGCACCTGGATCGGCTTATTCAGAAACACCTCCGTATCCTCAACAAACTCCAAAGCAAGCCTGGATGCCGGAATAAAACCACGGACACCCTCAACGTAAGCAATGGCACCCCCGTTAACGATCCCCTTCACAACAACATCCAGCACCTCACCCGAATCCTGAAGCTCCTTCAGCCTGTCCCAGGCAAGCACATCCGCAGCATCCGCTCTGGAAAGAAGAATATTCCCCTGACCATCATCCCTACGAAGAACCATCGCCTGAACCTCATCCCCCGGCTGAACAGCCTCTTTAATATTAAACCCCGGCACCCTGGAAAACTCCTCCACCGGAATAAAACCCTCAGCATAAAACTTAAGGTCAAGAACAACCCCCGACTCATCCACACTCACAACAGTCCCTGAGATAATATCACCCTCATCGATCCTCTTAAAAGAAGCCTCCAGCTCCCTCTCAAAATCCTTCATAGACTCCGCCATATCCAGACCTCCCATTCAAACAAAAACCCAACCACCGCCGCCCCAAACCAGACGACAGCACTATAATCCTAATCATTATAGCATGCACACCCCACCCGCGCTATATTTTTTGCACTGGAAATTTCTTAACCCCTTTATTTCTCTCCAACACACAGGACAGACTCAGATCAGCCCATTTATCACAACCTTGACGCTTTCTTTGTTTCTCTCCAACGCACAGGACGGACTGCCGGAGGGGCGGCTGCATGGTCGGGACCCGGTGCGTCGGAGTAAGCCGCTGGTCATACTTAGCGCCTGAGGCTTCTGACGGGAAGGTACTCTGCGGCCACAAGCCGCAGAGTAAGCCCCATCTGTCTGAGCCAGGTACGCATCAGCGTACATGGCGAGTTATGGGGCGCCCTGCACGGCAGAAGACTCAGACGCTTAGTATGACCCGGCGAAACGACCGCACCAGGCACGACCATGCAGCCGCCCCTCCGGCAGTCCGTCCGTCCCTCCATCCATCCCACCCACAAAAAAAAGAGCCCCAAAAAAGGCCCAAAAACGAGGAGTGCCCCGGTAGTGGCTTACCGGGGCGATTATTATGAAAAAAATTGTATGTGTAATGATACAGATACACACCATTACAGCGTCTTTCGTAACGTTCTTTCGAACTATCCCTATACTACCAGACAAATATGAACAAACAATGAACATCTCGTAAACAATTAGCGCATTTGCACAATTTTTTTCAAAACACCCTCTCCCAATTTATAAAAACACCACATTCACAAACAAAACCAAACTCCTAAACATTGTACATATTGTACATCTCAACCAAACAAACCAACAACAACCCCAACAAAAGAGCCACAACCCTCACCCTCTAACTCAAACTCCATCTAAAACATCATCAAAAACACCAGCCATCACAAACCATCACCGCCGTGAAAGCATCCCCTTAATAAACTCAATCGCCTTCTCAAAAATATTCTTCACATCAGACTTCGTAACACCCATATCCTTCAAAGTACTATAAGCATCACTCACATACCCCTTGATCTGATCATCACTCATCTCGATCCCACGGAACTTACTGATGATATTAACCAGCGAACTCTTATCATCCTCATTAAGACTCACCCCAAAATGATCCGCAGCCTCATCGATCCCCTGAGAAATCTCATCATCCGTGATCTGGTTAGAATCAAAAAGCCCCTTTACATAAACAATGATATCCCCAACCTTATCCGGATCAGAAGCAAGAGACCCAACCTCATTATCCTTCAGGATCTCCTCCGCCTGACTCATAACAGAACCGGAATCAGACGCCATAACCATCATTGGAGATGTACATGAAATAACACCCGCAATAACCAAAGCTGTAACCTTGTTCAATCTTCTCATAATATTCAACCTCCATACGGGCACCAGCCCTTATTAAAAATTGCCTTTTACTATTTTTAATTATCTTTTACTGCCTTTTTATTACCTCATCATTACCTTTTCGACGCCCCTCAGTATACCACACACCCCCACCCCTCTGTAAACCTCAATTTTCCCCATTCCCACCCACACCATTCAGACTTTATGTATATCGCCAAAAATATATTCACAATATTTTCATATTTTAAACAAACTTTCCTAACATCTCATCAGTAAAATAAAAAATGTAAATTTTTCATTACTTACTTATGTCTGACACCTCAGACATAACCTCCTTTCTATGACAAATATATAGGTCCGGACAGGAAACCTCTCCAACATTCCCGTCCGGAAACGCAAAAAGAACCCGGAACAGCTGCCCGGGCTCTTTTTGCGTTTATCATATATTAATTTTTCTCATCATAAATACAGTTGGCAAGCATCGCAAACTGCTCCAGTGTCAGCGCCTCACCCCTGATATTCAGCGGAAGATCACACCTGTTGAACACATCCTCGATCTCCTCCTTACTCAGAGAAAAATCTCCGGAATTTCTGATCCCGTTCACAAGCGTCTTTCTCCTCTGGTTAAAAGATGCACGGATCAGACGGAACATAAGCCCCTCATCCTTCACATCCACCGGCGGCTTCTCATAACGCGTCAGCTTGATCACCGCACTTCCAACCTTCGGCCGCGGCATAAAACAGTTCGGCGGTACATTCGCAACGATCTCCGGCTTCGCATAATACTGCACAGCCAGGGAAAGCGCACCGTAATCCTTGGTACCGGGACCAACCTGCATACGGTCTGCAACCTCCTTCTGCACCATGACAGTGATCGAATCCACAGGAACATTCTTCTCAAAAAGCCCCATGATGATCGGAGTCGTAATATAATACGGCAGATTCGCAACCACCTTCACAGGCTTGCCGCCGTTTTTCTCATCTGCGATCTTTTTGATATCCGTTTTCAGGATATCGTTATTGATCACGGAAACATTATCCCAGTCCTTCAACGTATCCTTAAGGATCGGGATCAGCGAACTGTCGATCTCCACAGCAGCCACCTCTCTGGCAGCCTCCGCAAGATACTGGGTCATAGTTCCGATACCCGGACCGATCTCCAGTATAAAATCATCCTTCGTGATACCCGAAGACTCAATGATCTTTTCCAGAACATGCTCGTCGATCAGAAAATTCTGACCAAACCTTTTCTGGAAAACAAAATGATACTTTTGAAGGACTTCAATGGTATATTTCGGGTTACCAAGATAAGGTCTGGCCATATTTTTTACCTCTGCTTTTTCTTATTTTCAGCTGAAATCCTTTTCAAAAAGTACCGTGTAGCCATCACGGTCCACACGCTTCTTGGAACGCTTGAACAATCCGCTCTGAGCTCTCTCCATAGCCTTATCCAGCATGGTCTTCACAGTACCGATGCACATCGGCTGATCCTCCTTCTGGTTGATCCCGATCAGATTATACAGAGCAAGCATGCCCATCTGGTCGATACGGAATCCATTCTCCATGGTATAGACCTTGGCGAAATTAACAAGTTCATCGTTTGTAAATACAGGAATGTTGATCATGGATGTAAACTTCTTCGCAAGCTTCGGATATCTTGCGATCAGCTTACGCATACCGATCTTTTCATCCTCCAGGATCACGATCATTCCCTTTGTGTTTCCGGTCATAGCTTCCTCAAGCTCATCTGCTGTTTCCTGGGAAAGCTGGTTTGCATCCTCGATAACAAGGAAACCGCCGGCAAGCTTGGATACGATCTCCGGAATATCCTTTCCGTTGAGATCATCCGCAAATATATAGGCAACCTTGGAAGCCTCGATATTCAGCTCTTTACAGATTGCCGGGATCAGACTTGAGATCAGTCTCGTCTTACCTGTTTCTCTGCCGCCCATAACGATCACATTTCCGGTCTGGGAGGTCTTGTCTGCTGCGCCCATCTGCACATCGCAGAGTACATCAAGCAGCTGTTCCTTCATTCCGGGAACTGTAACAAAATAGGTGAAAAGCTGTTTCTCTTCATCTGTGAGCTCTTTCTTTCTGGAAACGATCTTTGTAGGATCCTTTTCCGGATGGATCGTAGCGATAAATTTCTCAAGCTGCTCTTCCTCGCTGAGCTCCTCTTCCTCATCGTCCTCTTCCATGGCTTCATCAGAATCATCACCGATGAGACTGCTGATAAAGTCATCCTCATCCTCGTCATCCTCTTCCTGGAATTCAAAGGCGTCATCACTGTATTCTTCTTCCTCATCAAGAAGATTTTCCTCTTCCGCTGAAGCCACCGGTTCCTCATGATGAAGCTTCGTTGAAGGCTCTGCTGCCGCCTTCTGCACCTGCTCCTCAGATTCCAGTGAAGGAATCTCCGGAAGCACATCCTCTTCTTCCACCGGCTTCTGTACTCCTGACGGACCATTCAGAAACTCTGCTTCTGCAGCCTGAAGATCCTCCTCAGTAACCGGCTCCTCATCTTCATCAAAGACGATATCCGGAAGTCTGGTATCGGAAGTCTCCGTTACCTCTTCCTCCTGCTGAGCGGAGATCTGCGCCATGATATCCTCGATATCTGCCGCATCCGGCTCCTCCGGAACAAATTCATCAGCCGCAATATCCAGATCCTCAATACCTGCTGGCTCTTCCGTTACGTCGGACTGCTGGACATCCGGAGATTTCTCTTCCTCCGGGATATCGATTCCCTGCTGTGTAGCTGCTGCCAGAATAGTATCCTCCAGGTTGAAGTCCTTATCTTTATCCTTCTCGGACCTGTCACCTACAGATGCCGCAATATCCTCGATATTTCCAAAAATTCCGGACGCATCCGGGATCTCCGCGGAACTGCTTGCATTCTCCAGGTCCACATTGATCATGGACTTCGGGATCTTCAGCTCCGGCATACGGATCGTTGCGGAAAAATCAGGCTTGCCTTCCTCATTGAGCGGAACCCCTGCAGGCTTCTCCTCACTTTCCTCATTTCCGGCAGCCTTCTCCTTCATGATCTCTGCAACACTCTGGGACAAAGACATCTCTGTAGCTTTCTCAGCCTCAGCTTCTTCCGCTTCCTGATAAGTCTCTTCTTCCTCTTTATCCTGCTGTTCCTGAGCCTGCAGCTTCATACTTCCGGATGACAGGTTCTCAACACCGGATGCCAGCGGGATCTCATCCACTTCCTGTCCGGAAAACTCTTCCTGCTCTTCAGAAGGCTCATCCGAAGCTTCCTCACTTCCTTCTGCTGCTTCGATCTCCTCAGAATCTGTAAACTCCTCTGACGGTTCTGCTGCTGCAGCAGTCTCAGCCTCCGGCGCTTCCGCCTGTTCCGTCACATCCTCAGAGCCTGTGGAAACCTCATCCTGCTCTTCATCCTGCGCAGCTTCTTTTTCCTCCATATCCTCTTCCGCAGATTTCTTATGTCCGCCAAAGATATCACGGAATCCCTTGGAAAGCTTCTCCTGGAATGTCTCCGCACTGTTCAGATCCCGCTCATCATCTACCTGGATAGTATCTGTGACCGGTTTTGCCTCCTCATACTCGCCGGATGCTTCCTTGCTCTCCCTGATCTCCTGCGCCTTTTCCGGCGGGATCAGCTTCGGGATAAAACGCTGTTCGTATTTCTCTTTCTCTTCGCCAGTGAGAACACCCATCCGCTGTTTCAGGTCAAGGGCCTTCATCACATAAGTTCCGTCATTGAACCAAAGGATCATCTCATTGCAGAGATCCAGGCACTTCTGCTTGTCTCCTGCCTTGTAATAGAGCTTGGCCAGCTCATAGGACCAGCGCTCCGTAAATTCCTTCTCCTTATATTCCTCAAGAATACGGATCTGTTCATTCAGAGATGCATTCTTCGCTCTGGCGATCTTATATTTCAGTATATACTGGCTGTTATCATTACCTGCCACTTCTCTGTATTCATCAAAGAATTCTGTGGCTTCACTGATCTGTCCCATTTTCAGGGAAACCTCGATCAGACGGTAAAGTATGTTCTTGCCGATCGGCGCTCTGTGGTAGGCAAGAAGAAAAATTTCCTTGCTCTCTTCATAGCGCTTGTTGGCCGCGTAGATCTCGCCCACTACACAAAGGGTACGGACGTTTTTCACACGACGCCAGTCAATGCTGTCAACAATCTGCATGGCGCCTTTGTAATCCTGGGTCTCGACCAGCTTATTGATCTGTCCCAGCTTAACGCGAAACTCCTCTTTATCCAAAATATTCACCAACTTTCCATAATCAGAATCAGTTTACCATATGCATACGTGCTTGTCAAAACCCTTTAGGCATATAAACATGCCCCTTTACCACCTGAAAAACCCTGTTGATCTTGAACTGATGGCTGACAAAATCATCCAGTCCTGTACAGGTGATCAGAGTCTGTATATCATGGATACTTTCCAGCAGATATGTCTGCCTGCTGCTATCCAGCTCCGAAAGAACATCATCCAGCAGAAGCACCGGTGTATCCCGGATCTTTTTCTTCACCAGATAGATCTCCGAAAGCTTCAGGGAAAGGGCCGCAGTCCTCTGCTGCCCCTGGGAACCATACCTCCGGATGTCGATCCCGTTGACCTTTACGCAGAAATCATCTCTGTGCGGTCCCACGGAGGTCAGCTTCATCCGAAGATCCCGCTCCCGGTTCCTGGAAAGCTTATCCTCAAACTCCGCCACCGTCACACTTGGCTCGTACAGGATCTCCAGCTCCTCGATCCCGCCGGTAAGGCCTTTATGAAGCCCCCTTGCGATCTCGTTAAGCTCCTCCACAAAGGCTTCCCGCTTCCCGATGATCTTCTTTCCGTAATCGACCATCTGCATATCCCAGACATCCAGGGTACTTTTCAGCCCGGGGTTCATATAACAGTCTTTGAGAAGACGGTTTCTCTGGTTCACGATGTGATTGTAGCCGGCCAGCTCCGTGATATAAACACCATCCAACTGACAAAGCTCCGAATCCAGAAAACGTCTTCTCTCTCCCGGTCCATTCTTGATAATATTAAGATCCTCCGGAGAAAAAAACACCAGATTCACCACCCCCAGCAGCTCCCTTGCCTTGCGGATCGGCAGCCCGTTGATGGCAACTCCCTTTGCTTTGTTTTTCCGGAGGTGCATGTCTATTTTGTATGAAAGATCGCCCTTCTTCACCATCATTCGGATATGGGATTCCTCATTCTCAAAGCGGATCATCTCCCGGTCCTTGCTTCCCTTGTGGGATTTGCTGGTACCTGCCAGATAAACCGCCTCCAGGATATTGGTCTTTCCCTGGGCATTGTCGCCGTAGAGAATATTGGTGCCCTGATCAAAATTCATCTCCAGCGACTCATAATTCCTGAAATTATTCAGTCTGATGGATTCAATGTACATTCCTTCACCCGATCACATAAATATCTTTTCCATCGTAGGAAATGGTATCTCCAGGATGGATCTTGCGGCCACGGCGGTTCTCCACCTCACCGTTCACCAGTACCAGACCATCATTGATGGCATATTTCGCCTCAACGCCGTCCTCCACAACACCGGCCAGCTTCAGAGCCTGACCAAGCTTGATAAATTCGTCTTTAATTCTGATCTCCAATTTTTTCTCCTCTTATCTCCGGGGTATTTTCTCCGTCAGATCGATCTTTTCTGATCTTCTGGCGGTATTTAAAATCCCCCAAAATACAAATTTCACCGGAAGGCGGTAATTTAAATACCCCCTTCCAGCAGTTTACGCATGAAACAATTCTCAGAACACGATCGCATTCCCATGCACAATCGGTCAAAAACGGTCACATTACCCCAGGTCTTATCTGGCCTGATTCTGATTGATGTTTACAGGAAGGATCAGGTAAGTATAGTTCTCCTCATCGTCACGGATAAAGCATGGTGCCTTCGGATTTACAAGATAGATCGTCACGGTTTCATCATCAATAACACGAAGCGCATCGATCAGGAATTTCGGGTTGAAGCCGATCATGATATCCTTACCCTCTTTTTCAATATCGATCTCTTCATTCATGGAACCCATTGCAGAATCAATGCGCAGCTCCATATCATCGTCTGTGATGTTGATGATGATCGGTTTTTTATCAACCTCACGTACCAGAAGTGTGGCACGGTCGATACAATCCAGGAACTCTTTTTTGTTGATCTTCAGTTTTGTCTCATAATCACTGGAAAGCATCTGATCAATTCTGAAATATTCTCCCTCGATCAGTCTGGAAACTACCATAGTCTGATCAAATTCAAATAAAATATGGTTTTTTGTAAAGTAAATGCTGACCTGATCATCCACTTCTCCGGAAAGGATCTTGCTGACCTCGCTTAAAGTTTTGCCCGGAACTACCACCTTACGGTCAGAATAATCTTTCTTAAGAGACATTTTGCGGATAGAGATACGATGTCCGTCCAGAGAAACTACCTTCAGACAGTTATTTTTGATCTCAAAAAGTTCACCGGTCATAAGCTTATTGTTTTCATTTACAGCAATCGAAAAAATAGTCTGGCGGATCATTTCTTTCAGTGTGTACTGAGAGATTGTCAGCGGTTCATCCTTCTCGATCATCGGTAAATAAGCAAAATCTTCTCCTGATTTTCCAGGGATATTGAATTTTGCTTTTTCACAGGTAATGGTTGCTGCATATTTATCATCGGTCTTAATGGTAACATCATTATCCGGAAGTCGTCTGATGATTTCATAGAAGATTTTTGCATCAAGAGCAACTTTACCTTTTTCTTCAATAGTACCCTCAACGATGGTTTCAATTCCCAGCTCCATATCGTTGGTGGTAAATTTGATCTGGTTTGTGGTTGCATCCATGAGAATACATTCTAGGATTGGCATTGTGGTTTTTGATGGAACTGCTTTGAGTGCGATACTTACACTTTTTAACAGACTTGATTTGGAGCAGATGATTTTCATAGTGTGTATAACTCCCTTTCTGAACAATTTGTGGTTTTTATAAATATATTTATAGAAAAAATCCGCAGTAACCGCCGTAGGGGGCCAGATTTTGTGAAAAACTCCCGCAGGCCTGATGTTTTCAGGGGTTTTCCGTTGGGATAACTTTGTGTAAAAGTGGTATTTTCGCATGTGAATAACCCGGGGATAAAATTACCGCCGCGTTTTGGCAAAAAAGTTGTACACATCTCTCCACATACAATCAACACGTTATACACCAGTAATGTGGAAAACTTCCCTAACCTTGTGGATTAATCTTCTTTTTCAATATATCAATGGTATTTTTTAAGTTATCGTCGTTCTGCAATTCGTTTTCGATCTTTTCAATACCGTGCATAACGGTGGTATGGTCACGGTTTCCGAGCGCTTTTCCGATATTTTTCAAAGGTGTGGATATGATCTCACGGCAGAGATACATGGAAACCTGGCGGGGCATGACGATCTTGGAGTTTCGTTTGTTTCCGCTTAAGTCCGCAGGTGTGACTCCGTAATGCTCTGCAACAACGGAGATGATGTATTCCGGTGTGATCACTTTTTTCTCATCCGGAGAAATAATATCCTTCAGTGCCTGCTCTGCCAGCTCCAGAGTTACTTCCTTTTTCTCAAGCTTGGCTCCGGCCATGACCTTGTTGAAGGCACCTTCCAGCTCACGGATATTGGATTTGATATTGGTAGCGATATATTTGATAACATCTTCACTGATGTTGTAGCCGTTCATTTCTTCATTTTTATGAAGGATCGCCATTCGGGTTTCGTAATCAGGCAGCGTGATATCTGCGATCAGACCCCACTCGAACCGGGAACGGAAGCGCTCTTCCAGGATTTCCATATCCTTCGGTGGTTTATCAGAGGATATGATGATCTGCTTTTTGGCACTGTGAAGACTGTTAAATGTATGGAAAAATTCCTCCTGTGTGGATTCTTTTCCTATAATAAACTGAATATCATCGACAAGAAGAACGTCGATATTTCTGTATTTTTCACGGAATTTGCTCATTGCCGTGTTATTTCCGTTTCGGATGGTTTCGATCAGCTCGTTGGTAAATTCCTCACTGGTTACATACAAAACACGGCTGTTTTCGTCGTGTTCCAGAATGAAATGAGCGATGGAATGCATAAGATGCGTCTTACCAAGACCGGCTCCGCCATAGATAAACAGTGGATTGTAGGTATCTCCCGGTGATTCGGCAACTGCAAGAGCTGCGGCCTGGGCGAATTTGTTATTACTTCCTACAACGAAGGTGTCGAAGGTGTATTTTGGATTTAAATGCGCCTCTTCGTAACGTGTATCCTGAACCTGTTTATCATAAGAAGTGTTTTTTTCTGTTTTTTTGGGGAGATCTTTTTCCAGAACGAAGCGAACCTCGCATTCTTCCATGCCTGTCAGTACACAGATAGTAACCTGGAGGGGTATTTTGTAGCGTTTACTGATGTAATTGACTCCGATCGCTGCCTGTTCAGAGGGAACAACCACTGTTATCAGCTTTCCGTCAACCTCATAAACTTTCAGCGGCTTGAGCCAGGTATTAAAAGGGACATCAGTCACCTCATATTCAGATTTGACAGTTTGCAGGATCTCCTCCCATTTTTCAATAACAGCGTCCATTTTTTCCTCCCATGAGTATTATAATAACCCCAGTCTGCGACTGGAGATAGATATCCTTTTATATATTACAATGAAAATGGGGTTTTCGCAATGGAAAATCCTTGAGATTTTGGGGAAAAGAATGTGGATAATGTGGGGAAATTACTGTGGATTAGGGTGGATTATTGTGGATAAGAGTCCTGGAGGTTTCCATAAGTCGAGAATTGGTGGAAAATGTGGAAGAATTATGTGTATAAAAAAATCCACCTTAAAAATACCGCAAATAAAGGGTTTTTTTGAAAACGATGTGAACAAACCCTCCGAAAAAGTGGATAGATTTCCGGTCAATCCACAAGTTATCCACAAGTTATCCACAAAATGTGGATAATGTTACGTAAACCATAAGCGCTTTCCACATAAGAGAAAAAAATAAATACCGTAAGGTGGGGGTATTTTATAGAACCCTTGATTTTATCGGGTTTTTTGCAATTTTTACTTGACGAAAAGGAGGTTTATTTATATAATTGAAACGATGTTCTGAATGATAAGTTATTTCATAACAATTAAAAATAGATAAAGGAGGTGCTTTACCTATGAAGATGACATTTCAGCCAAAAAAGAGATCCAGAGCTAAAGTTCACGGCTTCAGAGCTCGCATGAGCACAAAGGGCGGACGTAAAGTATTAGCTGCAAGAAGATTAAAAGGAAGAAAACAGTTATCAGCATAAGCTGCAAGACCGCATTTATGTGGTCTTTTCTTCTATCCGGAGAAATATCCGCGCAGGCGGAATCTAATTAAGGAGGATTCGTTTGATCAGATCAGAGTCCTTAAAGAAAAATCAAGATTTTAAAGTTGTATATCAGAACGGAACATCGTACGCAAATCGGCTTCTGGTGATGTACGTGCTGAAGAATCAGCACATGAAGAATCGTCTGGGAATATCAGTAAGTAAAAAAGTAGGGAATAGTGTGGTTCGCCACAGACTCACCAGGCTGATCAGAGAAAGCTATCGTTTAAATGAAGAAAAATTTGACAGAAATCTTGATATTGTAGTGATCGCCCGTAATTCTGCAAAGGACAGAAGTTATCAGGAGATTGAGAGTGCCTTTATGAATCTGGCACAGAAGCATGCAATTGCAGGAGGAACGGATGAAGAAACTTCTTATTAAAATGATACGACTCTATCAAAAATATATTTCACCGATGAAGAGAACGAAGTGTCCTTATATTCCCACATGTTCTCAATATGGTTTGGAAGCAATCGAAAAATATG
>ERZ1673748.2370-NODE-2370-length-14488-cov-3.604517_pt1 | contig 14488 bp, 15 predicted proteins | sample MGYA00580196_ERZ1673748 | MGnify/ENA primary metagenome ERZ1673748 (study PRJEB41218, sample SAMN15661796) | gut metagenome | host: Homo sapiens | place: Canada: London | collected 2015-08-20/2019-03-30 | study: EMG produced TPA metagenomics assembly of...
CATGAGCATCACCAGCACTGAAAAAAAGCGCCGTTTCATTATGTTTGCCCTTCTGGGGGTAGCGGTACTTGCGGTGCTTGTGGTCGGCTCCATGATGTTGTTTGCCCCGAAAAAGCCCCCTGTGACCACCAATATCGCGTCCACCCGTTCTGATGCCATCAAGGGACAGGCTGGCGGCGAAGGCTCAGACGAATACAACAAAAAACTGGAAGCACACGACCAGCAAAAGGCCAATGCGGCGCTTGCCGTGGGGGAAAGCTTCATCCCCACGCCTGTAGGCGGCAAAAGCCCCGTGGTCACACGCAAGCAAGACACACCCCCGCCCCCGCCTACGGTTGCGCCTCCCCGTGTCGCGCCTGTGCAGACGCCGCGCACAGACAACACCTTGCTCAAGCGCATGATGGAAGACCTTGCGACCTTGGACGCCAGACTTGCCAGTGTGTCTGTGGGAGAAGGCAAGATTGTGTTCGTCAGTGATTTTTCCAAGGACGAACCTCCGGCAACTCCGGCAGCGGTAACGACCAGCGCGAATGTGCCTTCAACGCCTGCGGTGGCCTTAAAACCCGGCGATTTGCTCTACGCCGTCATCGACACCGGCGTGAATTCGGATGTGCCGTCTGCTGTCATGGGGACAGTGGCGTCTGGTGCGTTCAAAAATGGCCGTCTGCTGGGGAAATTTCAGCGTTTTGAAGAGCGGCTGGTGTTGTCCTTTTCCAGAATCATTCTGCCTGATGGCTCAAATGTGCAGATTGAAGGTTATGCGGTTGATCCCGCCACCTCCGAAGCTTCGGTGGCTTCGTCAGTCAATACGCATTTCTTCAGCCGATGGGGCGGCCTGATTGCCACCGCATTTCTGGAGGGACTTTCCAGCGCCAAAAAATACAGTGGCTCACAAAGCACGATTTATGGCGGCTACAACGGCCAGAGCACAGATCAAATGGTGTGGAATACCTACAGCCCAGAGGATCAGGCTTGGATTGCTGCTGGGAAGGTCGGGGAAAAATTGGGGGGCATTTTTGAAAAAAACTTTGATCGCCCTCCCACCGTATACCTTGAAAGCGGAACAGCCATTGGCGTTCTCATTTTGAATATCAAAGACAGGTAATCAGCATGGAAAACTATGTCGCAAACGTCATTCCGCATTTGCAGCAATGGTGGCCTGTGGTCATGGTGCTGGCCTATGTCATCGGCATAGGGCTGGCGATGGTGTCACTCGCGCAAAGCATCAGCCACAAGCACCGCTTTTCCCGCTCCACCGCAGTGTGGACGTTATGGGCCGCCGTGCTTCTGCTGAATCTGCCTGCGCTCATGGATTCTTTATCCATGACTGTTTTCAGCCAGACCTCAGAACAGACTTTGAGTTATTCACCGCCGTCTTCACCTGGCGCTGTCTACATCCAGTTAGCGGTGTACGCCATTGCCACCGTGGGCATTATCGGCATCATCAGAGGGCTGTGTCTGCTTCGGGATACACCGCAGCAGGCCATGAATTTCAGCCGCAGCATTGTGCATCTTTTTGGGGGAATCATTGCCGTCAATCTTGTCACCTTCCTGCGCGGCATTGGAGCCACACTAGGAGGTGACGTGCAGACGACCATAGCCAAGATACTTGGTTAAATTTGCTCATCTTTTAGGGGCTGCCGCTGTCGAAGATTGCGGACAAGACAAACCGTATGGAGGTTTTTATGAATAGCCAAATTTCTTTGAATGATATTTCCCCTGCGCGCATCACGGTGGCTGGTCTGGCTGCCGCCGCGGTATGGCTTCTTGCGCCGGAACTGGCCCAAGCGGCTATCACCTTTGGCGACATAGGACAAAATGTGGCCGACAGCGCCAAGGGCGTGGCCAAGGGCATCACCGTGGGCGGTTTTGCCGCTGGATCTGGCATGGGCGTGTGGGGCTGCATTGACATGTATAATGCCCTATGCCGTCTATGTAAGGCTTATTTTGTCCATAATATACTATTATAAAATGAAAAATCATGAATATGGATTTTGTTGGATTCAAGAAAATCTATGGACATACCCCTATTGCTGGGGGTATTTATGGGGGTGAAGAAACATAAACGGAGGATTACCCCCATGCCCCTGACCGATGCCGCGCTCCGCGCTGTCAAACCAACGGAAAAGCTCCAAAAACTCTTTGACGGCAACGGATTACATCTTGCCGTTTCCCCGAAGGGCACAAAAAGCTGGCGTTTGAAATACCGTTTCCAAGGTAAAGAGAAATTGCTTTCCCTCGGCTTGTACCCTTTGGTGTCTCTGAAAGAAGCAAGGGAACGCGCAACAGCCGCCAGAAAAACCTTGGAAGCCGGAGTTGATCCATCAGCGCAACGAAAGCGGGAAAAGTATCTGGCGCAAAACACGTTTGAGCTGATAGCGCGAGAATGGCATGAAATGCAGTCGGCCAAGTGGTCTGCTCATTACGCGGAAGCGACCTTGAACAGGATGAAGAGAAACCTTTTCCCCTTTATCGGCTCAACGCCCGTCAACGAGGTATCGGCCCCGGATATCCTTGCTCTTTTACGCAAGATCGAGGCTCGCGGGCAAGTCGGAACGGCACACGCGCTCAAACACATCTGCTCGGGCGTGATGCGCTATGCCATTGCCACAGGTCGGGCAGAACGCGACCCGGCGGCGGACTTACGCGGCGCTCTGGCTCCTCACGTCAAAAAGCATCGTCCGGCCCTGACCGCTCCTGAATCTGTGGGGAGACTGATGCACGCCATCCACAACTATCAGGGTTCTCTTGTGGTGCGGAGCGCGTTGCAGTTGTTGGCTCTCACCTTCTGCCGTTCGGTGGAAATTCGGGAAGCGGAATGGCGGGAGTTTGATTTTGAGGACAACATCTGGCGCATCCCCGCCGAGCGCATGAAAATGAAACGTGACCACCTTGTGCCGCTCAGTAAACAAGCTGTCGCCGTTCTGGAAAAACTGCGGGCCTATTCCGGCAAGGGGCAATATGTATTTCCGAGTTATCGGTCTGAAACCGTACCCTTCGGCAAGACCGCCCTGCAACGGGCTATCCGGGTTATGGGCTTTGAGGGTGAGGAAATGTGTCCGCACGGTTTCCGGTCTATGGCTTCCACCTTGCTGAACGAGCTTGGCTACAACGCCGACTGGATAGAGCGTCAGCTTGCCCACATACCGCACGGACAGGTGCGCGGGATATACAACCGCGCTGAATATTTGCCGGAACGCAGCCGTATGCTTCAAGAATGGGCCGACTATCTCGACAAACTACGGAAAAAGGCGCGGCAGGAAATAGATAATGAATAATCCGCGAGAAAACACTGTTACCCTTGGAGGTCTTTATGCTGAACAAAAAGCCCGACAACGCACTGATGCGCTTGCCCCAAATTTTGGAACTCATTCCTATCAGCCGTAGCGCGTGGTGGGCCGGGTGTAAATCCGGGAAGTATCCGAAACCCGTCAAGCTCGGCCCGCGCACAACGGCATGGAGAGCTTCGGACATAGCCGAGCTGCTGAAACGCCTTTCGGGGAGAGAAGTACCTGATGCGGGGAGGGAACGGCTGCATTGACGAATTACGCAGACGGGCGCTGAGAAATATACAGTAATTACCAAGCGTTGAAGGTGACAAAAAGGCGGCGTTGACAGTGCCGCTTTTTTGTTATTCAGGGTTGTTTTTTATTCAAATAATTTCAAGAGGATACAAATTGACCTAGATGAATTCAAAAAGCTGTCAAGAGGAAAATACATTTTTTATCCATACCAACTGAAATCCAACAGGGTTTTATAAGACTTTGCCCACCTGACGCTTTTCCACCTCTCTACCGTCTCTGATGAAAACCCGTGATAGGCTTCCATGAAACACAACTCAATGGAGGTTTATCATGTCACAGATTCCCACAACCGGCCTTTTACGTTTGCCGCAAATCCTCTCACTTATTCCGGTCAGCCGCAGTACATGGTGGGCCGGATGCAAGACAGGCCGTTTTCCCAAACCCGTCAAGCTCGGCCCGCGTACCACCGCCTGGCGAGCCGAGGACATCGCCGCGCTTCTGGAACAGATTACCGGCAAAGCGGATGTGGAAAAATGAGCGCCGTTTGTTTTTCTTCATTTTCCGTAGCGGCCTCGCCGCCGACCTTCGGCAATTTTTCCGTGAGCATCGGTCAAGCGCATGATGCGCTCACTTCACCGCGCCGTCATACACTTCATGCTGACCATGTATCGAGTCGGATACCGCTTCTCTACGCGGCGCATATATTCCCGGTTCGACACGGATACGGACTCGCGCCGTTCATGATGTCACCCCGGCGGCGTCATGATGCGTACCCGGCCCATGCTCGATGCTATCCCGCATGGCTCCCGATACCGCTCTTTCACCGTCACCATGCGTACCCGCCTGGCTCTCGATACGAACTCGTGCCGTTCCCGATACCGTTCCGTCATCGTCATCATGCGAACTCACGCCGCGCCCGATACCGACCCGTAACGCGCCGGATGCAAACCCGTGCCGCGCCGGATACCGACACCGTGCATATCTGTTTTCGCCCGGATGTCTATCCGTTCGTCCGGCATCATCCCGGAGGGCCAGCCTACGTAACGTATAGACGCTGCGCGTCATCCGTTACGGCTGGCGAGTGGCTCCGCCCCTTCGAACCCCGGAAAGGCAAAAGGCGGGAAAGACGGTGAAACGAGTAAAGACGGCCCGCAGTGCCGCCGTCATGCTGCGCGTTCACCCGGAAGAACGGGACTTGTTTCGCTTCAACGCCGGACTGCGCGGCATGAGCATGTCGGATTACATCCGGCAAAGCTGCCTTGGCGTCCGTCTGCGCAAAACGCCCGAAGAAAAGCGGCGGTTGCGCGAGCTTGCCCGTATCGGCGCGAACCTCAACCAGCTTGCCCGGTGGGCGAACACATATAAGCGGGCAGCGGAAGCGGTGGAAGTGCTGACGGCCCTGGCGGGCATCGAGCGGCGAATCAGGGATTTCGCATTGTCGGCCACCGAAGATGAAGCGGAGGACGAACCATGCTGATGAAGGTCTTTCCGCACGGCATGGGCGAAGGTGACAAGCCGACTCGCTATCTGGTTCGCCAGGACTATACGGGGAGAGAGACACACCCGCCCCAGGTGCTGCGCGGCGATGACACGATGACTCGTGCGCTGATCGACAGCATCGATAGACGGTGGAAATTCACCTCTGGCGCGTTGTCATGGCATCCCGATGACAAGGTATCGCCGGAAAAGGAAGAAGAAGTCATGGACGCTTTCGAGCGCGTGGCCTTTGCCGGGCTGGAACCGGATCAGCGTAACATCCTGTGGGTGCGCCACACCCACGCCGGACACCATGAACTGCACTTCGTCATTCCCCGGCTGGAACTCTCCGGCGGCAAGGATTTCAACGCCTGCCCACCCGGCTGGCACAAGGATTTTGACGTGTTCCGCGACCTGTTCAACTGGCGCGAGGGCTGGGCGCGGCCTGACGATCCGGCCAGAGTGCGGGAGGACTTGCCGAAAAAGGCCGACCTGTTCAAAGCCCGCATGGCCCGCTGGGGCAAGGAAATAAAAGAGAGCGACCGCGACAGGGCCAAGGAAACCGTTCATGCGTACCTCAAGGCGAAAATCGCCCAAGGGCTTGTCCGCAACCGGGCCGACATCCTCTCGGCTTTGAAAGAGGCGGGGTACGCCGTCAACCGGGCCGGGAAAGACTACATCTCGGTCAAGGCCGGGAACGGGGACAAGCTGCGTTTCAAGGGCGGCATCTACCGTGAGGAATGGACGCCCAAGGCAGTCATTGAGGAAGAAACCGAGGAAGAACGGCGGGAAACGGCCCGGAAACAGGTCGCCCGGCTTGAACCGGAGCTTGAGCGCGTGATTGCGAAACGCGCGAACTGCAACCATAAACGCTATCCGGCAAAGTGGGCCACCGAAGCGGAGAACGCGCTGACTTTGCCGCAACCAAAAAAGGAAATGAACCATGACCGAAACGGAAAAGATGCTCAGTCAGGCTTTGACCCGGCTGGAACAGAACGCCGATGCGCGACTGACGGCCTTCAACCGGAGGCTGGAAACCCAGGAGGAAAACCAGATGCTTCTGCAAACGGAACTGCGCGTTTTGAAGAGATTGTTCAACGATGTGAGCGAAGTGTACGGGAGCTTGCAGACCTTGTTGGTGAAATTGAAAAACGGCGCGTAGAGCGCGAGGCCACGGCCCCGCGTATGCGTATGCGGTAGGACAAATTATGGGCAAATTCAAACGCATCCCGGTGGCGGACATCCAGGCCATGAAAAAGACTCTGGATGCCCTGCCGGACAAGAATCTCGGCAAGACGCGGGAGGAAGCCGCCGACATGCTTGAGGCCAACATGCTCAAGGCGCTTGCAAAGGGCTACACCGCCAAGGAGCTTGCCGCAATCATGGCAAAAGGCAACGTGGCCGTTCCCGCGCCGCTGATTCGGGCCAAGGCGCTGCCGAAGCCCGCGCCACGGAAGCGGGAACCGAAGCCCAAGAATGAAACGCGGAACGCCGCATCGGTCAAGACGCCCCAGGCGGCTCCGACCAAACCCGCAGCGGTAAACCAACAATCAACTCCGGCCTACTACACGCCGGACATTCCCGATACGGAGCTTTGAGTATGAACGGTAATCCCAATGTGTACTATGTGGGCGGCAGCAAAGGCGGCGTAGGCAAAAGCCTCTTTTCCTTCGTCCTGACCGACTGTCTGCTGAATCAGGAAAAGAACGTGCTGCTTGTGGATACGGACACGGACAACCCGGACGTGTACAAGGCGCACAAAGACCTTGCGCTTCCAAATTTGCGCTGCGAAATGAACGCCCTTGACGATGCTGACGGCTGGGCCGACCTGCTCGACACGGTGCAGACCTGCCCTGACCACGCCGTTGTGGTCAATGCCGCCGCCAGAACCAAGACCAGCACGGCCAGTTATGGCGACATCATGCGTGGAGCGTTGCGGGACATGGGCCGGGAGTTGGTCGTATTCTGGATAATCAACCGGCACCGTGACTCCATCGAGCTTTTGCACTCGTTTCAACAGGCGTTTCCGGACGTGACCATTCACGTCTGCCGCAACCTGTACTTTGGCGAGCCGCAACGCTTTGACCGCTACAACACGTCCAAAGCGCGGGAAGCGGCAGAAAAGACCGGCCTGACGCTGGATTTTCCGGCAGTGGGCAACCGGGTCGCCGACTGGCTCTATTCCAAACGAATGTCCATTCGCGCCGCCCATGCCGAAATGCCTTTCGGGACGCGGGCTGAACTGCAACGCTGGCGAACGCTGTGCGCGGAAACGCTCGCTCCTGTTCTGGGGGGACAGTCATGAGCGCGGACGCCATCACCCGAATCGAAAACATGCGAGGGGGAAAGCTCTCCGAAGAGGAAGCGGCACGGCTGCGCAAAATCGGCGAATCCTTGAATCTCCGGGACGATGACGCGCTCTGGTCGGTGCTGGCCGCTCTGGAATACCAGCGCGTCTTTTACGAAGCCCTGCCGGGAAAAATCTCCGGAACTGCAACGGAAATATTGCAAGGCATCGCCATAGCCGCCGAAAAGGAAAGCGCCGCCGCGCAAGCCCGGCTCACCGAAAGCGTGGTGGAACAGGTCAAACGGCTGTCCACGAAAATCCAGTACGCGACCCTGCTGCCGCTGGGCATGACCGCTCTGGTCTGCCTGCTGGCCTACGGCAGTCTGCTGTTATGGGCCGGATACAGCATCGGGAAGGGAGAGACACCCCCCCCGGCCCTGTGGCTGCAAATGCCGTCCGGCTGGCTCATCGGCGGGCTGTGTCTCGCCACGGGGCTGTTTTGCGGCATCGTGACCGCCAGAAGGTTCGCCGAATCGGAAACGGGGTGGGTCAAAAACATGCTCATTGCTCTCGGCTTTTTGCTGGCCGGGGCCGTGATTTTCAGCCTTTCCATGTGGGGGTTCGCCTGGGCCGGTTGAGCCGGACGCGAAATCCGTTCACAGCCCGGCATCAACCCTTTTTTCAGGAGAAAACCGCATGGTTCGTCACCGTCAGCCACAGTCCCCCGTCAAGCTCCCGCCCCCGCCGGTCAGTCGGCGCGGCGGGCATGGGGAATCCGGAGCCGTGATTCTCGATGTCTTTGTCGAGAACGTCTACCTGCCGCACGTCAAGCTCCGCAAACGAAGCTGGCAGGTGGACGAACGCATTGCCCGGCAGCATCTTTCCCCGGCCTTCGGGCATCGCCCGCTTGGCGGTATGAGCCGTTTCGAGGTGGAAGCCTGGCTGCAAGACCTGTCAAACCGGGGGCTGGCCCCGGCCACCTGTAACCGCACCCTCGCCGTTCTGAAAAGCGTCTGCGCTCTCGCGCTGGCCCACGGCGTTCTGCCGCCGGGACAATCACCATGTTCCGGCGTGCCGTCCTTCAAAATCCACACGCAGCGGGAACGCTATCTCAGTCCCGATGAAGCCGGGCGGCTTATGCGGGCGCTGGAAGAATCCCCACGCCCGGAAGCGGCGGCGCTTCGTCTGCTCTTGCTCACCGGCGCTCGCAAAAGCGAAATCCTCAAGGCCAGTTGGGAAAACGTGCGCCCGGATCAGCGCTTGCTCACCGTGCCGCTGTCCAAATCCAACAAGCCGCGTCATATTCCGCTTTCTGACGAGGCGGTGGCAATCATTCGCTCCATCCGGCGCGAACCGGGCTGTCCGTGGCTCTTTCCCGGCCACGCGCCGGGCAAGCCTCTCTCCGATATCTACCTTTTCTGGAACGAGCTGCGGCGAAAACTGGGCCTCGCGGACGTGCGTATCCACGATTTGAGGCATACCTTCGCCAGTTTTCTGGTCAACGCCGGACATTCGCTCTACGAGGCGCAAAAGCTGCTGGGCCACAGCGACCCCAGAACGACCATGCGGTACGCCCATTTGGGCCAAGCCTCGCTGGTGGCGGCGGCGCAAACCGTAAGCGTCTGCCTCGCCCGGTTCAACGGGAACAGCAGCAAGCAGTCAGAGCCGCCGCCCGCGCCGCATGGGGGCAACTGTCGGGCAAGCCCACCCGCCGCATGATGAGGCGGGAACAAAAAGACGGGTGAATACGAAAAAGGAGGATATTGGATTTGTCCGGCCATGCCTGAACGGGAACGGATTTCCCCGGCTGTCCCTGGCCGTCAATGGACGGCTCATTGACAGACGCACTGTCAATTTTTACGGGAGTATAAAATTAAAAAAATAGTATACTTATTTAAAGTAACACATTTTTCCGAGGAAAGGAAGGAGGTTGGGTTTAACCGGCTGAAATGAATTATTGCCTTTAAAAGCGGTTAAATATATTCTCTCCCAAGCAGTCATTGACAGTGCGTCTGTCAGTGCGTCTGACGATGGGCGTTTTTTGCCTCCAGTGCGGAGCATCGCACCCCAAAGTCATTTTTGCAGGTGCTCGCAACGGCGTAAGGATGGCACATGAGGAAAATTATCTTTCTACTAGCCGCTCTTATGGCGCTACCGGCCACAGGCATGGCTTGGGATGGTTATGACTGGGATAGGGGCAGTTATGTTGAAATCGACAAAGGCAACCTTGTCAGAACCGGAAACGAGATTGAAATCTACGATTGGGGCGAAGGGCAATACAAGGATGTGGAAATCCTCGGTATTTACGACAACGGTTACAGCGTGGATATTGAAGTCATGGATGGGGACGAGAACCGCACATTTGATATGGACAAATAACCCTGAAGGAGGAATGACATGAGGGTGTTATTGATGATCGCGGCTTTACTGGCGACATGTATGCTTGCAACTCCGGCTTTCGCGGGCGACCAGAACTTTTCCAGCCCTGCGGCGAAGGAAAATTTTGAGCAGTACGGTAACATGGCTTCCGTTGACTCTGTGACGATGCTCGTGGCCGCTATCCAGACCAAAGAGAGACATGATGAAGTCGCTTACAGGAGTTCCGGGTGCTCAGTGGGCTGCTCTTCTGGCTGCTCTTCTGGCTGCTCGTCAGGATGTTCTGTAGGATGTTCTGTGGGATGTTCGGTAGGATGCCGGCTGCGTTAATGCATATCTCTTTGGGAACTGCGGCATCCATGCCTGGAATGAGGAAATGGATGCCGTTTTTTTTATTGCCTCTGTCCAGCTGGCTTGTGCAGGATTGTTTTGAATTTGCCATATGCTGGGCGTCCGGCCTGATCCTGCTGACGGTCATATCTAAGGAAAAAGACGCATGGCTCTATGGGTTAATGGCCATTTGCGCCCTAGGTGCCTATTACGAGCCTTTTATCTTGACCGCAAACATCATCCTTTCCGGCAAGCTGGAAAAATCCCGCTTTCTCACTATCTGGACTGCCATTTTCCTCTGTATTTCAATCTTTCCCCTGCCGGTCATGTCCTTTTCAATATATTTCTGGGGCATTCCTTTCCTTTCTTTGTCTACGTTAGTCATTTTTCGTCTGACTGCGGCTATCGCTGAAAAAAAAATCATAACCGGAAGCTTTTTAATTATAACCATACTGGTTTCAATACAGGCCGTCTGCCTTTACATGAATGATGACATCCATTACGGGGCACCTGGGGAAAACCTGTCTGAAAATTTTATCCTAAACGCGATTCAAAGCGGAAGATACAGTCTGGAAGACACCGGCAGAAACGGGATAAGAACCTCCTTTGTGTTTGGGGAAGGGGAAGCCTGCGAGGTGGATATGAAAGACTGGCCAGCAGGGACATATTACCTTCTGGGTGAGCATGACAACATGAACAGGTTTGTCGCCAAAAATCCAAGTTTCAATGATGATTCCATACGTCAGCACGAACCTTGGGCCTACAATCGGCCCTGCATGGTGTCGTTCCTATGGAGCGCGTCCATGAAGGATCCATTCTTCTGCAGCAATCTTGGGGCAACAGTGAAAAGGGAAAATTGGCTGAGGCCGCTTGTCTGGCGATACAGTCGAGCTGGGATCCCGCAAATTGTCATCGGGAAAAAGAGTCTGGATGGAAAATCAGTCTACCTGATAGGGGATTCCGATATCGCCGTGAAGTTCCTTGCGCCCTATAATGCCAATTTCCTCTCCATGCTGTACGGGCAAAACTGGCTGTCTCTTATCCCATATATCATCGTCCTGGCCCTCATAACCGCATTTCTTCCTATCTCCGGGAACTTAGCATACGCCGCGCTTTGCCTGTTACCAATGTTGGCTTTCGCCAACCCTGGCGATAACACCAATGCTTTTGACGCCTTGGTCAAATTTGAGGGCATTCCCGTTAAAAGCGCCCATACTGACAACTCGCCAGAAAATATCGTCAACAGCCTTTCAAGGTTGGGCAAGACTGTGTCCATGGGCAAAGGCAACGCCAGAAACGTTGTCTATATAATTGGCAATGATTTTGTGCTGAGGGATGAAACAGGCGATAAAAGAACTATCGCTTTCCTGCTTCCCGGCTCCAGCTTGTACTACATGGGCAAGACGTATGCGCCAGTAGACATTCCCCAGGGAGATCAAGCCATAAACGGCGTGACCATCCCGGATGCCCGGAACCTGAAGGTTGACGGTAGAGATGCGGGGATAAGTCTTATGGATGACGGCAAAATTGTCATTGTGGGAACGGCCTCCCCGCAAAGAATGGCGAATCTGGCAAGGTTGCTGAAATGATTGAATTGGCGGTCGCGTTTTTCTTGACCAAATACCTTTTCTTCAATCAAGGAACGGGTGTTTTTTTCTGTTATATCCTTATCTTGCTCCTGGTCTCGCTCAGGTACGGATTTTTTTTCCAGATTGCCTTGCTGAGCCTGTGCGTCTACTCTTTGGAACAATGTTTTTTCTTTCCACTATCATCTTTCTTGATGGACGTGTTGCCAGGGCTTTCCTATCCCTGTGGCCTAGCTCAGACAATTCTGGCAGTCTGCTTCGGGCTTTTTTCGACGCTGATCACGGCACAGCGGATCGCCCCCTCAAAAGCCTCCCGGTTAATCCTTCTGACAAGTGTTCTACTCTTCATGTTCAACATCAATAGGTTCGCCTTTTCCGGACTGGCCTTCAACTTGGAATTGTTAGCAGTTGCGCTTTCCGCAAGGCTGGCTGTTTCCACAAAAACGGAATGTGCCCTTGCAGTTGTGCCAAAAATCGGGGTAATCACCACGATTTTGCTTCTAGCGATATTATCCACTCTGATCATAAACAGAGGCGGGGACGTCAAAGTTCTTGTGGTGCAGGAAAAGAACGCCTGGGCAACAGACGATGTCCCATATAACGACAGCGACTGGACACTTAAATCCGCGTACTCCTATTCTCTGCTCTATGAGCTTATGGCCAACCACTATGACGTCAAGAAGACCGACAGTTTGGCTTCTGCAGATCTGGCCGGATTCGACGCACTGTTCTTCATGACACCCACAAAGTCTTTTTCGGCGGCGGAAAAGGCCATTCTGGATGATTACCTTGGCCGAGGCGGAAAACTGGTTTTCATCGCTGATCACACTGATCTGTACGGGCACGCTAGGGCCATAAACTCTTTCACCAGAACGCATGGAATCACCGTCCGCTACGATGCCGTTTTTGCCCCCCATGACAAGCACGCAAAAGCTCTACTTGGAAATTTCTTTTACCCCAGGGCTAGGATGATGACCTCGTCATCAATCTCGCTGGGACGCAGTTCAGCGGTATTGGCTTTCTGCCACAATTTTATTTCCGAGAACGCCGACTACACCAGACCGAATTTCTTCGCCGAAATGATGGATACCCCCGACGACAGGTACGGGACATTCCCTCTCGTCACCGTAACAAAAGTCGGAAACGGAAGCATCGTGCTCTGTTCCGAAAGCACAGTTTTTTCCAATTTCGCCATTTTCCAGCCGAATATCCTTGAACTTCTGGTTTTACTCTTTTGCGAAAACGGATTTGCATCTACCATCTCCAAGTATTCCGTGTTGTTAATCGCTTTGGCTGGTGTCCTCTTATGGCGGGGACGGTTCAAGCCTTCAATCATGATCCCCGCCGCATTGATCCTGCTGATCATAGCGTCAAGAGCATTTTATTTTTACCAGGATAGGACGCTGGATTTCTACGACAGGGATAACATGCTGGTCATAGAGGCCGACGATAGGTACATTTTTGAACCATATTTCGAGCATATAGATACCTCGAATACAAGCTGTAGTTACCTTTTTTCCGCAATCCCCCGTTACGGCATCTATCCATACTATGCAAAAGGGGACTTCATGGAGCCGAAAACAAGGCTTTTTGTAGGCGAATATCAATTTGCGGAAAAGCTGGGAGTAGGGCAAAAGCTCTTGGCTACAACGCCATGCAAGGAACAGACGGAGAACGTGGCAGTAATCCCTAACAACTTGTCCGATTACAGGTTGGGCAATTGGTGGTCACAGATAGGTGTCAGTCCCTACCGGAAAGACAGGGTGAAAAGCTTTGCTGACTGGATAAGGAGCGATAGGCCAATACCTGGTTATAAATATCCCTTGGCTGAAACAGCGGGAAAGACTATAAAAATAGAACTCAGGAATGATCAGGGCGCAATCAAGATAATTGAAGTCGGGCTGGACGCAGTGGAAAACCTTGCCGAGGGTGACTGCCTGCTGATCGGGGATGGAATATGGGCTCTGAAATCTAAGACCAGAAACGATATGGTTCTGGTCGGGGGGGATTCTTTCAATGATAGACGAAACGCTGACTTTTTCTCTCGCTACTGGTTCGGTGTTATTCCAGGCACATCAACACAATAAACGTTCTTGATTACGTATCATAGCCAGCTAAAAAGAAGAAAGAGCGTTACAATGATTTCATTTCATTGTAATTGCCGGAAATATTTTTTTTGTGCCAAGTCGCGTGGAACCATGATTGCCATGGGTCCGCGCGACTTTTTTTGAAAAATACAACCCGGAGCCGGATTGCCCGGCGATACGGCGGCTGGAGCCGTAGCCCGGTTTCCCCGCGCCTTTCCCTACCGCATCCGCAAGCCCGGCACTGACCGGGCTTGCTCGCGTTCCGCTTCCACCGTTCCATATCCAGCTTCCCGCCTTCCCGCGAATAGTCCTCCATTCCTTCTCCCATCCATTTGTCCGGCAAAGGCCATTCGACCGCATACCGTCCTTTTCTTTCAGGGGTATTTGCGGGGGTAAATATTTTTTCTTCACTCATTTTCTACAATAAAATCAAATAAATATACGCCGTCGAAGCACTGATATGTACAAAGCCAGTAAAAGCCAAACCGGCCAGTCGGGGAACTATGCACCCGGCATCGCTAAAGTCGTCATTGGGGCGTTGGCTCTGGGCATCGGGGAATTCCTCGGCTCCGGCTCGGCCACGCTGTTCGGTTCTGATCAGACCACTGGTCTTGATGAGCTTGGGCTGCGCTAAGGAACTGTCATGAATTTTTTCAAAAGGAAAAAGCCGTTGCCGGATGTGGCGGAGATGCCCTTGAACGCGGAAGAAAGACCAGCAGCCGAAGTCACGGAAAGCTCGGCATCTACTCCAGAGCCAATCCCAGCTCTTGCGTATAGCGCCGAGAATGTGCTTGGCGGGCTTGGCTGGTATCGTTCGCAGTA
>ERZ1673748.2393-NODE-2393-length-14335-cov-36.022689_pt1 | contig 14335 bp, 9 predicted proteins | sample MGYA00580196_ERZ1673748 | MGnify/ENA primary metagenome ERZ1673748 (study PRJEB41218, sample SAMN15661796) | gut metagenome | host: Homo sapiens | place: Canada: London | collected 2015-08-20/2019-03-30 | study: EMG produced TPA metagenomics assembly of...
ATACTCCCGCTCCTATAATTACTACATCATACATGTTATTTTCTCCTACCAATTTCCATATATATTTTTACTTTCAGTCATCCTTCGCCCAGTTAAATGCGCAGGCGACAGCCTTTTTCCACATTTTACGCTTCTTTTCTCTCATATCATCCGCTATCTCCGGCTCAAACACACGGTCAATAGCCCAGTTTCTCTTTATATCATCCATGCTGTCCCAATAGCCCACTGCAAGCCCTGCGAGGTACGCTGCGCCCATGGCTGTTGTCTCCACACACACAGGCCTATTGACCGGTGCATTGCTGATATCAGCCTGCATCTGCATGAGCAGATTGTTGGCACTGGCGCCGCCGTCCACCTTAAGCGATGTGAGATTGATGCCCGAATCAGCCTTCATTGCCTCAAGCACATCATTTACCTGAAATGCCATTGATTCCAGAGTGGCCCTTATGACATGGTACTTGTTTACACCTCTCGTAAGACCCACAATAGTTCCTCTCGCATACTGATCCCAGTACGGTGCCCCAAGCCCTGTAAATGCCGGCACCACATAACAGCCGTTTGTATCCTTTACCTTTCTCGCCATGTACTCTGAATCAGTTGAGGAATCGATAAATTTCATCTCATCGCGGAGCCACTGTATTGAGGCTCCTGCCACAAATATTGAGCCCTCCAGCGCATATACCACCTTGCCGTCTATGCCCCAGGCTATTGTGGTAACAAGTCCGTTCTTTGATGAAACAGGCATCTCACCTGTATTCATCAGCAGAAAACAACCTGTACCGTATGTATTTTTGGCTTCTCCTGCCCTAAAGCAGGTCTGACCAAAAAGCGCTGCCTGCTGGTCTCCTGCCGCTCCCGCGATAGGAATCGGTCCCCCGAAGTACACCGGATTCACCTCACCATACACACAGCTTGACGGCATAGGCTTTGGAAGCATGCTCTTTGGTATGTCAAGCTCCTTAAGTATCTCATCATCCCACTTTAAGGTATTGATATTAAACATCATGGTTCTTGATGCATTGGAATAATCCGTAACATGCACCTGCCCCTGAGTGAGCTTCCATATAAGCCATGTCTCGACTGTTCCAAACAAAAGCTCGCCTCTTTCGGCTCTCTCCCTTGCTCCCGGCACATTGTCAAGGAGCCACTTGAGCTTAGTTGCCGAAAAATAAGCATCTATCACAAGACCTGTCTTTTTCATAAAGTTCTCGGTAAGCCCCTTCTCCTTCAGTGAATCCGCATACTCTGCCGTGCGCCTGCACTGCCATACTATCGCATGATAAACCGGCTCTCCCGTATTTTTGTCCCACACAATCGTGGTCTCTCTCTGGTTAGTAATGCCTATCGCACATATGTCGGCTGCCGTAGCCTGTATATTGGCCATTGCCTCCTTTGCCACCTCAAGCTGTGTGGCCCAGATTTCCTCTGCATCATGCTCCACCCAGCCCGGCTTTGGAAAAAACTGCGTAAATTCCTTCTGTGCCACACTGCACATCTCGCCCTTCTCATTGAAAAGTATACATCTGTTGCTGGTCGTGCCCGCATCTAATGCCATAATATACTTTGCCATGTAAAAATCCTCCAACCAATTATTCGGTACCTAAATACTACTATTATTATAGCATGATATTTAAGCTATTTCCATAAAATCAGTACTCACAGACTTCGATTTCAAGCATATGTCCTAAAACCTTTAACTCATCTGAACAATCTCCGTAAATCACCACAAAATGAGGCTCCCAACCATCCTTTACACTTTGATTTACAATATCATAGCTATTTTTGTCTGTCCTGACTACAATTGATGTTCCGCAAAACTGCTTAGGCTTGTCGAGAGCACTTCCTGTTGTGACAAAAAATCTAAAGCTTCCATCTGCTTTTTGTCCTACTCTGAACACTGTGACTTTGTCAGCCGCCTTACAGCCAAAGTCCATTACAGGGCCAATCTTTCTGTTCGGATGCACTCCGATTGTTGCACCTGTGTCCTCTCTTGCGATAGAGCATGCAGCTGTTCCGCAATGCCAGAATGTAATTGTATTTTCACTCTCATCAAGAGACACCGGATCTCCGAAAAATACAGCCTGCTCAGATAATTTCATTCCCATATACATAGAGAGTGCTCCATATGTATCAGCCTCGCAGCTTGCAGCAACCCCCATATCATTTAGCATAGCAAGCACGCCACAAACAGGTGTTCCAAACGCGGTAAAGAAATCAGGCCAACATCTTGAAGAAAGTGCTCCAATATTATTTTCATCTACATACTCCTTATAGGCCTTGCACAGTCTCGCAAAATCCTTTCGATTATTGTCAGGAGTCTTGTCAAGACCAACAGTACACTTAGTCATTTTATCGAGATATTCACTGCACTCATCATCAGTATATCCCTTTGCCATATCAATAAGCTCTCTCACCTCAATTGACTCAAGTGTTGCTCCGAATACCTTTTGCATGTCAGCATCCATTGCACGTCCAAATCCAAATCCCTGAGGTGTATGTCCGACTGAGGCAATCCTTAGATTTTTAAGCTCATTTTTAAGCCATGCTGCACGAATACAGGCACTAATTGTTTTCTTTGTCCTCTCCTCCTGTGGAGCTCCAAAGATATATTCAAAGTTACCATCCCTAAACGCAGCCAGTGCATTTCCTGCCGAATATGCTCCCGTCAATGAATTTAATCTCAACCGGCCTCCATCTATAACCGGCTCACGAAGTGTCCAAAGCAATACCGGACACGAAAATCTTTTAAGAACCTCACTCGCATAAGCTGCATTTGCAAAGGTTATATTCTGTAAAATTATCAGGGATGGCTCTATTGTATCAAGAAAATTAGTTAAATCCTGAATTGATAAAAGCATTTTATCCGGTACAATTGCAGCATCCGTTATTGTATTTAATAAGTCTATTGATTTTTCAAATTCCTTCTGTGCGCTCTCCAAATGAAATGTCGGAACCCCGACCGGCACATATGCCACCTGAAATTTTGTCATATATTTTACCTCCAATAAAATTTTCAAAAACTACTTAACCATAAGCAGTATTCCTGATATAAAAAGTAATATGTAGGTGAGCTTCATAAATATTTCCTGGCTCATCCTCTTTACAAGCACTGAGCCTGCTGCCATTCCCGCTATCAAAAACGGAATCGATATGCATTGAGTCATAACAAGCCCTGCATTCCACATTCCCGCGCATATATCCTGAACAAGTATCATCGAATTTAATATAATCCAAACAGTAGAAATAGTTGCTCTAAAGCTTGTCTTTTCCTTTATCTCATTGGATAAATACCCTATCAGAAGCGGTCCGCCTGACACAAACATACCATGAACTATTCCCGCACCAATAAGTAACAGCATTGATTTCCATGATGATTTTTCTTTTGTATCACGCTGCCTTTGCCCATATATGCTGTAAAACCCATGTATTGCAAGAAATATCACAAAAATACCCAGAAACTTGTATAATACTGCATCATATCCTGCAAGTGCGTTCTTTAGAAAAAAGCCGCCAAAGATTCCTATAGCCATGACGATGACTACCTTTTTCAACTGCTTCCAGTCTACATGTTTCCATTGTGTAACAAAGACATACACTCCGGCAAGAATACCAAGTACATTTAATATCGGCTTAGCGACATCATATCCCACCAGAATTAGGCTAGGAGGCATTGCGAGGATGGTCCCCGCAAAGCCTGTAATGCCCTGAATCACATTTGTCAGAAAAATTATTATGTAAAATAAAACAGTGTTCATTTATTTGACTCCATATTTTTCTCTGATTTCTTCAAATATATCAGCAAACTCACTATTTTTTCTGTAGAAGGCAGGTGTATAGCCAAGCTCGGCTGATACTGTTATTTCTCCGCCGTGATACTCTTCGCCTGTCCACAAATGTACCCATTCATCCTGTGGCAGATACACATCCCATTCATGCTTATCCTGCTCATAAACAGGTGCTATCAGCATATCTCTTCCAAAAAGATACTCATACTGTATGTCATAAGCTTTCGCATCAGACTCATAATGCATGAACAAAGGTCTTTGCACCGGATGTCCACTGTCTGCATTCTCTTCAACAAGTGTCTTTGTATACGGTGCAAGCATCGTGTATACATCAACGAGTCTCGCCAGCCGCTCCATGGTATCCTCATCATCGTAATACTGAAAATTGGTATCCGGTCTGTTTCCCTCATGTGTCCTCATAAATGGTGTAAACATCGCCATCTCAGCCCATCTGAGAAACAGCTCCTTTGTACGAGTATTATCAAAAAGCGATGTATAGCCTCCAATATCACTATGCGTGAGCCCACATCCCATCATTCCTGCACTAAGTGCTCCGCAGATAACAGATGCGAGTCCATCATGTATTGTAAAGTCAACAGACTGATCGCCGGCCCACAGCAATGTGCAGTATTTCTGGCTTCCTGCACCTCCGGCACGCATGAAGTAAACCACATCTCCAAGCTTTCCTGACTCTTTTACTGCCTCATAGTTACACTTTGCCCATAGCACCGGCCAGTGATTGTGCTCAATCATAGGTGATTTACCGCTGTATAAGCATATATCATCTGTAGGCAGATACTCTCCAAAGTCTGCCATCCAGCCATCAATGCCTATACCAAGTGTGTATTCTTTAATAATATCCTTAAACCACTCGAATGCCTCCGGATTTGTGAGATCCACAACTCCACAATAAAATTCACCAAAATCCACGAGATAATCACTGCCATCTGCCTTTGTTGCAAAATAGCCTTTTTCCTTGCCTTCCTTATAGAGCTCACCATCATTTACCAGATATGGATTAACATATCCCAAAAATTTTATGCCCTTTGCATTTATCTCTTTAATCTTCTTTGGCAGATCCGGATACATTTCCTTGTGGTATTTCCAGTCCCATTGGAGTCTCTTTCCGAATGATGTCACTCTCTTTCCGCACCAATCCTGGCACCATATGCCAGCTACCTTGATGTTCCTATCAAGGGTCTTATCAAGCAATCCAAATGACCTTTCATTTCCACCCTGAACACCGATTATGAGACCATTGTATACCCAATCCGGGAGCTTTGGCTGTCTTCCAAAATATGTTGTGATTCTCTCAAGCAGTTTGAGATATGTATCAGCACACTCTATGCGGATCTGCTTAGGCACCTCCCATATCTGCAGCTCATGAAAGCTGTCATTTCTGAAATCAAAATCAGCATATGCTGTTGAATCCACATGCAGATAATATTTATTTGTGGAAACAAAGGTTGGCTGTGGATAATTTGTGTTGTAATAGTCTCCTCCAGCTTTATTTTCTACATCCGAACGCCATGTAACGTAAGTTGTCTTATCACGTCCGACACCTGGTTCAGATGTCCAGATAGGAAAATTTCTTCCACGCAGATTAAAGTAAGACATCTGCTCACCGCAGCCATAGCATTTTTCCTCTTTATCCGCGGCTACCCTAAACCAGAATCGGTTAATCCTGTCATCCTTTTGTTCAAAATCAATGGTACACAGATTTTCGTCACATTTAATTTTCGCAATGATATAGCTTTCAAAGCATAGTCTGACTGTATCAGCTGTCTGAATCACATCTGTGAGCTTTAGTGGAAAACGCTCGGTAACATAATCTGTTATCTTGAAGTTACCTCTGTACATATCAACATCTTCCTGTCCTACTCCGACATAAATCATCGGTCTTTCTTTGCTATGCTCCAGAATCCTTTTTTCTCCCACAAAAAGCTGAAATTCATTATCATTTACTTTAATCTGCATTTAATAACCTCCCTAAGCTGTCTTTTTACGCTTGTTCATCTCTTTCACAATCAGAACAATTGTCTCAATCACAAATATTGCTGTTACAATAGCAATTCTTACTACATTTTTGTTCTCTGTTGCAATTCCTGCAGGCGAGAAAATGAAATACTCATATACCAGGAATGAAACAAGCCAGATTGCAAAAGCATTTTTATGCTTCCATGCTGTCATATCATAGCCATCATTTCTTGAAGCACTCTTGTCAAATACCTTTGTATTTGGTGCAATCTTGCTGCATACAAAGATGATTACAAGCATGATAACAAATGAGATAGCGTATATATACATATAATTAATTCCACTAACAGCATTTGTGAATGGTGTGTCAATATGTGGGAAGATAAACTTGTAGCATGCGTAAAATGCAATATGGAATATTGTTGCACATATTGCTCCAAGCTTAGAGCCCTTCTTTGAGAACATTCCTACAAGCACCATTGTAATGATAGGAATATTATAAAAACCTGTAAAGCTTCGTCCGAAATCATAAAGTCCTGTGCTAAGCACATCAAGGAATGGTGTAAAGATAATGGCAAATGCTGCAAAGCCCCATCCAATTTTCTTTGCAAGTTTTACTGTAGCTTCCTCTGAGAGATTTGGGTTAAAAATCGGCTTATAAATATCAATCATAAATACGGTACTAGCTGCATTGAGAAATGAATTATAAGTTGAGATAATTGATCCAAACAATGCTGCACAAAACAGTCCTACAACCGGCCATGGCAATGACCTAGCTACAAGTGAAGGATATGCAAAATCCTTGCTTGTAAGACCTGGTACAAGTCTTGCTGCGATTACTCCGGGAATAACAAGAAGTAACGGTACCATCATCTTTAAAAAGCCTGAAAGTAAAACTCCCTTTTGTCCTTCCTTTAAGTTTTCAGCACCAAGTGCTCTCTGAATAAGTACTTGGTTAGTACCCCAGTAAAACAGATTTGCAAGCAGCATACCTGTAAAAATACATGCAAATGGTACAGGATCATTCTTTCCACCAATCGCATTGAGCTTTGCCGGTTCATATGTAATAACATCCTTCACACCGACAATAAATCCACCTCCGCTTAATTTTCCAACAGCTATAAAACCAAATACGACTACAAGCACTGAGCCTAAAACAAGTAAAATTCCATTGATTGTGTCTGATACAGCTACTGCTCTCATACCTCCAAGTACGGCATATAGTGCACCAATAATACCTACAAGCACTATAAGAATTGTAAGTGCCATACCCTCGCTGATTCCAAATACTGTAGCAAAATCAAAAATCTGCTCAAATGCTATAGCGCCTGCGTACAGACATACAGGAATTCCGATTACTAAATATCCAATAAGAAATAGGATAGAAACCATACGGCGTACACCAACGCCATACCTCTCCTCCATAAACTCCGGCAGCGTTGTATATCCTTTTCTAAGATACATCGGCAAAAACACAAAAGCCATAATAATTGTGGCTATAACCGCTGTTGCTTCCCATGCCATGCCTGACATATTAGCTGCATATGACTGTCCCGACAAACCTACCAGATTTTCTGCCGACAGATTCGTAAGCAGCATTGAGCCTGCAATGAAAAAACCTCCAAGTCCATTTCCGGCAAGGAAATAACCCTTTGCCGTTTTCTGGTCATCGCTATTCTTCACTATCTTTCCTGAAATAATTCCAACCAGTGCTGTGAAAAGCACAAATGTCACCAAAGTAAATACTAAATGCTCCATAAAATCCTCCAATTTAATAGAAAAAATATACATCGATTTGTTGAAACTAACTATTCACATTCAATCTCTCACATGATATACTTTTTCTGAAAATTATTTCCCACGCAACCGAAAGTACAGTAATATGTCCAGTATTCAGTCTTTCGGTCACGTGGTTTTTTTAATAATAAAGTTCCTTATTCTCTCCAAGCAATCCAGGATATGCCCCTTGTTTTATCAATGGTTCTCTATCGGGATGTGCTATTACCCACTTATTTCTTTGCAAAAGCAGTCTCTCTTCTCCTATAGCAGCTTCATCTGTCCCTCCATTATTGAGTGGTGTATTGGTTCCCCTTGGAAGAATCACAACATCCTTAAATCCAATATCTGACACCCTGCATGGTGATAGATGAAGTGTCGTCTGGTACATCTCTATTGCTGTACCCTTTTCCACAAAAAATACCTTTGCATCTTCAATACGGTATGTATTGTCTTTTATCTCCCAGGTATGTCCCAGCACCAGCATAAAGTCAGTTACCGCTATATTGATTTCGCTGCCCTTATGGTACTCAAAACCATTGTATGTGGTGTTTCTGCCATTACAGTAGCCTATCTGTATAGGCATCTCTCCATATATACGATTTTTAAAAAACTCTGCTATATGTGTACGTTCAAGCTCTTCTACTGAAGCCACATATATATTTCCTTTCTCAGGAATTACAGTATTTTGTTCCATAAATGAGATAAGTTCGTTGCAATTGATATTTGAAATCACCCTTCCGTAGGTTTCAAAACATGGATCAGTGACACTGTATATAGTCACAGAATTTTTTTCATTCAAATGTTTTAACATATTTCCCCCACTTATCTTTGCATTGCCTTGACAGCCTTTATAGTAGCGCAGAAATCTTCTTTTCCAAAGCCAAGTTCCATTGCCTTGTCATATACCTGCTTTGCAGCGTTTTCTCCTTGAAGCTTTAATCCACTCTCCTTTGCCATATTCATGCAGATATTCACATCCTTGTACATGTTTTCAATCGAAAAGGCAGTGGTGTAATCCTCATTTTTGATTGGCACATTTTTGGAATCCAGATAAAAGTTCTGTCCACCGCCATATGAGATAGCTGTAGTATAGCTTTCTATATCTATTCCATATGCCCTTGCAAGTGTCAGTGTCTCATTTACACCATTTTGAATCTGTGATACAAGCGCGTTATGGCAGATTTTCATGACCAGACCTTTTCCGTTTCCACCCATCCTGATGATATTTTCTCCCATATAGGAAAGAATCGGCATAGCCTTCTCACATGCTTTTTCATCTCCACCGACATATATTCCGAGCTTTCCTGCAATAGCAGCAGGCTTCGATTTCACAACCGGTGCGTCCACAAACTCTGCGCCCGTCTTCTTTACCATTTCAGAAATCTCCACAGAAACAGATGGATCTATCGTGCTCATATCAATACAGAGCTTTGTATCATCAAGTGCCGGTAAAACCTCCTTATAAACAGCCATCGAATGCTCTGACTTTGGAACCATTGATATAATTACGTCTGATTTTTCTGCCAGCTTAAGCGAACTGCTGCAGCCGATTGCACCCTTGCTCTCCAATAGCTCTACCTTCTCCTTTACGAAATCAAATACATATACCTCATCATCATGCTTCTTCACTATATTCTCACTCATGGACTCCCCCATGATTCCGAGTCCTACAAATCCAATTTTCATTGCCTACAAACACCTCCCTGTTTCATCTATTCTGTAACTGTATTATCCCATGCATTCTGGAATGTCTCAAGTCCCTGTCTGGTATATGCATGTTTGATACTGTCCTTGTATACTGCAAGGCCTGTTGTAACGATATCTGCTCCTGCAACCGCACAGTCTACAATCTGCTTAGGTGTACGGATAGCCGCACAGATAATCTGTGTCTTTCCCTTATATCCGTAATTGTCATAGATATCTGAAATAGCCTGAATGTACGCTTTACAATCCTCTCCATTTGCCTCTTTCCAGCCGATGAAAGGTGAAACAAAAAGCGAATTATTCTTTGCCGGCAGAATAGCCTGTGCTGGTGAGAATACGAGTGTCACATTTGTTCTGATTCCCTCTGCCTCGAGTCTTCTTGCTGCCTGAATACCGGCCTCTGTGCACGGAATCTTGATAACAAAGTTGCTGCAGATAGCTGAAATCTTTCTTGCCTCTGCTACCATCTCATCTGCATCATCAAGGTGTGGGTTGATTTCAACGGAAATAGGGAATTTCTCGTATCCCTCGATTCCTTCCGCCTTAACCCAGTCTGCCATCTCACTGATTACAGTAAGGAAAGGCTTTCCGCTTACCATTATGTGGCGTGGATTTGTTGTCACTCCATCAATACCAAATGTATGGTAGGCCTCCTTGATTTCTTCGATTTTTGCACTGTCCAGAAAATACTTCATGATTGCTTCCTCCTTGATAGTTAGTTAAATTTGTTAATTAATTGTTGTAAAAAATATAAGCCGTTATGTTTTTCTCTTGGCTTCTGTTTGTATTATATTACTATAGCATTGACTTTTCAATAGTATATAACGTTGCAAAAGCATTTTCAGCTATTTGTTTAAATTTATTAATCATTTTTTGTGCAATATGCAATAGCCATAAAAAATAAGCAGATAAAACTACTTTTTATTATAAAAAACCACCCGGAACTTTTTTTGCGTTCCGAGCGGTTTTTTAGTTAATCCTGTGATTGTACAGCTCTATCCTTATATGTCAGCTATTATTATCTACTTGCTACAGCTCTTCCTCTACCATGCTCTTCTCTCTGTTGAACGCATCATAGATACATGGAATTACTATAAGCGTAAGGATGGTTCCGTATACGAGACCTCCTATTATTGCGATTGCCATCGGCCTTATCATATCTGAGCCATCTCCGATACCTATCGCCGATGTAAACATTGCGAGGATGGTGGTCATCGCTGTCATCAGTATTGGACGAAGCCTTGTACGGCCTGCGTCTATGATTGCCTCATGCTTGCTCATGCCCTCTCTCCTGGCCTGATTGATGTAATCAATGAGCACGATTCCATTATTTACAATGAGGCCTGCCAGCATGATAAAGCCAAGCATTGATATGATTCCGAGCTCATTTCCCGTGATGAAAAGAGCTATAAAGCCTCCTGTAAACGCAAGAGGTATACAGAACATGATAATAAACGGTGAAAGCAATGACTGGAACTGCGCCACCATGATAAGATAGATAAATATCACTGCAAGCACAAGCATAAGTCCAAGCTGACTCATTGACTCATTTATTGTCTCATCCTCGCCCTCCATGTCTATTGAATAGCCATCAGGAATGCTAAGTTTATCAATTTTTGATTTAATTTTATTGCTTAGTAATGTTACATTATGGTTTTCATCAACCGCACCTGATACTGTAATATATCTTGTCTGAGCATCTCGATGAATGGTACTTAATGTCTGTTCCTGTGAAATAGTGCAGATATCACTGAGCGGAATCTCCTTTTCACTGCCATCATTATCCTTATAGGTAAATGTAAGGTTTTTGATGTCGTCCACAGTCACATCAGACTGCTCTGCAGATTGTAAGTATACCTCATAGTCCTTTATGTCGGTCGTAATGGTTGTTGCGCTCTTTTGAGATGATATCTCACCGGATACGAGCTGGTATACCTGAGCCACCGTATAGCCATACTTTGCTGCTTTTTCCTTATCCACAGTTATCTTAAGCTCATTGATTGTATCTCCAAGACCGTCATCTATATCTGTCACTCCATTTGTGTCCTTAAGGATATCTGCCACATCACCTGCAAGCTTCTGCAGCTTGTCTATATCATTACCCTTAATCCTGACAGAGAGACCACTTCCGAAAAACTCTGATGAGTCCATAGCCTGTGAAGATGCTGTTACCTTGCAGTCCAGATTCTTTGTGCGTTTTTCAATTTCATCTATTACCTTATCCGATGAAACATCCGACTTCTCATCAAGCAATATATACATGCTCACGCTGTCGCTTCCTGAGCTCATCAGGTTCATGGTCGAGCTGCCGCCTGCTGTAGCTCCTATTGTGTCTATGCCCTTTATATCAGATATTTTGTCCATGACCTTATCAGACAGCTCTGTAAGCTGCTTGAAGTCAAGCTTTTCGTCACCCTTTGCCTCTATGGTAAGTGAAATCTGATTTGACTCCATGTCCATATCCATAAATGTCATTCCCCTTGACATGCAAAGTGCGCCACTGCCGACTAAAAGCACTACTGCCGCAATAAATACCACCGGCTTAAATCTAAGACATATGCCGAGCACATTTGCATACCAATCCTTAAAACGGTCAAACCATGGATGCTTTATATCCTTCGTCTTTTTGAGCATGCCTGAAGCAATTGCCGGTACAAATGTGAGTGCCACTACAAGAGATGCCATAAGAGTAAACGCTACCGTAAGTGCCAGGTCTACAAAGAGCTGTCTCGTGATTCCATCAGTAAAAATGATTGGCGCGTACACACTTACCGTGGTAAGTGTAGAGGCAAAAATGGCTCCTGCCACCTGATTTGCACCCTCAACAGCCGCCTTCTTTACCGAATATCCTTCTCCCCTTAATCTGTAGATATTCTCGATTACTACAATTGAATTATCCACCAGCATTCCTATTCCAAGCACAAGTCCCGACATTGAAATGATATTTAAGGTGATATCCGTAAAATACATAAGCACCACAGCCACAATAACCGATAGCGGTATAGATGCTGCGATAACAAGCGTTGGCTTTATATCCTTTAAGAACAAGAGCAATACGAAAATAGCAAGTATTGCTCCCACTATCATATTTTCCATAACACTCTTTACTACCATGTCGATGTATACGCCCTGATTCATAAGCACTGTGGTGTGTAATCCGTCATTTTCCTTTTCCAGCAAATCAAGCTTGTCTAAAAGACGGTCTGTGACGTCTCCTGTAGAGTAGCCGGTCTGCTTCTCCATGGAGAGCATTATTCCGGGATTACCGTTGACTATCGCATATGTCTCATCCGAGTTGTCAGTCATCTCAACATCTGCCACATCACCGACATGAATAGGAGCTATTCCATCAAGCTTCATATCCATAAGCACCAGATTTGTTAAATCATCAATTGATTTTATCTCATCTCCCACCTGTACTATGTACTGCGTGCCATTTGAATCATTTACATAGCCTGCAGGCATATCAAAGTTCTGTGCGACGAGCAGCTGAGAGAGTGAGTCAATTGTTAAAACTGCATTTAAGTTTGACTTGTCAAGTGCATCATCCTTACTCTTTTCAAGCTCCTTCTTTGAGCTGTCAAGAGATGCCGCTGCTGTTGCAAGCTGTGCCGACTGCTGTCCTATGCTTATCGAGCTGATGGCTGCCTGACTGTTTAGATTATCATAAGCATCTAAAAGTGCTGTCTCTCCTTGTGCTATCTGGTCAAGCCCGCTTTGGCACTGCTCTATACCTGTATTCACCTGAATGAGAGTCTGTGCTATCGCTGACGCTGCCGCAGGCAGATCATCTGCTGTGTTTACGGTGATTCCAAGCGCCGAGAGACCTGAAAACTGTGATGCAATCTGCTTATCAACCTGCTCAAGCTGCGCTTTGAGTGCTGTGCCCGCTTCACCCGGTGCATTTGCGCCCTCTTTGAGTGACGGAATTGTCTTTGTATATGTATCACTATTCATGAAGTCTGAAAGAGCTGACTGAATTGTTTCAAGCTGGCTCTTCTGCTCATTTAAGCTTGCAAGAGTACTCTCCAGCTGAGTCTTCTGCTCTGCAAGCTTTGCCTTTTGCTCCTTTAGCGTATCCACTCCCGCGCTCATCTGATCCGATGCAGATGTGATTGCGTTTTGTCCGCTCTCTATCTTTGCACTTGCATCATCCATCTGACTTTTTGCATCGTCAAATTTCTTCGAAACGGCATTATTTATTTTCTCATTGAGCGCATCTATCTTGGCCTGATTCATCGTGACCTGTATCTGCTCGGTGAGCTCACCTGTCGCAGTCACTGATGCGACTCCCTCTGTACTCTCAATTGCAGGCTTAAGTGTGTTTTCCACAAAGTCGGTGATTTCCGACTTACTTTTCCCATCCATATCCACAGCAGTCATCATGATTGGAAGCATGTCCGGATTTATCTTCATAATGGTCGGAGTACCCACTCCATCCTTCCAGCCAGCCTTGACCTGATCTATTTTCTGCTGCATCTCTATCACTACAGAATCCATGTTGGCATTCTGCTCATACTCGCATGTCACCAGAGAATAGCTGTTATATGACATTGAGCTTACGTTTTTGATATTGGACGTAGTTGCCATAGCTGCTTCAAGCGGCGCGGTGACATCGCTCTCCACCTCCTGTGGACTTGCTCCCATATCTGTTGTCACGATAAGTGCATACTGAAAGCTCATATCCGGCAGCAGATCTGTCGTCATCCTGCCAAGCGATACAACACCAAGTACTATTACCAGCAATACTCCTACAAGTACAGTAAAAGGCTTTTTTACACTATATCTGGATATCATCTAACCCCTCCTTTTTCTTTTCTTGATAATGTCCTGCATTAGTTTAATAGACAATGATTACTGCGATTTTCACAATATATTTAATTCGCTGTTATACTTTTATTATACAATGTGTCGGATTGCAACTCAATTGGTTTATACTTTTTTAAGAGATTTTGACAATAAAAAGACACCCAATTATACGATTAATATAATTCGATGTCCTTAAATGTCTTTAAATATCTTTTAATATCTTTTATTTATTTTAGCTTCAAATGCCCTCTTCCTCAATCTCATCCTCATCATCATTGATA
>ERZ1673748.2397-NODE-2397-length-14312-cov-73.473452_pt1 | contig 14312 bp, 10 predicted proteins | sample MGYA00580196_ERZ1673748 | MGnify/ENA primary metagenome ERZ1673748 (study PRJEB41218, sample SAMN15661796) | gut metagenome | host: Homo sapiens | place: Canada: London | collected 2015-08-20/2019-03-30 | study: EMG produced TPA metagenomics assembly of...
TTTTAAGGGGGCAGAATCGCTTGGTTTTAGGGGGCAGCTTACACTGGATTTTCCACCAGCATTTCAATATTGTTTATTGTTAGATTTGCCATGTCAACGAAACTCATACCAAAGCAATAGTAAGAAAAGAGGTATATCCGACGGGCACGCTCCAATACCAAATTTTGTTGAGGCGAGTTCTTTATCAACTCCAAGTCCGTTGGCAGTAAATAGCGTTTTGCCGTTTCTTCTGCCAATTTGTTTATTTCAAAACCACCCTTACCAAACGGATAGGTGTTGTTTGAGGCTGCTTTTTCTTTAATGGCTTTATTAATTACAGCACGCAATGTCTTTAAAGTGTGCATACGGGTATTTCCACAGCAACCATTCTTTTCCATAGCCATATTTAAGCGATTAATGTATTTCACGTCTATTTCTGAAAACAAACGTTCTTTTGCCTTAGAGTCATATTTGCAGAACAGGTGCAAGTCACGTTCATAAACCTTTCCATTGCCGATGTGACCTGTAGCCTTTAAATCCTCCACCTGCCTCATCCAATAATCATAGATTTTTCCTTGTCTCGAAATTCCCAAAAATTCTTCTTCAAATTGGTTTAGTGTCCAATCCACCTGTGCTTTCATAAACTTATTCACCACTTCATTTTTACGTTCCTCACAACTAATCAACCAGTTGTTATACGACTCATAGTTGGGGTTCATGCGTTTGTCCCTTTTAAATCGGTCTGCGTTCTTATCCCACTCATTTTCAAAGGCGGACAAATTTAAATAGATGTATTTTAGTTTGCCATTTTTGGTGATGCGTAAGCAAACGGGGTAACTTCCGTCTTTTCTTTTGTTGCTCGTGTGAATCACAATACGAAATTTTGCCATAATCTTCTTTTATTTTTTAAGTGAACAATATAGTTATCTACGAGTGCAACGTAAAAACTCAATCCGCGATTAAATTTTTGACGGTTAAAATTAACTATTTAGAATTTATTAACAATGAATACACGGAAGGTTTCTTGCAATATCCTCCCAACTCATATTAATAATCGGAAATGTAGTAGTATAATAGACCTCCGTTTTGTATTTATCTTCGATTAAAGTTTTATTAAAGTTTTGGAGCAAAATAATCCTATTCCATACAAAAGGAGATAGGTTAAATACAAATGACTGAGACAAAACAAAAGTCTAAACGGATAAAGTCCTCTTTAGAAACAATCCAAAACAAGAGTAGAAATAGACACAGCAACACACTAATAATGAACACAATACAACAACACAAGCAATTTCAGCACAACAAAAAGTATCTGATTTATTTGCTATTTCAAAATAAAGCACTACTTTTGCAACCGCAATTCGGGATGTAGCTCAGCCCGGTAGAGTACGCGTCTGGGGGGCGTGTGGTCGCAAGTTCGAATCTTGTCATCCCGACTGTTGAGCATTGAGGAGTTAAGTCTAAAACTTAGCTCCTTATTTTTTTACATTAACTCAATGTCCGATATTCATTCGGAGAACATCCTACAACTCTTTTGAAAGCCTTGCTGAAATACTGTGGATATTGATATCCTAAGGCATAAGCAACGTCACCGACAGATTTAGCGGGGTCAGTAAGCAACTCTTTTGCCCTATCCATTATTTTGGTTAATATATATTCTTGCGCAGAAACACCTGTCTCCTTTTTAATCAAGTCTCCGAAATAATTTGCAGACAGGTTCAGTTGGTCTGCACAATAAGCCACAGTCAGCGTACCCCGCTCAGCGGGTTTATCCGATACGAAATAGTCGTTCAGCAATGCTTCAAAAGAGCCGAGCATGCCCTTGTTCTCCTTTTTACGGGTAGTAAACTGTCTATCATAGAAACGAATGCAATAGTTGAGCAGCAGCTCGATGGCAGAAGCGATAATCAGGTTAGTGTGACGGTCTGCCTGGTTGTATGTTTCCTCGTCAATCTTTGTCAAACAATCAATGATGGTCTGTTGCTCTTGTTTGGATAGATGCAATGCTTCGTTAGCGGCGTATGAGAAAAACGTATAATCCTGCATATGCCGACCGAGCGGCGTACCGCGTAGCAGGTCGGGATGGAACAACAGACACCATCCGGAACCGGTAAAAGTCGACCCGTCGGCTTCATGCCCGAATACTTGCCCCGGAGCGATAAACAGCAGCGTGTTCTCCTGAAAATCGTAAGAGCGACGACCGTAGGTCAAATCGTCCGTACATCGTAGTTCTTTCAGAAAAATCACATACATCCCCACGTGCTTGCGTGCATGGGGTACGGGGTGCGGCATACGGCTTCCCTCTATGACACTGACCAGAGGATGCCTTGTTTCCACACCCATATAGTCATTGTACTCCTTTATCGTTTTCAGTTGCATAACCTTCTCCATAACAGTCTATTTCAGTGGTTTCTATGCAAATGTAGAAAATATCTTCAGGTTATCTCTCCAATCAGTAAAAATTATCCTTTAAACCGTAATTCATGACCGGTCGAAGTGGAAAATCCAGCCTAATTTTGCAGCAAGTAAAACTTGATACATAATAATAAAGATTATGAAACTAAAAATGAGAATTATGACAACGCTACTCGGACTTGTCTTTGGATGCGGCATCGCAGCTTCGCAAACACCGAGAGCAGAACAAACCATGAACAGTAAACGACAATACATCGCAGAGGTCGCAGCCCTTACAAGCATGGGGCACCTCGACCAATTAAGAACAGTCCTTATCGGTGGACTGAATAGCGGTATCACCGTCAGCGAGCTTAAAGAAGTTATGGTCCATTCCTACGCCTATTGTGGTTTTCCGCGTGCCCTGCGCGGACTGCAAACATTGGTTGCGGTACTTGACGAGCGTAAGGCAAAAGGCATCAGAGACAACCAGGGGCGCGAAGCGTCACCGATAACCGATACCCGCAGCAAATACGAACGCGGACGTGACATTCTTGCAGAGATTTCGGGCACCCCGGCAGATGCGCCGAAAGCCAACTATGCCGTCCTGGCCCCGGAAATCGAAGTATTCCTTAAAGAACATCTCTTTGCCGAGCTTTTCGAGCGGGACGTGCTGACCTATGCCGAACGGGAACTGGCAACCGTTGCCATAATAGCTTCTTTGGGCAAAGGCGTGGAACCGATGCTGAAAGGGCACATGGGTATTGCGCTGAATGTAGGCGTAACACCGGACGAATTACGCGGTGTGCTGGCTATCATTGAAAAGAATATCGGACGTAGCGAAGCCGATAATGGCAAACAAGTATTGAACGAATTATTGCAAAGCAAAGGGTTGACTATCAAACCGGAAACCCCGATTGTAGCAGTGGAGAATGACGTGAAGAAACAGAAAGTGACATTCCACAACCGTTTTTTGATTGATATAGTTGGCGACCTCTATTTCCCTGCAGACTATGATGCCACAAAGAAATATGCCGCCATCATCGTCGGTCATCCCTTTGGTGGCGTCAAAGAACAGACTTCGGGACTCCATGCCCGTAAGTTGGCGGAACTCGGCTATGTGGCATTAGCCTTCGATGCGTCCTATTATGGCGAGAGTGGCGGTTATCCGCGTCGTATGGAATCGCCCGAAGTGCGGGTAGAAGACTTCAGTGCGGCAGTCGATTTCCTCACGAACCATCCGGCTGTCTATGCTGATAAGATAGGAGTAATCGGCATCTGTGGCGGAGGCTGCTACTCTGTCAGTGCTACGCAGATAGACCATCGCATCAAGGCACTTGCCACCATCAGTATGTACGACATGGGCCGCGCCCGCCGTCAGGGTGTAGGCGACTCGCAGACTTACGAACAGCGTATGGCTATCCTTGATGAAATCGGCCGCCAGCGTACGATGGAATATGGTGGGGCTGTACGCAAGGATATCCGTGCCCTGCCCGAAAAAGTGGATGAGAACACACCGAAGTTTGCCATCGACTTCCTCGATTATTACGACAATCCACAACGCGGTCAGCATCCCAACTCTACGGGCTATTACTCCTACACGAGCCTCGCACCGATGATGAACTTCTTCCCCTTTGCGCAAATCGAGACTATATCGCCACGTCCTATGCTTTTCATAGTGGGAGAAAATGCAGTATCGAAATATTTTTCTGAGGACGCATACGCGAAAGCCGCCGAACCGAAAGAACTGTTTGTCGTACCCGGAGCTACGCACGTGGATTTATACGACCAGCCGAAATATCTGAAAATCACGCTTCCCAAACTGGACTCTTTCTTTAAACAACATTTAAAATAACTCTTCAAGATGAAAAAGATGACTTACTTATTTCTACTGGCTGCAACACTTGGTGCTTGCAGTCCGAAACCGGAAAACAAGATTGAAACACCCCCAAAAGCATCAGCCTCTCTCTTTCCCCAAGGAGATGCCATCGAGGGCAGCAATTTCAACGGAACGGCATACCTCCAACGGCTGATGACCGACAGTGAAACATTCGATGTGGTAGTCTCCGACGTGATATTCGAGCCGAAAGCCCGAAACAGCTGGCATTCGCATCCGGGCGGACAGATTCTGATTGCCACCGCCGGAAAAGGTTACTATCAGGAAAAGGGGAAGCCTATACAAGTGTTGAATCCCGGCGATGTAGTCGCTATTCCGGCAGATGTGGTGCATTGGCACGGAGCGGCTCCCGACAGCGGATTCACGCATATAGCTATCAATACAAAAGTTCATTTGGGTGCTACACAGTGGTATGAACCTGTAAGCGATGAAGAATACACTAATCAATAAATATCTAAAAACAACTCGAATATGAAAAAGTTACTTCTTATTCCGCTCTTGCTCCTCTCTCTAACGACAATGGCAGCATGCTCTACCACCGACGACACTCCCGATACTCCATCCGGAAACGGCAATATGCTTGTGCTCTACTTTTCTGCCGAAGGACACACCCAGGCCATTGCCGAACGTATCGTGAAACTTACAGGCGCAGATATCCATCGCATTGAGGCTGCCGAACCGTATGCTGCAAATCCTTACGATGACAGCGACCGCATTCAGCATGAAGCCTATAATGACCTGCGCCCTGGAGTAGCGAATCTGCTTGATAAAGAGGCATTGGCGAAATATGATACAATTTTCGTCGGTTCGCCTTGCTGGTGGCATCAACCCGCAATGGTAGTCTGTACATTCCTCGAAGCATACGACCTGAAAGACAAGGTAATCATTCCTTTCTTTACCTACGGGGCTACTACCTATCTGAACGAGTCCATGCAGAAAATTTACAAGGTAACATCCACTTCAAGACATATTCCGGAAACACTTCCCGAAGACCTTGATGCGGAGGATATTACGACACCAGGACGCCCTGATGATGCAGATATCGACATGCCGGGCAACGCTAATGGTACAGAAGGATGGTTACACCGAATCGGAATAGCAGTGCGTTCGGGAATATTCAATACATCTGCCGACTAATTGATAATATCTTTTTCTTCTTCGAGCACTCCGTCTGCCAATGCAATATCTTCCCCCATCTCCCAATACTTCATCCACTTTTACTGGAATTCTCGTAAGAAATCTCTATTTTTGCACTTTAAACAAGAAAAATTATGGGAGCAGCTAAATGGATAGGCGGCATCATCGGCTTCATGGCCGGAGGACCGCTGGGAGCCTTGGCAGGTTTTGTATTCGGTTCATTGTTCGACACCGATTCAAATGACGCAGGCAGTTATTATGGAGAAGCACCAACGCACGGCACTACCTATACCGGGCAACGGAACAGTTTCCTCTTCTCCATGCTCGTGATGGCTTCGTACATTATCCGTGCAGACGGGCGCATCATGCATAGTGAAATGGAATTCGTCCGCCGCTTTCTGAGAAGCACATTCGGTGAGGCTGCCGTGGGCGAGGGAGAACGGATACTGCTCAACCTCTTCGAACAGCGCAAGCAGATGGACAGACAAAACCCACTGGCATTTAAAAACACCATCCGTGACTGTGGAACGCAGATTGCCGCCAACCTGACATACGAGGAACGCTTGCAACTGCTGGTATTCTTGGTAGAAATTGCCAAAAGCGACGGACACGTCTGCAACGAGGAGATAGAAGCCTTGAAAGAAGTGGCCATGTACATGGGACTATCCGTCAAGGAAGTGGAATCCATGCTTAACCTAGGCGGTAGCTCACTGAACGAGGCCTACAAAGTACTTGAAATTGAACCCACTGCCACCAATGACGAAGTGCGTGCCGCTTACCGCCGCCTAGCCTTGAAACACCATCCCGACCGGGTGGCAACGCTGGGCGAAGACATCAAGAAAGCCGCAGAAGAGAAGTTCCAAAGCATCAACAATGCCAAAGAACAGATATACAAGGCACGAGGTATGAAATGACGTACCTCGCTCCTTGCCTTGTGGACAGCATCATGACGTTTATAAACATTCTATATTAACATCAACCCACACACTTATGAAGAAAACCCTTGCAATCCTTGCACTAGGCCTTACTGCCATTGCCGGACATGCCGCCACGCCGCTCTGGATGCGCGATGTGCAAATCTCTCCCGACGGTACGGAAATCGCATTCTGCTACAAAGGAGACATCTACAAGGTGCCGGCCAAAGGTGGAACCGCCACACAGCTTACTACCCAAGAGAGCTACGAATGTACCCCCATATGGTCGCCGGACGGCAAACAAATAGCCTTTGCCAGCGACAGATACGGCAACTTCGACGTATTCGTGATGCCGGCAGACGGCGGAACCGCCCAACGGCTCACTACCCACTCCACCGGTGAGATACCCTCCACATTCACTCCGGACGGAAAGTATATCTTGTTTTCCGCATCCATCCAGGACCCGGCAAGCAGCGCTCTTTTCCCCACTTCGGCCATGACCGAGCTTTACAAAGTACCTGCAACGGGAGGGCGTACGGAGCAAGTGCTGGGCACCCCTGCCGAAGCGGTCTGCTTCGACAAGGCGGGCCATCAGTTCCTCTACCAAGACCGCAAGGGATTTGAAGATGAATGGAGAAAGCACCACACCTCCTCCATCACCCGCGACATCTGGCTGTATGATGCAAAGACGGGTATCCATACCAACCTCACCGACCGCGCGGGCGAAGACCGCAACCCGGTGTTGTCACCCGATGGAAGAACGGTTTACTTTCTGAGTGAGAGAAACGGCGGCTCATTCAACGTGTATGCCTTCCCGCTGGCACAGCCCCGAGAGGTGAAGCCCATCACCAGCTTCAAGACACATCCCGTGCGCTTCCTCTCCATGAGTGACGGCGGGACGTTGTGCTACAGTTACGACGGCGAAATCTATACCCAGCAGCCGGATGCCACCCCGAAGAAAGTCGCCATAGAACTGGTGCGCGATGACCGGCCGCAATTCGCCAACCTGCAGTCTTCCGACGGAGCCACCTCTGCCGTTGTGTCCCCGGACGGAAAACAGATTGCCTTCACGCTGCGCGGAGAAGTCTTTGTCACTTCGGCAGACTATGCCACTACCAAGCAGGTGACGCACACACCGGCACGCGAAGCGGGCCTCTCCTTTGCGACGGACAACCGCACCCTGGCCTACGCCAGCGAGCGAGGCGGCAACTGGCAGCTCTACCTTGCCAAGATAGCCCGCAAGGAAGACCCTAACTTCCCGAACGCCACGCTGATTGAAGAAGAAGTGCTGCTGCCCTCCACCACCGTGGAACGTGCCTATCCGCAATTCTCGCCCGACGGCAAGGAACTCGCCTTTATCGAAGACCGCATCCGGCTGATGGTGCTCAATCTGGAGACGAAGAAGGTGCGCCAGATTACGGACGGCTCCACCTGGTACAGCACCGGCGGAGGATTTGACTACGCATGGTCGCCGGACGGTAAATGGTTTACACTTGAGTTCACGGGTAACAAGCACGACCCCTACTCCGACATCGGCCTGGTCAGCGCAGAGGGAGGCAAAGACATCATCAACCTCACCAATAGCGGCTACATGAGCGGCTATCCCCACTTTGCGCTGGACGGCAACGCCATCCTTTTCACCACCGAACGCTACGGCATGCGTGCCCATGCCTCATGGGGCTCGCTGAACGACGCCATGCTCGTCTTCCTCAACCAAGACGCCTACGACAAATACTGCCTGAGCAAAGAAGACTACGAACTGCGCAAGGAGCTGGAGAAGGAACAAAAGAAGTCTGCCGGAAAAGACACCCCCCAAGACAAAAACAAGGATAAAAAGAAGAAAGACGACAAGAAAGACAGCAATGCTGACGAAAAAGATGACCAGCCGAAAGACATCGTCGTAGAGCTGAAAGGCATCGAAGACCGTGTGGTGCGCCTCACCCCGAATTCTTCCGACATGGGCAGCACCATCATCTCCAAGGATGGCGAGACACTCTACTACCTGGCAGCCTTCGAAGGCGGCTACGACCTCTGGAAGATGAATCTGCGCAAGAAAGAGACCCGCCTGCTGCACAAGATGGATGCCGGATGGGCGGACATGCAGCTGGACAAGGACGGCAAAAGCCTCTTCCTGCTGGGCAGCCGCAAGATGCAGAAAATGGACACTTCATCCGACGCGCTGACCCCCATCACCTTCCAGGTAGATGCCAAGATGGACCTGGCTGCGGAGCGCGAATACATGTTCGACCACGTGTACCGCCAACAGCAGAAGCGATTCTACAATACCAATATGCACGGAGTGGACTGGGACAAGATGACCGCCGCCTATCGCCGCTTCCTGCCCCATATCGACAACAATTATGACTTTGCCGAACTGCTGAGCGAATGGCTGGGCGAGCTGAACGTATCTCACACCGGCGGCCGTTTCTATCCCAAAGGGCAATCCGAACCTACTGCCAGCCTGGGACTGTTCTTCGACTGGAACTACACGGGCAAGGGCATGCTCATTGCCGAAGTAGTGGAGAAAGGCCCCTTCGACACAGCCAACACCCGGGTGAAAGCCGGCACAGTCATCGAAAAGATAGACGGCGTGGAAATCACCCCCGATGCGGACTATTACACGCTGCTCAACAACAAGGCACGGAAGAAAACACTTGTTTCTCTCTTCGACCCGCAGACCAAGGAGCACTGGGAAGAGGTCATTATCCCCATTACGAACGGTGCGTTCAGCGATTTACTCTACAGCCGCTGGGTGAAACAGCGTGCGGCAGACGTTGACCGATGGTCGGGTGGCCGATTGGGTTACGTGCACATCGAGTCTATGGGAGACGACAGTTTCCGTTCCGTCTACTCGGACATCCTGGGAAAATACAACAACCGCGAAGGCATCGTCATCGACACCCGTTTCAATGGCGGTGGACGCTTGCACGAGGATATAGAAATACTTTTCAGTGGACAAAAATACTTCACCCAAGTGGTGCGCGGTCGCGAGACGTGCGACATGCCCAGCCGCCGCTGGAACAAACCCTCCATCATGGTGATGTGCGAGGCCAACTACTCCAATGCGCACGGCACGCCGTGGGTTTACAGCCACCGCGGACTGGGCAAGCTGGTAGGCATGCCCGTGCCGGGAACCATGACCAGCGTGTCGTGGGAACGCCTGCAAGACCCGTCATTGGTATTCGGCATCCCCGTCGTGGGCTACCGCCTGTCGGACGGCAGCTATCTGGAGAACTCGCAGCTGGAGCCGGACATCAAAGTAGCCAATTCACCCGAGACCATCGTGAAGGGAGAAGACACACAGCTGAAAGCTGCCGTAGAGGAACTGCTGAAGGAACTCGAAAAATAAGTACCGCCCTGCCCCACGCAGGAATACCGGTCATATAGGCCGATATATATATTAAGATGATGTGTCAAAACGGTTGATGGCACATCATCTTTTTTTATATGCCACAAGGAAGCAAGACTTTTTCTATCTCACTTTTTTGCACTATCTTTGTGACATAAATTCCTAACTCTTTAACTGATTATGTTTGCTGACTTGTTAAACTCCTCCTATTTCGCGCTCTTTCTCATTGTGGCTTTAGGCTTCATGTTGGGAAGAATCAAGATTAAAGGGCTTTCGCTCGACGTCTCCGCCGTCATCTTCATTGCCCTGCTGTTCGGACACTTCGGTGTCATCATCCCCAAAGAATTAGGAAACTTCGGACTGGTGCTCTTCATCTTCACCATCGGCATCCAGGCCGGTCCCGGATTTTTCGACTCCTTCCGGAGCAAGGGCAAGACGCTTATCATCATCACCCTGCTCATCATCTGCTCCGCCGCCCTGACGGCAGTAGGACTGAAATATGCCTTCGACATCGATACTCCCAGTGTCGTGGGACTGATAGCCGGTGCCCTGACCAGTACGCCGGGACTCGCCGTTGCCATTGACAGCACCCATTCCCCACTGGCATCCATCGCTTACGGTATTGCCTATCCTTTCGGCGTTATCGGCGTGATTCTCTTCGTTAAGCTGCTGCCCCGTATCATGCGCATCGACCTCGACAAGGAGGCGCGCCGGTTGGAGAAGGAACGCCGCAGCCAGTTCCCGGAACTGACAACCTGTCTGTTCCGCGTAACCAACCCCGCCGTCTTCGACCGGAGCCTGATGCAAATCAATGCGCGCGCCATGACCGGAGCCGTCATCTCACGCCACAAGCACAACGAGCAGATAGCCATCCCCACCGCCCAGACCATCCTGCACGAGGGAGACTACATACAAGCCGTGGGTAGCGAAGAGGCCTTAAACCAGCTCGCCGTCCTCGTGGGCGAACGCGAAGAAGGCGAACTGCCACTCGTAGACATGCAGGAGATTGAATCCCTGCTGCTCACCAAGAAGGATATGATAAACAAGCAGCTGGGCGACCTCAACCTGATGAAGAACTTCGGCTGCACCGTCACCCGCATCCGCCGAAGCGGCATCGACCTCTCCCCCTCGCCCGACCTCGCCCTGAAATTCGGCGACAAGCTGATGGTGGTGGGCGAGAAGGACGGCATCAAGGGAGTGGCACGCCTGCTGGGCAACGACACCAAGCAACTGTCCGACACCGACTTCTTCCCCATCGCCCTGGGCATCGTGCTGGGCGTGCTCTTCGGCAAGCTCAACATCTCCTTCTCGGACAGTCTGTCGTTCTCTCCGGGACTGACGGGAGGCATCCTGATGGTCGCCTTGTTCCTGAGCGCCATCGGAAAGACCGGCCCCATTCTGTGGTCCATGTCCGGCCCTGCCAACCAACTGCTGCGCCAGCTGGGACTGCTGCTCTTCCTTGCCGAAGTAGGGACATCGGCAGGACGGAATCTGATGGCCACGTTCCAGGAAAGCGGCTGGCTCTTGTTCGGCGTAGGCGCCGCCATCACGCTGGTGCCCATGCTGGTGGCAGTATGCGTAGGCCTGTTCGTGTTCAAGATAAACATTCTCGACCTGCTGGGCACCATCACCGGCGGCATGACCAGTACGCCCGGCCTTGCCGCCGCCGACTCCATGACGGACAGCAACATACCGAGCGTGGCCTATGCCACGGTATATCCCATTGCCATGGTGTTCCTCATTCTGATAATCCAGGTGATAGCCTCCGCAGTCTATTGACGCATGAAGACGTACAGCCGGACAGAAACCATTGCCCGCATGAACGCACTGGCCGGAGCCAATGTGCCCTTCCTCTTCATCGTAGACTACGCGCAAGAGCAGTCGCACATTGAGCCCCTCGACCGGATAGACCCCGCCACCTGCCTTTTCCAATTCCCGAAGGCAGGCAACACGGAGACGGCTGCAACAGCCCTTGCCAGAAGCACAGCCGCCCGATGCGCCGGCCCTATCCAGTGGGACATCACTCCCCCTTCCCCCGCCGCATACAGACATTCGTTCGACCTCGTGAAGCAAAACCTGCTGGCAGGCAACAGCTACCTGACGAACCTCACTTGCCGGGTACCCGTCACCACCAATCTGACACTGGAAGAAATATTCCTCCACTCCGAAGCCTTGTACAAGCTGTGGCTGAAAGACCGGTTCGTCTGCTTCTCCCCCGAAATCTTTGTCCGCATAGAGAAGGGCAAGATAAAGTCCTTCCCCATGAAAGGCACCATCGACGCCACCCTGCCCGATGCGGAACAGCTCTTGATGCAGGACACCAAAGAGGCAGCCGAGCACGCCACCATCGTCGACCTGATACGCAACGACCTCAGCATGGTTTCGGAACACGTCGAAGTGACCTCCTACCGATATATAGACCGCCTGCAAACCAATAAGGGCCCCATCCTCCAGACCAGCTCCGAGATATGCGGCACCCTGCCCGAAGACTACACCGCACACCTGGGCGACATCATCTTCCGCCTGCTTCCTGCCGGCTCCATCACCGGCGCCCCCAAGCCCAAAACCGTAGAAATCATCGCCCAGGCCGAAGACTACCGCCGGGGCTTCTACACCGGCATCATGGGGCATTATGCCGACGGACAGCTGGACAGCGCTGTCATGATACGCTTCATCGAGCAGGAAAACGGCCAGCTCCACTTCAAGGCAGGAGGCGGCATCACCGCCAAAAGCCGGTGGGAAAGCGAATACAACGAAGTAATACAGAAAATATATGTGCCTATTTATTGAAACCATACGCATCGACCACGGAAGGGTCTGCAACCTTTCCCGCCACAACCGGAGGCTGAACGATACCCGCGCCCACTTCTGGCCGGAAAGCACACCGCTGCAACTGTCCGATTATCTGTCGTCTCCCGGCTGTGGAGCAGGCATCACCGGGGCGGGCATCGTCAAGGCACGCGTAGTGTATGGTGAAAAAGGTATTGAAGACCTCAGCTACTCCCCCTACGCCGTGCGGCACGTGCATTCGCTGGCACTGATGCAGGCCGATACCATCGACTACACCTACAAAAGCGCCGGACGCGAACCGCTGAACTGCCTCTTTGCCCTGCGCGGCGCATGCGACGACATTCTGATTGTGAAACAAGGCCTGCTGACAGACACCTCCATCGCCAACATCGCCCTTTCCGACGGTACCCACTGGTACACGCCGGCACATCCCCTGCTGAAAGGGACCAAACGGGCAGCCTTGCTGGAAGAAGGAATCTTGCAGGAAAAAGATATCAGACCGGAAGACTTGCCTTCATTCTCTACTGTCAGGCTGTTCAATGCCATGATTGACTGGGGAGAACTGGAACTCCCCGTACGGAACATCATCCCGTAGAGCCTCTACTCGTGCATATCGTTGAGATGTATCTCCAAAGACTTCACCGATATATATATTTCGTACACCGATATGGCCAGCGAAATAATCAGCAATATCAGCGCCAAACCGAAGATATAGGCCGAAAGCAGATGGAGACGGATATAGACAAAGAACATGCTGACCACGCACAGCAGCAGGCTGCCGATGCCCGCCACCTGCATGGCACGCGTCAGGTAGAGCCGCTTCCTCAGGTTGGCAATCTGCGCCGCCTTCACCGAAGACGGGTTCTCCATGTACTGTTCCTTCAAGGTGCGCACCAGTTGGGCATAGGACAAGAAACGGTTGGTATAGGCCAGCATAATCAGCGATATGGCCGAAAACAGCAAGGCGGGGGTGGTTAAATCTATTTCCATAAGAATGATGCTTAATTATATCTATCCGTCCCGATAGCAGGACTTACCTCCGCAAAGATAAACGAAAGATTGAAACCACAGAAACAAGTTTCCTTTTTTCCATTTCCCAAAGATTTATCCTACTTTTGCAGTGACAATAAAAAAACTCCTTACCACCGTAACTTAACAAATACGACCATGCGATATACCGTTTCCGCTCCTGCCTCACTGCACGCAGCCATACAGCTCCCGGCATCCAAAAGTATCAGTAACCGGGCACTCATCCTCCACTCCCTTGCCCACGGCAATATCCTGCCCCGCAATCTGAGCGATTGTGACGACACCATAGTGATGACTCGCGCCCTCGACGGAAATCCCGGACATATAGATATCCTTGCCGCCGGCACCGCCATGCGTTTCCTCACCGCCTACCTCAGCGTAACTCCGGGCACCCGCATCATCACCGGTACACAACGCATGCAGCAACGCCCCATCCGCATACTGGTAGACGCCTTGCGCGAACTCGGTGCTCAGATTGAATACGTCGGGAACGAAGGTTTCCCCCCACTACGCATCACCGGCACAGCATTGAAAGGCGAAGAAATATCCCTTGCCGGAAATGTAAGTTCCCAATATATATCCGCCCTGCTGATGATTGGCGCCGTACTCCCCCAAGGATTACGCCTGCACCTAACGGGCGACATCATCTCCCGCCCTTACATCAACCTGACCCTGCAACTGATGCGCGACTTCGGTGCCCAAACCGACTGGGCCTCCAAAGATTGTATCACCGTCAGCCCCGGCGGATACACAGATACTCCTTTCACCGTGGAAAGCGATTGGAGCGCCGCCTCTTACTGGTATCAGATGATGGCAATAGAAGGAA
>ERZ1673748.2399-NODE-2399-length-14309-cov-3.067069_pt1 | contig 14309 bp, 10 predicted proteins | sample MGYA00580196_ERZ1673748 | MGnify/ENA primary metagenome ERZ1673748 (study PRJEB41218, sample SAMN15661796) | gut metagenome | host: Homo sapiens | place: Canada: London | collected 2015-08-20/2019-03-30 | study: EMG produced TPA metagenomics assembly of...
CCTCAGCAATGAGACCTGCAAGTTCTTCTACATCGTCAGATGTGTCACCGAAATCTTTCAGAGAGAAATCGTATGCATCAAAGATCCATTCTTTTTCCACGCCATCTTCTTTCAGCGCGACAACATGGACTTCAATTTTTTCTGCGCCGACACGGTTTCTCCAAAGGAAACGGCCATTTGCAAGGTTCAGCGCATAGCGGCGAGACAGTTCTTTGAATCCATTTTCCGCAATGAAATCTTCTCCCATTTTTTTGATGCTTTCATAATGTTTTGGATCATTGCACGCCGAAGGATACTGAACGCCAGAGAGTACTTTGACAGTGAATTCAAGTTTCAATGTATCTTCATCCATCGTCAAAGAAGCGCTGTCGACAGTCTGCAGGTTTGCTTTCTGAATTTCTTCATTCAGTTTAGCCGGATCATTTTTTACAGCACCTTTCAGACGATTAGAAATTGTGCCGCGAACTGATTTTTCCTGAAGTCTGACTGGAACAGCTTTGCTGCTTCTGTCTTCCCATGTCGTTCCATACATATAGCCGTCAGATACAACCAGTTTCTTTTCGAATGCGAGTACTTCACCTTTTTTTGCCATTTTACATTCCTCCCTAATTAAATTTTCTGATTTCTGCAAAGATATAATTCCTGATTTTCATCATAAGCATACCGCCACATCATATCGTCAATTGAATCGAAATGATACGGCATACGGAATTCACCGAGTGTTACGACACTTTCAGCAAACCGATGCTGCGTTTCTTTATCACGCTGATTTCTGCAGATTCCCAGTGGTGACAATCCCTTAAAACCTACAGAGATCGGGATGATCCAGCCTGTGCCCTTTCTCGAAAGATTCCATCCCGTAATTTTCCCATTTTCATCTTTCCTTGCGCTCATATTGACTTTCGTATAATCAAGAAGCGCATCAAGACCGTTAGTGCCATTTTCCATTTCCTGCTTAAGGATATCCCGTCTTTCAATGATGACATATCCTGGCATGAGCATACCTCTTACTCTGCGGATTGTTGCTGGATCATCTACATCGGTATACTGTATGCTCATACTTTGTATCCTGTTGATATCACCGCCAGCGATTTTCATCCGCCAGATTTCGCTCTGTACTTTTTCAAGAATGGCATCTTTATCATCAGGATCCAGTCCATCGATCTCGATTAAGATGGAAGCCGAAAGGTCAATGTGCGGTTCCTCAATCGTAGGTGGCCTTTCCCCCTTTTTAATTAATGGATTCGCCGTATTAACAACAGCATTCCCATACGCTCCTTTAAACACATGCAGCCTTGTTTTATGAAAGCTGACTGCGACACCTGTGAAATGGATCTCTGAAAAATCAGTATCTTCTCTCTTTTTCTGATTCAGACCGCGAACTTTTCTTTCTAAAGCATGGACAGCTCCCAGCCATGCTGTCATAGCCGGAACTCCGATCGTATATGTACTGCTCATTGCATTTGCGTTATGAATCTGCATTTTCCTAATCACAAGATATGTACTCATAATCCCAGTCTCACCTCCTCACGCAGCTGATCATAAATGGTGTTTCTGAAGTAATCCGTCTCTGCATCTCCGAGAGTTACCTTTTCGTCTCGTTCAATTTTTTCATATGTACGAATAATCCAGCGCGCGAAATCCTTGCTGACAGCTTCTACCCACGCGTCTCCTTCTCTTTCACTTTCGTATGCATTGTCGAGCCAGATTTTCTGAAAACGTGGAAGCCCATTGTACTTTTCATCATCACTCCAGCCAGAAGGATTCTCTTCACGGATTCTTCCGGCAGTCATCATGGCCGTATCAATGATTCCCCCAAGTATCCGATCTCTCTTCTCTCTAATACCTGCATTATTCCAATTGATTTTAAATAATGCATGCAAACGTGATACGAAAGATCTGTATTCGGAATACGGAACGGATTCTTTAAAGAAATTCCTCTTTGGAAGAATTAAATCCCGTTCATTCAAAACAGGCGGAAGTGATGAAACCAGATATCCTTCCCCATGATGCAGCGTGTTAAGCCCACTAATGTTCAGCGGCTTTGTCCCGCCGAAGGTGATGACCGTCTTATCCCAGACATTGCTGCAGTCCTTCCCATAATTAGGATCTTTAGGATCCCTTGCAGCAGAGAATTCTCTTCTAATGATGTTCAGCTTATCAAACAATGTTCCCAATTCACTAGTGCTTGGCATTACTGTCAAAAGATGATATTCTCCTTCACTTATTGGGAAATAAACCTGCCTTAAATTCTTATCTGTAAATCCCCTGGTTCCTGTCTTAAGGTCCTTAAATTGCTGATACAATTTCTCCGAGTCAATTCCATAAAGCTTCAGTTCATCGGCTTTTCCATCCTGGTTCAGAATGTGTTCCAATATAGACTGTCCGTCTTCCATTTTATACAAGAAAAGCATAGCCGCTGTCATGATATTGGCATTCGTATACACGATATCCGTCTCACATTGTGTATTTTCCGTTGTCAAATATCCGTCAGGCCTCTCTTTGCTCTCTACATAGAGATGCACAGTACTGTCAGGATTAGCAAATCTTCCCACATGTGTTGCTAATGTGTATTTAGATATTTGCTTCTCTAAGAGATCGCGTACCCAGACGCCTATCTTAACACGCCTGGCTTCTTCATCTAGAAAACCGTCTGGTAGTTTCTTGCGGTCTTCGACAATTTTCTTAGCGACTGCTTTACTTTCAAGAAATTCCGCAATTTCTCCCAAATTTCTCCCTTCCCTTCCTTCTTAAACACTCGTTTTCGAGAATAATCCGAATTGGTCAGAATAAAACCATTCTTTTTCTAAATTGTCAGGTATGATAATTTCTCCATACTTCTCAGACTTTTCAAAAAGAATTTCTTCTTCCTGCCTGAAATCTGAATCATTTACATAACGTTTCAATGCTTCTTTATAATCCCTCTTCAGCCATAAGTTTTTCTCGATCCCCTCCTTAAATTTTGGAAACGCTTCAATGCTTCTTTTCCTTCCTACTGAAACAAATTCCCTATCTATATACTCAGAAAACTTGATCTTATTATCTTCAAACAATGCGGTCAGGCGTACATCTGGATACGTTTTTTCTCTGAATCGGTTCAAACGCTGCGGCAATGCTGTCATCCACCAATATTCCCGGATCCATCCATTGACCGCTTTGGCTCCGCTGCTTTCTTTATCGTTGAAATCTTCCATCGCTTTCTGCTCGAGATCAATTAAATTCGTTCTCCAGGTTAGCGGGTCCTCTTTTCTAATACGCGGAATGGAATCAATCCTCTTTAAAACATCCTCTTTCAAAATACCTTTAAGATCATGACTTTCCAGCTTATTCTTTCCACTTTCATAGCCTGGATATATAAAGGCAGGTGCCTTTCCATTTAATCCTCTTAGATTCCATCGCATGACGGCTATATTTTTCTTCTCAATATTTTCGCTCATGATTCTATGACGAAGGACTCGTCCGGCAAGCTGGATAATCGAGCGATACGACGAAGGCTCAATCACTGACCAATCGAGATCGTGATCCCGTCCTACTTCTTCTACAGGCGTTGCAACAATAATGAAAACGACATAATCTGTTGTTGCTTGATCAATATGTTTTCGGAGAACCGGATCCTTGATGTCAACAGGCTCTCCATACAGCGTTTTCCTCTTCAATACACTATCCAAATACTTTTCCTGCTCATGACGAAGCAGCAAAATCTGCCGGCTGTGATAGGTCATAATGCGCGGTGTTATATCATCTTTATCCCAATCCGTATTCTGCAGTAGGTACAAGCTGACTTTTACACATGGATCAATATTTGCCATACGAACAACACCGATAGATACTTTTTTGCCTGTCTTCTCGTCTACAACGAAATTTTCTTTGGAAAGACGGACAACCTGTTTCCGGATGCTTTCGAAGTACGACTGCATCTTATCAGACTTGGCATCTTCAGTGTCTTCATCCTCACAATCTGCTATGTATCCTGACCTCTTTGTTATTTGCCGTGTTAATTTCGCGACGCGCTTTTCGATGAATGATTGATGAAATGCGCTATAGTCGGAATCATCATCTGTATTCATGAACTTCATCTCAGTTCGGAATTCATCACAGAGTACGACGCTGACACGTTTCTTGGAAATAAAGAAACTGTTCCTGCATTTCACACCGGCTATATAGGCTCTATACATGCCTTCTGCCAAATCGGGAGGAATTGTCGCTGAAGAAAGAACAACATTTCTTCCATACATTCCCGCCAGATGCACGAGCCGGGAAATGGCAGTCAGGTCTTTCTGCGTAAAATCATCGATTTCATCGATAACTAGATCAGAGGACATCAGCCGGAGCATCGGAAGAATGAAGCGTCCGCCCCGTATTGTTTCTGTCGCCCCCATCATATGATCGATTGTCGCAACGAGAACGGGCTTGTACAAGAAAGCACTGTTCTTATCTGCATCGATCCCTCTCGCAGGTTTGAAGAAAATATTCATGAAAGCTCGCTGCTCATCATTCAAAGAGTCTTCATAAGCAAGCCCTTCAGCGAGAGATATATCTTCGCCGTCTTCATCTTCCATTGCTGATCGTTTTTCTTCCAGCTCCTTATCTCCTTCGTGAAGTTCCAGAACTGCTTTTGACCCGATCAATACAGCAAGGTCATCTTTGCTGAGTTTGATTCTTTCTCTGTACTCATCGCCGGTCTGCAGTGTCAGAGTACGGAGTCCTAATGCCAGAATGTAACGCAGGGAATCTCCTCCTGGAGAAAGCGCTCTCATAATTTTTGCATTGGCAAAAGTTTTACCGCAGCCAGTACTTGCAATATTTACAACAAAAGATACCTGATCTTCTCCACGATCTTTGCGGAAATTTCGTATTGTCTCAGCCGCCTTATCCTGCCAGGAAAACTTTCCAGGGCTTCTCTTCTTCAAAGCTTTGACGTCATACGTCTTTTCCATCTCTTCCGCAAATCTAGGCAGCTGATGCGCTACGCGAAGTGCTTGATCTGAAACGCCCGTCATATGCTCCTCCAGAAACTGGTTCTTCTCAGATTTTCTTTTTTTATTCCTGAAAGAAAAGGTATTTGCCCAAAGGTCTCTCGCGCTCCACTTCCCGTCGTCCTGCTTCGCATCGCCATCCAAAGAGGAAAAATAATGGTCTCCCAAAACTAATGCCAGGCGAGCGTTAAGCAGTATTTCACGGAAAGCCGGATCATAGTCAGGATCTTTCATGATCTGCTTCAAGGTATCGTAATCCTGAAGAAGTCTGCCGGTCCATTTCTTCAGATGCTTTTTCCAAATGTTTCCTTCGTTCCAAAGTATCCCATGAGAAAAGCGGAAACATTCCTGCCGCTTCTCTACAAAATCCGGATCATCATTTTCGTATCCCCATGATGATTTCAAACTTTTCATCATTTCATAAAAAGTTTCTCGTTTTTCATCTTCATAAGCGCGCCGGTCATCCTTATTTAAATCCGGAAGTTTATGATGTGAAAGAATCAGCCACGTGAGACATTCCGCGGCAGGCGGAAGCTTTTTTAACTTCGTTACATCTGATTTCCCCGCTTTAGCTTCATTTTTCAAGATATTTAAAACGATTTCTTCTTCAAATGTGCCATCAGCGAATTTCTTGAGCCAAGGTGTATCATCTTCAAAATCGCCTGATGCTTCTACGCATGCTTCAATCATCTTGCAGCTCATCCATTCGTGACGGAACGGATCCCGCTCTTTCGTTCCTGAGCGCAGCTTCTTTTGAAAGAAATCCGATGCTTTGCCCCAATCGTGAAAAAGTCCCGCCAGACCGGCCAGCTCTTTAATAATCGGCAGGTACTGCCAGTCGTTTTCCCATTCAGAATGGATGATTTTCTTTTTCGTCGTATTAACAGGTACAGCGCCTGCATCATTGAACTGGCTTCTGTCACCGACAATCCAGAGCAGATCGCTTCTTGCCCTCGACCTGATCCAATGACAAGAAACCGCCGTATTTTTTGTAGCATTTCTCCGAAGCGCAGTCCGCACTGCTTCCAGACCGTCCGAAGTTATGACCGTGCGCCAGGCGTCATCCCCAATTCTTTCCGCAAAGCTGTCCAAGATCGTACGGACCGTTTTCTGTGACTTACCGGTGCTTCGGCTGATCAATAATACCATCATAGGAAATCACCCGGCCCATATTTCAAACTACTGCGTTGGACGATTTCAAACATGTAATCCAGTGCTTTATGTTCTGTCAATTTATTCAAACACGTCATACGGAAATGCTTGTCATCATCGCCTCTGGCTGCTGAAATAAAACTCCAAGGCAGAATAATTGAGTCTTTGATCAGGTCCGCCACATCAAAGACAAGCGCGCCGCGCCTTGTTTTACCGTGCATGACCGCAAACCCATGCGGAATTCCCAATACCCAGAGAGTACAAGCTGCCAAACCATAGGCGAGGTAGTTTCCATGATTCAGGAAGATGTTCGCTTCATCATCACCGTCATGATTCCTGGTAAAATCCGGAAGTCTGGTTTTCTTAGCTGCATATTTATAGAGGGATTTGGTGAATTTTGCTTCTGACAGTAACAATTCCGTCACGTCTTTTGCACTGTCTATCTTACCTCTATAAACCGCCAATGCTCTTTCGATTTCAGGATCGTCCGCATTGAAATTTTCCTCATGCAGATCCCTATCTTTCCCCCATGTTTTTTCAAGAAAATCACATCTGGCTCTTTGGAAGTCTCTAGCCGTTTCGAGGCGTCTTTCTTTATTCATCCAGAACGAAATCCACCCCTGCATGTACTCCGTCGGACGATATTCGCTCTGCGGCATCATCCATTCAATATCCGTACCGGCAAAAAGAGGCGTACCACCGCCCCCGCAAAATCCGATCATGACACCTGCAGAAGCAAGCACCCGAACAGCTGCCTGGGTCAAGGATGTGCCGCTCCCCAAAAGAATGACCGTCGTATTGGCAACAGGAATATTCCAGAATAAATTTTCATCGCTGCTTTCAGTCAAGTAGACGACACGTCCATCCTTCTGCATGACTCGGCATTTCTCAAGATAATAAATATTGGCACGTTTAGAATGCAGAATCGCTTTGTAATTCGATTTCTTCAGAATCTCTTTCATCGCAGTTCCTCTTCGAAAAATGATTCATCTCTATATTTTTTATTTACGGATTTTTAATAAGTTGTTTTTATTATAACAAATAAACATGTCACGCTTTGTCATAGGAATGTACTATAAAAAAATTTTATGCCAGGCATTTCCTCTCCCTCATGTCAAAGATAAAATTTTGTTTAACTGTCACAATTCAGCGTTTGTTCATGCTAAAATATAGAAAAGAATCAATGCAGATTTTGCAAGGAGGCGAGCGGGATGAAGAAGCGGTTTATTTTGGATATGACAATGCTGTTTGTATTTCTGATCGTAGTCGGGTACAAGCCGCTTGGGAATTATTGGCATGAGACTTTGGGCATGGTGCTTTTTGTTTTGGTGTTTTTGCACAATTACTGGAACAGGCAGTGGTACAAGTCTTTGAAGAAGGGATCCTGGGGACTGGAGAGGAAGTATACGGCCGCGGTTGACGGGCTTTTGATTGTTTCTTTCCTGGCTGTCCTTCTCACAGCTCCGTTTATCTCGCGCTCCTACTCTCTTGGTTTCAATATTCATTTTCTCGAGGGTATCCATAAAGCGGGCGGCGCTCTTATGTTGGCGGCGATCGGGCTGCATCTTGGGATTCACTGGGCGATTTTGAAACCTCGTTTTGTGAACGGGCTGCATCTTGCTAATGTTTCGACAGTTGGAATAATCGTCCGGCTCGTGGTCCTTGCAATCGTTCTCGGTGCCATTTACTTTATTCTTCCGACGGGCACGCGCCCGAATCTGAATTCTTCCGGCGTGTATATCGGTATGCTGGGGCATCTAGTGGATGTCATCGGCATTGGCGCTGTGTCTTACTTCATTCAGATGCATTTGAGAAAATTGGGACGGAAAGCGCCGGCAAAACCTGTGCGCTGACTGCAATAGGGCTGTGACGAAATGATTGTATATTTCGTTGCAGCCCTTTTTATTTCCCATGTATTTCTTCTATAGTTTCTCTGTCATATTTCGCATTTCACATGGTATCATGCTGCATGCTACAATGAAGAAAAGAGGTTCATGGGAGGTTTACTATGAAGCTTCGTATGATTGTAGACACAGTGATGCTTTTCCTTTTCCTCGCAATTCTGGATTACCGCCAGATCGGGAGTTCGCATCATGAAATCTTCGGGATGATTTTCTTTGTCATCGTCATTTTCCATAATTATTTGAACAGGCAGTGGTACAAGTCTCTTCCGCGCGGGCGCTGGAATTGGGACAGGCGGTTCACTTTTCTGATTGATGTCGTGCTTATAGGTTCGTTTCTCGCGGTCATGATCACGGCGCCACTGATTTCTTACAAGCTGTCGCTGGATATCAATGCGCCGCTTATCGTTCACAGGATTCACCGGATCGGCGGTTATGTGATGCTCGGCTCGTTGCAATTGGGCTGCACCTGGGGATCCACTGGAGCGCTCTTCTTCCGCGTTTCAAGAAGGCTCTGCACCTGGGAAATACGAAGACTATTTCTATTTTCCTTAAGGTGCTTGCTGTGGCACTGGCCGCTGCAGGAATTTACTTCTCGTTCGGATTCCACATTGGAAATCGTATTTTCCTGCTTCCTGTCACGGGGACGCGCATGCGCGCACCGAATGTGCCTGCTTTCGCTCTCGCCCATCTGACGATTGCAATTCTCTATGCGGAGATTTCCTATTATATGCAGAAGTTCATCAAGTCGAGCGGAAGGAGACCAAGAGCAGTAAAGAAATAATAAAAAGAGGTTGTAGAAATGATCGCACATTTCTACAACCTCTTTTTTATTTCTTATTTGCTTTTCAGAACGTATCATGGGCGGCGTTGTCGTACCAGTGGTATTCTATCTGCTTGCAGATTTCTTCTGCTTTTTCTTTCCCGAACTGATCGGCAACAAAGCCTACTGCCATGTCGGTGCCTGCGGAGACACCGGCGGCGGTATAGATGTTGCCGTCACGGACCCAGCGGGGTTCTCTTTCCCAGAGGACGCTTGTCCCGTGATTCCTTACCCAGTCAAAAGCATTCTTATTTGTCGTCGCGTGGCGGCCGTCCAAAATGCCTGCCGCCGCCAGAAGAGCAGAGCCTGTGCAGACGGAGAGCACCCATTTCGTCTTCGAGGCAAGATCGCCGAGGCCGGAGAGGAACCAGTCGTCGGTGACAAGGGTTCTTGTTCCCATGCCGCCCGGGACGATGAGGATATCTGAATCCTGCACGTCGAGCATGCGCTCGGTCACGACCATGATGCCCTGGCTGTTTGTCACGATGCCGCCAAGAAGCGATACGGAGCGGATCTCGTATCCATCCAGTTTGGACAGGACCTCTGCCGGACCAAATGCGTCAAGCGTTTCAAAATCATCAAACATCACAATCGATATCGTCTTCATGGTTTCCCTCTTTTCCTGTTTATCTTATAAGGATAAGACGCAGAGCGCCTTCCTGTCAATCTTCACCTTTCAGAGGCAACAAAAAAGCCCCGGTTTCCCGGAGCTTTCTCGTACGGAACACGGAACAGCTAACAGTAGAACTGACAACTCAAATCCTAAAAAAAGCATACAAGTTTCATGAACTATCATTCACTACATACAATCTAATCCGGAAAGGAGAAAACGCATGTGTTCCGATTTCGCTGCCTTTGCGGCAGTGGTTGGTGAAAGGTCTTCTTACCCTTCAAGTTCATTATAACACTTCACTTATCACATTTCTATATTTCTATCTATAAATCTTTCTTTAACTTGCGAAAGAAATGCAAAAGAAAGAGAAAACGCCATACGTTCTTGAAATAATGTTTCATCCCCGGCTGGCCTTCCCCAACAAAAAAGATGTGAAACCCACAGCGGATTCCACATCTCTTTATTTTTAGTCGTCTTTTCTTTCGTCCCAGTAGTCGACTTTCATGCCGATGGTTTCGGAGGTGAAAGGCGTGCCGTCGTTCTTTGCATAGTGGGCAGCGGCTTTTCTTACGTAGCGGAAACCGAGGTAGAGCATCGGAACGTTGCAGTATACCATGATGATGTTTGCAAGGTCAGAGAATGCCCAGAGGTTCGACAGGTCGTATCCGGCGATGCTGCAGGCAATGCCGAATGCAGTGACGAAGACGCAGAGCAGACGGAGAACGGTGATGAAAGAAGTGGAACTGGAAATACGGTTCCCGGAAATTTCGGAGAAGGTAACGAAGCCCATGACGCAGGTGTATGCAAAGAGGCAGAAGCAGATGGAGACCATGACCATGACGAAGGTCTGCAGGAGATCCGGAGTCAGCGCATGGATGGAGAGCAGGAATTTCGGATAGGTGCCTGCCGCTTTCCATTCTTCAGGATTCAGCACCCACTGGTGAGCCATGATGATGATGAAGCCTGTCATGGTGCAGATGACGTGGGTATCGAGGAATACGCCGAGAGCGGAAATGATGCCCTGTTCGCACGGATGGTGCGCTTCAGCGGAAGCAGCTGCCATCGTGATGGTGCCTTGGCCGGCTTCGTTCGACATGAGTCCTCTCTTGACGCCCTGCAGGAGTGCAGTACCGAGGACGCCGCCGAAGACAGCTTCCGGCTTGAAGGCGCCTGCAAAGACGGCATGGAAGAAGTACGGAACGCTTCCCAGGTTCGTGAGAATGAGAAGGATGGCCGTGCCGATGTAAATGACTGCCATGACCGGGACAAGGATATCTGCCCAGCGGGAAATACGCTTGATGCCGCCAAACGCCATGAAGGTGATGAAGACAAGCAGAAGAATCGACATGACGTAGTAGAATGTCGACTGCAGCGGAATTTCCTCTCCGCCAACGAGCCCGACGATCGAGCCCAGGGATGTGATGACGTTCAGGCCCTGCGCCGGAAGGCACATGAGCGCGTAGAAGATATAGAGAGCAGACAGAGCTACGCCTACCCATGCCTTATTTCCGCAAAGGCGCCTTGCATAGAAAGGAAGGCCGCCGACGAAGTTGTCGCCGCGTTTTTCCTTGAAAATCTGTGCGAGCGTGCCTTCAGTGAAGGCTGTCGCCATGCCGAAGAAAGCGGAAATCCACATCCAGAAGAGCGCTCCCGGACCGCCGGCAGCAATCGCGCCCGTGACGCCGATCATGTTGCCCGGGCCGACGCGCATAGCCGTCGAAAGGAGGAAGGCCGCCAGAGGAGAAATACCCGTGTGGATGCTTCTTCTCGTGGCAAGGGTCCGCACGCCCGTCATGAACTGGCGGATCTGTACGAATCCGAGGCGAAGTGTGAAGTAAATGCCTGATCCCACCAGTACGATGATGGCCAGGGAGAATGACCCCAAGACAGGGATGTCCTTCCAGAAACCGAACATCTTCGGGAAATCCCAGAAGAAGTCAGAAACCGGAGTGACGAAGCTGAGTACTGCATTCAGAGCTGCAAATAAGTTTTCCAATAGCTTCACCCCTCATTTTTTTATTTACAGGGCTCCAGAAAGCCCTTCAGATTACTGCTGTGCGCCAGCTTCTTTGATAGCCAGAGCGAGCTTGTGAGCGAGGCCGTGCATCTTTTTCTTGGAAACGGAGCATACGGCAAGGCGGATGCCCTTCTTCAGCGGAACCATGAATACATGATCCTTTTCAAGGATGTCGCAGACAGCCTGGGAATTGGTGACAGGAATCGTGATGAAGAAACCGGAGATGTAAGGAACGAACTTCACTCCTTCTTTCTGTGATTCTTCTACGAAAATAGCGGCTCTTTCCTGGATGAGCTTGTAGTACTTGGCTCTTTCAGCGTCGAGCTGTTTGATCTTTTCCGGATCCTGGCAGATGCGGATCATTGCATGCTGAGCTGCACTGTTGCAGTTGGACCATGTAGCACGGCTGCTGTACTGGTTGATATCGACGTATTCCTTGATGACGTCTTTGTCAGAGGAAATGCCGATCATAGCGCCCATGCGCTGGCCGTACATCGTGAAGCCCTTGGAAAGGGTGTATGCACAAACGACGAGGATGTTCTTCGGGAGTCCGCCGAATACCTTGAAGAATTCACGGCATTCTTCCTTTTCGCCGCTGTAGTCGAGGTATGCAACGTCAGCAATCAGGATGGCATTCTTTGTTTCATCCTTGGTTGCTTCCTTGAGGACATCGACAGCAGACTGCCATTCAGCCACGGACATGCAGTAGCCGGTCGGGTTGTTGGCAATGCCGTTCAGAATGATGACGATATTGTCCTGTTTCTTCAGGATATCTTCTACATTTTCCTTGAAGGAAGCGGCATTGAAATGGCCGTCGCTTGTCAGGAAGGAGAATGTGCGGACCTTGCGGTTGTTGTCGTCGATCAGGCTGTCATAAGCGCCCCAGTGCCAGTCAGTAATGAGCACTTCATCGCCTGGTTCGGAATAATTGTGCACGACATGGTGCAGGACGCCGGTGCCGCCAGGTGTTGCGCAGGCATCGATGTATCCTTCCGGACGGGACTTGCCGAAGCACTGATCGATACAATCCTTCAGGAATTCATCATAGCCCTTGATCGGAGCATATGCGCAGAATTCCGGCGGTGTCAGGTTCTTCAGTTCCTGCTTGACGACATCAAGAACGACGAGGCTTCCGTCTTCATCAAGAATGGATCCTACTGTGGCATTGGTGACGTTTTCCACGCCGATTTCCTTAGCCAGTGCGATCGCTCTGTTGTTAGCAGCAAAAATGTTGTCTTCTGCGCTCTTTCCTTTTGCATGTGGTGCAGCAATACTGTACATACTTACATCCTCCTCCTAAATAGCTGGTTGCCCGGTCAATGCATTTCCCTCATTTTAGCATGAGAAAACCGCCGCTTCAACGAAAACTGCGGATTTTCCCGCCTCCGGACGCAAAAAAGGCCGCGGCAAATACAATGCCGCGGACACCCTTGTCCATTTCTATGAAGTTACTTTTACATTATAAACCATCCGGCAAAAAAAAAAAACGGACTATAAGGCTCCATCGTCTTTTTCGGGAGATTTCTTGCTTTTTCTCAGGAAATCTGTATAATTCTGCTAAAATTTCATGGAACGCCTGTACCATACTTGATATCCATGGTATGATAGAGCCAAAACTATTTACCGGAGGAGTTTAAACATGTCCAAAGATCCGAACTTTACTGAAACGGACCTGTTTTCATTTGAAGCGGGCCCTGCGAAACTGAAAAAGTCCCGCAGCAAGAAGGCAGAAGGCGAATCGCCCAAGCCGCGCAGGACAAAGAAATCCATCCCCGCGCCCGCACCAGAGCCCGAGGAAGAAACAGCAGCGCCTGAAGGAGAAACAAAAGCCTCCTCCCTCTGGGCTGACAAATACTGGGAATTCGACATCACCCACCCGTCAGCCGAGATCAAGGACGCCATGAAATCCTCCATGGTCGAGGAAGGCTTCACGAAACGAGAAGCCAACCGCGTCTTCAAAGGACTCACCTTCAAGGAAAAAGTCTTCAACACGAAGCGCCAGGCGAAAGAATACCTGAAAACCATACCGACCACCTACGCCGTCAAGTACAAGATCGGCATCGAACCATCCCCGCAGATGATTTCCCTCGAAAGAAGGCTGAAGGAAAAGCAGGAACGCCTCGCTTCCTACTCCAAGGAGCAGAACGAGAAGAAATTCAGCGCAGACTTCATCACTTGCCCGCACTGCAAATCCCGCGTGAACACCTCCTTCATCCACCCGCCCGTCTGCCCCGTATGCGGAGAAGACATGCGCTCTGATACAGCCGTGAAAACCATCCACTCCCTCGAAGAAGCCGTCAAGGATCTTTCCAAGAGAAGTGAAGACGCTGCAAGAAAACACAACAGCAAATTCACCGGCGGAGAACGCTGGATCATAAGGACAATCAATCCAGTCAAAGAAGAAGAATAAAAAAGGAAACCGCTGCAGGAGAATGTGCCATCATTCTCCTGCAGCGGTTTTTGAGTGGTGCGCTTTCTTATACACCATACAACCGAGCTGCGATTAGCAAAATGAACCCCTTTCGGCGCATTCGCGCCACTTTCCCCTAACGGGGACAGCTAAACCTCGCTTTGCTCATACGAAAGGATATTTTCACCGGTTTCGCAGCTACCCTCCGCTACTGTGAGAGCGGCTATTATCGCCCGTATTTTTACGTTTTCCCTGCATGATAGGCAGCAGGGCATCCTTTATGGCCACTTATTGCGAATCGGTTGCATAGTTTATAATAATCTTCTTTATTTATTTTTGTAAAAGTACTACAATATAAGTAGATATCAACATGTTTCTATGAAAGCGAGGTGGGCAGAAATCTCAAAAAGAATAGGG
>ERZ1673748.2414-NODE-2414-length-14212-cov-3.570884_pt1 | contig 14212 bp, 7 predicted proteins | sample MGYA00580196_ERZ1673748 | MGnify/ENA primary metagenome ERZ1673748 (study PRJEB41218, sample SAMN15661796) | gut metagenome | host: Homo sapiens | place: Canada: London | collected 2015-08-20/2019-03-30 | study: EMG produced TPA metagenomics assembly of...
AACCCTTTGCCGCCAGCTCGATCAGGTAACGCTTTTCTTTATCCCCATCGTCAGTCTTGAAAAACAACGCGGCATCCTGTGCGAAAGCTGCGGCATGATTGTACCCCTCGACAAGGCAGAATACAAACGCCGCTGTGAAGCAAGACAAAAAGCTGCCCTTTTCTGAACTCTGTACGATAAAAAAACCGGTCATAAAAGACCGGTTTTTTTGCATTCTATTGTTTATTCTTTTTTCATAATCCATACTTCGCTGACTGCCAGCGCCTTTAAGGTATCGTAAACCTCCCAACGGACTTTCAGCGTGCCGTCCTGATAGGATTCCTTCGGCAGGTCGTATTCCCAGAACGGCTCTCTTCCCGCCTCGATCTCCCGGCGGACAGATTTTCCGTTCGGATTCTGCGCAATCCGGTCTGCCAGCAGGACTTTTCCGGCACGGATATTGACCAGTGTTTCATCCTTCAGCGCGGTCTGTCCCACAAATGCCCGGAAAAACGAATTCGGATAAAATACCTTCATCCCATAAGAAGCTTCCGGATCAAGTCCGGTAAACGTCATTTCCAGCGGCGTTCCATACAGCACCGTCACATTCAGCGCCCAGGTCAGCGGCATCGGGAACTCGTGGTACCAGCCGTCGATCTCATGCAGCAGGCCGACCATTGTATACACGCTGTGATCGATGAATGGAGTTTTTAAATATCCGGGATCTTCCTCCCAGCTGTGCCATACGGAAACATGTGAAAAGCCTTCGTAAGTGCCGGGCGCGCAAAACTGATTTCCGTCGCCGGGATCCTGACGCAGGTTCAGCTGATGCAGCGCTGCACATCTGTTCTTTTCGTTCTGCATCTTTTCAATCCGCTTAAAGCTCTGCATCAAATACTGATAATCGTTTAACGGCATGCTTCTCGTCTGCAGGTACGCGCCGCGAATCCAGCACTGCCCGCCGTGATGGTTTTCGGTCAGCTGAATACCGCACAGATTCCGCAGGCTGTCTGCCAGCTTCAGCATTTCAAACAGCACATCCTCTGCCGCCGGAACGTCCCTGGAAAGATTCAGGATCGTCCGCGCCTCCCGGATAACTGCTTCGCTTCCGGTAATATCCGCCAGGTCGAGCACCGCACGCGCCTGCTGCTCCAGCTCCTGATCCTTTGCATATTTCTGTTTCGTCCAGTAATCCGTCAGAATCCGCAGCTTTAACATCTGATAGCGGTAATTGTTTTTCACCTGTTTCGATACGGTTTTATCGAATGCTGTAAAGGATTCATACAGTGCATCGATTCCGTCGTTTTCCAGAACCGGGCCATCCCAGTTATGCTCCACGTCCATCAAAAATTCCGCAACCTGCTCAGAGGTTTCCGAATCGATAAACAGGTTTGCATAATCCGCCATCGTTTCCTCTGCCGCCACCGAGCTGTCAAAATCCTGATCCGCCCAGAGGATCTTGTTGACGTCATCATGGATACCCTCGGAATAGGTGATCGAACCGATGGTATACGGCTCTAACATATTGTGAATCGCTTTCATTTTTTCCGGACGCGCATTGTAGCCCTCCCGTCCGCTCGTCAGTGCAAACGCCATATCCCAGTTTTCCACCGGGAACTGACAGTTCGAATTGTGGGAAATATCCGGGTAGTTCCGAATGTTTTCACGATATTTTTCGGGAAGCTTCTCATACAGCTCTTCGATGCTGTCCTGCTCCCAGGGCGCAAAGCACACGCCGGTAACCCAGTCCGGCTCCTTTGCGATTTCTTCATAAAAAGTATCGTACCAGCCAGGCTCCGGCTGAAAATGCTGCGGTGCAACCCACACGCCCGCTTCCGGATGATATTCGTGCAGAATTTCCACAAAATGCTCTGTCAGACGCATCGCATCCGTCGGCCAGAGGGAACCGGGATCCCCCAGCGGAACCAGCATTGCATCCAGATAAGGAATTGCAGAAAAGACCCTCCGGCGTTCTTCCATCTCCCGGTCGATGCACCCAAAATCATGATAATCGCGTCCGACATTCGGATACCACAACCAGACGTCCATGCCATAGGAATGAATGATTTTGGAAACCTCGCACATCAGCTCCATCGGATCTTCCGGGAAAAGTGCGGAATACAAACGGTCGTCCGTCTTCGGCGGAAGCAGCTCGATGGCGTTTGCTCCGAACAGCGCCAGATCCTCGATATACGCCTCGAATTCCTTTTTTGACCATGCACCGTAGGTATTGTTTTTGTCCCGGTAGCCCAACTGATGTCCCCGCAGCGGATACTGCGGCGTCATGCTCAGGCTGTCCAGCTCGTCCGGAATTTCAATGCTGCCTTTTTTTACAATTGCTTTTCTCAAAAGCCGCGCCATCCCGTAAAACTCACCGCGCTCGTCTTTTCCGAGCACAACGATGCGCCCGCTGCCGTCCGGGTTGTCGATAACCCGGATCCGGAAGCCCTCTTTGCCCGGCACAGTGATGCCGTCAAACAGCGCTTTGACCTCCTCGCTGCAGCTGTCCTCTTTATAAAACTCTATGCTGATTTTTCCAGACGTTTTAGACTGCAGTAAAGAAACACCGCTTCGTTTTTTTAAATTTTTGCAAAATACGTCCGCAGTCTTTTTTTCCAGAGCAGTCTGAAGCTGCGGTTTGTATACAACAGCTGATATGATTTTCATTTTCTTTCTCTCCTTTTCTTTATTTCCACAACTTCCGTGCCAGGATGTCCAGCGGCTCTGCGAACCGCTCAAACAGCCCGTCCTCCGTAATTTCATTTCCATCCTGCGATGCATAATCATTCCACAGCATGTAGCAGGCTCCCAGCATCCGGCTCGACCACCGCGGAAGCTCCCAGGTTCGCTCCTGCGTTTCGAAAACGTTCGGCTGCCACTTTTTTTCCAGAAAATCCAGATCCAGACGGTCATAGCCGCCGCCCGGAATCAGGTACAGACTGCTGCTCAGCGAATTGATGACGGAAAATCCGGCATCATACATTTCCTGCGGATCTGTCCAGTCCGTATCCCATACCTGTAGCTGAATTTTTCTGGAAAGCCCCGAATAATCCTGTCCGGTCTTCGACAGGCTGCCCCACATGCGGATCGTCTTTTCCGGCGCTGCCTCCGCCACATAGTCCGAAAGCGCTTTCATATAATCCACAAAGGCTTTCTGATTCCCAAAATACTCGTCCATGCCGATATGCACCGTCCCCGTTCCGGAAAAAGTATCCGACTCCGTCAGGTATTCCGACCAAATCGTCTCTGCCAGCTTCTGCGCTGCCGGGTTGGACAAATCCAGCTGATCGACACTCTCCGGGTCACCGGAAAGCCCAAGCTTCGGAAATACTTTTGTAAGTGCCAGACTGTGGGCGGGCGTGTCGATTTCCGGCACGACCTCAACGCCCATCACCGCAGCGTCCTCGATAAACTGTGCAAATTCTTCTTTGGAATAATACAGATCCTGCGACGTAATCGACTGTCCCGCTTTATTTCTCACATCCGATTCCAGTCGAAACCCCGCATACAACTGTCGCGCGCCCTCTTTTGTCCCATCGTAATCGCTCTGGGAAATGATCTGATTGTCGTTCAAATGAATCTGCAGCGTGTTCATCTGATGCTTTGAAAGCTCTTCTGCAATGCGGTACAGAAGTTCGAGGGAAACCGGTCTGCGCCCTACGTCGATTCCAAAGCCCCGGACCGACCACGCCGGATAGTCCCGCAGCACGCCGGCCGGAAGCTGTCCTTCTGATTTCTCCCAAAGCTGTCCAAGCGCCACACACCCCCAGCGCACCCCGCGCTTCGTGCGCGCCGAAATCGAAATCACGCCCGGACTCTCTGCTTCCAAATTCAGTTCATACCCCTCGTTCCCAAGCGTCTGTGTCCATTCTTTCCCGTCCCCGACAGCCTTCCGAAAGTTCAGGGCGATATCTCCTTCCGCTGGTTTTTCTGTATCCGCCAGCTTCTCAACCGATACGTCCTGCAGCAACTGTCCGGAAAGCTCCGTTGCAAAAAGCTGTGCCGTCCGCTCCAGCTCCTCGTCCCGGTACACGACCCGGATGAAACGGGTTGTCCAGTCAGAGTGGGCCGCTCCAGTGGACGCGCCACCGGGCTTCCATTCCATCGCGGTAAAGCCCTCTGGAAGGGTCACTGCCGAGAGGGCTTCCGGTACTTCCTCCCGTTCTCTGTCCACTTCCACCCTCTCCGATGCCGGAATCTTTGTCTGTATTCCCGGCAGTTCCTGCATTTCTCCGTCTTTTTCCAGAATAAATCCAAGCTCAACCTGCGTATCCGCGATCGTGTCCGTGATTTTTCCGTCCATATTTACCAGCACATCATAATCCGCACCGCCAAAGGAAATGCTGTACGGCTCCGGCACCGTTGGGAGCTCCAGCGTTCTGCGGCTCCCAGCTTCAATCACAGGTGTTTCAACCACAAAACAATCCTCCAACTGTCCGTACACTTCCAGCTCCTGTACCGAGACGTTCTGATAATACAGGCTTAAATCGCTTTCCTCTTTCAAAACGTCCGTCACATGCAGACGAAAATACCGCGCCTCTACAGGCTCATTCAACACAATCTGCTGCTCTTTTTGCTCCGGCGCTTCTTCAAAAACAGACGCCTGCTGCCAGTTCTCTTTATCCTGGGAATATTCCAGCGCATAGCTTTTCGCATTCGTCCGTTCCCAGTATATCCGAACTGCACCGATGCTGACCGGTTCTCCAAAATCCGCCATCAGCCAGTGATCGTTGTTTTCCCAATCGTTTTCCGACGACCAGCGCAGGGTTTCGTCCGTATGATTTCCGTCCCCCGCATACATCGCCCGAAAGTCCTTGCCTTCCTCGCTGTCCGCTGTCAGCTTCGCTTTTTTCTGTAAAATCAGATTTTCCCCAACGGTTTCTACCGTCAATCCGGCGTCACATTCTTCCGCACTCCATACCTGCCATAACGGCTGCTCTTTCTCAGAAATTTTTGTCATGCTTTGAGAAGCAGCTGACATTCCGAGCACTCCTGCAGCAAGCACTGTAACCTGAAGAAATTTTGACACACGGACTGCGTGCTTGCCATTGGCATGCCGCCTGCCCACCGATTTGTCGCCTGCAGATTTTCCATCTTCCAGTCTGCGATCCGCGTGCAGCAACCTTCCGCTGTCTTTTCCCGCTTTTTTCTCTTTCATGCCATCCCAGAACCTTTCCAGTCCGATTTCTATCTACTATCCGAAAAATTTCATCACGATTTTTCCAGTCAGAGAAACGACCATTCCAATCGTGGGAACCACATAGATTCCTGCAAAAAAGACTGCCAACAGCAGCCGATACAGCATACCGAAGCATTTTTCAGCCTTCCCCTTCTGCTCTGCTGCAATTTTCCATCCCGCCTCAGCTTTTTGCCTCGCAAAAAACAAAATCAACAGGAATGCAAACCCCAAAATGCTGATGCCAACCCCAGCTTTCAGTCCCGGTTCCTCAAACGAAAATACAACTTCATTTTCGCCCTCTGTCAATGTTATCCCCAAAAAGCCGCCAAGTATCGGCTCGATATCCACAGTTTTTCCGTTTTGTATACACTTCCATCCGTCTATCGCAACGAACGGAACAAACAACGTTTCTCCCTCTGCCGCAGACACACTCACATGAATTTGTGCATTGCGCTCTGAAATGGAACATTCTGACGGCTGCAGGATTCTGGCGGTTTCTGACTGCAATACCGCCTGCCATGCATTCTCATGCAGCGCACCAAGCTCCATCTCCTGTGCTGCGACCAGCGTCCCCATCCGGTCGGTAACAGAAATCATCACCTCCTGCGCTTCAAAAGTTCCCAACCAAATCAGCCGATGTGCACTCGCCATCTGGTTTTTCTCCGGAATTTCAATCGGCTCACCGTTGACTGAAACAAAAATTTCATCCGCGCTTCTTCCTGCATCCAGATACAAAAGCTGCTTGTCCGTCACAGAAATACAAAGCGTTCCATCCTCCACAACAAGCTCCTGAGCCGGGAAAACTTCCATGATATTCGTATACTCTTTCGAACCGGTCGTCACATCCACGCTCTGCTCTTCTTCAGAAGTCTGTCGATGTTTCGTTTCAACATCCTCTGCAGACAGAAGCTCTGCCCAGGCACGCTGATTGGAAAGTACGCTGCCGCTGCCCGACTGCCCCAAAGCTTCCTTTGAGAATACAAACGCATTGCGCAGCATTGTATCGGAAATTTCCGTTCCGCCGACGGCCCGCACCGAAACCCAGGGTGCAAGATAACCGAGACTTTCCAAAACCGCCTTTGTCTGTTTGCTTTCGGTCGGAAAGTATCCGCTGATCGAGCCTTTCCGGTCCACCAATGCAGCGTTGATCGGAAGATCGTCCCGATCAGCCTCGCGCGCAAGCAGCCACGAAGGCTCTGCGGATGCAGCGTTTTTACTCTCCGCCTGCTTTGCAATTTCTGTCATCTGTCGGTACGCCGCTTCATTTTCCTGTCGAACCGCATAATCTGGTGGCAGTAAAATCATTGTATACACACAAAAGCCGCCAACAAGTGCTCCAAGCACCGCCATTCCCGGGAACCCTGCCTCTCCTGTTTTTTTCCCGGAGGTCTTTGCATGCAGCACCTTTTGTCCGCACCACGCCGATACTCCAACAAGCAGCAATACAACCGCTGTCACGGCGGTTTCTTTCGGACACACCTTGCTGATCGCCAGCGAGGAAAACGCCTGCACCAGACGCTTTTCCCAAATGAGTGTCAGGCATACAGCGCCCAATGCGGATACAGCCGAAGCAACCAGCAGGAGCACACAGCGCAGCCGGAGCCCTGCCGGATGTTTGCAGACATTTTCTGTACGAAAATCATCCGCATCGCGCTCCTTTCTCACCGCCACAAGTGCCGCCATGCTCAGCACCGCCATGTACCCATAGCGCACCGGGAAGCACACATAGGACCCCATATGCCACAGGAGGTTAGCCGGTTCCAGCAATACCGTCAGCCACAAAAATCCCGTCAGATACAGCCAGAACCGTTCTGCAGCGCTGTGCGTTTCCTGTTCCGCAGCGCTGCGCCTTTTGCGTTTCCAGAAACATCCCGAAGCAAACAGAAGCCCGATCAGTACCGGATTTGCAATCTGGAACAGCCGCTCAAACAAATCATCCAAACCATGCCGTTCCATCACGCCGAAATAGGACAGATTTTCTCCGGAACGCGCAGACTGCAAAAGCAGAATCGCAGACGGGAGCAGAACCGCCGCCGAAATACAAATTCCGATCAGCGTATCAATTCCCATGCACCCCATTTTTTTGGTGCGGTTTTCTTTTCTCTCACAGGTATAGAGCCAGATCGCCCCGGCAAAAAGTGAAAACAGAAGCGTCATAAACCCGAGCTGAATGGACAACATCAGCTGCCATGCGAGCAAAACAGTGTACCAGCCGCCCTTTTTCTCCCGCAGCAAACGCAAAAGCGCCAGACAAAACAGCGGAAAAATCACCGGAAAAATCATCCACTTGATGATCTGATAGTTATACGCCATGTACCCGCAGCATGCGTAGCAAAGGGCGAGCGCTACATTCTGAAAGCGTCTGCCCGATGCTGTTTTTTCCAGAAAAATATGCGCTGTAACCGCCGATGCAGTGCTGTAAAGCAGCACCAGCACATTGACCGCCTGATAAATTCTGTCCCGCCCAAACAATAGCAAAACATAGTTAAACGGATTGAGCACCTCATTGATCGTATCCGCATACAGATTCGCCCCGCCGGAAACGCTAAAGTCCAGAAACAGATTTTTCTGTCCTGTCACAACATCGTAAAAATGATACAAAAGCGGCAGATACTGGGAATATAAATCCGTGATCGCCACTGATCCATCCCCGAAGGGATACATTTTTTTATAAGAAAAAAGCAGGCAAAACAGCGCCACACTGCAAAGTGCAGTAAGCGCCGTCGCCTGCCATGTTTTACGGGATTCTTTTTTCAGTTTTCCATGCCAGAATACTCTTTGGTCTGTCCGATTTTCCATTCAGATTTCTCCGTACTCTATCTTCCTTAAAGCAGACACCACACTGCCGTCATCGCCGTGCTCAACATGCAAAATGCCAGCAGCAGTACAAAAAGCACCTGCGATATTGCTCTTTTCACCGCCGGATGCCCGGTCGCGCCGCCCTCCCTGCGCCGCATCTCAAGCTGCTCTTTCGTGCCCTCCTGCCAGATAAATGCCAGCGCAATCGCCGGAAACAGCAGCTCGATTTCCATATATCGAAAATGCATGCTGCATTCCTGCGGATAATCATATGCAAACTTCAGATACAGGAGCAGATGCACAAAATAGCCGACCACAAATAAAATCCGGCTCGCAGAATCGATGCCGAAGCGCTTTGCCCGAACGACAAATACGCGAATAAACGCCATCCATGCCGCCAGCGCCAGCAGCGCACCGACCAGCATCAAAAGCACTGCCAGCACCTTTACACTGCGTCCGACGTCCGCCATATCCCATTCACCCAGCACTGAGGTACGGATGATCTGCATCCATACATTATAGCCGCAGCCCAGCTTAAACTGACGTAAGTTGTCCAACATTTCCGACGGCACCGGGAACAAAAAACGGTTCAAAACCGGGACATTTCCGGTGTACTGCCAGGAATCCTCCGGCAGCGTATAAATCCACACGAGGGGCATATGGAACTGAATCCTATTTCGGATATAAAAGCTCATGCCAAGGGGAATCGAAACTACACCAAACAGAACGTACTGACCGAGCAGCTTCTTTACCGGGACGACGGGAATTGCAGCATTTCGGGTGCTCTCTACGCTGCGTGCCCTACAATCTCGTCCATTGTCCAGACTTCTTACCAGCATCCAGAGCATCACCGCCGCGATCGGAAAGGCCATCTGCGCGACACTCTGTTTTGTCAACATACCAAGCGCGATGGAAACCGCCAGCTTTAAGATATTATGCGCCGTCGGAAAGCGGCTCCACAAAATCGTATAGTACACGCACATCACCGTAAACATCAGGCTCATGCAATCGTTGTTCACGCTTCCGGAAAGCAGCACCAGCGCCGGATGGAAGCAAAACAGCAGCAGCACAAAGCGTTTTGCTTTTTCCGTCAGCTCAAACTGCTCTGCAATCCGCAAAAGAAACCAGAGAATAAGCAGCGAACAGACAAACGGGACGATCTGGATTGACTCCTCCAGCACATCCGTATTGGAAATAAAAAGAGAGCAAAGCTTCATCCACAGCGCGCACAGATAATGGTGCAGCGGCGGATGGTTGAACTGATAAACACTCGTCGGGTCAAAATCCGGCAGCTTCCAGTTTTCATATAAATACTGGATATATGCCAGATGTCCGCCTGTCACCGTATGCCCGGCATCCAGATCGATCATCCCGATATCATACTGTCTGTCATAGATCGTGGAAAAAAGCACATAAAACAGGCGCAGCAGACAGCCTGCCGCCAGTATCACATCCATTTTGATCCGATCTGTCTTTTTTCCCACTTTCTCCATGCTCTCCCCCATTTCGTGCCCCGCGCTGCAGTAGTTTGACGCTGCGCCGTTCTTACATCCGTGCTATAATTTTTATGCCCGTGCCTCAGTTTTTGACCGCACGGCGCGGCCAGCTTTATTGCATCAAAATCATCGAAATCAGTACGGTAAGGATACCGCAGACACCGATCGCCAGTCCGCTCATGGCGCCCTCTGTTTCTCCCAACTCAATCGCCTTGGATGTTCCCACCGCGTGGGAGCATGCGCCGATGGAAATTCCGGCAATCATCGGATCGTTTACCCGGAAAAGTCTGATCAGTGTCGGTGCAAAAATGCTTCCCAGAATGCCGGTAAAAATAACCGCAACAACGGTAATGGGCACCATTCCTCCGTGTCCCTCTGCAACGCTGACTGCGATGGGTGTCGTAACGGACTTCGGAATGAGCGAGACTGTCATCGCCTCGTCCATGCCAAACAGCTTACACATCAGCAACACGCTCCCCATCGATGCAAGAGATCCGCAGGACGCACCGACTACGATGGGAAGCCAGTTTTTCTTTAACAGCTCTGCCCGCGTGTAGATCGAAACTGCAAGACATGCCGTTGCAGGTGCGAGGAACATGTTGATAAGCGCTCCGCCTTCATTATATTCCTCATACGGAATTTTAAAGATCAGTAAAACGCCGGATACGATCACAATTGCAAGCACAAGGGGATTGCACAGCACCAATCCGGTCTTTTTGCGGATCCAGGTTCCAACCCAGAATGCGGCGATACTTAATCCGATTCCGAAAAACGGAGACATAAACAGTTCATGCATCATTCTTTTGCCCTCCCGCTTTTCTTTTTCTGCATCAGATACAGCGCGAGCTTCATGCTGTATGCCGTCACTGCAAATGTCACCACCGTACTCACCACGCAGATCACGATCAACTGCACCGCCCAGTTTTTCAGGACGTCAAAATAGTTGATGATGCTGACTCCCGCCGGGATAAAAAAGAATGCCATATTTTCCAGCAGAAAATCCGATTTTTCACGGATATGGTCTACCTTCAGAATATGTACGCACAACAGAATGAACAGCAAAATCATGCCGATCACGCTCGCTGGGAAAGAAAACGGAAGAAGCTTTTCGATAATCTGAGAAATCCAGCAAATCGAAAAGATAATTCCTACCTGTGTTACAATTTTCAAGTTTTAATTTCCTCCTTTGATCCGGTGCTGCCCCTTAAAGCAGGCAGCGCTGCATATCTTTTATCATCTGTTCCGCCTGCGAAAGCAGGTCTTCAGAGTTTTTCTCCACTACATTACTCCTTTTGAACTGATAAGTAAAGACCGGATTCCCCTGAGGTAAAAACTTTAAACTGTTCCCATATTGTTCGAAAAGCATCGGGATATTTTCCCCGTGCACTCGTGCGTCCGGTCTGTATACAAAGCGCAGTTCCCCCGGACGCCCCTTGATTTCCATAATATAAAGCTTGTGCGCCTGCGCCCGCAAAAGCGCAATCCGCAGCAAATTGTCTACGGACTTCGGCACGGTTCCGAAGCGGTCGAGCAGCTCTTCTTTCATCTCTGCACTCTCGCTTTCCGTCTCCACGCCGGCGATTCGCTTGTAAATGTCGAGCTTCTGCTGCTCATTAACAATGTAAGAAGCCGGAATATAAGCGTCCACCTCCAGCTCCACCGTCGTAAGAAAGTCCGGTGCAGTGTCCTCGCCCTTTAAATTCATTACCGCTTCGTTCAACATTTTACAATATAAATCATAGCCAACCGCTTCCATATGACCGTGCTGACGCTCTCCCAAAAGGTTGCCCGCGCCGCGGATCTCCAAATCCTTCATTGCAATCTTAAAACCGCTGCCCAGATCGGTAAACTCCCGGATCGCTGCCAAACGCTTTTCTGCAATTTCCCGCAGCACCTTGTCCCGCTTATACATCAAAAAGGCATAAGCCGTCCGGTTCGAGCGCCCGACACGTCCGCGCAGCTGATACAGCTGGGACAATCCCATTCGGTCAGAATCGTGGATAATGATCGTGTTGACGTTGGAAATGTCCAGACCGGTTTCGATGATCGTCGTCGCAACCAGAATGTCAATTTCGCCGTTGATAAAGCTAAACATGATTTTTTCCAGCTCTCTCTCCGACATCTGCCCGTGTGCAAATGCCACATTCGCATCCGGCACCATTTTTCCAATCTTTGCTGCCATATCTGCAATCGTATTGACGCGGTTGTATACATAATACACCTGACCATTCCGGGACAGCTCGCGGGTGATCGCCTCACGCACCATTTCTTCATTATATTCCATCACATAGGTCTGGATCGGCTGACGTTCCTCCGGCGCTTCCTCCAGCACGCTCATGTCACGGATACCGACCAGAGACATATGCAGGGTCCGTGGAATCGGCGTTGCCGTCAGGGTCAGCACATCCACGTTCTCTTTCATTTTCTTGATCTTTTCCTTATGGGTCACGCCAAAGCGCTGCTCCTCGTCGATCATCAAAAGACCAAGATCCTTATATTGCATATCCGATGAAAGCACGCGATGTGTCCCGATCACGATATCCACCAGACCTTTTTTAAGATCCTCGATCACCTTTTTCTGCTGCGCAGGCGTCCGAAACCGTGACATCTGCTCAATCCGGATCGGATAATCCTTCATCCGCTGCACAAACGTATTGTAATGCTGCTGCGCCAGAATCGTCGTCGGCACCAGAAAAACAACCTGTTTGCCGTCCTGCACCGCCTTAAACGCCGCGCGGATTGCAACCTCGGTTTTGCCATAGCCAACGTCCCCGCAGATCAGGCGATCCATGATTTTGTTGCTCTCCATGTCCCGCTTCGTCGCCGCAATTGCCATCAGCTGGTCATCCGTTTCCTCAAACGGGAACATTTCTTCAAACTCCCGCTGCCAGACCGTATCCTCCGAAAAAGCGTAGCCCTTCCCGTTCTGGCGCGCCGCATACAGCTCCACCAGATCCTTTGCGACCTCATCCACTGCCGCCCGGACACGGGTCTTGGTCTTATGCCACTCCTGCGTTCCGAGCTTGTTTAACTTCGGCTTTTTCGCTGCATCGGCGGACGCGTACTTCTGAATCGCGTCCAGACCGGTTGCCAGCACATAGAGGTTTCCTCCGTCCCGGTACGAAATTTTCATGTAATCCCGGACCGTTCCCTCCATCTCGACCTTCTCGATGCCCTGATAAATACCGAGACCGTGCGTCTCATGAACGACATAATCCCCGACCTTCAGCTCTCCGAAATCGCGGATTTTCGTGCCCTCATAGCGCTGAATGTTCCGCTGTTTCTTTTTGGGCGCGCCAAAAATATCTCCCTCCGAAATGACCGCGAATTTCAGCATCGGATATTCAAAGCCTTTTTCCACATGTCCGTAAAAAAGCTCTGTCTCGCCAGGCAAAACCTCCCGGTCAGGGTCTTCGCTGTAAAAAGCGCTCAGCTCCTGCTCCCGCAGATCGGCTGCCAGACGCTTCGCCCGCGTCCGGGATGCACATAACAAAAGCACCCTGCTGCCATTTTTCTTGTAACGTTTTAAGTCCTTTAACAGGGCTTCAAAACTGTTGTTATAGGACGGCATGCTGCGCACCGTGATTTCAAACCTGCGATCCGGCTTAAACAGGCTGCTCTTTGCATCCAGCGCGGCGAGTGACACTGCCCGATACTGCGACAGCTTCCCTGCGATTTCCTTTTCGGGGTACAAAAGCTGCGCCTGTCCCGGCAGGATATAGCCTTTTTCCAGACGTCCGGTCATGCTCTCCCGAAATTCTGTCTCAAGTGCGTTCGCCGTCTCCGACAAATGCTGTGGCTCATCCAGAAAAACTGCCGTCGTTTCCGGATGGAAAAATTCCAGAAAGGACTCCGTCTGCGGATAAAAATAATGCACGAAGCTTTCCAGATTGACTACACTGCCAAACTCCTGCGCAGACTCTTCGATCTCTTTGATCTGCGTCTCAATCCGGTGCGCTGCCTCCGGATTGCCCTGCTCCCGCAATTTTTTGGCATATTGCTTCGTCTCTTTTTTGATTCTCGCAAATCCGTCCTGCCTGCGCGCCTCCGAAAGCATCAGCTCCGTTGCCGGATAAATCGCAATCTCATCCAGATTTTCCACCGAACGCTGGGACAGCACGTCAAAGCTTCGAATCGACTCCACGCTGTCTCCCCACAGCTCGATCCGATACGGATTTTCTTCCGTCATATCGAAAATATCAATAATTCCGCCGCGAATGGAAAACTGTCCCGGTTCCTCTACCTGCGGGCTCTTTTCATAACCCATTTCCACCAGCTGAGCGGAAAGTTTTCTCTCGTCTACCGTTGATTTTTTATCGAAATGCAGTATTCTTGACACAATCCCGGAAAGCGGCGTCTGCGGCATCATCAACGCGGACATCGTCGTTACGATCGTAACCGGACGCTTTTCGAGCAGAGCGCGCAACACACGCATCCGCTCCCGCACCAGATCGCCGCCGGAAACATCCGCCTGATAAAAGATCAGATCCTTGCCCGGATACACCATCGTCCTGCGGTCGTAAAACCCATATTCTGCGCCGATTTCCCGCGCTCTTTTGTCACTGAAAGTAACGATGATTTTCTGTGTAAAACCATCGCTCAATCCATATACCATATGAAGCTTCTGGGAATCATACAGTCCGGAAAAGGCAACATGCCCTTTTCCTCTGTCCAGAAGTGCTTTTCCCTCTTCAAACTCCGCCAATTCCCAAAGCGGAGCTGTCAATACCTTCATGCTATGCCTTCTCCACTTTTCGCC
>ERZ1673748.2418-NODE-2418-length-14189-cov-4.416018_pt1 | contig 14189 bp, 11 predicted proteins | sample MGYA00580196_ERZ1673748 | MGnify/ENA primary metagenome ERZ1673748 (study PRJEB41218, sample SAMN15661796) | gut metagenome | host: Homo sapiens | place: Canada: London | collected 2015-08-20/2019-03-30 | study: EMG produced TPA metagenomics assembly of...
AGAAACGGTTTCTTGATAACAGAACCAGTGAAAAGCAAGAAAAGGATCTGGAAGCAAGACGTTGCAAATACGCCAATAAGTAATTCGCTTAAATAATGAAAAGATCGCTAGACCGAGCCAACTGATTCGCATTCCAAAAGATTGCATATCTTGCAAAAAGGCTTTTCCATATCAGCATACCCATTTGTCTTCTTCGGTTTCATAATGTTCATTATTTCTCTAGCCCCGAGGAGGTGAACATGACCAAAGTTTTTCGATTTTCTGCTCTCGCAGCATCTTTCCTTCTTTTTGCCTCTTCTGTTTGCGCACTTGAGACAAGCGTCAAACCAGCGATAACCAGCATGGAGGCGCCTACTTCTTACATGACCGTTGGCAATTCCTATACTTACTACTCCAGTGGATTGAACGGTGCCATTAACGGATTAATCAAAGCCGCGGGCATTAAAGTTAAACGCAACCGTATGGTGACAATCGGAGCCGCCGACCTTGGATGGTTTAACGTTTGGGAGCTGGTAAGACCGTCCGGAATGGCTTCAACTTTTGTAGACCATAGTGACGGCGGCAAAATTAAGAAATTTGACTTCACTAAAGAAAAAGTTTTTGATGCTGTTATTCTTCAGGACAACAGTACTGGTCCTATCCATCCGCAAAGAAAAGAAGTATTTGAAAAATATGCCAAGCAGCATGCTTATGATTTGAGATGTTTCGGCATTCAGCCTCTCATCATGATGACTTGGGCCAGAAAGAATAAACCGGAAATGACTGCCCAGCTTGCCGATGCGACAACGAAAGTTGCTAATGAAGCTAATGCCATGGTTATTCCTGTTGGTTTAGCGTTTGCCGAAGCTATCAAGGCGGATCCTTCGCTTGAACTTTATCGTGCGGATAAAACTCATCCTTCGCCGGAAGGTACTTATTTGGAGGCGTGCGTAACTTTTGCCACTATGTTCCATCGCTCTCCGGTTGGCCTCAAATACTATGGAATTGAAAAAGTCGATCCGAAAACAGCTGAATTCCTCCAGAGGGTAGCTTGGCAGACGGTATGTGAATTTTTCGGATGGCAGAAGTAAACCGAAATTACTTAGAACTAGTCTTTCTTAATTGAACTTGGATAAAGAATTGAAGACTGGTTGGCGGGAAGGGCGTTTTTGGGAGTTCTTCCCGCGTGCCTTTTGAAAAAGCAAGGTCAACACTTTTTAGAAGTAAGTCCGGTATCTTTTACACTCTTACCTCGATCCTCCTTTTTTCTAATTTGTTAGAGGTTTGTCGAACGAAATTGAGTTCACGGTCTTCTAATTTGTCTTTTCGTGAAGAAAAATTTGAATCCTCCGCCGACATTTTCGCAAGAGGCGTAGGTGAAGCTGAAGTAACTACCGCCACTATCGCCGTTGCCGCCGCAATTGCTGATTCTGTCCGTGAAGCTTTGGCTATCATTTTGAAAAAACAGATGTTTGCTGCTTTGAGCTTTATTCTGTGAATGAGCAGATTGAACGGCAAAGGAGAGAAGGCTTTTATACGATTGGGGAACATTCATAAAAGGATTTCCGTCTTGCACTCAATCAATCATCTGAAGTGCCATCAAAATGCTTATTAGTTGTTTAATCCCAGAGGAGGTTGATATGACCAAGCTTTTTAAATTCTCTGTTCTCTCGGCCTCTTTTCTTTTAATTGTATCCTCCGTTTCAGCTCTTGAAACCAGGGTTAAACCTGCCGTAACGAGTATGGAAGCTCCTTCTTTATATATGGTGGTTGGCAACTCCTACACTTATTACACCGGCGGATTAAATGGAGTCATCAATGGTCTAATCGAGGCCGCTGGCATTAAAGTTAAGCGCGATCGAATGGTGACAATAGGGGGAGCGGGTCTTGGATGGTTCAATGTTTGGGAGTTGGTAAGGCCGTCAGGAATGGCATCCAGTTATGTAGATTATAGTGACGGCGGAAAAATTAAGAAATCTGACTTTACGAAAGAAAAAGTATTTGACGCTGTTATTCTTCAGGACAATAGCCGTGGGTTTATTAAGCCTCAAAGACAACAAGTTCTTAAAAAATTCGCAAAACAGCATGCTTATGATTTGAGATGTTTTGGAATTCAGCCTCTCATCATGATGACTTGGGCCAGTAAGGACAAACCGGAAATGATGCCTCAGCTTGCCGATGCGACGACGAATGTTGCAAATGAAGCTAATGCCATGGTCATTCCTGTTGGTTTAGCATTTGCTGAAGCAATCAAGGAAGATCCTTCGCTCGTGCTTCATCGCACAGATAAAACTCATCCTTCACCGGAAGGTACTTATTTGGCCGCTTGCGTAACTTTTGCCACTATGTTTCATCGTTCTCCGGTAGGACTCAAATATTACGGAATCGAAAAAGTCGATCCGAAAACAGCAGAATTTCTCCAGAAGGTAGCTTGGCAAACCGTATGTGAATTTTTCGGATGGCAAAAGTAAACCAAAATTCTTTGGAAGCAGCCTTTCTTAATTGAACTTGGAGAAAGACGTAAGCACTGTCTGAAGGAAAGTTTTTTTGAGGTTTCAAGTTTTCTGAAAGACTCCCTGTTTGTACTTTTTTGTATGACTGTGTTCCCTGAGAACTTTTCTCCGAGGAAAAAGCAATACATGGCGCATGCAAAGTTCCTCTCAAGGACAGAGATTTATTCTGGCTTTGGAACCGCCCCGTCAAAATATCCGTCTTTATGTTTTTAATCATTTTCTTTTCCTCCGAAACTGGACGACATTTCATGAGTACTTTTGCTGAAGGCTAATAAAGTAACAATTACACAGTCAGAATGTTAGGCAATGGAATTGTTGGGTGATTTTTCACTGAGGGTGTTCTCTAGCCCAGGAAGGTACAAAATGGTTAAGCAAGAGATTGTGGGAGACTAATTGATGAAAAAACCTCTGACTAAGAAGGCCAGAGGCTTATACAGAATGCCGGAAGACTTTCGATTTTCTTAATTCTGATTCGAGATATAGGTATTTAATCCGTAAAGATTATTTAGGAACACCTTGCAGCCATGCTGATGTACAGGTGTCATGTAATTCGGTTGCAGAACGGCCTTTTATCCACTCCTTAGCAGCACGTGCCTTGCCGTCAATGTGCTCGATGTCGATTTTCCAAACAGTCGCATATGGACCGCGGACCTTCTTCTGGATATCGTTTCGAGCTTTGGAGTTGGAAGGTGCGTGGCGGGCAAGAATCAAATCGAATGCATGAGCTATTTCTTTCGGATACGTTACCTTGTGAGCTTTCCCTCGGACAATTGCACTTGCAAAATCCACAGAGTAGCAGCTTCCTAATGTATTGGCTTTAGAAACAAAGGCAACACTGACGTTCGGATTCATGAGCATGTTGTCTTCTTTTCTGCCGCCTTTTGTTCCGGTAGCATGAAAATAGAGATGATCCCCCTCTAAGACCGGTGTGATGGGTACGCCATAGGGATATCCGGCCTTATCACAGGTGGATAGTACGGCGTGATCTGTGGCTGTAATAACTTCTAAGGTTTGTTCTTGATTAAGCTGACGGGCAGTTCTTCTCAAAGGTCTTGTTGCGGTGGAGACCGGAGAGGCTTCCTGCGCATAGATATTCGCGCAAAGAGCGAGTCCTGTACTTGCTGCAAGCATTTGCCTTCTATTCATTGTCATATTTACTCCTTTTATAACTAAGGTGAGTGAGGGCTGGTTGAATCTTTTGTGTAGAAGAATTGTATGTCTGTAATGTAAAATCAAACCCATACAGTTTTGTTCTATTAGCACCCAACAGTTCAAAATGAAAAGAGCCTCGTTAAATTTGGAGTTGAATTTTGATTTCAAAATCGGTTTGGCTGATCAAATAGTTAGCCGGATCACTGAAAAGATTTTGGATGGTTATTTGCAGCCGGGATTGATGCTCCCTAGCATTCGCACTCTGGCGGCACAACTGAAAGTTTCGGTTGACACAGTGGTAAGTGCTTACAAAGAACTTGAAGAACAAGGATTTATTAAGGCCAAACGAGGGTCGGGGTTTGTCGTCCTAAAAAATGAATCGGTACTTATTCAAACAAACGAGAAAAAAACTCCCGCTGTTGCTTCTATCGAAAAAATAAAATTGTCTGAAAGAGCGCGCTTTGCTGAAAAGCTCTCAGGATATTTCGAACGAAATAATTACAAGAATCGACCTTTTGTTGTTTACGGCTCCGGTCTTGCAAAATTGCTTGATAAGGAGTGGACAAAACAAGCCGCTATGGTTGCGAGATCCCCCTGGAATCACACAGACTACAGTGATCCGGCCGGATTTCTGCCTTTAAGAAGAGCTATTGCCGCTCGTTTATTACAGCACCGAGGAATTAAATGTTCTGCGGAGAATGTAATTATTACCAATGGGACAGTACAAAATTTAAATCTTGTGTTTAAAGTTCTCTTCGAACCCGGAGATACCCTGGCGATGGAAAGTCCCTCGGCTTCAATGTTCAGCCAGATTGCATTCTTCAATGGTCTTCATGTTCATCACATTCCGGTAAGTGAAAGAGGCTTAACAAAAGAGCACGTAGAGAGTTTGCCAACTGGTGTACGAGGTTTGTTTGTCTCCCCTGCAAACCAAACGCCTTTGAGTGTAACGATGGAAGAAAACTGCAGGCAGGCTGTATTAGAAAGGGCATTCGCCACAAAAAGCTGGATATTAGAGGCAGATATCGAAAATATTGTGTGGTACAACGGGATGCCTTTAAAACCTTTGAGGGCGGAGGAAGGTTCGGAGCATCGAGTTGTATATATGGACAGCTTTACATTACAGTTTTATCCGGGAATTAAAATAGGCTATTTGGTTGTTCCGGACGGATACGAAAAAGCCTTTGCCGGAGCCAAGTTGATGTCAGACCGCTCAAGTTCGGAACAAAGTCAAGCTATATTGGCAAGGTTCTTGGAATCCTCTTCCTACGACAGCCATCTGCGTAAGCTCAGAAAAAAATTTCGTAATTCCTTAAGTAGTTTGCAAAAAACTATCGCACAACATCTTCTTGGATTTGGACACCTTTCAAATACAAAATGCGGCAGTCATATTGCCTTTCATCTCGACTCTATCCCTGACGTGGAAGCTTCGATAAAGCTAAAAGAAAAAGGTATCTTGGTCAGACCATTAAGCTCTTTTGGTGGCAAATGCTCAAAAATGAACGGTTTCATGATGGGATTTGGTTCTTTCTCCGAGGAAGAAATACAAAAAGCCGTATTAGAAATTAAAGAAGTTTTAAAAACGTTCCTGCATCGGTAACTCATTTTCGGAATTTAAATTTGTCACCCGTTCAAGCATCGGGCAGGATTCTTTTCTGCGTTCAGATTGCTGCCTACTTGAAAACTCATCGAGATAATTAGCTGCATGGTTTTCTGGATTCCAAAATAAAGAAACTTCCCTCGGTATCCTGAGTTCACAGACTTATATCGAGAACTGATCCCAAAAAGCCTTGTCCCCGGTTTCGACTTTGATGAATACGCTGCATTAATCTTCTCCGCAAACCAAGCGCAACTTGAACTCTATGGAAGATTCTTTTCAGCCTTTTAACTACGGTCGTTTGATAATGCGCTGACTTTCTGCACTTTTTATCACGTTGCCAATACGTCAGGAAATTGATGTTGGATGTTGAAGAATTCATGTCAAGTACGGAAATAAAAACGTGTCAAATTAGGAAATGAAATCATGTCAAATAAGGAAACGAAAACGTGTCAAATAAGGAAATGAAAACGTATAACTAACTGAAATTTAATACTTTTGCTGTATTTTCGTTTTTGGTCAGAATTAAAAAAATTAAAGGTTCTAAGACCGACCTGCAGCGACAAAATTTTTGAGGTGTTTTTTCGCATATCATCTGAATTCGAAAGCTGACTGCGCCAGATAATCTTGGCCACTGTAAAATTCATTTTTTCGTGAGCAACTGAAATGATTGATAGAAGAGCTTTTGTATTTGCGTTAGGCACTTGTGTTGTGTACCCGTCCGTTTTTGCTTCCTATCCTAAAGAATGGACCGATGAGGCAGAGACAGATCTCAAAGATTATGTGCACGGTCTTGTGAGTCAGCCTTATCTGAAGGAACTCTTTAACGGAACTTTATCAAAGGCGAGCTTCAATTATTATCTTGAGCAGAACGTGTTCTATTTAAAGGCTTACGCAAGATCTTTGAGTCTGCTGGCCTCCAGATTTTCCACAGAAGATGAAATCCGTTTCTTCTCTCATCACGCGTCCGTGACTATTGATTTGATTTCCTATAGCAGAGAGACTTATCAAAAAGTCAACCAAAAAGAGATGCCGGTCTTAGCAAAACCAGAGAAAACTGTTCTCGATTACGTTAATTTTGAAGCGGCTCATTGCGCCTTCTCAGATCTACCGGTGGCAGCCTCGGCAATGTATCCATGTTTTTGGGTTTATTGGCAAATAGGCATGGAGTATAGAAAAATGAAAAAAGCAACGGAAAACAATCCTTATTCCGATTGGCTGGCAGGTTACTCAGACACCGCTTATGACGAGCAGGTTAAAAAATTTGGAAGGATTTTGAATCGATTGGCCTCCAACTCTTCTTCTGCGACACGAAAGGAGATGCTTGCAGCTTTTGTTTCCGGATGTGGTTACGAAAAATCTTTTTTTGAGGCGTGTTACAAGGTACGGTAGTTAGCGAACTTTGCTGCACGAAAGTGTCGAACCGTTCCGGGCAGTTGTGCCGCGGGACCGAAAGCCCTGATATTGATTAGAATCTACCTCCGGCAGCAGTGAAAAACAGGTGATAATTAAAAATGTTTCTTGGCGTTCTTTTCGGTGTGCTCGGATGTGCGCTGTGGGGGTTAATTTATATTGTTCCGCTTTTGCTCCCGGATTACTCTCCGACGACTATCGCTATGGGACGTTTTGCTGTCTACGGTGCATGCAGTCTCGTGCTTTGTTGGCACTATAGACGAGAGTTATCTGCGCTGAAGGCGTCTGACTGGCTGAAAGCATTTTGCCTTGGTTTTTTCGGCAACGCCGTCTACTATATTTTTCTTACGCAAGGCATTCGATGGGCGGGAGTTCCTACCTCAGGAATGCTAATGGCGCTTATTCCGCTTAACGTGGCGCTTTTGACAAACCGACCTGGTGCAAAAACAAGTGTGGTTGTTCCTTGGCGCCGTCTTTGGCTTCCGCTTCTCATGATTCTCCTCGGTTTGTGGATTGGCAATATTGACGAATTTTCTGAAATTTCTTCTCAAACTTCTTCTAAAGAGTATTGGCTTGGATTCTTTTGTAGTTTCACTGCGATGGCACTTTGGACATGGTTTCCAATCCGCAATAGTCAGTGGCTTATTTCGCATCCTAAGGTTTCACCGGTGGTTTGGACTTGCGCCCAGGGCGGTACAATTTTTCCGGCAGCAGTTCTTTGTTTTTCAGCCGTTAATTTGGACTCTTGGATGAATGGAGCTTCATTTTTTGGTCCCGACCCTGCTGTGTTTATCTGTGTAATGTTGATCGCGGGACTTGCCTGTGGCTGGGGAGGAATGGCACTGTGGAACATGATGAGCGCTAGGTTGCCGGTTGCCTTAAGCGGTCAGATGATTGTTTTCGAGACGATCTTCTCCGTTATTTACGCGTTAATTTATAAACAACAAGCACCGGGATGGACGCTCGTTGTCGGAATTGCTCTTTTATTAAGCGGAGTGTCTTTGTCTCTGAAAGTCTTTCAGGATGCCTCTCGTCCACACTAATTAAGTATTCTGATTTTAATAACATAGGTTGTAGAAATACTTTTCCGAAAAAAAGTAAGATGCAGGGCAGAGGACGCTTCAAGTTAATCGATTAGCCCAAGAAACCAGAAGGTGAATAATTTTCTTTGGTTGCTTTAACTAAAAGATAATCACTAGAGTGGCAACAGACCAGTGGAATATCACAAGAAAAATAAGAAGTCCTGTATTTTGAGATTTTGGCTTCAGCCATAAAAGAAGTTCTCTTCTTCAGGCTTAGAGCTAGGAAGACGGCTTAATTTCTGCTGTATTGCCGGTTTGGTGAGACAAGACAGCAAAAAGGTTATCAGCACTAAGCAAAACCTTTTAGGAACTTCCCTTTAAATCGTCTAATTTCTCACTGGCTCGGCTACAAGAAGATAATGAATGCAGAAAGACTCTCAGTAAAACTCCGAAGGTTGCTGTAAGGTTTTGAAGGCATTCTGAGTTTGAACGATATAATTAAAAATTCAAAAGAATTCACCTCTAATCTTGCGGCACATTACCAGAAAAAATTATTGGATTGCAGGCCTTCTTATCTTCTGTTTTATCTTTCTTTGCGGTGAAGGCTTTGCTGCAGTGTTGCCCGAAACAACTGTATCCGTCAACAAAGAGGCTGCTGCTGGTAAGATTAAAGGCAGTACGGTTCGCGTAGGGATTTTGGATACTATTGATCCTTGGTTTTTTGTATGGTCATTTGGTGACACGATGGAGCATCTGCGTCGCCAAATTCCTAATAAAACAATCAAAAGTTCCGAGTTGTCCTACCAGCAGCTGGAAAAAGCTATCGAGGATAAATCTATTGATTTCTTTATTGCGCCAAGCGGCTTTTTTGCAAAGGTTGCTGAAGATTCCGGTGCACGCCATCTTGCAACGTTCCATAGAGAGTCGGCTCTGGATCCGGGAAAAGCCGTCGGTTCTGTTTTCGTAAAGAAAAAGGGCGATTCAAGGTTTCAGTCTCTCAAAGATTTACGAAAAGCCGTGCTCAGCATTTCAGCGCCAACCTCCTTTGAAGGATGGATTATTGCCGCCGGAGAGCTGCTGAAAGAAGGCCTCGAACCTGAATCTCTTTTATCTAAGGCAATCTTCACAGGTTATGGTCTTCCGGATGTTGCAACTCTCGTTTTGAACGGGAGCGCCGATGTCGGTATTCTTAAAGCTTGTGAGCTTGAACGCCTTATTCTCGAAGGAACGATAGGCCGGAATGATTTAGAAGTGATTGAGGAGAAAAATCAGAATCTTCTTAAATGCAAAGTTAGCTCTGAACTTTATCCTGATGTCGTTTTCGCATCTTTGCCTCATGCTGGTTCAGATCTGGTGCGTGACTTCTCAGTGGCTCTTTTTACGATGCCTAAGGTTGGAGAGGGCCGGTGGGGATTCGCCAGCGACTTCGGTAATGTCAACTCCTTATATCGATCATTAAAGATGGGCCCATACGAGTATTTAAAAGACTCTGCTCCGTCGGCTCTTATTTATAAGTATCGTTTTTTCTTTTATGGACTTGCAGCTCTAATTATTCTTGTCTCGGCCTACATTATCTCAGTCCAAAGAATAGTGAACTCTAGGACCAAAGCTCTCAGAGAAGCTTTAACTAAAGCGCATGAGGCTCAGGAAGAGGCGAGGGCATCCCAAGAAAAGCTTTATCAGTTGGAAAAAGCCGGCGTAGTTCAGGAGCTGTCGGCTATGTTTGCCCACGAAGCTCATCAGCCAATCGCTTCTTTAATGAATTATGCAGGTGGGTTGCGGATGTATCTCAAACAAGAACAAAAGGATCCTTTAGTAGAAGAGGCCCTGACCGAGATATCTTCCCAAGCGGATCGACTGTCTCAAATCATTATGAAAGTTCGGTCGTACGCTAAAAGAGAAGAAAAACATTTTTCTAAGATTGACTTGGCAACGGTTGTCGGCAATGTTATGCGGCACGTAGAGAAAACAAAAAATAGCCGGGTTTCTTTTAAGAAGAAAAATCTGAGCCTGTCGGCTTCTTCAAAAAGCGGTGCCTACGTTTTTGGGGATTCTCTTGAATTAGAGCTGGTGCTCGTTAATCTCATCAAGAATGCTTTAGCAGCGACGGAAAATCTTTCTTCTCCCAAGATTTCGTTAACTATTGAGGACGAAGGTAAATATTGGCTGCTGTGCGTCGAAGACAACGGAAGAAAGTTAACGGAAGAAGAGTTTTCTCGTTTAACGCATCCCGTGAAAAGTCATAAAGCCGACGGTCTGGGACTCGGATTGGCTATCTGTAAAGTGATTGCTGAGTCTCATGGCGGCAAATTAATATTCAAACAAAATTCGAAAGCAGGCTTAAAGGCGTGCCTTCTCGTCCCGAAGTTACTGGAAAAAGAGGATCAGGAAGTCCTATGAAAGAGCTATTTCCCCAAGAGTTATCTCCTTTAGTCAGAATCGTTGATGATGAAGAAACTGTCCGAAACTCCGAAAAATTCATTTTTAGGATCATTGGGCTGGAATCTGAAACTTACGGAAGTGCGGAAGAATTTATAGACAGAGTTGACGAGACCAGACCTGGATGCATTGTCGCTGATCTGCGCATGAAAGAAATTAATGGATTAGAGATGATGACCATTCTGCGTTCTCGTGGAATTAAGCTGCCTATCGTTTTCTTAACGGGGCATGGAACTGTCGATTCTGCTGTACTGGCCTTGAAAAACGGAGCATACGATTTCCTGCAAAAGCCTGTTCAGCCCGAAAGGCTGCAGGAGATTGTTCTTAAAATGATTGAAATTGACAAGGAAAGGAGGGCCAAGGAAAAAGCTGTCGAGGAAAAGCAAAGATTGTTGGCAACCCTTACGGAAAGAGAGAGACAGGTGCTTGAACGGGTTGCTCTGGACCAAATGAACAAAGTCATTGCCTGCGATCTTTCTATTGCTGAGCACACAGTAAAAATTCATAGAGCGAATGCTTTACGCAAACTTGGGGTACGGACGGCAATGGAGGCGGCCAATTTTCTGAAAGAAGCGAGGAGCAATGAATAAAAATAATTCTTCTATTCTGATTCAATCTCGAAGAAAATTTGTCAGAAGAGGCGCAATAGGGCTTGCTGCGTGTATGGCTCCTTTTAGTTGCTTTGGTTTTTCGAATCCGTTCGATTGGTCTAAAAAATTTCAGTTCGATGTAATCGTTATTGGTGCCGGTGCAGCTGGCCTTGCTGCCGCTGTAGAAGCGGCCGATGCAGGTGCTAGTGTTGTAGTTCTGGAAGCGGCCCCAAAAATTGGCGGAAACACTCTAATTTCGGGCGGTTTTTACAGCGCTGTTGATTCCAAAAGACAGACTCAGCAAGGAGTGGAGGATTCGAAAGAACTTTTCTTTGAGCAGACTTTTACTTTTGGAGGAGAACATGCCGATCAAGAATTGGTGCGCCATTTAGTGGAACATGCTACTGAAGGATTGGAATGGCTGGAGAAATTGGGGCAACACTTTAAACCAGAAGTATTTGAACTTTACGGAGCTCATTGGACCCGCAGTCACATTCCTGTTTTGCCTTTAGGGTATGGTTACATAAGAACTTTATCTGGAGCTGCCCTGAGTCGAGGAGTTCAAATTAAAGTCGAGCATTCGGTAAAAGACTTCACAGTTAAAAATGGCAGAGTAACGGGAGTGCTCGTTGAGACCGAGGGCAGAAGGCATGAATTTAAAGCAGACAAAGGCGTAATAATTGCATCCGGAAGTTTTGCGGCCAATAATGAGTTAGTAAAGCAATTTGCTCCTCGGCTTTCAGATCTCACAACCAATAACACGCCCTACAGTACCGGTGAAGTCATGATGGCTGCCCAAAAAATTGGAGCTCAATTAGTTGATATGGAATACATTCAGTGCCTGCCCGGTTGTCCTAAAGGTAAAAAGTACCGAGTACGTTTTCATAATGATGTTTCTTCTTTTATTTTTCTGGATCATGACGGAAAACGCTTTATAAGAGAAGATGCCCCTAGGGACGAATTACGTGATTCGGTTATAGCTCTTCCTCAGGGCTACGCCTATACCTTGATAGACGGAGTAGGTTTTAAAAAAGCAGGAATCCTTGTACAGAAAGAGGCAGTTCTTGCTTTGGAGGGAGGCGAAGCTTGGCGCGCAGATTCCGTTGGCGAACTCGCTAAAAAGCTGGGCATGCAGCCGGAAGTATTGGAAAAGACAGTTGAAGAATATAACGAAGGAGTAAGAAACCGCAACGATAGGCTCGGGAAGAAAATTACTTCTCAAACTCTTGAAATTAAGGAACCGCCTTTTTGGGCAGCCTATGCTGGTATGACTCTGCATTACACGGAGGGCGGGTTAAAAATAAATAAAAATGCTCAGGTGTTAGATAAAGAAAATAAACCTATCGAAGGATTGTTCGCAGCAGGAACGGTAACGGGAGGAATTCACGGTAAAAATCGGCTCGGCGGGAACGGCTTGGCCGATGCTATTGTGTTCGGGCGTACAGCAGGACAACAAGTTGTTCTAAATGCCAAGCCCAAAAATTAGGATTTACCGGAGATCTGAATCTTTCTTTTATCTTCCTCCATTGAAAGGGCCCGCTAAGCGGGCCCGATTAAGTTAAAAATTAGAAATGAGTTGGTTTACTTACCGGCCATTGTTTTAGCAGCAATGTGACCGAAGACCAATGCATCCGGAACGGCGTTGCATCCCACACGGTTTGTACCGTGCACTCCGCCTGTCACTTCACCGGCTGCGTAGAGACCCGGGATGACATTGCCTGCGTCATTTAAAACTTGAGCTTTGGTGTTAATCTTAACGCCGCCCATAGTATGGTGAACGGAAGGAGTCATCAGTGTGGCATAGTACGGGCCGCCTTCATTCAAGCGGTGGTCATCCATGCAGGTTGGACGTCCCATTTCGTCACCGGTGCCTTTTTCACAGAATTCATTCCACTTCTTGACTGTGGCAACCAAGTTCTTACCATTAATTCCGGCTTTCTTCGCCAATTCTTCAAGAGTATCTGCCTTGAAAGATTTTCCGGAATTCAAAATATCTTCAACTTTAACTCCGTAGGCATTTCTTCCGTCCTTGTCGACAAGTGCGCGCTTAGCAGAAGAAATGACATAGAAAACACCGCCGGGCTGAGCGAGGTTGGCTTTTGCTAAGACATCGCGGCGTTCCGATTCATTTACGTAGCGCTTACCGTCTTTATTGACGTAAATGCATGAGTTTTCGCCGAGTTTGAAACTGGTTGCACCTGTAGTTGGATCGCCTGCCGGGAACAACTGGATCCATCCCATTTGAGTCAATCCTGCACCGGCCTTCTTAGCCAATGTAATACCGTCGCCTGTTGCAGAAGGAAGGTTGGTGGACGGAGTAGATGGACCAAGTTTCTTATTCCATAACTCGTCGTATTCGTTGCGCATCTTAACGTTAGCACTGAACCCGCCGGTAGCCAAAAGGACACCGTCTTTTGCGTTCAGTACATAGCGTGTACCGTTCTTATTTTTAGCGAGCACGCCGGCAACTCTACCGTCTTTGATGATTAGGTCGTTAGCTGCAGTTGCGGTAATAATTTGTACAGGAAGCTTCTTAGCCTTGATGTACTCTAAGAAAGTATCAACGTAACCGACACCGGACTTGAAGTTAGTAGCACGTTGGGTGCGAGGCCAAAGAGCTCCGACAAATTGGTTAGCTTTACCGTTCCAGTTGACACCCATGGATGCAAGCTCTTCCATCATTGGACGAACATTTTGGGTCAACGTGTACACAAGCTCTAAATTGGCCTTTTTATCACCTGATTTCCAGGTTTGCAATGCGTGCAGTTCCGGGGAGTCGAATAATTTGTCGGAGCCGGAGGCATTATATTCTTCCCATTGTTTCTTAACCTTGTTGAGAAGCTCTTCGTGAAGAGGATTCAAGACCTTTTCGGCAAGAATTCCTTCGACGATCTTCTTCTGTCCTTCAGTCATTTTGATATTTTCTTGATGGACATTTGCTACATTGAAACAGCCGCCGGAAACAGAGGTATTTCCGCCGACGAAGCCGTTTTTCTCAACAAGAACCACTTTCTTACCGGCTTTACCGGCAGTTACTGCAGCAGAGAGGCCGGCACCGCCGCCGCCAACAATAACTACATCTACATTCTCAGTAATGGTTTCGTTGTGCATTGCAGGTTTTGGAGCTGCTTTGCTGAAGTTCTTCACGTCTAAGCCGGCTTCTTTCAGGCATTTGTTTACTGCGCCTTTGATCGCAAAGCTAGATAATGTTGCACCGGAAATATTATTCACGTTGGTAGTCTGGTACTTAACAATTTCCGGGATTAATTCTGTCTTGGTTTGATCAGCTACCGGATGAGTTTCCGACCAATCTAAAACTTTAACTGAAGCAATTTTGCTGTCTTTAATAACGACCTGGACTTTGATTGAGCCATTACGGCCAACTTCGCTCGCTACATAAGTACCGTCTTTAGCAATGGCAGAAGAAGTTATTCCAAGAGACAACAAAACCGCTGAGGCAATGATTGTAAGTTTTTTCATCAGT
>ERZ1673748.2437-NODE-2437-length-14068-cov-47.949618_pt1 | contig 14068 bp, 10 predicted proteins | sample MGYA00580196_ERZ1673748 | MGnify/ENA primary metagenome ERZ1673748 (study PRJEB41218, sample SAMN15661796) | gut metagenome | host: Homo sapiens | place: Canada: London | collected 2015-08-20/2019-03-30 | study: EMG produced TPA metagenomics assembly of...
GAAGTATTATCAAGGACTAAAAACCTTAAATAAACCAATTCGTTGCAAATATAACAAAACTCGCCCGATTATGGATGGATTCAGGAAAAATAATGTAAACTATTGGGTTTTCAGGGAGATACGCAGCATTATTCCGCATTTGTAAACGTGTGCTTTGAAGCTGTTTTTTGAATAGTTAAGCGGAAAAATTGCTACCTATCCGTTGCCCATTCCAGTTGTATGGAGTTGTTTGAAAATCCTTTTTGCTCCGACCATAAAGAACGCAGTTTTATCATTTTGGCTTAGCGAAGGTACTTATTTTTTTTGAGATATGAAAAATATAGGTTCCGGAAGTCAATGGTGATAGCTTTGTCTATGTTTGACGATATTTTACATGCCGATGATTAACTCTGTCTCCGTTAATTTTGCAAACAATGGAACAGATTATGAATCAAACAGATGTAAAGGTTTCGTTCTACCTTAAAAAGAGCGAGGCGGATGCCAAGGGAAATTGTCCCGTAATGGCACGGCTTATTGTCGGCAAGTACTCTGAAACAGCATTCAGTGTTAAGCTTCGTGTGCCACAGTCTTTGTGGTTATCTGGACGTGCCTGTGGGAAAAGCGCTGCGGCCCGAGACATAAATAACAGGCTGGATGAAATACGTGCAGCTGCTTTCAGTATCTATGCGGAACAATCCGCAAACCGTGAAGTTGTTACTGCAGAAGAAGTAAAACACCAGCTTTTGGGAATGGCTTCGGAACAGGAAACCTTGTTAAGCTATTTCAGGCTTTTCATGAGAAATTTCGAGAAACGTGTTGGGATTAACCGGACGGAAAGCAGCTTGAACGGTTATCGAAATTCCTATGATCATCTGGTTCGTTTCTTACAGTCACAATACAAGTTGTCAGACATTCCTTTTGCAGCATTAGACCGTTCTTTCATTGAAAAATTCGATTTGCATTTGCGTACGGAATGTCATTTGGCTCCAGGAACGATTGTAAATCTTACTGTAAGGCTGAAAACAATTGTCGGAGAAGCGATTGCGGACGGTATCATTACAGCGTTTCCTTTTGTGGGTTATGAACCGACGCATCCGCAATCGGAACAAAAATATCTTACAACAGAGGAATTGAACAGAATCATGACCACCCCTTTGCATAGTCGCACCCTTTATCATGTACGGGATTTGTTTTTGTTTTCCTGCTATACTGGTATTCCTTATAGCGATATGTGTATGCTGACAAATGAGAATCTTTCCCTTGCTGAAGATGGCATTTGGTGGATTAGGAGTTCACGCAAGAAAACCGGTGTAGATTTTGAAATACCGCTTATGGAATTGCCGCTTCATATCATTGAAAAGTACCGGGATGTGGCTCCTGAGGGAAAGCTTCTTCCTATGTATTCCAACAGTTCGTTGAACCATTATTTGAAACAGATAGCCGTACTCTGTGGCATAGAACGCAAGCTGGTCTTCCACGTGGCCCGTCATACCTATGCGACCGAAATCACCCTTTCCCATGGTGTACCACTTGAAACGGTCAGCAAGATGTTGGGACACAGCAGAATTGGTACTACACAGCTTTATGCAAAGGTTACAGACAATAAGATAGATACAGATACAAAAGCATTGGATAAAAAAATTGCTGAGAGGTTTTCTGTAGTTATTTGATAATGGCAAAAAATAGGATTATGAAAAGAAATACTGATAATATGGAAATCAAACGTCGCAGTACATTTGCGATATTGTTTTATATAAACCGTACCAAAATCCGTAAAGACGGAACATGTCAGCTGCTGTGCAAGATAAGCATAGATGCCAAATGGGAACAGATAGGAACGAAAGTGTCTGTCAATCCTGCCGTTTGGAATCCGGAAAAGGGACGGGCTGACGGCCGCAGTGAGAATGCTATTACCGTCAACCGGGCCATTGATGATCTGACAAAAGAAATCAAGGAGCATTATAGGCGGATTAAGAACAGTCTGGGATTTATTACGGCAGAGCAGGTAAAGAATGCTGTGATGGGAGTCGGTCAGAAACCGCTAACTCTGCTGGCTCTTTTCAGAGAGCATAACGAGGAGTTCAAGAAGCGTATCGGGGTGGATCGGATAAAGGAAAGTTATGATTCCTACTTGCGCTCATATAAGCACCTTTCTGCTTTTGTGCAGGAAAAACGTGGTATAGAGGATGTTCTTTTACGGAATCTTGATCGTGTTTTTTATGATGACTTTGAACTGTTTCTCAGGACGAACAGGAACTTAAGTCCGAAGACAGTACATGAACACCTTTATAGACTGAAGAAGATGACTATGAGGGCTGTCAGTCAGGGAACAATACGCCGCGATCCTTACTGTCGTCTTCATCCGGAATTACCCAAACGGAAAAGTCGTCATCTGAAATTGGAAGATCTGAAGACACTGCTTACAACCCCGGTCGAGAAGCCACAGCTTCAGTTTGTCCGAGACATGTTCATTTTCTCCACCTTTACCGGACTTGCCTATGCAGATTTGAAAAGACTGACTGTTAATGATATTATACAATCTGAGGATGGTTCGTGGTGGATTCATATCCAACGTCAGAAAACAGGGACATTGTCTTCTGTACGGCTGTTGGATATTCCGTTGAAGATAATTGAAAAGTATCGGGAACAGCGTCATGATGACAAGGTTTTCAATTTATACAAGCGTGAGTATTTCATTATGCTTACCCGTAAGTTAGGTGAGGTATACGGTTTTGAACTCACATTCCATAAGGCGCGACACAATTTCGGAACTCATATAACTCTTTCAATGGGCATTCCAATTGAAACGGTCGGTAAAATGATGGGCCATATGCGAATTGAAACTACGCAGCTTTATGCTAAAGTCACCGACAAGAAAGTAGATGAAGACATGAAACGTCTGAAGGCAGCTGGTCTAAGCCAAACATCCGGCTTATATGAGGAGGATATTATAGTAAGGAAACAGAGACGAAAATCCCAAAGCCAGCTATCAGAAAATAAAGAAACGACCTTGTAACGAGGCCGTTTCTTTTGCATTGTTTCATACCCATCGCTGTTCTTCCCTGCATCTTTTATATGCGTCGTCAAGAACTTTCTGTATGTCTGACTCTTTGTAAAGGGCTTTTCCCTGCACAAGGTAGTAAGGTATCACACCGAGGGTCCGGTATTCCTGCAAGGTACGCCGGCTTACTTTCAACAGCTTTGAAAGTTCCTCGTCCGTGAGGAAATAATCACTGTGGAATGCGGGTCTCGGAGCCGTCCTTATTGCGTCTATCATACGCTCCATGTTTTCCAGCCCTTTGAAAATAGTATCAATCCGCTGGTCCTTTCTGTCTATAAGATCGTAACTCATGGCTTTCTTTTTTGTGGGTGATAACTTGATTCCAACATGTTTTGCACATCTTCCGGCTTGTAGAAGAACTTGTTCTTGACCCGGGTGAAAGGCAACAGCCCTTTCTCACGATATACCTGAAGCGTTCTCTTTGATATGCGGAGAATCCCGCATACCTCCTGATTGTCCATCCATTTTTTCAGTCCTGCATCTTTGGCCGGATTGCATATACCAGTGACTTTTTTCTCTATCATGCTGAATCGGACAACCAGTTCGTCAAATGTCCGTTTGTCTATACATATAATTTCCATACTGCCGTTTTGTTAGAATTGAATACCGAGTTCCTTTTTAATTTTTGCCGGAAGTACCTTTCCTTTCCTGCTCAGGAAGTCCTGGACTTCCGAAGCCTTGTAATAGGTACGTCCGTCAATCATGTAGTAGGTGACGAGTTTCTTCTGGCGGTAGCGTGCAAGTGTACGCTTGGTAACACCAAGGAGCTCGCACATATCCTGGTTGTCAAGCAGCTTGTCACCCTCAAGAGCGGCCGTCTGCCTGTTCATGCGGTTCAGCCTGTCATCTATCCTGTCAAACCGTTCCATTATCTGATGGAGCATCATCTGGAATGTCTCCCTGTTTATCTGTATCATAATGAATTCTGTTTTTAGTGTAATAATTCCATTTTTTACACCGTGTTGCGCAACAGGTTTCATTATGATATAGGCCAAAACATAGACCAACGGAACATATCGCCACATAAAAGCATGACAAGTCATTGAGTAATAGGAAAATAAAAAATCAGCCCCATAAAAATGAGACTGATGGAAGTATTGCAAATGCAATATGTTGCAATGCCTTATTGCAATGTCTTGCAATAAACCAGGCGACAAATTCCGTTTTTGAATGTTTTGGATTTTACGGTTTTCCACTCTCCACGTGGCAGATGTTTTGAGACGGATTTATGGTTCGGACGAGTGGAAGGAAACAGGAAAATGATCATTTCATCTATGAGATGATAAACTGAGAGACCACGCAAAAGTTCTATGCTTTCTTCGTCATGTATCTCGGCTTGATAAAGGATGGATGGGTCTGACATGTCTTTCTCGCACATGAAATCCACAAGCGGATAACCCGGATAGAGCCGGCGGGTACATTTGTCGCGCCCGTATGAGAATCCGTCCTTGTCGTCTCTCATCCATTGTAATAAGGGGTCGTCTTCCGCCGGAATGGAACCGTCTAATGTCATTGCTATCAGAACCTGTAACTTGGCCATACCTTTTTTCCTCTAAATGAAAAGCGTGAAACTCACGCACTATCAGGTAGAGGCTCTGGTAAGCCCATTGTAGAATCATGCATGAGCTCACGCTATAGGACATAGCATAAGCTACACGCAAAAGCCTCTACAATATCAATTTACCAGATTTCTACCTGAGACGTCTTGCGACTTATGTTGTAATGTTCGGCAAGGCTTAAAGCAATGCCGATATTTTCTCCTTATGTTGTGACTGTCATTCCTATATTACAAGGATTTCCAATCATATGCAAATGTAGGCATTTTATTCCAAACAGAAATATGGAATGACGGTTATTTGTCATTCAATCCATATTTTTTCATTTTCCGATATAGTGTGGACGGATCAATATGCAGTATGCCTGCTGCTTGTTTGCGACTCCCATGGCTGGTTTTCAATGCCTGTATTATCGAGTGTTTCTCTTCCGCATCGTTTTCAGGAAAAAGATTGATTTCCTCGGTCGCCGCTTCCAGTTTGATATTCAGGTCGGCGGTTTCAATGAGCGGCTGTTTAGCCATAAGTACCGCCCTTCTTATCCTGTTATGCAGTTCCCGTACGTTCCCAGGCCAGCGGTAAGAGAGAAGCAATTGTTCCGCTTCAGAACTGAAGCCTTCTGTCGGTCTTTTCAGTTCTCCGGAAAACTTTTTTCTGAAATGATGAGCCAAAGACAGAATGTCATCGGGGCATTCATGCAAGGAAGGCAGGACAATCTCAAATTCGCATAGCCGGTGGTATAGGTCTTCCCTGAACCGTTTTTCTTGTATTGCAAGTTGGAGATCTTCATTGGTGGCGGCTACAATTCTTACATTAGCCCGCTTTTCTTTGTTACCACCTATTGGGATGTATGTGCCTTCTTGCAAAACCCGCAGCAGCATGGCTTGGACGTCCAGGGACAAGATCCCTATTTCATCCAGAAAGAGTGTTCCGCCTTTTGCCACTTCAAAATATCCGTCCTTGTTGGCGTCGGCACCGGTAAATGTTCCCTTTATGTGCCCGAAAAAGAGGGAGGGTGCAAGCTCCTTGGGTATGACTCCACAATTCACGGCGACAAACGGCATATCCTTCCGCTCTCCTATATAGTGGATACGCTGTGCAACCGATTCTTTTCCGGCACCGTTAGGACCAAGTATAAGCACAGAAATGTCAAATGGGGCGACTGTACTGACCAGATGTTCGACCTCCTGCATCTGAAGGCTGTTTCTGGGGAGCAAATCCTTGTTCTTGTCGCATATCACAGATTTGGGACGGAAAATATCTTTCAGTTGTCTTTGCAATTCGTCCATCTGTACCGGTTTTGCCAGATAGTCTTTGGCTCCCAGTTTTATGGCTTGTACAGCATCCGGTACTGAGGCATATCCGGTCATGATAATGAAAGGGATATCCATCCGTTCCTTCCGCATCCATTCGAGCAAAGATATACCGTCCCCTTCCGGCAGGCGTACGTCGGACAGCACAAGGTCGAAACTTTCTTTCTTGAGCAGTTTTCGTGCCCCAGGTTCATCTATTGTTATCTCTGCTTCATAACCGGATTTTTCCAACCTTTTTTTCTGTTGCCCGGCAAGCATGATGTTGTCTTCAACTATCAGTATTCTGTATTTCATTCATGTTTTCATTTAATTATGTCCGTCCATTTACGATAATCGGCTTTTTGTCTCAGATATCAGCCGGTCTATTCTTCTGACAATTCTTTCCACATCATTGCGGAATGCTGACTCATCCGTATCTTCCACATACTCTTCATAGCTGTACGATTCCAGCTCATGGGCTATTCCCAATTGCTCCCACATCGGGTACATCCTGTGCAGAGTTTCCCATATCCGCTTCCGGTCGAGCTTTTCCTGACTCAAAGAATCCAGCAAGTCAGAACTGTTCCTATTGGATTCCTCTATAAGAGTCTCCAAAGTCCAGCGTTCGTCTCCTGTAGTGACATACAGAGCCTCGAAATCTGGAGAATGATTATCCATTGTTCTGTCCTGTCCAATGAGTGACGAGAGAAATTCGAGCAGGTCCCTTGTATAGAACGGTTTGTGGATACAGCCGGCAAATCCGGCTTGAATATAGCGGTCTGCATCGCCGTCGTTACGGGCGGTCATTGTAGCTATGGGAATTGTCCGTGAATTTCCTATGTTGGAAAGGCGTAGCAGATGCAACAGGTCAAAACCTCCCGTACCACGCATCTGTATATCGGTCAGCAATAGGTCGTATTCTCCGGTTCTCAATGCCTTGACCACTTCCTGTGCATTGGTACAGGCTCGGCATGAGATACCGTTCCGTTCCATCATTTCAACTGTGTTGCGCAATTGTATCGGATCGTCATCGACTACAAGAACCCGCCGAGGAAGTCTGAGGTTTCCCGTATAAGTTTCTGGCTTGTCTCTTGCAGGCTCATTGGTCTGCCTAAGCGGAATTTCCACCTTGAATTCGCTGCCTTTACCGATCTGGCTCGAAACAGAGAGTCTTCCTCCGAACAGGTTCACCAGCCCTTTCGTAATGGAAAGTCCCAGTCCGAAGCCTTCTGAATCCAAATCAGGAGCAGCCCGTTCAAAGGGCTGAAAAATGCGTTGTGTTGTGTTCTCGCCCATTCCTATCCCCGTATCTTTGACCTTTACTGAAAGAGTATCTTCTTCATAACTTGCCAGAAATTTGATATAACCTGTACGGGTGAATTTTACAGCATTCTCCAGAATGTTGACCACTATCTGCCTTATGCGGTCTGCATCGCCAAGGACGGTGATGCCGCACCCCATAAAAGCCTTGTCAAACATCAATCCTTTGTCGTTCGCCTTGCGTGTGTATTCTTCAGCGATACTTTCCAGAAAGGATTCAAGATGGAAAGGAATTTCGTTCAGGGTTTCTTTAGCATCGTCCAGACGGGAGAGGTCAAGCAGGCTGTTGGCAAGCCGGGTGATATGACGGGATGATTCAAGGATGTTTCCGAGATAGGCATTGCGGCGTTTCCGGTCACGAGTATCCATGGCCAGTTCAGCACTGCCACTGATGGCATTGAGAGGTCCTCGTATGTCATGGGAAAGTGTGATGATTATTTTCTTGCGCATGTCGGAGAGTGTACGGTTTTGTGTTGCCGTATCTTCCAGTTCAGCCTTGTCCCTTTCCCTGCGGTTAAGGTCACGCATGATGATAAGGTGCGAAATGATGAGCAGGATGATGGCCATGCCGATTACTCCTGCCATTAAAAAGAACGACATTTTCTCTGCTTCTGCCATTTTTAACTCTCTTTGTGAGAAGGCAGTCTGTGCCTGTTCGTCAAGGTCGTTTATCAGCTTGTTCAATGTCCTGTTCAATTCCCTGTTGCGCATACGCAGGCTGTCGGCATAAATGTCCATTTCGTTCGCCTGTCTTTGATGTATTGCTATCAGGCTGTCGCTGAAATCATGAAGTTCTTTTTGGGATGGCATTACTTGTATTTCTTCTTTTTTCCCGAAGAATCCTGCAATCCCTTTTTTCTTTTGTTCTATGGTACGGATATGTGTTGCACGCCTCGCCACTTCCGGCAACTGGTTTACCAGCACGCTGTCCGCTTCAGTTCGCCGTTCAAACATTTCCATTATGTGCAGCAGGTGTGTCTCCTTTTCGGCAAGCAGAGCACGAAGAGTGTCTATCTGTTCCGGGCGTACATATTCACGGCAGTGTCGTTTAAGCGAGTTCAACAAACTGTCGGCTTGAAGTCGGTGGTTACGATAGTACAGATAGTCCGCTTTGTTCCAATTTACCACACCCTCACCCAATGTGGCGAGCCCCGTAATACGGCGATGAGCCGTGTTGATACCACGACGTACAAGGTTTATGTTTGCCGTCTCTGCCTCAATTTCGCGCATCCGCTGCCGTTCATATATCAAAATGGCGGCCATGCTACCGATGACCGCCATAAGTATGGCATAGCCGAAAAATATTTTATATCGCAGCGACACTGTTTGTTGATGAAAAATATAATTGGTTAACTAAATATCAATATCACAGGATAGTGATCCCCACCCATCATATGATATCTTAGTACACATGTTCTTAGCTGTAATCTGCTATCGATAAGGAAATAATCTAATTCTCGACCTGAAAAATGTGTTGGCATACCACAACAAGCAAAATTAGCACTATTTCCCGGCCTACTCCTGGTACCTGTGGTCATTATTCTTAAATATTCTGATAATTCGCTTGGCGTTGAATTCATATCTCCGCCAATGATGAAAGGAGATACTGCATGACGTACTAAATCTCTTATATCTCCTACAGCACCAGACCCAGATTCGCAATGAAGGGTATAAATGTTACATCCATTATAATTTAAACAAATTGCAGATCGGCCTGTTCCTGATATCAGATAATGTATTGATGCTACAAAATTCAAATCCGCAATGATACAAGTATTACATCTACAATTATAAGCACCTGCATGTTCTACCACAACATAGTGGTATCTACCACTATGTTGTGCAGGCAGTATGAAATTACCACATTCTTGTATCATAACGACATTACATTGTTCTGTTGTTAATAGATGATTCAATATATTTAATTTAATAGCATCATTAAGAGGATTTCCTTGGGAATTCCATGTACAAATTTTCATATGGCTGTTTTTAGATGTTTGATGCATTTATTATGTTTTCATAATAATTATTATCAAATTTGAACGGGACTTTATCCATCCCGTTCTATATGTTTATACTCTATTTACTGCTTTCTGTATTTATAGGCTCGATACAGGAAGCCATTATATCCATCAGTTTTGACAGACCTTCGGTCTGTGGTTGCTGGCTGGCCGAAACATGTATCTGGTATTTTGCCGTTTGGTTGGTCATGCGGGTGTTCTCACGGGCGGTCGTGACTTTGCCGCTGATTTCCGCATTTATAAACCAACGTTTTGCAGAGGCTTTTGCCTCTACTTCTGCGTTGGTAGTGCTTTTTACGTTTGACGTATCGGTAACCTCCATCTGGAAATCGACATCCACGCGATCTATAAGCAGGGCAGGAATAGGCACCAATCCTATAAACGGAGCCTTTACCGTTTGTTTTATTGTTGTCATTTTTTCATTCTGCTGTATCGGTCTTTCGACATCGAATTCCAATATACGCGCTTTATTGCCGCTTTTACCATCAAATGCAATTTGCTGGTAGAAATTCCATGCTGTCGCTGCCAATTCCTGTTGTGCTTCGGCTGCTGCAATAAGTGGAGCTGCAATAAGTTCCCGCATGGGAAGCCCCTTGAATTTGTCAGTCACGTTTGAATCTGCTTTAAGAACCGGAGAAGTTTCTCTGTTTTGAGTCTCTTCCAATGCAGCGGAGATAATTTCTTTCGCCTGTCCGCTTACATTTTCATTCAAGTTTTCCGCATTTTCTTGTTGCCCTTGGTTTAATATTTCTTCTGCCATAACATTTGAATTTTAAAATTGTTAGATGTTTTTTACAAAATCGTCAATAATTCGGGAAATGCTCTCCGGAGTCTCCTGAACCTTAAAATTGACGCAAACCTCCATGACATCATCCGCATCCGGTTTTATGTTGCTCATCTGCATCTGGAGATTGGCTCTTTGTGGGCTGGATAACAATAAGTTGTTTTCTGGAATCTGTGATTCCACGCTTCCGACCTTCGCCTTGAACTTTATCTGCACATTATCCATCGCAAGATAATGATGGGATATCAAGGCTATAAGTGGAATATCAATAGTCTTGTCTCCAACCATGATTTTTTTCGATTGGAACGTATTTGCGTTATTTGCATTTGTTCCTTCAAAAAGTCTGGTCAGATTTTGTATCTGATGATTCTGCAATGTATCTTGTGCACAGTTTACGGCGTATTGCAAACCATTCATAATATCAGAGAATGAATTGGTTTGAACACTGTCCGGCTCATCGTCATTATTTTTCTTGTCTCTGTGAAAAAGTCCCATGTTTTTAATTTAATTACTTGATTTGTTGCCTTTAATGAGCACCAATCTTGACAATGTCCGGCTTACAGCTTCCATATTTACACTGGAGTCTATATTATTATTGACAATGCCTTGATGCCAAAACCTATATATGGTGGATTCTCCGTGTGTTCCATCACGTCCTCCTTTCTTTATTGGGATTATACTTCGGTTCATGTTCGTTGCGGGCGGAACTTTTCCGCCCGACGGTTTACTGCTTCCTCAAGGTAGGCAATGCTCCGTTAAGTTCGTAACGCCACTCTGAGCCTGCGTTCTGCAAGGCGGTGTTCATGGTAGCAACGGCTTTCTGCCAGGTAACGTCAGTGCCGTCCACCTTCGTGGCTCCGGTGCTTTTCTTATTGTAGCCGATACCTTGTTCATGATTGTTCTTCCAATAGCAGGCGGTCACGGTGGTGTAGTTATTTCCCAAAAAGCCGCCGATATGTACATAGCCAGTGCTACTACCCGTACTGGTTACGTTGCCCGTGGCATAGCAGGCAAGGAGGCTGCTTCCTGCGTTCATTCCCACCAGACCGCCGCCAGCGATATTCTTTTTGGGGGCCATTTCTATGATCACGTTGCCTGTGGCATAGCAAGCGGTCAGGGTGGCACTCGAATTCGTCTGACCTGCCACGCCGCCGACATCGACCGTTCCCTTCACTGTGGCCGAGGAACTGCATCCGGTGATGGAACCGCCTATTTGAGCACCCACCACACCGCCGACATACACCGTGCCGCTGACGCTGCCCGACACCGAGCAGTTTTCAATGGTGCCCCAGCTATATCCTACCACGCCGCCAATACTGCCGCCATATATTTGATTGCTTGTTATCTGTACGCCCTCCATCACCACGTTCTTCACCGTACCAGCTCTATTGAGCCAGCCGAACAGACCCGCATATTCGTCATTTGTCGTAAAGGTCAGCCCCGTAATGGTATGGCCGCCACCGTCGAAGGTGCCTTTGTATGAGTTGTCGTAGTCTGTGCCTATCGGCGTCCAGTCTTTGCCGGTGAGGTCAATGTTTTTGTCGAGGGTAATGTTAATGTCGGTCTTACCTCCGTTCACTAATTCGGCTACATTCATCAAGCCATCGGCGGAGGTCACGGTGTAGCTGCCGTTGCTCTCTATGGTATAGCCCAGGTCTTTTGCCGCAGCGAGGGAGACGGTGTAGGTATATTCACCGCCCGCCTGCCAGTCGGTAGCATTCTTCATCTTATAAACGAAGGTCTTGCCGTTAGTGAAGGTGCAGGTAATGAAGGCCGTGCCAGCTGCCACATTTTGCGGGGCTACGATGGCGGTGTAGGTGTTGCTGCCCTTGTCATACGGGACGATTATATCCGGGTTGTCGCCTTCGGTGGAGAGGCCCGTCAGCTGCACGGATGCCAGCCCCTCGGTGTAGTCCGTCAGAACGATGGTCACTCGCGCCGTGCGGTGGGTGAAGCGGAGCGTGGGGCTACCGTAGGTCACCGTCTGTCCGTCGGCTACGATGAGGTCGCTGCCCTCAAAGTCTTTCTGGGTACTTTGGTTGGCTTTTACCTTTACCGCAGGTGGGGTTGTCTCGCCAGCGGTGTAGGGCCACCACGCTGTGACGGTGATGTCGTTGTGGTTGGTCCAGTAGTACGGGTCGGTGGAGGTCAGCGTGGCGCTGGTGAGATCGACGGTGGAGGGCGTCACGTTGTACGTCTTCACCGTGCCGTCCATCAGAACTGCCACGCTCTGCACACCCGTCCAATTGCCATCCGCTGGGGCACGGGTGCCGGCGGTGGCTGTCGCGGCGGGGTTCAGCCCCGTGGCGGTGAAGACGATGGGTGTGCCTTCCGCCCCTTCTGGTAGGAAGCCCGCTTCGTCCTGTGTGCAGGCGGCGAGTGAGAGGGCGAGCGCTGCAAGTGCAAAAAATCTTATCCTCATAATATCTGTTATTTTATTACTCTGGTTCTTTCCGTTGCGGGCGTAACTTTTCCGCCCGCAACGGTTTACAACTTCCTCAAGGTAGGCAATGCTCCGTTAAGTTCGTAACGCCACTTTGAGCCTGCGGTCTGCAAGGCGGTGTTCATGGCATCAACGGCTTTCTGCCAGGTAACGCCAGTGCCGTCCACCTTCGTGGCTTCGGTGCTTTTCTTATTGTAGCCGATACCTTGTTCATGATTGTTCTTCCAATAGCAGGCGGTCACGGTGGTGTAGTTATTTCCCAAAAAGCCGCCGATATGTACATAGCCAGTGCTACTACCCGTACTGGTTACGTTGCCCGTGGCATAGCAGGCAAGGAGGCTGCTTCCTGCGTTCATTCCCACCAGACCGCCGCCAGCGATATTCTTTTTGGGGGCCATTTCTATGATCACGTTGCCTGTGGCATAGCAAGCGGTCAGGGTGGCACTCGAATTCGTCTGACCTGCCACGCCGCCGACATCGACCGTTCCCTTCACTGTGGCCGAGGAACTGCATCCGGTGATGGAACCGCCTATTTGAGCACCCACCACACCGCCGACATACACCGTGCCGCTGACGCTGCCCGACACCGAGCAGTTTTCAATGGTGCCCCAGCCAGATCCTGCCACGCCGCCAGTATTGCCAAACATGTGATTGCTTGTTATCTGTATGCCCTCCATCACCACGTTCTTCACCGTACCAGCTCTATTGAGATAGCCGAACAGACCCACAAATTGGTCTTTTGTCGTAATGGTCAGCCCCGTGATGGTATGGCCGCCGCCGTCGAAGGTGCCGGTGTATGAGTTGTCGAAGCTTGTGCCTATCGGCGTCCAGTCTTTGCCCGTCAGGTCAATGTTTTTGTCGAGGGTAATGTTAATGTCGGTCTTACCTCCGTTCACTAATTCGGCTACATTCATCAAGCCATCGGCGGAGGTCACGGTGTAGCTGCCGTTGCTCTCTATGGTATAGCCCAGGTCTTTTGCCGCAGCGAGGGAGACGGTGTAGGTATATTCACCGCCCGCCTGCCAGTCGGTAGCATTCTTCATCTTATAAACGAAGGTCTTGCCGTTAGTGAAGGTGCAGGTAATGAAGGCCGTGCCAGCTGCTACACTTTGCGGGGCTACGAGGGCGGTGTAGGTGTTGCTGCCCTTGTCATACGGGATGATTTCGGCTGGGTTGCCGCCTTCGGTGGAGAGACCCGTCAGCTGCACGCCCATCGACTCCTCGGTATAGTCCGTCAGAACGATGGTCACCCGCGCCGTGCGGTGGGTGAAGCGGAGCGTGGGGCTGCCGTAGGTCACCGTCTGCCCGTCGGCTACGATGAGGTCGCTGCCCTCAAAGTCTTTCCGGGCACTTTGGTTGGCTTTTACCTTTACCGCAGGCGGAGTTGTCTCGCCAGCGGTGTAGGGCCACCACGCCGTGACGGTGATGTCTTTGTGGTTGGTCCAGTAGTGCGGGTCGGTGGAGGTCAGCGTGGCGTTGGTGGGCGTCACGTCGTATGCCTTCACCGTGCCGTCCATCAGGACTGCCACGCTCTGCACACCCTCCCAATTGCCGTCCACCGGGGCACGGGTGCCGGCGGTGGCTGTCGCGGCGGGGTTCAGCCCCGTGGCGGTGA
>ERZ1673748.2449-NODE-2449-length-14005-cov-3.482509_pt1 | contig 14005 bp, 11 predicted proteins | sample MGYA00580196_ERZ1673748 | MGnify/ENA primary metagenome ERZ1673748 (study PRJEB41218, sample SAMN15661796) | gut metagenome | host: Homo sapiens | place: Canada: London | collected 2015-08-20/2019-03-30 | study: EMG produced TPA metagenomics assembly of...
ACATCCAGTTGCTGAACTGGCTTCTCTTCTGCTTTTTGGCATTTTTGTTCTTTTTCTTCTGCTCATGCTGCTTTTTTCAGCACGCATTTATCAGCAGACTGTAAAAAATACAAATGCAGAAAATACTCTCGGTACTGCTGTTTCCTATCTTACAACTAAGTTCAGACAGCATGACACAGTAAATGGAATTTTCACCGGCAAACTGGATAATCTTTCTGCCCTTTGTTTTCGTGATACACTGAATGATCAGGATTACATCACTTATATTTATCTTGATCAGGGTAATCTGAAAGAACTCTTTACTTCAGACAGTTCTTCTGCCAATGCATCTGCCGGAACAACGATTGCTCAACTTTCTGACTTTCAGATCTCTGAAAGCAGACCTGGTTTTTATTCTTTTGAATTAAAAGATTCTGAAGGAAACAAAGAAACTTTTTATCTCCATCAGAATTCCGTTTCCAAGGAGGCATCATGAAAAAAATATCCGCACATTCAAAAACAAGTCTCTTTTTAATGGAAATGATCTTTGTTCTGCTTTTTCTGGCACTTTCCAGCGCTGCCTGTATCCGTCTCTTTGCTGCTGCAAAAAAAAATCATATACGGGCTCAGGAATGGCGTCATATACAGACGCTCACAACTTCCGTCGGTGAAATTCTGGAAGACAGTGACGGAACCGCAAAAAGCTTTGTCTCACTGTTTCCTGATGGACAGATTCAGGACAATCTCATCGAATGGTACTATGACAGTTCCTGGCAACTCTGTTCCGATTCACAGGCTTCCTATAAAATGGAACTTACATTACACGAAACAGCGAACTCCAGACAGGGAACCCTTACTTTCTATCACGCCACAAATGATATACAGATTTACACGATTGATCTGGTTTTTCCTATTATTGAAAATTCAGACAAGGAGGCCAGCTCATGAAAGACCATAACAGCTTTTTTACTGCCACGGGAATTCCCTCTCTGTTTCTGATCTTTTCCGTGCTTTGTCTTGCAGTGCTTTCTTTGCTGACACTCGGAAATTCCCGTTCAGAATTAAACACCGCCCGTAATTCCATGCAACAGACAGAAGATTATTATAATGCCTGCAGTCAGGCTTCCACAGTTATCAATGAGATTCAGACAGAACTCACAGATGCCTACCGGCAGGCCACCGATCAGGAAAATTATCTTGCTCTTGTCGGACAATTTTGCAAAGATCATTCTGAACTTACTTTTGACGAAGAAAAGCAGACATTGCTTTTCGCCGAACTACTCTCTGACACTCAGCAGCTCACTGTCTGCCTGAAGGTTTTATACCCGGAGAAATCCGGTGATTCTCTGATACAAATATTACAATGGAAAACAGACACCACGGCTTCCTGGACTCCGGACACCAGTCAGTCTGTTTATAAAGGAGGCACTCATGAATAAAGAACAAACTCTGGAATTTCTCTCTAAGGCAGCAGATCTGCACGCTTCAGATATTTTTATTATTGCAGGACGTCCACTTTCTATAAAAACCGATGGACGTCTTTCCACCTATGGTGACCGTCTGATGCCGGAACAGACCAGTGAAATTCTCGAAGCAATTTATCAGATGGCGAATAACCGTGATATCTCACGACTGCACAATACCGGTGACGATGACTTTTCCTTTTCTATTCCAGGTCTGTCACGTTTTCGTATCAATGCTTACAAACAGCGTGGTTCTCTGGCAGCAGTCATACGTGTTATCGCTTTCCAGCTGCCGGATCCCGCCGAGCTTTCTATTCCCGAGGATGTCATGAGTATTGCTGATCTGACAAAAGGCATGGTTCTTGTAACCGGATCTGCCGGAAGCGGAAAATCCACAACCATGGCCTGCCTTATAGATCGAATCAACCATTCTCGCGAAGGGCATATCATTACGCTGGAAGATCCTCTGGAATACCTGCATCGACACGATCGTTGTATCGTAAGCCAGCGTGAGATATGCACTGATACAGAAAATTATATTACTTCCCTGCGTGCTACCCTTCGCCAGAGCCCGGATGTCATTCTTCTTGGCGAAATGCGTGATCACGAAACCATTCAGACTGCCATGACAGCTGCCGAGACCGGTCATCTCATCCTTTCCAGTCTGCACACACTCGGAGCCGCAAATTCGCTCAACCGTATCATAGATGTTTTTGAACCATCCCAGCAGCATCAGATCATTATGCAGCTTTCTATGGTGCTTCAGGCTGTCATTTCTCAACAGCTGGTTCCGGATGTCAACGGCAAAAATATTCCTGTTTTTGAGATTATGCGTCTTACTCCCGCTATCCGGAATATGATCCGTGATAATAAGATCCCGCAGATTGACGGTGTCATTTCTTCCAGTCCCGGACAGATGCGCTCCATGGATCAAAGCCTTTTTGAATTGTACAAAAATGGACGCATCACAAAAGAAACTGCCATCAACTACGCAATGAATCCGGAAATGCTCCGCAGAAGACTTGGATGATTTTTTCTTTTGGAATCTTCCTCACATAAAAAATCCGTCTCAGGCTTATCACCTGAAACGGATTTTTTTATTGCTTATTTTTTTCTGATCAAGTATCAGCTTTTTTTGCCTCCGAAACGTTTTTTTACAAAAACTACAATTGCTACGATTGCTGCCAGAAGAATAATCACGAATGGAAGAATCGGTGTATTATCTCCTGTCTTAACTGCAGTCTTAACTGCAGTCTTAGCTGTAGAATTTGACGAACCAGATGTTTAATTTTATGCTGAAATATCATATTTGTCGAAATTATGTGCAATTTTGTGTGCAATTTACATTATCATACAGTGTATTTACGAAAACTTTACGAAACTCCATACTTTTCCCTTATTTCAGTGCCAAAATCAACAATAATTCTTTATGACCACCTGTAGGTTTTCTCTTCCCTGAAAAACATTAATTTCAGGATAATATGTAACAGATATGGTATCATGCGCCTGTACAAAATCCACGAATTCCTGTGCTTCTCCAAAATATACTGCATCCATCTTTATTCCATTTTCATCTATAAGAAGCATCTTTGCCACATTCCTGTTTCTGCCAAAAACACGAATCCCCACTGCCCGAAGATTTTTTTGTGCAAACAAAGGTTTCGAGTTCCCTTTACCAAATGGTTCCAGCACCTTTAACTGTTCTGTCAGTTTTTTGGAAAGATAGGAAATCGGCATTGGCACATCGATCATAATTTTTGGAATCAGATCCTGTTCTGTAAGGGTACAGTTATCATTCAGATGTCTGCGGAAAAGTTCTACATTTTTTTCCTCCATTGAAAGTCCGGCTGCCATCGGATGACCGCCAAACTGCGTGAGCAGATCACTGCATTTCACCAGTTCCTCATACATAGAATATGCCTCGATCGACCGCCCGCTTCCCTTTACTCCGTCAGCTCCTTTCGTCAGTACGAACACCGGCTTATTATATGCTTCACGGATCCGTCCTGCAATAATACCAGCAAGGCTCTCATGACAGTCTGGAAGATACACTACCAACACTCGGTCCTTACCGAGATTATTTTCCTCAATGCTCTGAATCGCCTGTTCTTTTCCTTGCTCTGTCATGGCTTTTCTGCTCTGATTCAGATCATACAGATCATCCGCAAGCTTCATTGCATCTTCCATATTATCCGCAAGAAGCAGTTCCAGAGATCTTGCTGCTGTATCAAGCCGTCCGCTTGCATTGATACATGGGCCAATAACAAACCCTACATGATATGCCGTAATCTCTGCACCTTCAAGATTATTCACACGAATCAGTGCTTTCAGCCCTTCAAAAGAAGTAGAAGAAAGTTTTTTCAGTCCTTCCTTTACAATGATCCTGTTCTCTCCCTGCAGATCCATGACATCACCTACTGTTGCAATTGCTGCCAATTCAAGAAAATCCCATATCTCATCACTGTCAATCCCTAATCTTTCATATAACGCCCAGATCAGTTTCCACGCAACCACCGCCCCGCAGATATTTTTATTCGGATACAGACAGTCATTCTGTTTCGGATTCACCACTGCATCTGCTTTCGGAATGATCCAGATTCTTCCATCCTCTGTATCGCGGAAAGGAATATCATGATGATCCGTAACGATCACAGTGAGTCCTTCTTTTTTTGCGTATTCTATTTCAGCCGCAGCTGCAATCCCATTATCGCAGGTCAGTATCGTATCAATTCCATCTTCCAGTGCTTTATCGATCAGCTGCTCATGCATTCCATATCCGTCTTTTACTCTGTCCGGAATGTAAGTATCCACATTTGCATTAAGTCGTTTCAGACCTTTCAACAAAATGCAGGTAGCTGTCACGCCATCTATATCATAATCTCCGATGATTCGGATCTTTTTTTTCTGCGTAATTTTTTTCTGAAGGATCTGCACTGCACGTTCCATATCCTTCATCTTCCATGGGGATGGGATTTCCGCAAGTGTTCCATATAAATAGGAACGAATCTCTTTCATATCCTGTATATCACGGTTTCGTATCAATCTCGCTATCACAGGATCAATTCCAAATTCACTGCCTATTTTTTGAAAATCTGCTTTCTTATTATATACCATCCACTTTTCCATAATGATCCTCTCTGTTTATCAACCTATCCATTATTAAAACACAAATCCCGGGGCAGCAGTCTGTCCCGGGATCTGAGATGTGTTACTGTTCACTCCGTTCACAGCAACTTAATTGTTACTTTTTATGTTTCGGATTATGCATCCTTATTTTCATCTTTGGAAGCATTTTCTTTTGCCGCTGCTTCCTGTGCCGCCAGACGTTCTGCTACTCTCTTGCGGTTTTTCTTTTTCGGCTGATCTGAATTTTTCTTTCCGGATTTTGTATCCTGGCTGTTATTATTCTGTTTTGCAGGAGCTGCAGTATTCTTTGCTGCTACAGCCTGTGCAACAGGTTTCTTATAATAGCGTTTCATTACCAGCCACAGAGCACCTGTGATGCATACAGAAGAATAAGCTCCACAGATAACACCTACCATCAGAGGAGCTGCGAACTCACGTATAGAAGATACACCCATGATGTACAAAACAGCTACCATTACGAAAGTTGTGAAAGAAGTGTACATACTTCTTGTAAGTGTCTGTGTGATACTTTCATTAACGATCTCTTCAAGGTTTGATCTGCTTCCCTTCGTATTCTCACGAATACGGTCGAAGATAACGATCGTTGCGTTGATGGAATAACCTACGATGGTAAGCATGCAGGCAATGAAGGTATTACCTACGGAAATTCTGGAAATTCCATAGAATGCAAATACAACCAGTACGTCATGCAGCAGGGCAAGTACTGCACTGCTTGCGAAACGGATATCTTTGAAACGGAACCAGATGTAAGCAAGCATGCAGAGTGTAGCCACAATCACGGCAACAACTGCATCTCTTCTCATCTCGGAACTTACTGTAGAAGAAATACTTTCTGTTGTGATCAGAGAATCATCTACATTAAATTTCTCAACAAGTGCATTATCCAGTTTCTCACGTTCTTCCTGAGAAAGCGTACGCGTCTTGATAACTACCTGATTTGTTCCTACAACTTTAGTCGGCTGTACATTCTTATCACCTGTAACTTCTTCAACGACAGGAGTTACTTCAGAGTCAATCTGCTTGATATCCATGTCTTCGTTGAATGTTACAGTTGTTGCAGTACCACCTGAGAAGTCAAGTGCATAGTTCAGAGCTGTTCCATCTACGTTGTGATGGATTGCCATTGCAACCGGACCACTTAAGATCAGAATGATGGAAATAATGAAAAATACTTTTCGTTTTCCAACAAAATTGAATACTTTACGCTGTTTTGCACGACCGTAGAATTTCTCATCATGGAATCCTACTGCATAAAGAGCATTCATAACAAAACGTGATACAACCAGAGCTGTAAACATGGAAACTACGATACCAAGAGCCAGTGTATAAGCAAAGCCCTTAACAGTACCGGAACCAAGCCACATCAGCACGAGAGATGCGATCAGGGTTGTGATGTTTCCATCGAAGATTGCGCTGAACGCTTTTGAGAAACCGGATTTAATAGAAGCTCTTACAGAGTTTCCGGATGCGATTTCTTCCTGAATACGTGCGTAAATGATAACGTTCGCATCAACCGCCATACCAATACCAAGAATGATACCTGCGATACCCGGAAGAGTCAGTGTGATGTCAAATGCATTCAATGTAATGAGTACGATCGCTGTATACAGGATCAGTGCTACACCGGCAACAACACCCGGCAGACGATACATAATAATCATGAAGATGATTACAATAACAAGACCGATCAGACCAGCCATAACACTGGTGGAGATTGCTTCTTCACCAAGCTGTGCAGCAACTACGCTGGAACGAAGTTCTTCCAGTTCGATGCTCAGAGAACCAATACGGATATAGGAAGCAAGATTCTGTGCTTCTTCCACACTGGACATACCAGTGATCTGTGCCTGTCCACCTGTGATTGCTTCGTTTACCTTCGGTGCGCTTAAGATCTGATTGTCATAAACGATCGCAATCTGTTTTCCTACGTTTGCTTCTGTAGCATCTGCAAATTTTGTCTTACCTTCATCTGTAAGTGTCAGGCTGACTGCATACTCTCTGGAGCTGTTTTTGTCAGACTGGAATGCACCACCCTGGGCATCTTTTACATCTGTACCTTCCAGAACGACGGATCCGGATTCACGAATCTCGTCCAGACTTCTTGCCAGTACATAACCGCTTCCTGTACTGGAGAAGTTTGCATTGCCGTCATCATCTGTCATTGTGATAAAACACAGAGAACCCGGTTTTCCAAGGTCATTCAGAATCGCATCTGCATCTGTAACACCAGGAATCTCTACAGCGATACGGTCGCTTCCTTCTTTGTACACCTGTGCTTCTGTACTGTACTGTTCCACACGCTTCTGGAGCTTGTAAACAGTATCTGACATATCTTCTGCACTAGGGTTGCTTTCTTTTGCCTGATAAGTGATACTTACACCACCGGACAGATCCAGACCGGTCTTGATGTTTTTAGCAGAACCGGTACCTGTTGGTCCAAGGCCAATCCCGGCCGTGTAGCACAGAAAGACTGTGATAATGGCGGTCAGAAGCAGCACAACAATTCCTTTGTTTTTCTTCATTGTTCTTTTCCTTCCTGCTTATTTTTATTCCGCTAATGCGGCCTTTATCATGATTGCGCACTCCACTCTCTTACGCTGAAGTTCGCATCCGATACCATAATTGCCATTTATATCTTTCTGAAAATGATAAGCATTGGCAGCACAGCCACCACTGCAGTAAAATCTTGCGAAGCAGTCCTTACAAGCTTCTTTTGTGTAAACATTACATTTACCAAACTTATCACGGATCTCCGGATGTGTAATTCCCTCATCCACATTTCCCATAAGGAACTGCTCTTCACCAACAAACTGATGACACGGATAAAAATCACCCCAAGGAGTTACTGCAAGATACTCGGTTCCTGAACCACATCCTGAGAGACGTTTGTAGACACAAGGTCCACCGGTCAGGTCAATCATAAAGTGGAAGAAGTTGAAACCTTTTCCGGCTTTTTCTCTGGCGATCATTTCTTTTGCCAGTGCATCGTATTCTTCCATGATCTGAGGAATATCCTCTTCTCTGATTGCATATTCCTCTGTATCAGCTGCAACTACCGGTTCAACAGAAATCTGTTTGAAACCAAGATCTGCAAGGTGCAGAACATCTTTTGAAAAATCGAGATTATGATGTGTAAATGTACCACGCACATAATACTTGTCCTGATTTCTGGATTCCGCAAATTTCTGGAATTTCGGAATGATCAGATCATAACTTCCAGCTCCTTTGCGGAAAGGTCTCATATAATCATGAACTTCTTTACGTCCGTCCACACTGAGAACAACATTTCCCATTTCTTTATTACAGAACTCCATAACTTCATCATTGAGAAGAACACCGTTCGTTGTCAGTGTAAAACGGAATTTTTTATTATGGAGTTTCTCCTGCTCTCTTCCGTATGCTACCAGGTCTTTGACAACCTGCCAGTTCATCAGAGGCTCTCCTCCGAAGAAATCCACTTCCAGGTTCTTTCTGGATCCGGAATTGGCGATCAGGAAATCAAGTGCTTTCTTTCCTACTTCAAAAGACATCAGTGCTCTTCTTCCATGATATTCTCCCTCTTCGGCAAAACAGTATCGACAGGCCAGATTACAATCATGGGCAATGTGCAGGCACAAAGCCTTTACTACTGTCTGTCGATTCTCTGTAAATTCATCAATAATGTTTTCGTATATATCTCTGGTAAACAGCATACCCTGTTCTTTCAGTTTCTCACACTCGGAAACAGAAGTACGGATATCAGCCTCAGGATACTGATCTTTTAATTTGTCAACAATCTCCTGCTCTGAAAGTCCCTCTTCCATAAAAGGAAGAACTTCGTATGTTACAAGGTCTACCAGATGAATACATCCACTGTTAATATCCAGAACAATGTTATAGCCATTGCTCTGATATCTATGAATCAGACTCATCTTTCTGAAAATCCTTTCCTGTAACTTTTTGTTCATAAGAATAAGCAGCGGATTTCACTCCGCTGCTTACTGAATGTTCTGAACCTGCTTATTTGTTCTCGCAGCTCTGATTTCCTACAGTACAGGAAGTTTTGCATGCTGACTGGCAAGATGTCTGACATTCACCGCATCCACCTTTTTTCACTGTGTTCTGCAGGTTCTTTGTATTTAATGTTTTGATATGTTCCATTATATATCCCTCCTTATGTATAATTATCTGGGCATAGTATAGCATAAAATCAGCCTAATTAAAAGCATTTTTTTATCAGGAAAGCATCCCTCCAAGGGTTCCTCCTCCAAGACACATAAAAAATGTAGTCACCAGATGTTGGAAGCTCATATCCCACTTTCTCTGTACTGCAAAAGAAACAGCTGCAAGTAACACAAAATAACATAAGCCTACCAGAAATCCCCACCGATATTTATCCTGACGAAGTATCTTTCCTGCCAAAAATCCTCCTGCCAGGCAGGACAGCACATAAATCACTAAAATTCCTACCGTAACCGGCCCTTTCCCTATGTCAAGTTTGAATACCAGTAATGCCAGCAGGAGCAGGCAGACACCCGACAGAAGATATGCCAGAAACAATGATCTCAAAATTGCCTTTACCTTCATAAAAAAGCCCTCCCATATTGAAATATATGGAAGAGCTTTGCTTCATATGTGCAAAATGCTATGCAAAATATCATTTTTTCTTCTTAAGATAAACGAGTACTGCTACAATTACCGCAGCTGCGATGCCAATGATCACAAACGGAAGGATCGGAGTATTATCTCCAGTCTCAACAGCTCCTACAGAATTTCCCTTACTGTCTGCTTCACTCTGGTCAGCAGAGTCAGAAGTACTGTTCTGATTTTCAGATGTGGATGCCTGAACAGATGTATTATTCGCAGAAGTGGATGCTGTATTACTTGCATTATTTGCAGTAGTGCCAGATGTACTGCCTGTATTTGTAGAAGCTGCGGCTGTTGCCTGCGGAGTCGTTGTCGCGGTAGAAGTTGTACCTGAAGAATAACTTCCATCTTCAATTTCTTCTCCTACAAGTGCCTTGCTTCCTGCAATTCCAAACGGGCTGAAAGAATGTGTGCTGAATACCATTGTACTGCCCTCAACACTTGGCACGATTGTTTCCATAGCACCACTGTCCAGAAGATGCTCAATTGTATAATCATATCCGGCCTTAACAGGAACTGTCACACTCAGATATTCACCATCTGGGATCTCATACTCTGTATTGTTTTTCAGATCCCATAATTCAAAATCATAAGATTTGAATACATTTGCTTCTGCTTCATTGGTAAATTCATAATTCTCACCACTTGCAGCCCTGAACTGTACGTACCATGGAAGATTGATCCCTGATACAGAAATGCCATTGCATGTGTGATTTTTTTCTGCTATCTGTGCTTTTTCTTCATCAGACGGCTCTGTGTCCTCCTCAACCGACTGAGCTCGGTCATCTGCTGTGATATCTTTCTCTGTTCCATCAAAAATATTGTCTTTATCAGCCTCCGGAGTCACTGTAGGTTCCGGTGTATCTGTCACTGATGGTGTCTCAGTAATTTCTGCGATATCTGCAGGTCCCGGTGTCTCAACGGCCTCTGGTGTATCTCTATTTTCTGACGGAGTTACTGTTACAGCCGGTGCTTCCGTATTCTCAGTAATAATATTGTCTGTATTATCATTATCCGGTGTTTCCGTCACTTCTGTGCTGTCTGTATCTGCGTTATTCTTGTCCTCCGTGGACTCAGAGTCTGCTGTGTTCTCGGTATTTTCCGGGTTTTCCGTTACTTCCGGAGTCACTTCCGGAACAGTAGTTTCCGTATTTTCTTCAGTATTATCTGTCGTGCCGGCCTCTGTGTTTTCTTCTGTGTTTTGTGTCGTATTCTCAGTATCTGCAGCTTCCTGCTCTGTCTGAGCCCCCTCATAATCTGAATCCTTACTGATACTGCTTACAACAACTGTCACACTGCTGTAAATTGCATCTGACTGTCCATCCCAGCCGGAAATCTTCGCCAGATCAGTAGCATTATACGGGCGAAATACAACATCATAAGTCTGCACTCTCGCTGACGGTACGCAAGACCCATCTGCCCAGGAAAGTGTTCCATAATCACTCTTCGGAAGTGAAATATCTGAAAGAGGAACCGGCTGATCAATCGTAACATTATTCGGGATCAGACTGCTGACCTGTACGGTCGATGTATCGTCTCCCATTACTGTTGCAAATGAAAACTGACTTGTTACAAGTGCTGCGGTAAGTGCTGCAGCAGCAATAAACTGCACGTTCTTCCTCTTTTTCATCATAATCCTCACACCTCAATCTATATTCATTACTGCCACGCAAAGCCATTATATGCCGGCAGTTCCATATTATTTACGTAATCTTTAAACAAAAAATGTAACTTGTTTCTATATCATATATAATTCGAATTTAAGTACTGTAATATAAAAATATCTATTTTGTCGTATATGAAACTTTTATCTTTTCGTAACTAATTTGTAACACAATATTTTATTTTACGACACAAGCATTATATCACAGTTCTACTTTTTTCGACACCCCCAAATTATTTTTTTTATATTTAACAAGATTACATCATTAGTGAGAATTGAGTGACTATTCTGTTTACTTCTGCAAGAACTTCTTTTATTCCTCTCTCAGACTCTGTCCAATTATCTCTGGTAATGCCATCAACACAACATGGGCATACCCGAAACTCAGTGTCCGGATATGCCCTCTGATAATACATTAAAGCTCTTCTGGCATGATAATTTTTGCAACAAATAATTGCCTTCCTTATATTAATACCTGCCTGATCTGTAACTTTTCTGGAAAACTTTGCATTTTCCCAGGTAAATGTCGCCTGATCTTCCTTCAGAACAGCATCCGCCGGCACACCATTCTTCATCAGTACATCCTTTAGAAATTCCCATTCCGTCTGATACTCTCCATTGTACCGTTTCTGACCAGTCAGTACTCCGCCAAATCTGCCTGCAGAAATACTGTATTTTCCACTTGGCAGTACAAATGGAGCATATTTTTTCGCATACAGCTGTGCCGCTCTCTCTGCCATCTGTGAATAACCATTGCCAGGTACAAAAATAATATCCGCTTTCTCTGGCTTATTTTCTGCAAAAATGAACTCACTTGTTTCTTTTATGAACTCTTCGTACATATTCGATACCTTCTCTTTTGGTTTATTTTGTTACAATGACCGTACTATATCCTGCATCTCTGAGGCGTTGTTCCATATTTATTGCATTTCCGATCTGCTGAAATGCGCCAACCTGTACTTTATATAAATCATTTTCATTCAACAGAAATGCCGGATATCCCTGATCTGTCAATTGATAAAGCATACGGTCTGCATTCTCTCTGTTCCGAAATGCGCCGGTCTGTACCCGATAATACAAAGGAGCTTCTATCGTTTCTTCCGATAACGTTCCTAGAATTGCGCCTGCAATCGCCTGTGCTATTTCATCTTTTTTCTCATCATATAATGCATTATCCGCATCTGAGTTTATAAATCCGGTTTCAATGAGAAGAGCAGGCATTCTGGTTCTTCGCAGAACGACCAGTCCCGGACGTTCTTTTACTCCTATTTCTCTGAATCCAAGTTCCCCCAGTGCTCCAACAATATTTTGTGCCATCTGATACTTAATTCCACTTTTGTCATATACCAGAACTTCTACGCCCTGATATTGATTATCTTCAGGGCTGCTATTCCGATGAAAAGAGATAAAATAATCTGCACCTGACTGATTTGCGATTCTTGCCTTCTCAAATGGCGTCTGGTAAATATCTTCTGTTCTAGTATATACCACATCCACACCATTGTCTTCAAGGATTTTTCCTACCGCTTGTGCAAGTGCAAGATTATCATCTTTTTCATTTCTTCCATTATATACAGCACCGGGATCCGTTCCGCCATGTCCCGCATCCAAAACAATTTTATAAGCCAATTTTGTATCTCCTGACTGCTTTTTAATTAGTATATGCACACACTGATAAAAAGCATACGGGATAATCAGATTGCTTCAATAATAGCTGAATTGACCAGTTTCCGCATTGTAATGGTACACATAATAGGTAAGAAAATCTTCTTCCGGTGTCGTTTCCTCTACAGTCTCTGCCAGAACCTCTTTTAGCTTTCTTGGATCTGCACTATCTTCGCTGTGTATCATTACTTCATGAATACTTGTAAACACCATATAAAAACTGCCACCAATAAGTTTCCCCAATCGTTGCGCAACTCCGGGTAAAAAAACAGCCACTGCTCCATTGGTCCGGACAGATGTACTCAGACAATTTCCTATTGCATCTTTCTTCAAAGACATATCAAACAGCAGATTCATAAAATTCTCGCCTTCATAATCCAAATTATATAGAAGTTTCTCCCAGCAATAAATTCTTGGTGGCGAAATAAAATACGTATTCAAAAGTGCCTCATTAAACACTGACTGTTCATCCTGCTCCCATTTCTGTAACATATGTTTTTTTATTTTAATGCTGGTACTGCATCCATCCAGTTCTCCCATCCGGGCATATAATACCAGTGCAATATCCCCAACGGTTCGAAAAATTGCATTCTTCAGTTCATCTCGATATTTAACCACATTCATCAAGCGGATAAACAGATCTCCCTTTACCTTTTCGTAACTGTCCAGATTTTTACTTTTCTCAAAACACTCGGAACGAGCAAGCGTATCTAATCTTTTCATAATTTCCTGTATGATATTCTCCATGCTCCATCCATTTTGAAATTCATCATACAGATCTCGCACATAAAGTGCACAGACTTCATAAACGCCTTCCTTCTGTCTGTTTTTCAAAAGCAGTCTGTCACCCGAAGTCGGAGGATATTCCTCAGCCTTCTTATAACAGATCATTTCTTCTTCATAAGAAGTTTCCTTAAGAAGACTCTGTCTCAAAGTATCCACGAAGTTTTCGTAACCGTTTTCCATATTCAATTCCTCATCTTTCCTGAATTATTCGGGCGATCTGCCCATGACTTAAATAGATTTGAAGAAAGAAGGAAGCAGATGCTCCCTTCAAGAGTTGCTGTATCTAGAGGATACCGCATAATATTGTTTCTGTAAAGAAAATTCGTTCGACAAAAATCGTGAATATCGACAATTGTTTTTATAACATTTCTTATTATAAAATACTTTAGAATAAAATTCAGATCAGGTCAGTTTAATTCATAATAATCTGCCCTTTGCCTTCCAGATATGTCAGAAAGCCCTCGCATCCCCTGACTACGTCGCGATATGTAATGTCAAAATTTCCTGTGTACCATGGATCTGCGATATCCCCGTGTTCGTCCGCATAATCCAGCAGAAGGCTCACTTTCTTTTCCGGATCTTTGCCTAGAATTCGAAGCATATTTCTTCTGTTTCGCTCTTCCATTCCAATCAGATAATCATATTTGTCATAATCTGATTTTTTAAGCTGTACTGC
>ERZ1673748.2474-NODE-2474-length-13903-cov-5.974003_pt1 | contig 13903 bp, 8 predicted proteins | sample MGYA00580196_ERZ1673748 | MGnify/ENA primary metagenome ERZ1673748 (study PRJEB41218, sample SAMN15661796) | gut metagenome | host: Homo sapiens | place: Canada: London | collected 2015-08-20/2019-03-30 | study: EMG produced TPA metagenomics assembly of...
ACGGAACCGATGAAGAAGAGATGCTTTCGGAACTCAAACAGATGTTTGAAGATAAGTTTGGTGAGGCTCAGTAAGCCATGACGGAAAGCAGCGCAACAGGCAGAAAGGAACTTAGCGGAATAGGCGTATCGAGCGGACTCGGTTTCGGCAGAGCACGTGTAATGGCGATGGCTCCGCTACAGCTTCCTCAGTATTCCATCGCTCCTGACCAAATAGAATCAGAAAAAGAAAGATTGGTTAAGGCAATTGCTTCCGTTAATAAAGAAATTAACCGCATGCTCTCCAGAACGCCGAAGAGAGCCCCGAAAGAGCTGAAGTCCTTCTTGGAAATGTTCAAGATGCTCATCAATGATCAAACCATGAAAGAAGAGGTTGATCATATTATTGCCGAACGCTTGATCAATGTGGAATGGGCTTTGGCGCAGCACTTGGAAGAGGTAAAGGCGGTCTTCGAAAATATGACCGACTCTTACTTGGCAGAACGCGGTGATGATATTGAACATGCCGTCAATCGTCTGCAGGAAGAGCTTCTCGGAAAGGGCAGAAGACTGCAGGCTGAAGTAAGAACGGCCTTAGAAGAAGTCATCCTTGTTACGAACGACCTATCTTTGGCGGACGTGATTTGGCTGACTGAATATGAAGACCTTGACCTTGTAGGCATTATCACAGAGAAAGGCGGACCGACATCTCACACTGCAGTTCTGTCGCAGACATTGTTTATACCGGCAGTTGTTGGGGTTGCAGGAGCTAGAAGCCAGATTCAAGATGGGGATCAGCTCTTCGTAAACTCTAATACCGGAGAAATAATCTGTAATCCCTCGCCGGAAGAGATCCTGGAAATTACAGCTCAAGTCCAAGAGCAGGAAGAGCTTTACTCCGAGTTCTACCGTGCCCGCAGACGTGTCGCAGAAACAAAGGACCAAAAGCATAAGGTTAAGCTTCTGGCTAACATCGCCATGGTTGCCGGCTTGGATGAAGTCTTGCATCAGGGCGCTCAGGGCGTGGGGCTCTTCCGCAGTGAATATTTGTTCATGGGAAGAAACCGCCTTCCTGACGAGGAAGAACAGTACGAAAGCTACAAAGAACTTATCGAGTCGATGGGCGGCAGGCCCGTCACTATTAGAACCTTGGATGTTGGAGGAGATAAACTTCTGACCCACGAGGCGAAGGCGGCCAACCTTCCTCAGACTGCTCTAAATGAAGAGGAAGAAAATCCGGCTTTGGGTCTGAGGGCCATTCGTTTTACCTTGGCTAATCCCTCCCTTTTCTTAACTCAGATAAGAGCAATTCTCCGTGCAGCATATAAAGAAAACGTCAAGATTCTGCTTCCGATGGTAACTTCCATAGAAGAAATCATTGAGGCAAAAAGATATATCGAGACGGCAAAGGCACAGCTTGCTGCAGAAGGAAAGCTCTTCAATCCTGAAGTTCCGGTTGGAATTATGGTAGAAGTTCCGGCCGTGGCTATTCGCCCTGAGCCTTTCCTTCGAGAGGTAGATTTTGCATCATTGGGAACCAACGACTTGGTTCAATACACGTTGGCTGTAGACCGCGGAAATCCATCTGTTGCTCCGATTTACAGCGAATACCACCCGGCAGTCCTCCATTTGATTGCTAATACGGCAAAGGCGGCTCAGAAGCTTAATAAACCGCTTTCAGTGTGCGGCGAGATGGGCGGAAAGAAAAATTTGGCGCCGTTCTTTGTCGGTTTGGGATTCGAAGAACTTTCGATGGCGGCAATGCAGATTCCTTCCGTCAAAAAACAGATTAGGAAATTGACACTGGAAGAGTGCCAAAAGTTTGCTAAGAATCTGCTGAGAAAAAATACGTCTGCTGAAGTAAAGACAGCAATAAACAATTTCATGACTAAACACGAGGATAAAAATGTCAATTAAAAACGATGCCCTGACGATGGAAGAGTTCGAAGAGATGGAACGCCTGACCGAAGCAGTAGCTCAGGAAGTCGGACCGCATGACATCGACGCTTCTTTTTTGGACGGCTTTTTAACCGGATGGGCTCTTTTACCGGATGCTCCGGGACATCGTGTTTGGATTGAAGCAGTTTTTGCCAAAGACGGGAAGCCAATCGCTGAGACTGAAGATTTCAAGAAACTCAGAAAACTTCTGATGAAGAGATATAAAGAAATCAACGAACAGCTTAAGAATTCTCAGGTTATTGATCCGGTACGCTTTGAGCCGGAAACTGAAGAGCTTCTTGCCGAACCTCTGGAAGAACAGCTCAGCTACCTTAGCCCCTTCGTTAACGGTCTCTACTGTGCTATTTACGACATCCCGAATAACTTGAACTTCAATGATCTGGATTCCGTTTATCCCTTAGTAGTTGGCACTTCTAATTTGGAATCCATTTTAGGCAAACCGCAGAATGAAGCCGGTGAAGAAGTCGAAGAAACGGCAGTCACCTATGACGATTTCTACGATGCGCTTGAAGCGGTTGTGAATAACGTGGCTATCATGGCAAACGGCATGAAGGGTTATCCTCTTCCGCGGGATGTAGAAGAGAAGTTGGCCGAGGAAGAAGAGCCTGAAAGTTAGTTTGGCGGATTCTTCTTTTGCAAATAAGCAATAAGAGGAATTAGAACTAGGACTGGGAGGCCGAGCAGCGCAGTGCCGATAAAGAAATTGCTGTAGCCGACGGCTTCCACGATTACTCCCGAGAATCCTGCCAGGAATTTCGGCAGAATAAGCATGATTGAGGAGAACAGCGCATACTGAGTCGCTGAATAGGCGACGTTCGTAAGTCCGGAGAGATAAGCCACAAACGCGGCGCTGGCCAATCCACCTGCAAGGTTATCGGCACTGATGGTAAAAATCAGAAAGGTTACGTCATGGCCGACGGTGGCTAACCAAGAGAACAAAAGATTTGTTCCTGCAGATAGGACTGCACCTAAGAACAAAGTTTTAAGAACACCAATCTTAAGAACGACGGCGCCTCCTAAGAAAGCCCCCGCCAAAGTCATGATGACGCCGAAGATCTTAGAAATAGCGGCAACTTCTTCCTTTGAATATCCTAAGTCCCGATAAAAGGGATTGCTCATGACTCCCATCACAACATCGCTGATGCGGTATGTTGCAATCAGCAGAAGAATTGCAACGGCGTGCCAACGGTAGCGAATGAAGAAATCATAAAGCGGAGTAAGACAGATAACTTTCAGCCATCCGATAATTTTGGAAGCCGGAAGCGGAAGGTTAGGATGTGCTAGGCAGAATGCGTCGATGGCTGTTTTGGTTTGAGCCAGTTGTTCTGCTTTATGTTCTTTGTCGGCCTCATTAGGAGGCGGGGATAAAAGCGTTGTACAGAGGCCTACCGCCATAGAAGCTGCCATCACCGTATAAGCTACTGTCCAGCCGAACTGATCGTAGGTAAGAGCGTCGTCAGCTCTTGAAGCAAAAGCCGCAATGGCAAAAGCTCCTGCACCGGCCCAAATCATGGCTAATCGATAGCCCGTTTGATAGGAAGCGGCCAGCGCACCCTGGTATTCTTCGGCGGCACTTTCGATTCTATAGGCATCCAATGAGATGTCTTGAGTAGCGGAAGCAAAGGCCGTCAGCCCTGCAAAGATGCCTAATTGAAGCAGTTGGGTTTGCGGATTGCTGAAAGCCATTCCAAGCAGACCGATGACGATTAGAACCTGAGAAAAAGAAAGCCACGCTTTGCGCTGACCTAGTTTTGCGGTCAGGTAGGGAAGGCTGATATTGTCAACGAGAGGGGCCCACAGCCATTTGCATCCATAGGCTAGTCCAAGCCAAGACATAAAGCCGATGGTTTTTAAATCAACTCCTGCTTCTCTAAGCCAAAAGCCGAGCGTTCCTAACACCAAAAGAAGCGGAAGGCCGGCGGAAAACCCAAGCAAAAACATCCTCAGACAGACAGGCTGAAGATAAATCTTAAAGAGGGATTTCCAAGAAGCAGAATCAGACATAGAAACTAATAAATCTCTGAAGGAGCGTCAACCCAAGTCCATTCTCCGAGAGGCAAATCCTTCGGAAGATCTAATTTCCCGAATTTGATTCTTTCTAAAGCTTCAACTCGATTGGAGACAGCGGCAAGCATTCTCTTTACTTGATGGTATTTGCCTTGAAAGATTGTCAGATCCAGAACTTTTTCTGAAATTAAAGAACACTCATGGGCCTTAACAATCTCGTCGGAGTCATCGAGTTTTACGCCGGCCAGAAGCTGCTGAATCATTTTATCGGTAATCGGATGCTTTGCAGTGACTCTATACACTTTGGGCACTTTTTTCTTAGGATGAGTCAGGCGATGATTGAGCTTGCCGTCATCTGTCAGAAGGAGAAGTCCTGTTGTGTCTTCATCAAGGCGCCCGATAGGCTGCACGCCTCTAACGCGCAAAGGCGGCGGAAGAAGAGAAAGTACGCTTGGATGATGCAGAGGCTTCAAAGAGCATTCGTAATGCTGAGGCTTATTGAGAAGGATGATGGCCTTTTCAAAGAATCTCCACGGTTTGCCGTCAACCTCAAAAGTGAGATTGTCGGTATCAATCTCTTCATAAGGATCGGTAACGAGCTCGCCGTTTGCCTTAAATCTTCCGTTGGCGATGATTCCGACACATTCATGGCGAGTGCCGAAACCTTGAGAAAATAGTACTTGTTCAGCTTTCATGTTCTGGTGAAAACAAATAGTCGATGATGAGCGGAGCGTGATCCGAGAATCTTTCTTCCTTATAAATCGATGCGTTTGCAGCCGCATCGCAGATGAGGGGAGTGCCAATCTGATAGTCAATGCGCCAGCCAACGTTCTTAGCTCTGGCTTGGCCTCGGTTGCTCCACCAAGTGTACTGCTCCGGACGTTTATCTAGTTTTCTGAAGATGTCGAACCACCCTTCGTTATCAAAAAGGTTTGTCATCCAAGCTCTTTCTTCAGGAAGGAAGCCGGAATTTTTTAAATTTCCTTTCCAATTCTTGATATCGATTTCTTTGTGAGCAATATTGACGTCTCCGCAAACAAGAATTTCTTTTCCGGTTTTCTTAAGTTCACGAAGGTGAGGCAGGAATACGTCCAAGAAACGGAATTTAGCTTGCTGACGTTCATCCGAGGAACTTCCTGAAGGGAAGTAAACTGAAATCAAAATAAAATTTTTGAAGGAGAGTTCAACGTAACGGCCTTCGTTGTCAAACTCTTCAATGCCGAATCCTAAACGGACCTTGTCGGCTTTTTCTTTGCTGTACACGGCACAGCCTGAGTAGCCCTTTTTGGCAGCATAGTGTGCATAAAAGTTATAGCCCAGACAGTTCCGAATATTTTCGGATATATCAGATTCTTGAGCTTTCAGTTCTTGGATGCAAACAAAATCCGGGTTTTGTTCTTTCATCCAATTAAAAAAACCTTTTTGAGAGGCACTTCTGATGCCGTTTGTATTGATGGTGATAACTCGTAGCACTTTTACACTGGAAAAAATTCTAAAATCGTAAGATTAATCGTTTAACTTTTTACTTACCTGAAATGTCCACTCTACAGCAAAACTTTATCCAATTTTGTATTGATTCAAAAGTTCTCAGATTCGGAGAGTTTAAGACGAAAGCAGGCCGTTTGTCCCCGTACTTCTTCAATGCGGGCCTTTTTAATACCGGCTCCATGCTTCATACTTTGTCAGATTTTTACGCGAAGACTCTTATCGCCGCAATCGATACAGGGCGAGTAAAGTGCGATATGGTGTTTGGCCCTGCTTATAAAGGCATCCCTTTGGGCTGTGCCGTTGCAATCCGCATGGCCGAACTCGGCCGAGACCTTCCGTTTGCATTCAACCGAAAGGAAGCCAAGGATCACGGCGAAGGGGGCTCCATTGTCGGGGCGTCTCTTCAAGGTAACGTTGTTATTATCGATGACGTGATTTCTGCGGGAACTTCCGTTAGAGAGTCCGTTGACCTTATTCGCGCCAACGGTGCCGTCCCTTCCGGCGTTCTCATTGCGTTAGACAGAATGGAATGCGCAGGCAACGCAGAAACAGTTAAAAAACAATCTGCAGTCCAAGAAGTAGAAGAACAATACGGAATTCCCGTTTGTTCAATTGCTAGTTTGAAAGACTTGATGAGTTATCTGAAGAACTCAGAAGCTTCCGAACTTAAGCAATACGAGAAAGCCATTGAGGCCTACAGAAAGGCTTACGGCGCTTAAGACTACACAGCACTTTCCAAAACCTAACAATTGGTTAGGTTTTGGAGCGCGTATCACAGAATGTTTAGTTGAGAAGAAAGTAGGCTCCCCTGCAGAACCTAACTTTTAAATGCAGCTAAAAATCGGCCGGTCTATCCGCCCTGCGGTTTGGCAGTTCTCTCTTCTTACTAAGTGCTCTCGAGTTACTGGTAACGTGTCATGGATTAGCTCAAACATCTGGCCTGAACAACAAGATGGCGGAAGAGAAGTCTTGTCGGCAGCGAGAAAGAATCTTCGAAAGGGATGATAGGGTCGAGGTTCTTTGGAAGCTGATGCCATAAATGAAATACAACTGTCTTCCACTCAAGAGACATTTACTATGGACAAAAAAGAGAATAAAAGTTTTATAGGAGGTGTCTCTCCTAAAAAATTTTCCGAGAACACGCTAAGGAATGTGGCACTTCTCTTGAAGGTACCTTATTTTGAAAAAGATCGGAAGTGGAAATTTCAAATGGGAGATCTCTACTTTTTTGCCACAATTAAAGATGAAGATTTCATGAATAGCGTTCTTGACGGAAAGGAGAATTTTTCCACAGGAGATGTTTTGGTGGTTGATCTGTTGATCTCGCAATCCATCGAAAATAACAAAATTATTACTTCATATATTGTTCAAAAGGTTTTGGAACATAAAAAAGCGCCTAAACAATTAACCTTTCCGATGTGAGTTTTTAGCTAACTTTTTCAGCTCAAATCCCATCTAAGGACCTCATTGGAGTCTCCGGTCTAGAGCCAGAGACTCCATTCAGTCATTTTGATAGTGCGTGATAAGGCGAGTACTTAGAAGAGCAGCTTCAGGCCAACCTGTGCAGATTCGGTGTGATATCCGGACTGCCCGGCTCGGAATGATCCGCTGACCCAGCCTTTCAGGTTACGACTGAGAGAGCCTTCCGCACCGAGTCTGATTTCACCGGTGTTTTTGCCTCCGCTCATGTAAACACCTTCGGTTCCCATCTGTACACCGGCCTTCTTCGTGTTGTGCAGCCAGTTGCCTTCGACAAACGCCGTTAGCTTCGTATCTTGCTTAACCATGAATCGGGCTCCAAGACGAACCGTGGCATTATTCTTACCGAGCTGTTTAAATTTATACCCGTGGGTATCGCTGACAGAATTGTTCTTCAAGTCTGTGACGATGAGCTGAGCTTGCGGCTGAATAATGAAGTCGGTTTCTTTCTGAGTGCCTGTCTTGGCAAGTTTGAAGCTATAACCTGTTTCGACGGAGAAAGTGAATCCGTGAGAGCGGAATTTGAGCTCCGGATCTTCTCCGGTAATCCGGTTGTCATAGCGTCCGTACTGCAGCCAAGTATCAGTGTAGAAGCCGTCATCTGCATCAGCGCCGGTATAGAAGGTGCCGTAAACGCCAAGGGCGAAACCATCGATTTTTCCTTTGGAGAAGGAAGCTGCCCTTGTCTTGGATTTTCCGTAAAGACCGCCAGCATAAAAACCAGCGACAGCATTGGTTTCAGCAGAGGGTTTGAAGCGAAGAGCGTCCATACCCAGCTGAGTAACGGAGGTAGAAAGTCGAGTCTTTTCTCCTTCGGTACTGAAGCGAGAGTGAGAAGCAAGCTGACGGACCCATCCTGCAGCCTGACGGAGCTCGCCTGATTGTGGATCGACCACGTAGGCCTGACCCATTCTGTCGTGCAGGCGCATATTCATCTGTTCGGCAGCTAGTGCTAAGCCGATGTACGTACCGGCCTCAGAGCGTACGCGTCGGTTCACAGAGTTTAAGTACCAGCGTTTATTGTCCGCAGAATTCATCAAGAGATAATCATAGGCCCCGGCTTTGGCTGCCCCGTCGAGCAGGAAGCTGACATTAGAGTTGCCCTCGATGCTGACTAAGGTTATGCCTTCTTGAGTTTGAGCCCCTTTACCATCCAAGTTATTAACTCGAATGAATCCGTTCCCTGTCGCGTTTCCTTTGACGAGGAGAGTGTTTTGATGGGAGTTGGTATCTGAAGCCAAATCTGCATCAAACACTAAAGTACCTCCTTTGCCGACAAAGTCGCCGTTTACGGTCAGCTTACTTTCCGTGGTCTTCTTGGCATCAATGCCGTTAAGGTAAACGGTACCGGCATTTGTCAGGTTGTTTATCGATCCGAAAGCTTGTAAATAAGCCTCTTTTCGGACATCAAAGGAAGCGGCAAGATTTAAAGGATCTTCTGCAGTTCCGGAAATTGCTCCGCCTTGTTCGATGGTGGTTGTGCCTTCAGAAGCGTAATTAGAATGAAGCGTGAGGACACCTTTTCCTGTCTTAATGACATTGCCGGAGCCGGTAAGTTTTCTGCTACCGGCTGAACGAGTTACCAGCGCTACCTCGTTCCATCCTTCATCTGCGTCAAGGTTCAAGTGCAGAGTACCTTCATTCTTAATCTCGGAGGCTCCTAAAGCATCAAGTTTTTCCACAGCCAGATGGGAGGGGGAGTCTAGAACGATTGTTCCGGTAAATCCAGTGGAGGATTTTGAGAACTTTATATCGGACTTAGCCAGATTGATCGAACCGTCTCCATGGAAAGTGTTGGAGACGGAGGAGCCGTCAGCAATGTCCTTGAAGGTTAGGTTGCCTTGTTCTTCCAGAGTAACGTCCGAAGAACCCAAAGATTGAGAGGATAGAGCGAGGACGGAAGCATCGTTGGCGATTTCCACATTTCCTGTGAGTCCGGCATTAGAGTGAGAGACCTGTAAAGTCTCAGATTCGACTTTAAGGGTGCCGGTTCCTGTCAGGGCATTATGTCCGTTGGAAAGTCCACCTTTAGCCAGAGTCAAAACAGCATTCTTATCCACGAATACAGAGCTTTGTCCGGCGAATTGGTTGAGTTTTCCGATAGTTTGAGTTGTTCCGGCGGCTTGTTCATATGAAGAACCGGCATCCAGGATGAGTTCACTTGTCTTGCCAAGAGCGCTATCTGTCGCAGCTACAAGCTTCATGCCTTGAGTAACGGTTGTTGTACCTGTGTAAGCATTGGCACTATTTTGCAGCCGAATAATATTTCCTTCTTGTTGGCCTTTTGCAATGACAAGGTTGCCGCTTGAACCGGCTTCGTCTTTGATCCATGCAGAGAAAGTATCTCCACCGGCTAATCGTCCCGGTGTTAAGGTCAGAGTCTTACCTCCTTTAATTTCTACGCCGACAAGACCGTAACCGACGTAAATACCTGCCTTTTCTGCGGATTGTTCAGAGGTAAAGGCTGAGAGACTGAAGTTATAGTGTCCTGTCCCTATTTGGTTTTGATCTTCCTGATCACCAGAATAAAGCTTGTGTGTGCTGTCCTCGATTTGGCGTGCATTTCCGCTTTCATCAAAGAATTCGCTGACCAGTTTGTTTTTGTCAAGGTCGCCTACAACGAGTGATGTGTTCTTCCAAGTATCTTCATTGTAGAGTCCGACAATTTTTGCATGAAGAACGCCATTTAGGGTACCTTCGTCTTGGTCAAGTAAAGAGAAGTCTTTAATGGCCTCGTAGTAACTGTCTTGAGAGTTGACGGCACTTTCGGATAGGCCAACTTGGATTTTGCCTGTGCCGGAGAGCTTTAACTCATGCGTGCCTGTTTTGTCCCCGGATTCGAGATAGCCGCTGATATTCAATAAGGTCTTGGCATCTGCTTTGCCCGGAGTGACGATAGCATTCGAAGCATCCAATGTTCCTCCGTTAAAGCTCAGACCACCGATTTTGTAGGGAGTATCGCTTGAGGGGACTTGGATTAGGGCTTTTCCGTTTTTATCTAAGACAAGTGAGCCTCGGGTCAGGGCTGCTTGGGCATTTGCCGTGAGATCGACAAAAGCATTTTCAACATGGATGTCACCGTAGAATTGTTCTCCCATCGTTTGAGCGACATCAGTTGTAAACATTATTCGATGGGCAGTATTTCCTGCTCCAATAGCAATCGTTCCACCGCCGGAGATGACATTCTTTAATTCCCATTCTTCGTCATACTTCAAGAGAAGGGAGGATCCTTTCTCAACATTCGCACTGACGTTGGTTGCATTAGCAAAGCCGGTAAGTTCAGCGAAAGAAAGTGTAGAACCATTGTTTATTTTATAACTTCCTTGGAACCCGTCGCTGTGAGTAATTGTGAGGTCAGAGCCTGAAGTGACTTGGACATTGCCATTAGTGGAAGTCAAAACATTGTCAAAGTTTCCATTTAAACCTTTCAAGGTCAGGAGAGATTCCTCCGCAATTTCAATAGCCATTGACCCGACAGAATCGGTCTTCGTCAAAATAACTTCAGCCTTAGTTTGCTTAACTTCAGCCTTAGTTTGCTTAACTTCAGCCTTAGTTTGCTGAGAACCAATCTCTAATTTCCCTTTTAGGTCTTTATTAGAACTTTCGATTCTGAGAGCTCCTTCATCCACAAGAATGTTGCCGTTGCCTCCAAGGGTACCCTGAATCCATGAAGAAGTTCCTTCACTCCAATTGCCGATGCTTCCCCCTGCGTTAACCAGATGTAGGCTAGAGGAGGAAGCTTTTGTTAAGTTCCAATTCCCTGTTCCGGAAATTCTATTGGCGTACGTCTGCTCGTCAATATTGATAGTGCCAGAGTTTTCGATATCAGAGACGTGACTACCCTGGGTTCCTAAGCCCTCTGCATTTTGTAAAGTCAAAGAGCTGTCAGAATTAACCTTTAGTTTCCCTTTAAATTCAGTAGCTCCTTTAGCGGCATTGAAGATTAGATTATCCGTAATAATAATTGTGCCTTCACCGAGGATACCCGCCGAAAAATCATCACCTTGGGCACCAATGCCTTTTTTAAAGGTTACGGTCTTTTCTTCTTGTACATCCAATAAAGTGAGGATTGAAGTAACGAAGGCACCGATTTTTTCATCTTTTGTATCTGAGTAGTCGATGTCGAAGGTTCCCTCAACACCTTTAGCCAGCTCAAGTTTCTTTTCTGCAGTAACCACGGAATAAGTGAACTGTGGATTGGAAGTTGAGGTGTCTTTAGGACCACTAACTAACGTGGTATACGCAGTTTCATCCAAATCAAGAAGTTTTGACCATTCATCATTTATATTTGCAGTAAATCCGTCGAGGCTAATCTGGTCGTCAATGGCTCCTAATTTATTGACTTGCAGACTGCCGGCGGCTTTTTGATTGACTAAGTCAACTTCTCCTAACTTCAACACTGAGCCGGAGGACATTTCAAGTTGGGAGAGTTTCCTCTCTCCTATTACCAGTGCGGAAGAATTGCTTTCCAGCTTTAACGTGGCGTTTTGTAATGCCGTCACATTTTGCTTTTGCTTATCAGAAAGTTCTATGTGTGCCTGCTGAAGCACGAGGGTTCCCGAAAACTCTCCTTGTTTTTCATTAAAAGTAAAAATGTTGGCTTCACTGTCTTGTGCTTGATAAACGATGCTTCCTGTTCCTTCGAAGATGTTAGAAGAGCTCCAGGAATCAGTGCCTTGGTATTGAACCGTGCTGTTCTGACCCAGCTCAATGGTAGAACTTCCGAGTGAGGATACCTCCCCAAGCGTCAGGGAAGTGTATTTCAAAGAAACAGGTGCCTTGAATTGATCGTTAGAAGAGGAGAGGGTGACATCTAGTACCGAGCCATCTTTTCCTTCAAAATTAAGGCTATTACCACCTTTCAAGGTTCCCTCAACTGTAGAGTCTCCTCTAATCGTCAGGTCAGTGGCTGCATTCATTACAACTGTGCTGGAGCTAGCAGTATTGAGACTTCCGATGGTATGAGAACCATCTTTGAGAGTAAGTGTGGAAGCGTCTTCAAGCGAAACTTCGGATGCAAACAATTCACTTTTCTGACCAAGGGCTCCAGCCACGGCTGTCAAAGAAGAGTCTGCGGTAAGGATCAGCGTACTGTCAAAGTTATTGGTGCGATTATCAAAGTTGAGTTCTCCGTGAATTTCGACTTTGCTGTCGCTTCCCTTGCTGCTGGTTAACTTCGCCGACAAAGTGGAATCGTTACCTTTTTCGACAGGTCCTAAAACCAAGGTCTGGTCCTTATTGACGTTGACGGTTGTAAGTTTGTAGCCTAATCCAAAACCTTCAGAGGTGCCGAAGAGAGGAGAATCGGAGGCATCGGCAGTAAGACCCCACGAGTAGGTCAACTCAGCAGTCCCATCTTTATAGTCGAATGTTTGTGAGCCTAGGTCTAGGTCATTTCCGTCGGCATCGACTAATTTGATATTGGCCAAACTTCCAGTGACATTGCCGAATCCAAAGTAAAGTCTTACAGGGCCGTTGTCTTGATCTAAGAGAGGCAAATCCAAAGCGGCATCGCCTTTGCCTACCTTACCGCTGAGGTTAACTTTTATTTTTCCTTGAGGGGAATTCGAAAAGTCAAATCCTTTGGAGGCGGTAATGGTGTTGGAAATTTCTTTGGCACCAGGTAGCTTGGTACAGAGGAAAAATCCAGTGTGGCACCGGCTAGAAAGCTGACTTTTCCTGTAGTTTTAAATGCTTCCTTGACAATAGCTGCTGTGGATTGATTATCGAGCTTAAGTGAAGCATTTCCCATTGCGGTCGCATTTTGACCGTCAAGTGAAATACCGACGTTGTTGAGAGCAAGAGTGCCGGTAAAAGTACCGGAATTGTTCTGAGATCCGAATTTAAAACTATCTTGATTTGTCCCGGAGTTAACGAGGCTCAGAGTTCCACTGCCTGAGAGCTTCTTATTTTCAAAAGACGCACTGTCTTTCTCTTGATCGTTTGAATAATAGACCGTGAGAGAAGAGGTGCCGTTTAAAGCGATATTTCCTGAGCCCACTCTCTTCCAACCGTAGTCGCTCTCCTTGTCAGTAGAAACTGTGGCATTTTCAAGGGTTAGACCGCCAGTAAAGGTCGGGGTTAAATCAACGTACTTTCCAGCCAAAGTCAGGGATCCGCCATTTACCAGAAGGGAACCCTCACCTTGGAAAGTATTGTTATTGTTCGAGGTTCCATCCGGAGACTCAAAAATAACCTTTGAGTTGGCGACAAATGTAACAGCACTTGTTCCCAGACTGTCGGCTTTATTAAGCGTTAAGGTTGATGCAGTCAGATTGGTAGGACCGGAGAAGGTGCCACTAGACAAAATTTTAAATTTAGTATTTTCAATGCGTAGATTTCCTGCTCCACTGACAATTCCGATTTGGCCTGCATCAGTAGATCCCGTAAGTTTTAGAGAATTATCTTTCTCTATAACCAGTGAGGTTTTGTCGTCAGCCCCATTGATATTCTTTATCGTCTGAGAAGTAGTCGGTTTATCTTCTTTGGAATCAATGCGTTTGGAAACGGTAAGAGTAGCCGCACTTCCAAGCACTACACTTTCGGTATTTCCGAGAGCTTCGGTAGCGACTAGGGAAAGTTTTCCGGATGCTCCGACTTCCGTCTTACCAGAGAAAGAATTTTGATAGTTCTCTCCTCCGATGAAGACAGTATTTGAAGCAGGAATATAAATTCCTCCTATGCCCGTTAGCTCCATCTCTGCGGTGTAGGAATCCGTAGAGATGTCTGTTTGATCTTCGGTCAGCCCATTCAGAACCACTTGGTCCAAGAGCTCGAGTTTCATAAGACGCGAACCTAAGGCAAGACCACCGGCTTCGGCACTGGTTCCGGCACTGGTTCCGGATAGATTGGTGACGCTTACAATATCTCCGGCTGAAGCTACTTCTTCGTAGTACTTGCCGTTTTCAAAATAGTAAAGTCGTTTAGGATCGAGTTCGTTGTTGTCTTTGCCTTTGCCTATGAAGACATCAACCCCTTCTTTCACACGCTTA
>ERZ1673748.2491-NODE-2491-length-13823-cov-5.270337_pt1 | contig 13823 bp, 7 predicted proteins | sample MGYA00580196_ERZ1673748 | MGnify/ENA primary metagenome ERZ1673748 (study PRJEB41218, sample SAMN15661796) | gut metagenome | host: Homo sapiens | place: Canada: London | collected 2015-08-20/2019-03-30 | study: EMG produced TPA metagenomics assembly of...
TCTTAACTACTTCAACAGGAGAAACAGCTGCAATACCGGAAAGAAGAATGATACCGCCGGCTAACGGAGAAGCCTGACGGCCGATACCGGCAGCCATCATAGCTAAGTAACCTAAGTTATCAATCTGCATACCGAATTTAGCAGCGTGAGGTGTAACAGCTTCGTTGAAAGCAAAAGCTGCAGCGTCGCCGGAGCCGGTCAAGACTGCTAATGCGAATGGTCCGATGGAACCACCGAGTTTTGCAACTTCATTGGCGTGGGTCAGATAGTTAACGAACACTTCGATGACGCCAGCTGCGCGCAAACCAGCGGCGAAGACACCAGCGGCAATGATGATACCTAAAATCTTGGCATAGCCATTACCCATACCGGCGAAGAACTTCTTAGTTACTTCTTCAGGGTTGGAACGTGTAACGGCAAGTGCGTAGAAAGTACCGATCAACATAGCTGTTGCGACGGACATCTTCAGTTCTTTGAACCAGATAGAAGCAACAACCAAGAGAACGACAGGAACGATAGGAGCAATTGCGAAAAGAATGTTCGGATGTTCAACTTCGTTGGATGCTTTTTCAATTGCCTGCTGAGTATTGGCAGCAGCCTTAGAGAAGTCACCCAGTACAAAGCAAGTAATCGTAATGCAGATAATGCTGATTAACCCGAGCGTTACAGTGGTTGAAGCATGGGCGCCGATGAATTCCATGATATCCATGGAAGCCAGCTTAGAGATAAACGGGTTATGAGAAACGCCAGGGTTCAAATATGCGGGCATCATGCATCCGCCGACAGCAGCCGCGGCCATTGCAGGTCTGAAGCCAGCTCTAATCATGATAGGAATCATTGTCGGACCTACAGCGGCACTTAACCCAGCCATAGATGGGATAGCTGTAGAAATCACGCTTGTGACGATCATACAAGCCGGCAATAAGAAGAGACCTAATTTCTTCAAAGGCTTCATTAAGAGGCTTACAAGATGAATATCACATTTTGTTAATGAGATAACTGCAGCAAAACCTAAAGCAGAGCAGATTGCGATGATCAAGCTGCCGTTTGTCATAGACTTATCAAACTGCTTGAATGCCACCATTGGCTGCAATGAGATAAAAGCCATTACGAAACCGGAAGTTAAGAGCACTAATCTTGTTTCGTATCTCTTAATCAATGCGTAAACTGTCGCTATTACAACGGCAATAGCGACCCAGAATGTCCAGGTCATTTCCTTTCTCCTTGAGTAAAAAAGTTGTTAACGTCTTATTGGTTGAGTATCACGAAGGTGTATAGACCGATATTTCTTCAGTCGATATAGAGCTTTATCCTGAGAAAAAATGCCTTTTTTGGGAGAAATTTTGTTTTGTCCTTGACTTTTTTTAATAATTAATTTTCTATATTCCAAAAACGACTTTCATAATACTGAAACGAATCTCGAAAAATAACGTCATATGCAAAAAGGCAGCCGAAGCTGCCTTTTTGCTGAAATTTGAGAATGTTAACGACGAACGTCCATGTCTCTTAGAGCCTTAATTCTATCTTGGATAGAAGGATGGCTTGCCAACAACTCACCGATGCTGCCGGCAATTCCGAATCCTTTAACGGCAGGAGGAAGTTCTTCAGTAGGAACGGAACCAAGTCTGGCCAATGCGTTGATCATTGGTGTTGTACTTCCCATGATCTTTGCAGCGCCTGCGTCTGCTCTGAACTCTCTATGACGAGAGAAGTAAGCAACAACAATAGCAGCCAAAATCCCCAGAACAATATCCAGCACGACGGATGTAACGTAATAACCGATTCCGGGTGCATCGCTTTCATTACGGAGGACTGCTCTATCGACGAAGTTGCCGATAATTCTGGAGAGAAATACCACGAATGTATTTGTGACGCCTTGAATAAGAGTCAAAGTAACCATATCACCGTTGGCAACGTGAGCAATTTCATGAGCGAGCACTGCTTCTACTTCTTCTTTATTCATGCTGGAAAGAAGACCGGTAGAAACAGCAACCATGGCGTTGTTGCGGGACGCACCTGTCGCAAAAGCGTTAGCTTCGCCTTCATAGATACCGACTTCCGGCATACCAATTCCGGCCTTCTGCGCATGAGAGTGAACTGTTTCCAACAACCAAGCCTGAAGCTTGTTTGTCGGCTGAGTGATCATCTGAACGCCCATTGTGTGCTTCGCAATAGTTTTACTCATGAAAAGAGAGATGAGCGAACCGGTAAAGCCAACAACAGCTGCGAATACGAGTAAAGAACCCATGTTTTGGTTAGCGCCGGCAATATTGCCGAAGTTAATACCAAAAACTGCGGACACGATGTTCAATACGATGCTGAGCACAATCAAGATTGCCAAGTTGGTCAGCAGAAAAAAGCCAATTCTTTTTAACATATTTATATTTGTGACTCGTAGGTTATGAGAAAGGTACAGCTAATTATCTAAGAAAGCGGGCACGCCGTGGAGCGCGCCTATGGTTAATTTGTATCAAAAGTTTCGATCCCATCCTTTAAATTCTTGACGGGTCTTCAGAGCGCACGGGCGCAAAGCTGTCCCAATTTCGACATCCAGGACACTGCCACTGAAAACTCTTAGTTACGAAACCACATTTATTACATTTATAGCGAACGGTTTTATCGATTTGATTCTTTAAGAAGTCCGCCAGCTCTTTTAGCTCCTTATTGTCAGGATCTTGGGCCAAACGCAAGTCAGTTAATCTCTTAAATCCAATTAAAGACTTCTTCTGAGATAAGTAACGTCGAAGAATTTCCAGAGCTTTTTCGGGACCTTCAATTTTGCAGATCCAGTCGACGGCGGCGTCAACTGAATCAGAATTGATTCCTTTTTCTGCTACGGATTCCAGATAACGTACGGCATCTGCTTCTTTGCCTGCCTTTAGCAAAGTATCTGCGACGGAAGCCACAACCAAAGTTTCATATTCCGGAGAAATTTTGCCAACCTGTTTCCATACTTCAACGGCTTCTTCAAGCTTGCCTTGTTTCTGGAGCATAGTTCCCTGCATGATTAGAGCCCGCTTATTGTTCGGATCGGCGTGAATCGCTTGCTGCAAATAATGAGCAGCCTCATCAAACTTCTTGAAGAACAGGCATTGAAGAGTCAACTCACAGTAAAGGTGAGAAATTCTTGACGGATAGGTCTCCCCAGTAACCTTTTCGAGAATATGAGCTTCATCGATTGCTTTGAGCCACTCTTTTTCAGATTCGTAAATATTCACTAACTCTTTAATGGCTCGAACTTTGTAATCGCTTTCCAAGTCAGCGGTTTTTCTAAAGGAATCCTCAGCTCTATCCCAAAGGCCCGCCTTTAAATAATCCTGACCTAAGGCAAAGAGTGCACGAGCTCTTTCTTTTTTAGGTAAATCGGCTCGGTTGTAAAGATGATTATGGATTTTAACCGCGCGATCGTAATCTCCTCTTTTTCTGTAAAGAGTTCCCAAAGCAAAATGCAGTTCGACCGTATCGGGGTCAATTTTCGCCAGGTTAACTAAAGAATTCAAAGCCTGATCTTTTTTATTATCCAGCAGCAAATCCAGACCTTTATATAAAGTTTGGGTTTCATCTGCAACTGATTTTTTTTCTTTAATATCGAATGAGCGGGAGAACCAGCCTGCCCCAAAAAGTACAGGTACCAACAATAAGTACCAGAGTTCAAATTCCATATTCAGACCTAATTAATTCCAATAAGAAATAACCGCTAAGCGACCTTCCTTATTGCCTTCATCATTATTTTCAAAGAGGCCGATTGCAGAAGCAATACTGCGCCCCTAGGCAATTAAAACGTAATCTTGAATTTTAGTGAAGTTTGAGAAAAAACTCACCTTTTTTAGGCTACTAAGGACGTAATCTGTAAATGTTTCAAGAGGAGCCTGTTTAATTTTTCTGCCGAAAGACTTTTCGAGGCGAAAGATCCAAAAAGCCTTCCTATACATCGGAAGGCTATCTTTTCCATGCTCTCAAATTAAGACTTGTCTATATCGATTAATTTGTACTGATCATGGCCAATTTTTCTTTCCTTCATTGCTGACAACTGGCAAAGTCCTTTTCGTGATGTGATTCTTTCCATCAAATCTCTTTTTTGCTCCTCCGGAAGAGCCTTAATCAGATCAACGCTAGCTTGATCAATAGCCAGCAAATCAGTTGAAGCAAGAATACCAATATCAGGTGCAGTCGGTTCTGCCGCTGAAGTTCCTGAGCAGTCACAATCAACCGACATTTTTCTTAAGACATTGATGTATACAATCCTCTTTCCAAAGTGATCCGTAATTGCCTTTGCTCCGTCAGCCATACGCTCCATCAGCTCCTCTCCCCGGATCCATTGTCCATTGTGATCGAGAAGACCATGCAGCTGCGCCTTTCCGCCTTCCGGACCGCTAGAACCACATCCAATAGCGATGTTCTTCATTGAACCGCCGAAACCGCCCAAGGTATGACCTTTGAAGTGAGTGAGGACTAACATAGAATCGTAATTAAGGAGGTTTTTGCCAACTCTGAAGCTCTTGACATACTTTGCACCATTTGACGGCAATTCGGCGTAGCCGTCTTCGTCCATGATATCTACCCGGCTAAAGTTCCAGCCGTTAGTTTTAAGAGTTTCACGATGGCCTTTCGTAGTTTGTCGAGAACCTCCGTAAAGGACATTGCATTCCACAATTGTGCTATTGGGAATTTGTTCCTGGAGCTTTTGTACCCAAGAAGGAGGAATGATATTGGGGCCGTGCGGCTCGCCGGTGTGAAGCTTGATCGCTATCTTTCCATTCAAATTTCCGCCAACCAACTTAAACATTTTGATTAAAGATTGAGGCGAAATATCTTTGGAGAAAAACACCTCTGCAGTTTCATTTTGCTGAGCAAGTGCTGAACAAACTGGAGAAGATCCTATTAATGCTGCGGTAGTCTCTAAAAATTGGCGACGATTGATCATTTTAGATTCCTCTTTGATTTCAAATGATTTTACCTTGAAGACAGAGACCTAAAACCTCTTCGCTGGTGATGAGAGCTGTTTCCTGGTTTGAGTTTGCTCGTCTAATAAAGACATTAGAATCTCAAGAAGATCATTAGGAGGTTCTCAATGGACACCAAAATAATTTCTTCTTCACTCCTCGCCGTCGGCATTATTGCCGGAGCCTTTACTCTGGGCAGCCAACTAGAGCAAGGAATCAGAGGATTTAAAGACGCTGACAGAGTTGTTACAGTCAAAGGCCTTTCAGAGAAAGAAGTTAAGGCCAATCATGTTATTTGGCCGGTAAGCTTCCGTGAAATGGGAAATGATTTATCTCAAGTTTATGACCAGTTGGAAGTCAAGCAGAACATGGTCTTGAAATATCTCAAAGACGGTGGTCTTACAGATGAGGAAATCACTATTGCCGCGCCGAAACTGCGCGACAATTTGGCTGACAACTACGGCTCTCAGCGTCCACCGTTCCGTTACATGATTACTCAGGTGCTTACTATTTCATCAGACAAGGTTGATGTGGTCCGTAAACTGGACGAAGCGCAAAGAGATTTGTTAAAGGCCGGCGTAGGCTTGACTAATGACTACTCTTACATGACTAAATATTCATACACCGGGCTAAATGAAATTAAACCGGGGATGATCGAAGCCGCCACAAAGAATGCTAAAGAAGCCGCACAGAAATTTGCTATGGATTCCGGATCGACCTTAGGAAAAATTCGAAGAGCCAACCAAGGCATATTCTCTATCACCGACAGAGACGAGAACACTCCTTTTATCAAGAATGTGAGAGTGGTAACGACTGTCGAGTACTTCCTGAAGGATTAACTGTCTGAGAAGGCTCTCAGAGCCTTCCCTTATTCTTCTCGCACGAGGACGTAGACCTTATCGACAACACCTGAATCTTTTATCGAATACATCCGGAGCTCATATTTTTCCCCGGTTGCCATGAAAGTCAATTGCGTTCTCAGCCGTTCGAGCCATTCGTTAGACGGAACATCCGAGGAAAAGCACTGATCGAGGCAGCACAAGAAATCCGAACCAGGTTGGGCCATCGGCATCAGTCTGCGAGATATCTTATTTGCGAAGCGGATTTCTCCGTTTTTATCTACTAGGACTAAACCTGTTAAGAAGTCATCAAACACCTTATTCAAGATGACTCCTCTTTCAGAGAAATCTGAAATCCTTCTATGAAATTCTCTTTCCACGGCAAAGTTAATATCATTTGCCTCAGGTTTGTTTGGTCTTACCTGATTGCTTAGTTTATTTATGAGTTTCTGCAGGTGACCGAACTCTTCAGGAGATTCAATATAGTCCATTTTGCTCCATGGATATTTTGAATCGAAGACACTATTCATCAATTTCTTGAATTTAGAGACCAAGACCTGATTTACCGTGCTTCCCACAATCAAAGTCAGCAAGCATACGAGCAAGAAGAAGAGAATATTGGTCCAGACCAATACACCATGTTCGGTTTCTTTATCAGGGACTTTTCTAAAGATGCCGACAGCCCAATTTTGATCCGGCAATGGCAAAAGGTAGCCGGACAAATCCGCTGCATTTCCTCTTTCAATGGTTACCCACTCTCCACCTGTTTTCAACACTCTTGAAATTTCCTGAGGCTTCAAATATGGAGTTAAAGTGGCAACAAGATCAGTGGTGAATACCGGCACGCCTTTGCTGTCAAAAACCCAAATACTGAATTCTCCCGGTGCAATTCGGCTTGTGGCATTATCAACCAATCGATTTAAGTTCAAAGCACAGACTGCATAACCAACGAGTTTCCCTTTTTTATTTCTTGCAGGAATGATGACATTAACGATTGGAACGTCTGCCGCACCTACGGCCTTGACTACGTCGGAGACTACGGGAGTGTTAAAAGATTGAATCTTTTTCCAGTGATCTCTAGTCGTGTGATCAACACCAATATTGGAGAGTCCTTCTTTGTTGATCTTTGGGTAGAAGGCAATTGAACGGCCTTTTGTGTTGTCGTAATGAATATTGAGGATATAAGGAACTTTAACAACCAAGTCCTTTAAATAGCTGTTCAACAACTCCGGATCTTTAGCACCGTCTGCAGCAAGCTTATTAGCAGCGGACTCTACGACGGTCCTAGCAATTTCTAGTCGTGATTGAATCTCTCGCCCGACAAGTTCTGCAGAAAGCTTGCTTACCAGCTCTCTGTTTTCCAAAGTTTCCTTTGCAAAGAAAAACTGCTGAATTCCGAGAGCCAATAATGGAACCGAAACACATGCAAAGAAGATGGCATATAGGTACTGTCGGAAACTCATCGCAGTTACTAGGGACTAAGAAAATCAAGAGTTATAGGGGTTTACGAGATTATCCTATGAATTGTTCTAATTTTAAAGAGGAAACGTTAATTTTTAGAAAAAAATGAGCACATTGCCTGGAATAAATTGATAATTTCTCAAACGAGCAATCTCCAAATAACAATTCATAATTTCCAATCAAGCAGCCGGAACTTTGTACCCCTCGAAGCAAAGCTCGTCTTCATTCATGGAATTAAGGCAACACGACAGGCGAGAAGCTCTTCATCGATTTCTATTTGACTTAGAGGGGTAATGGAATGTGTTTTGATCGAATGTTCATCTCAAAGATAACGAGCCTGAAATACAGACAGTTTTGTATTCCAAACAAATAGTGAAAATTGAACGGGATTTTGGATTCTTTTCCACCGATTGCGTCAGGCATTGCTTTCCTCCTCTATTGCCGAATCAACCTGACATTCAAAAATGTTCATACAGCTTTACAGGAAATTTCATCTAACGGAACTCTTTGCCTGAGAGCTCGAGCTTATCAAGGTTGTAAAAAGCAGTGAAGCGTTAGTTCGAAGAACCGACACTAACGCTCCAACAGCTCTAATTATTTAAAAGGTACGGGTTAGCTTTAACGAGCCGAATACAGAAGTACCATGTGAAGGTTTTACCTCAGTAGCTAGAGAAGCCTTCACGCTAAACGGTCCGCTGCGGTATGAAGCCCCCACTGCAGTTGTCCAGCGGTTTTTGCTGTCCCAATCAACTGACTTAGAAAAAGAGCCTTGTAGTCCGTTCAACGATCCGGACAAACGTCCGGCACGGTTAAGAAGTTCTCTTTCGTAGAAGGACTGTACGTAAACAGAACCTTGAGATTTCTCTTGTGTCAAGAAGTTATGCGACAGCTCAAAACCGCTCTTTAGAGCAAAGCTGTTAAAGTTTCCGTGTCTCCAGTTTAACTTTGCAGCCGCACTTCCTTTTTCGTTTCGGGAAGGCATATAGATATGTTCCCACGCTGCGCCGACAATAGGCTTAAACGTTGAATTTTCGGTCAGCTGCAATGGCAAACCGACTTTAGAACTCAGATACAAAGAGTATTGGAGTCCGGTACTCTTGCAACTTTGCTGGAACGAACCGATGTTCAGATGTCTTTTTGTCTTTCCGTCCAGAAAGCCAACCATCAGAGACGTATCGGTAGTAACAGTTCCATCGGTGCTTACATGTCCGCCGCCCCATACGCCTTTACCTCTGAAGGTACCGGAAGACGGAGAGGAAGACAGAGAATAGTGAGCTGCGGCGAAATCTACTCCGTAACGCAGATTATCATTCTTTGTCTCCGCACCGAAGGCAAGACCCACTACACGGTTGGAGTAAGAATCATCTGAGTTTTTACCGTAAGCACGACCTCCGAAAGGCTGGGCCCATACGTCAGTACCGTGCTCAAAGTTTCTCGTCTTCCGGAGCTCCATCGCGTTATGAATCATGCGCTGGGCACCGAAAGAACCAAGAATGCTCTGAGAGTAAATCGGTCCGGAAAGCGAGCGGAGCCCTTCATCTACCTGTGAACCGTCTGAAGCGGAGAAGTCAAAACCGGCGTACAGATCTTTCACCTCCTGACTTTCAACAGTTGCTCTATTCTCAGAAAGGATCGTGCCGATTTGAGATTCTGCAGAACCGCGAGCATATTTTTCGTATGGAGAAGTCTTCAACACCAATGAAACACCTTGGGCAGAGGGCTCGGCCACAAAACTCAGAGTTGGAGAAGAGAAATCCGGACTAATTTCGCAAACAAGATTCTGCGCCGGAACTTCACTATCGCTGGTAGTCAGATTTTCTGTGGAAACAGGAGTCAATTCTTCATAGAAACCAGGATCAGGAAGTACTCTCAGTGTACCTCCCTTAATAACAGACCCTCCAGATACAGGCAGTTTAATCAATGAGCCATCATCGTTGACGCTCAACTGAAGGACTCCGGTATCCTCCTGAATATAATCACCCTGAATTTCCGGTATGCCGTTAAGACTGTCAGCCTTGAGAGTTCCTTTGTTCAAAAAGACTCTCAAGTCTTTTTTCTGATCATTCAAACTTAATGCCGCCACCTCTGAATCCTTAGGTGTAAGGATGTAATGAGCTCCTCCACTAAGCACGCCGTCTGTTTCGACAGTGACGTTCAGAACTTCGGCTTTTCCAGTGAAATTTACCTGTCCGCCAACAATATTCATCTCGATGCTCTTGCTGCCGGATATGTCGTAAGCGTAGTCCACTAAGCCGTTTTTATTTTCGGAGCCGAAATTTAATGCCGTCCGATATTCCTCTTTCGCATCATCTGTGTCTGCCACGGTTGAAGTTTCAATCTCCAAATAGCGGTTCCAATCAGACTGAATTTTTCCTTCGATTTTTGCTCCGGGAAGAATATTTATTTCTTTTACGTGAGCATTATCGGAAATATAAATTGCATATCCATCCGCGGCTGCCTTCAAGTGTCCTCGAACATTGACTTCATTCATCAGTGCTCCATCAATAGCATCCGGCAGATCAGAACATTCGGTGCAGACATAGGAACCGCGGCTTTCACCTGCCAGCCCAAGCATGTTTTGACCAAAATCAAATCTTAGTGCGACTCCTTTCGGTCCTGTTGCTTCTACGTTTCCTTCAACATTTAAAACGTGTTCTTTACCGTAGGAAAATACAACCCCGTATCCTTGCTCACCGTTTGCCGTTATGCGAGTTCCTTCAGGAATATCTATGATGTTGTTGGCGCCGTCGACTCGAATACCAATACCAAAAGTTCCGTCAGCTAGCAGGTCTGCCTTCTGAATTACGTGGTTATAACTCCCGTAGACGTGTAACCCGATTCCGTATAAGTTTTTGTTAGGAGCTCCGACGATGAAAGAAGTTCCGTCCTCATTTCTTGCATAAAACGGATTAGTGTTGACAACGGTATTAAGAGATGAAGCATTGTCTCCGGATTTATAGACGGAATAACCAAAGAAGTTTCTTCTATCTATCTTCAAACCCAAATCTTGCAATAGCGCAAGTTCTGCCTCCATGGGGATTCCCCAGTTCCGATAATTTTGGTGGCTTAGAAGACTATTCTGGAGTTCGACATGAGAAAACTCATAATCCCAATCGCTTTCTTCTCCGCCATTATTGGCCTGTACTTGGTTGCTGTCATCCGTGCCTTGTGTCTCGTCGGTTGACTCTTTTCCGCCAATCTCTATGCTGTTTATCGGAAGGCCCGGAACAAATGTTTCCGGGTCATCGGGAAGAGCAATTTTAGTGTCTTTTCCCAGCACCTCTGTCACATGCTTTCCTACGTAATACAATCCCTTTCCGGCTGAGGCTTCCTCCGTTGCACCTTCTCCTGTGTATTGAACTCCAATCCAAAATGCGTCCTTGCGTTCCTCAACCGACGGCTCTTTCCCTAATCTAAATGTTTTGATTTCCATCCCCGGTGCTGCAGAAGTGCCAAAATAATCCCGCAGTCCCGAAGAATATATAGAGAAATTTTCCTCGTTATTGAATCTGACTCCTTTTGTTGGCCCCTCCAATACTTGGATCACATCCGCATTCAATCCATAGGCGTGAAATAGCTCATGAAGAATCACGCTGAATATGTCTTCTTTCGGTGATTGAGGAAGAGAGGGCTGTGGCTCCATTGTCCACATACCTTCACCACCATCTGCACTTGTTCCAAGAACGTTTATGCCAATTTTTGCAACCGGTGTATTTTTTTCTGCGTCAGGAATGCCAGTTCCTACGTAAGCGGATGAAAAATCGGTAAAACCTAAATAACCTTTACCATCACTACTTGCCAAGGCATTACCCATGTCTTCAGTATCTTTGTACGGAATAAGAGAAATGGTTGGAGTCGCACCCTTCTGGCTGCCAACTAGATTCCTGTTGAGGGAAAATACACGGCGAAGTGCTGAATCAAATTCTTTAGGATAAATTCCTGTCGAGACGAAACCATCTGAATCTTTTTCGCCTTCAGGAAGAACCAAAAAATGAACTAATTCGGAACCGTCTGTGTCGTAAATAGTGACTTTTTCAGGCTCGGCAGCTATAGACCCAGTATCGAGAGAGAAAACTGTCAATAAGGCAAGACTGAGACGAGTCAATTTATGCGCTTGCATTGCTCTAACTCCTAGGATTGATCTTTTTATTTATAGGACCGGTATTCTAGAATAAGCCAACTATCGGGTAACCAACTCCCATGAAACTAAGGGGTAATCTCTAGTCCAAAAATATTGAACAAACTTGTTCCAGTTAAGGTCAGAATGAAAACTTCCTTGATATATGGGCACACCTTATTACGAAACATCTTGCTCTTACCGATGAGTACTTCAGAATTCTTTCCGCGAGAGATGTCAATATTAAATTTCTCGCCCTGGGAGCATAACGGTAAATACCCAGAACTCAGATTCATTGAAGAGACAATGAGCGAAAAGAATTGACTTGAGCGTAAATTTTCATAGTTTGACAGCCTTCTTTCGGGACTCTTAGGACATCTTGACAGAGAGCCAAATGACTCGAATAGGAAATATTTATCCTTTATAAAAACTATGATTGGGTTAGTATCCTGATGCGCGCTCTTCAGCTCTCAGTCGGCAACGTTATAGCTAGGATAAATTGACCTCTTCCAAAACTGCCCAAAACAGAGGCCTTAGTAATCAGGAAATAATTGAATTTTGGGTCTTCAGGCTAGCTCTTTGAAACGAACCGCAAGAATATTGCCGTATCTGATGTCAAAACCGAAGTACCTAGCAAAACCCAAAAGAACTCAAGTTTATGTTTATGGAGAGAAGACCAATTTCTATCTCTCACGATCAATATTTTTGATCTATTGCTCTCCGGCTACCAACAGTCAAGCCTGTTTATCCACTAAACCATAAGATTGAAGCAGGAGTAAAAAAGAGGAAACGCATAACAAAACGGACGAGAAAGCGTCCTCTCCCATCCGTTTGTTTTTAGTAACTAGTCTAAAGAATTAGAACTTGTGGACTAAGCCAGTGCCGACAGACCAGCCGTTGTATTTTCCATTTTCAACGTTGGCATAAAGTTTGCCACCATCACTGTATCCTGCAAAGCCGTAGACATAAGTGCGCTTGCTGAGCGGATAAGTATACCCAGCATCAATGTTCCAAGATCTGTACTTAGTGTCTAAATCGGCGGACTTAAATGCATCTTTCATTGTGCCATCAAGTTTTCCAAGAAGGAAGCGGGCACCCAACTTAGCTGTACCACCAGCCAGAGGGGCGGTTGCACTTAACCCAAATGCATGTTGGGAGTACATATCAGATTCCCAAGCATATTGGTAAATTCCCATTGCTGTTACAACACCAAAATTATATGAACCACCAGCAGTGATGTTGTAAGCCGTCTTACGATCTTTAAATTCAGCCTTGTTCTTATTGAGTGCTTTTAATTCATCTCCTTCAAACAGCTCAAGACCTAAGGTCTTCAAATAGGAATTAAATGCAGTACCCATCTCGAGTTCTCCGCCTGTTCCTTTTCCATCCAAGGCTTCGAAAATCAAGCTTGCATTAGCTCCGTCTCCAGCATATTTCAAACCTAAACCATAGTAATGACGGTTTTCTGACCATTTGTTTGCATCGTCAACAGTACCGTTAGAATACATAGCGTGTACAGTGAATCCGCCAAAAGATGGAGAAACGTAGGCAATTGCGTTATTTACACGGCTGTTAGATTTTGCGAAACTAGTCCAGGAGCCTTGGTCTTCGTAAGAAGTTCCAAAAGCCCAACCTTGGAGAATTGTGTAGGAACCTGCTCCGCTACCGAGAGAGCCAAAACGGCCAAATCCAAGCTGACCGAAGTTGCCAGAAACAAAAAGACGAGATTCACGACCGAATGTCTTTCCTTCAGAGTTTGAGGCTGTGTTGCTACCTGTGTCGACATCAAAACCTTGTTCAAGTTGGAAACCCACGGAGTATCCGTTACCGAGTTCCTCAACACCTTTTAAACCCCAGCGAGAGCCTGAATCAAAGCCACTCTTCATCTGAACTTTTGTTGTGTTGTGTTTTACTTTGGAAACAACAGCACCAGCATCAACTACACCGTAAAGAGTAACGTTAGAAGCTGCAAATGCAACGGAAGATGCACCTAAAACAGCTAAAGCGATAAGTGATTTTTTCATTTGTAAAAACTCCAATTGAAGTGGAAAACTTGCAGAAAGTTCAAATTCCTGGCAATTCAATTGAAGATTTACAGCCATAAAAAAAAGGACCCCTGCAGAAGGTCCTTTTTTTAATTTTATCTACGAAAGGTTAGAAGCTGTGACGCATACCCACATAGAGCTGATATCCGTTGTAAACCACATTTTCTGTTTCTTTCCAACCTTTGGAAGAATCAGCATAACCAGCGTAGGCTTTAAGTGCTGTTCTCTTGGAGAGCGGATAGATATAAGCGGCACCAATATTCCAAGAACGAACTTTATCATCTGTTGCTGTTGGAGCATCGTCATCGCCAAACAAGTATCTTGCACCAACTAAAGCATCTCCACCACCGACTGCAACTTTGGCAGACAGACCGAACATATTGGTCTTCTTACCTTCATCTTGATGAGCCCATTGATA
>ERZ1673748.2534-NODE-2534-length-13649-cov-14.920259_pt1 | contig 13649 bp, 12 predicted proteins | sample MGYA00580196_ERZ1673748 | MGnify/ENA primary metagenome ERZ1673748 (study PRJEB41218, sample SAMN15661796) | gut metagenome | host: Homo sapiens | place: Canada: London | collected 2015-08-20/2019-03-30 | study: EMG produced TPA metagenomics assembly of...
GCAGCCGCCGGAGCGGTGCTTAAGCCGTCAGGCGGGAATTGTGCGGTGTTGCCTTCACTTTTTCCCTGTCGTTACGCGGTCTGCATTCCTGTTTTTGCCCACAAACTGCCCTTGTTCACGCAAAGTTTACCGGAATTTCCAGCTATTTCATGCCTTGTTCATCCGCAGTTCATTTTTATTCTTCATGATAGAATCTATCGGGGGCCCCTATTACCGCCCCCAACTGGAGGAATTGTTATGCACGAAACCCAACAGCCGCGCGACCCCAAAAAGACGACCGGCATTGTGTATGCCGTGATCCTTGTGGTGTTGCTGCTGCTCAATTTCTGGGCCTTCCCCGCCATGATGAAAAGTCAGGTCAAACAGGTCGATTACGGCACCTTCCTGAACATGCTCGAAGGCGGCGAACTGAGCACCGTTGAAATTCAGGATCAGCAGATCTATTTTGTGGACAAAAACGATACCACCTACTGCACCAACTCCATTGCGCAGGACCTGCAGCTGGTCAGCCGGTTGGAAAGCGCCGGCGTTTCCTTTGGCAAGGTGTACAACCAGACCACCTGGGTGGATACCCTGCTGGGCTGGGTCATCTCGCTGCTGCCCATGATCATCCTGATCGTCTGGTTCAACCGCATGATGCGCAAGCGGGTCGGTGAAATGACCGGCGGCGCCAACAGCATGATTTTTGGCGGCGGCAAATCCGGTGCCAAACAGTATGTCGTTGAGGATGGCAAGTCCATCAAATTTGCCGATGTTGCCGGTGAGGACGAAGCCAAAGAGAGCCTGCAGGAAATCGTTGACTTCCTGCATAACCCCAAGCGTTACGAGGATATCGGTGCCAAAATGCCCAAGGGCGTTCTGCTTGTCGGCCCCCCGGGCACCGGTAAAACCCTGCTGGCCCGCGCTGTTGCCGGTGAAGCCGGTGTTCCCTTCTTTTCCATTGCGGGTTCTGAATTTGTCGAGATGTTCGTCGGCATGGGCGCTTCCAAGGTGCGTGACCTCTTCAAACAGGCCAACGAAAAAGCCCCCTGCATTATCTTTATTGATGAGATCGATACCATCGGCAAAAAGCGTGACGGTGCTTCCGGTATGGGCGGCAACGATGAACGCGAGCAGACCCTGAACCAGCTGCTGACCGAAATGGACGGGTTTGACGCCGCCAAGGGTGTTATCATTCTGGCCGCCACCAACCGTCCTGAATCCCTTGACCCCGCTTTGACCCGCCCCGGCCGTTTTGACCGTCGTGTGCCCGTGGAGCTGCCCGACCTGAAAGGCCGCGAAAGCATCCTGCGCCTGCACGCTCAAAAGGTCAAAATCGGCCCCGACTGTGACTTTGCCGTGGTTGCCCGCATGACTCCCGGTGCTTCCGGTGCCGAGCTGGCCAATATCATCAACGAAGCCGCCCTGGGCGCTGTGCGCCACCACCGCATGGCCGTTACCCAGTACGACCTGCAGGAAGCCGTGGATACCATCCTGGCCGGTGCCCAGAAAAAGAATAAGATCCTGAGCGACAAAGAAAAGTGCATCGTGGCCTACCACGAAGTCGGCCATGCCATGGTTGCCGCCCTGCAGAGCCATTCCGCCCCCGTGCAGAAAATCACCATTGTGCCGCGCACTTCCGGCGCGCTGGGTTTCACCATGCAGGTAGAGGACGGCGACCACACCCTGATGACCAAGGAAGAGATCCTGGCCAAAATTGCCACCATGACCGGTGGCCGTGCCGCCGAAGAAGTGGTGTTCAACTCCATCACCACCGGCGCATCCAACGATATCGAGCAGGCCACCAAGATGGCCCGCGCCATGATTACCCGCTACGGCATGACCGACGACTTTGACATGGTTGCCCTGGAAACCGTGAACAACGCCTACCTGGGCGGCGATGCCAGCCTGGCCTGCAGTGAGCGCACAGCCGCCACCGTGGACGATAAGGTCGTGGAAGTCGTCAAGCAGCAGCATGAAAAAGCCAAACAGATGCTGATTGAAAACCGCGGCAAGCTGGACGAGATCGCCAAGTACCTGTACGAGAAAGAAACCATCACCGGCGAAGAGTTCATGCGCATCCTGACCGCTGTTCCCCAGCTGCCCACCGGTGCCGTGGAACAGTAAAGGCAACACCGCACAATTCCCGCCTAGCGGCTTAAGCACCGCTCCGGCAGCTGCGGCACGGCATCTGCGTTGCCAAAATGCTCGATAATACACAAAGTATTATCTGCGCTTTTGGCTTAGCATCTGCCGCACCTCGCTCGCCGTATCGGCACTTAGAATTGTGCGGTATTGCCTAAAATCTCCGCTCTGCGCGTTTTCTTTGTAAAATAACATTGCCCCCGCCCTATGCAGTTCATTTACCGCACGGGCGGGGGTGTTTTGTTGTAATTCCGTAGGGGCGCACACCATGCACCCATCCGTTTTATATCATCACACTACAGTGCTTTCTCACAAAGCACACCATGTAATAGCGCCATTTTATGGCCAGCCGTTACCCATTTGTAGGGGCCGCTGCTCACCTCTTTCCGAAAAACGCAATAAAAATGCTGTCTTTCTCCACATCAGGGAAAGGCAGCATTCTTCTTTATCCGTTCAGATCTTCGCCGTTGCTGGCAATCACATTTTTATACCATCCAAAGGACTTTTTCCTGTGCCGTGCCGCCGCCCTGTTCGAGTACCGGGAAAAGCACCAGTGATCCTGCCGGGCTTTATTTTGCCTGTGCGCCCTCTGGGAAGATGATCTTGTTCACAAAGAAGAAGATCACCATGGAAATGCCGCCATTGAGCACGGTGGTGCCAATGTTGTAGATGAAATCCGGCACCAGCAGGCCCGCAACCGCCACCCACACGCAGTTGATGGAGTTGACGATGCAGGTGATCAAGCAGAACGCCACCACATACCAGGCGATCTGCTTGGCCAGGTTGCCCTTGCTGCGGAACACAAAGTTGCGCTGGATGGGAAAGTTTATGCATTCTCCCACCACCATGGCAACCATGTAGGCGCAAAAGTACGGCAGACCGCCATGGGCGGAATCATACCCCAGGATGTTCCACTGGAAGGTTTCGCCAAACAGCGTGACCGGAATGCCCGGCCAGCCAAAATCCACCACCGGCAGGCTGCTGAACGCCGCCGGCAAAAATTGCAGCAGCAGGTATTTGAACACCGTAACCAGGTTGGATACGATCACAAACAGTCCGCCTTCGCGCACCCACTTGGCTGCGGCGGGGTGTTTTGCCGCAAAATTATTCCATAGCTGCATAAATAGCCCCTCTCTTTCCTCAGCTGTTGCGCAGGCGCTGTTCCAGCTGTGCGTTCAGTACCAGGTTTTTCACGGCTTCTACGATCACCCGCACAAGGCCGATGATCCAGAATCCCTGTAATTCCATCACAATGCCATCCACCATGCCCATGCTGATGGCACCGCTGGTCATTTTGGCCAGGGCACGCAGCGGCATGTTGTACTGGAACAGCACATTCAGGTCCGGCTTGCCGCGCTTGTAGCTGGCGTTCAGCAGTGCGGTAAGCACCAGCCAGATCAGCCAGCCCAGCGGGCTGCGGCTGTGGTTCAGCTCGCCCAGGGTCATGTTGCGGTCAATTTTAACTTTTCCCTGCTGCACCGGGCGGCCCAGCAGGGTGGCCCATTCGTCATCCGGCACGCTCTGCACCTTGCCGCTGGTATAGTGCGGCAGATGCTTGCCCGCATAGGGGTTGGGTGCGCCGGTACCGGCCACTTCCACCACGGCGGTCAGCCGGATGTCCGCACTGGACGCGCCGACCCGCAGCTCATAGCTGCCGCCTTCCACTTCCCAGCTGTCGGTCCTGGTGTTCCAGTAGCGGAATGCCTTGTCGTCCAGCGGGATGGTCACGGTTTTGCTTTCGCCGGGCTGCAACTGCACCTTGGCAAAGCCTTTCAGCTCCTGTGCGGGGCGGAACACTTCTGCCCCGGGTTTTGCCACATACAGCTGCACGATCTCTGCTCCGGCGCGCTTGCCGGTGTTGGTTACGGTCAGGGTCACGCCATTGGACGCGGCCTGCAAATTGCTGTAGGCAAAACTGGTGTAGCTTAACCCATAGCCAAAGGGGAATGCCACCGGCACACCGGCGGTCTGGTAATAGCGGTAGCCGACATACAGCCCCTCGCGGTACTGCACCATGCGGCCCGGCCCGGCAAAGTTATCCTTGGCGGGGGTATCCGCATAGGCGTTGACCCAGGTTTCGGCCAGCTTGCCGCTGGGGTTCACTTTGCCGGTCAGCACATCCAGCATGGCGCCCGCCCCCGCCTGGCCGCCCAGCGCACCATACACCAGGGTACGGCAGTGTTTGAGCCACGGGGTTTCCAGCGAAGCCCCTGCGCTGAGCACCACAACGGTGTTGGGGTTGGCCTGCTGCACGGCCTTTAACAGTTCGATCTGGTTGTCCGCAAGGCGCATATCGCCGCGGTCCAGACCCTCACTTTCCTTGATTTCATCCAGCCCCAGGCAGAGCAGCACCGCTTCGGCCTTTTGGGCCAGAGCTACAGCCTCGGCCTGTTTGGCGGCATCCGGTTTGCCCTGGCGGTCAAAGCCGGGGGCAAAGCCCACGCTGGCCAGGCCGCTCTCTTTCAGGCATTCCAAAAAGGTATCCACCTTGATGGAGTTGACCGCGCTGGAGCCAGCGCCCTGGTACCGCGGCGTCTGGGCAAAGTCGCCGATCACGGCAACCTCGGTGCCCTCTTCCAGCGGCAGCAGGTCGTTCTCGTTTTTCAGCAGCACAATGCTTTCGGCTGCGGCGCGGCGGGCCAGCGCGTGGTGGGCATCCGCATCAAAGGTGCGGCTGTGGGACTGCACGGCGGCATGGGTATCAAACACCAGCGTCAGCAGCTCGTCCAGCCGGGCGTCCACATCCGCTTCGGTAATTTTGCCGCTCTGCACAGCCTGCATCAGCTCGCGCACCGCGTCCCCGCCGGGGGCGGGCATTTCCAGCGTGGAGCCGTTCTGCACGCCCAGGGCATGGTCATTGCTGCCGCCCCAGTCCGTTACCACAGCGCCGTCAAAGCCCCACTCCCCGCGCAGGATGTCCATTAACAGGTGGCGGTTCTCGTTGGCATAAGTGCCGTTGATGAGGTTATAGCTGCTCATGATGGTCTTGGGCTTTGCTTCCTTGACCACGATCTCGAACCCGGTCAGGTACAGCTCCCGCAGGGTGCGTTCATCCACCACGGAATCCGACGCCATGCGGCGCAGCTCCTGGCTGTTGACGGCAAAGTGCTTGGGGCAGGCCGAAATACCGTTGGACTGGATGCCCCGCACATAGCTCGCGGCCATTTTGCCGGAAAGATACGGATCTTCAGAAAAATACTCAAAGTTGCGTCCGCACAAGGGGCTGCGTTTGGTGTTCAGGCCCGGCCCCAACAGCACGGCAACTTCCTGCGCAGCGGCTTCTTCGCCCATGGCCTGGCCGATCTGCTCGCCCAGGGCGGGGTCCCAGCTGCACGCCACAGTGGCGGCAGTGGGAAAGCAGGTGGCCGGAACGCTGGGGTTCAGCCCCAGGTGGTCCGCCGCGCCCGCCTGCTTGCGCACGCCGTTCGGACCATCAGAAAGGGTGATGGACGGAATATTATTTTTCGGCAGTGCACGGGTCCCAAAGGTAGTAGCGCCCGAAAGCAGCGCACATTTTTGCTCTAAATTCAGTTTTTTGATGATTTCCTGTGTATTCATAATCATCTTAAATTTTTATTTTGTTACCGCAGTCGCTTCCGATTCCACAGATGCAAAATACATTCCTTCCTGTGCATCAGCCTGAATTGTTACGGTATAGCTGCCATCGCTTACACCCGTAAATGCTGTTGCACCGCTGCGGTGGTGGTATGTGCCCGTTTTTGCCATCGGGCCAAAGCCATCAACATATTCCTCGTCTTCCTGCGCCAAATCTTCCAGTTTGATTTTGGTCGTCTGCACAACATCCGCTCCGCTGTACAGCGTCAAGGTAAAGGTCTGCGGCGGATATTCCAACTCAGAATATGCTTCAAACACATCCTGATCCATGGTAACCGTTACAGTATCTCCACTTTGCACCGCTTCGCTTACAGCACCAGGCGCTGCATAAACACCCACATAAGTTCCTGTTACACTGTCCGACAGGCCGCGCTTATAGTCCGATGTTGTTGTCATCACATAAGCGTTATACTTTGCGCCGGGGGTACAGTCTGCGCTTAGGTCCACCGTTCCCGCATAATTTGCGTTGCTGTCATCCGCCAGAATGTTGGAAGATGTAAAGGTATAATAATCTTCCTGCTTGCCTTCTGCATCAAAGCCATACAGACGGATTGCATAGGTACGGCCTTTGTCAACACCGGTAAAGGAATACTCACCGGTTTCAAAATTAAAGCTCAGGTTCGTTGCCACTGCGGCCGCTGCTTTCGTATCCGTTTTGGCTCCGCCGCAGCCAGCTAGAACAAGGCTGGCCCCCACAGCAAGCGTAAACATCGCTGCAACGCCATAATGATTCCACTTGTTTTTCATCGTCAAATCGCCTCTCTCTTATGCTTTTGCAGCCTTTTTCTTGTTCTTCTTTTTGGCAAACAGCTCCGGCTTGAACATATGCAGTGCAATCAGCACGATTGCAACAACCAAGATAACATCCACCACACCCAGTGCGATCAGCCAGTACGGAGTCCAGTTGCGGGTCGTCGTCATCAGGGAAGAATTCGCCAAAACCATCAGATGGCGCTTGGTTGCCTGGCGCAGAAGCTGCATGCCATAGCCACTCTTCAGGGTCGTATCGGTAACATTCACACCCATGGCCAGCTGCATATCCACGCCTGCGCGCAGGGCCAAGTCACCATTGCTGACAGCAAATGCGTCTGTGTTTACAACGCCCTGGAAGCCCCATTCATTGCGCAGCACCTGGGTAAGCATTGCATAGCTGTAGCCAACCATACTGGTACCAATGCGGTTATAAGATTCCATGATGCCGGTCAGACCAAGCTGGTTCAGGCCATCGCCCGTTACGTTGTGAATTGCCACTTCAAAAGCGCGCAGATAAATTTCACGCATTGCCTGCTCGTTGGACCAGATGCAAACGCCGTTGCGGTTGGTTTCCTGATCATTCAGTGCAAAATGTTTGGCAAACACATAAATGCCGCGGCTCTGCAGGCCGGTCACCATATTAGCTGCCATCATACCGCTCAGCAGCGGGTCTTCGGAATAATATTCAGCTGCACGGCCGCCGAAAGCGGAGCGGTGAATGTCCATACCAGGGCCGTAAGTACCACTGACACCGTTGACCAGATCTTCATCACCGTAAGCTTCGCCTTCCTTCAAAGCAAGGTCTACATTCCAGGTTGCTGCCAGCACAGTTTCGCTGGCATATTCAGCAGCTTCCAAGCCGCTTGCCAGGTCATGGATGCCGTTCGGGCCATCACATTCGGTTGCCTGCGGTTTGCCAATAGAATCCACAGCAGGCGAACACCAGCCGCAGTTACCATACAGGTTGTTCATTTCATCAACGCTCATGTGGTTCATCAACTGTTCCCACACTGCATTGTCCGGGTCAACAATGCCAGCTGCATCTGCCAGCATTACACCGTTTTTCTCACCATTTGTATAGGTAGTTCCCTGTGCAGGGTCATCATTCAGATCAATGGTGCTTCCGCCATTGCCGTTGGTCAGCAAAGCAATCGTTGCCGCGTTGGCAGTTGCGTTTTCGCTTGCTTCACGGCTAGGATAGGTTCCTTCCCAATCTGCACGGGAAAGATACGGCAAGGTCGTGCCGATATTACCATCGCCAGCAGTCACATCATCAAACTGGTTCGTCGCCACAGTTTCATCCGTGCTGCGGGCGGTCGTATCATACTTGATGGTCTGATCCACAGTAAAATCATATGTCAGGTCATTCTTCACTGTATGGGCATCGCTGCGCAGGCTAAGGGTATAAGTACCGGCATCCAGCACATAGCACTTGTCCGTCTTATAATCGTAAGATGCCATGTCATCATAATTCATGGTCATGCTCACGGTCTGGCTCTCGCCCGGCTGGAGCAGATCAGTTTTTGCAAAAGCGCCCAGAACAACCGCAGATTTTTCAATTCCACCGGGGGTATAGGGTGCGGTGTAATACAGCTGTACCACATCTTTGCCTGCCACATTACCGGTATTGGTTACCTTAACACTTACCTTTACCTGGCCGCCCTGGCTGCCTACTTCCCACTGCGGGTCGCTCCAATCAAACGTGGTATAGCTCAGGCCATAGCCAAAGGGATACTGAACAGCTTTCTGATACTCTGCTTCTTCCTCCGGGGTATAAACATTGTCATCCCCAATGTAACGGGTCTCGTAATAGCGATAACCTACATAGATGCCTTCCTGGTAGTACATGTACTTGCCGTTGTTGGCATCGCCATTGCCGTCGATCGTAAGACCACTGTTTGCATAAGTAAAATCGCCAAAGTTTTCATAAGCTGGCGAACTGGTCACATCATAAGCATAGGTATCAACCAAATGGCCGGACGGGTTGTATTCACCCATCATTGCTTTCGCTACAGCAATCGTACCAGTGGTGCCAGGGCCGCCTGCCCAAATTGCAGCATCCACCTTGTTGTCCTCAATAAAGCCAAGGTCCATAGGATTGCTTGTGTTAATGACAATGATGACCTTATCAAACGTTGCTTCCAGCTTTGCCAACAGTTCTTCTTCTGCCGGCTGCAGCTGCAGGTAATGCCGCCCGGCTTCACCACCGTAATAACCGGCCATATCCAGCGGGCAGTCACCGCCTTCGCCTGCCATACGTCCGATTACATAAACCGCCACATCCGAGTAAGCCTTTGCATCCTGCCAGAACGTTGCGCTGTACTCATCATATTCGGCCAGTGTTTCTTCATAAATGTTAAAGTCTGCATCACTGACCGTCATGCCTGTCATCGAAGCGCGCTTCTGCGCAGTCGTCTGGTAGAACTTCGTCAGATCCGGGTTCAGCTGCAAACCAGCAAATTCAAAACCATCAATAAAGTTAAAATTCTGATCTTCATTATGGTGGCCGCCGGAGCCATAATCGGTGTAAACCGTCTTGTAGCTGTTATAGCCGAACAAATTGATTTTGTCCGTTCCCAACGGCAGGGTATCATTATCGTTTTTCAGCAGCACAAGACCTTCGCTCTCTACTTCCTCGCAAAGCTGTAATGCCTGCGTGTAGGCATCATCTTTTGAAAGGTCCGTCATGCTGTTTGCACTTTCGGAAGATGTCACAAACCGTTGCATGTACGCCTGAATCTGCGAATAATAGATGGAACACAGGCTGTTTCCTACGATTCCCGCAGCAAGCAAAACCGCAATGGATGCTCCCCCTACAATATGTTTCGATTTTTTCATAGTTACCTCCTGTTTGCCGCATGGAGTTTTCTGCTTTGCTATTTGGCAGCAGGTTCTTCACCAGCAAAACAAATGTTTTCTCCTTTGATTATGCCGCCCTCCGGATGGCCGCCAGCGTGGATTTTACTCCCCGTTTGTTTAAGTATATTGTAGCAAACAGCTTTTTCTTTGAATTATTTTTTGCATAAACTGTTATTTCTGCCGCACATTTTGCCAAAAAATCATTTTTCTCTCAAAATTCATTGTGCATTTCTTACAATCAAAATTCAGTCTGCTTTGTGCACCCTGCCAAACAGTACGAAAAAGCGGCCAGAGCCTGTATTTGGCCCCAGCCGTTCCCGTTACTTTTTCTGCGGCAGCAATACCCTTAGTGTAAACCACCCATTTTCCCAGTGCAGGGTCATGGTGCCGCCGCGCTTTTCGGCTGCGGCGCGCACACTGCGCAGGTCGCTGCCGCCATGGGTGTTGCGGCGCGGCAGGCCGTCCGTGCCCAGCTCCACTTCCTGCGCGCAGTAGTTTTCAAACCGCAGCATCACAAAGCCGTTCTGGGCGTACACCGCCACCCGGATCAGCCGCTTTTCGTGGTCGGGCTCGGTCTCTACGCTCTCCGTTGCGTTGTCCAGCGCCGTACCCACAATCGTGCAGATTTCCCCGGTTTCCAAAAAATCCAGCAAATGCCCGTCCGCCACGCAGGTCATCGTGATGTGGTGCTGCTGGCAGTACAGGCTTTTGGCCGTCAGCAGGGTGTCCAGCACCGGGTTGCCGGTCTTGTTCTCCGCCTCGTACTGGCGGATGCCGCTTTCCATGGCCGCCAGCGCCACATCCTGCTTGGCGTGGTCCCGCTCCGCCCGGATGGCCGCTATCTGCATTTTCAGCTCGTGGTAGCGCCGGTTGATCAGGCGGATGTTCTCCTTGCTCTGCTTGTACTGCTCGTACTGGCGGTGCAAAACGCCGTCCAGCTCCGCCAGCTCGCTGTGCAGGGCGGCTTCGCGCAGCTGCTCGTGCTGCACCGTCAAAATCAGCACCCCGGCCAGGTCCACCAGCGTGCGGATGTAAAACATGTTCATGTTGGCTTCGCTGCCGTTGGCAAAGCTCAAATTGCTCACGGCAAATGCGGTCAGCGCCATGACCACCGCCACAAAAGTTCCTGCAGGCGTTATTTTCAGCTTCCCGGCCGGGCCGGGGCGGCGGTTCTCCACAAAAAGCATCGCGGCAAAAATGCCGCCGTACACCGCCGCCAACAACAGCAGCGAAAGCGGCTCCGCCCCGCCGCGCTGCGGCCACAGCACGCAGTGCAGCTGCCATTCCACGCTGGCCGCCAGCTCCGCCAAAATAAAGGCCCGCGCGCACACATAGCCCGCTTCCAGCAGCGTAATGCTGCGTGTGACCCACAAAAACAGCAGCATGGAAAGAATCGCCATTGCCATGCAGGGGATCCACCACGCCAGCGGGATGCCTGCCGTGGGGGTGGCCTGCAAAAACGCTCCCAGCAGCACCGCCCAACCGGCTTCTACACCCCAGATCACGCGCTGATCCAGCCGCGGCGGCAGCCTGCGCGCATACAGCAGCGCCGCCAGCACTTCCGCCAAAGCGGTGTACAGGCGGGGAATATCCGGCAATGTCGTCACTGTCCCGCACCCCCAATGTAATCCGCCAGCTCCGCCATAAACGCCTTGCGCCGCGGGCGGCTGATCTGCAGCGCATACGGGCCAACCTGCACCATATCCTGCTGCACGCCGGAAACCTGCGCCAGATTGACCAGATACCCGCTGTTGCACCGTGCAAACGCCCGGCCCACCAGCTTTTCCTCATAGTTTTTCAGGGTGCCCGGCACCACAAAATCTTCTTTTTCGGTGTAAAAATGTACCTTGTGGCCTTCGCTTTCCAGGTAATAAATTTCCGCCGCGTCCAGCCGCCGCATGCCGCCGTCCACCGCCACGGCCAGATAATGCCGCTCCCGCTTTTCCAGCTGCCCCAGCGCCTTTTGCAGCTGCTGCGAAAACGCAAAGTAAGGCACCGGCTTCAGCACATAATCCAACGCTCCAACGGCATATCCGCGGATGGCATACTGCGCCATGTTGGTAATGAACACGATCAGCACCCCGCCGTCCCGCTCCCGGATGCGACGGGCGGTCTCCATGCCGTCCAGGTGCTTCATCTCCACATCCAGAAAGATGATGTCGAACTGCGAGCGGTAATCTTCCAGAATCTCCATCCCATCCGCAAACTCCGTTACCTCAAACGGCGTGCCGTACTGCCGGGTGTACCGCTGCACATACCCCGCCAGCTGTTCCCGCACCGCCGCCTCGTCCTCCACAATCGCAATCCGGGTCATCTGCTGCTCCCCTTTCTCAACATCACACTGCGGCCCCGCACAGTCCACATCTGGTGCGGCTTCTTAAGGTGTATCTGAAAACAAAGAAAATGACGGATATTTCACAAGCGCAAGGCGGATTTAAGGCAAGAGCCGCGGGAATCCTTTGTGGATTCCAAGGCTTTTTAACGCAAAATCCCGCTGCGTTTGTAGAAATAAACGATATTTTCGACTTTTCAGCTGCACCATCGATTGTTTTTAGTATAGCACATACAATCATACACAGCAAATGCGGGGTGGAGCAGTTTGTTTGCCCTCAAAGCGTTTTGTCGGTCGGGGCTGTTAGACCTGGCCAGCCCTGGCATGCCACAAATATGCAGGTTCATTGCGAATCAACACCACAATATTCCGCAGTAGGGCGGCCAGCCCCCTGGCCGCCCTACTGCCGTACTATAAGCCCCGTCCGTAGGACGGGGCTTGGAAGACAATTTTATATTGAAAACCGGCAGTTCTCTGTTTCCAAAGATCTGCCGGTCATACTTCTTATTTACCCCACACGGTCTCGGCGATTTCCTTGACCAGTTTGAGCTTGTTCCACTGTTCCAGCTCGGTCAGCTTGTTGCCGATCTTACAGGAGGCAAAGCCGCACTGCGGACTCAGGCAAAGACGGTCGAGCGGGATATACTTTTCTGCCTCATGGATGCGGGCGATTACAAAGCATTTCCCTACCCTGACGGTGCGGTTGTGATTGACAACCCGCCGTATTATCGTGGACTGCCAGATCACCTACGAAAACGGCGCAAGGGTAAAAACATCATTTGTCATTTGTGACGAGCTACAGCGGCGGGATTGTGGCGCAGACCTCACCGGATTTGACAAAGGCAATCAACCAGGAAAATGACAGGTTAATTAAAGCAAATACGAAAGAACTGCCGAAATATGACTACCCCATGAATGTTATCACTGCGGCCATGATGAAGAGGTATGCAAGATACGGGGTAGACCTGAAAATTCGGGCAGATGACTGCATCCAGGTTGGAAGCCTGGACGCACAAAAGCAGGCCGGGAAAGGTATTTTTGGGTCCGGGCTACTTTTGTGCGAGCGCGCAGCGGCAGTCAGATGGGAACTTTCGGACCGAGAGAAAGCCATCATACAGCAGCTTGGCTAGTACCGTGCGGCGGGCGGCGGCATCAACAAAATGCGCCGGGTGAACTACGCCGCCAACAAGGAGCGTATCAACGTACAGAAAAGGGCGGCGTATGCGCTGCGGCACTTGCGGGATGCGGGCCTAGGTGATATAATTGAAACAGAAAAAGCTGTTATCCAAATCCGAAAATTGAATGAGTACCTCTTGAAACCTGGCGCAAAGCACTCAAAAGAGTTTTTGATGTTGGGTACATAGAGCAGGACATTGAGAAACTGGCTACCGATATCTTTGAGCAATACGATGAGGAAAAGCGAACCGACTTCAGAGCCAAGGATGACGGCGCAGAAAGTTTCGTTGTTTATATGCAATTAGGGAAAGAGGAACGCAAGAGTTTTATAACTGTCTGGCTGAAAGAGCCTGGGAACGCCAAGCCGCGATTAACTACAGCATACAGAATAAAAGACAAGGAGGGGGGCAAAGGGAAATGGAACTGTTCGACCATGTAAGAATCAAAAGGAACGGCGTTACGGGAATCATTGTAGATATTTCTAACGGCGTATACATTGTCGAGGATGACATAGAACGTGATCCTGTAGACAGCACAGGTTATTATGGCCGTTGGCCCTTGTATGATTGCAAGATAAGCGACTTGGAACCTGTAACAGACTAACGCAACCACGATGCACGCGCACCGTGGTATTTTTATGCCCATTTTCAGAAAGGAACGAACAATGTCTCGCCCTTGTACTGGTCGCATCCATCCTGCTGTGCGGCTGTTCGGAGGCCGACAAGGCCAATAGATCAACAAAAAAACGCCCTACACTTTCGTGTAAGGCATTCTTTGGTGCACCATCGGG
>ERZ1673748.2542-NODE-2542-length-13632-cov-5.700744_pt1 | contig 13632 bp, 11 predicted proteins | sample MGYA00580196_ERZ1673748 | MGnify/ENA primary metagenome ERZ1673748 (study PRJEB41218, sample SAMN15661796) | gut metagenome | host: Homo sapiens | place: Canada: London | collected 2015-08-20/2019-03-30 | study: EMG produced TPA metagenomics assembly of...
TGAATAGAATCAGTGGTAAGGAATTGGCTAATCGTAGGAAAAAGAAATAGATATGTCAAAATTATATTTTAAGATAGGTAGTGACTGGGAAGAAGTTGTAAGACTTCGTAATGAAATTGCAAAATTAAAGCAGGAGTTAATGAGCATGGATGGCACGCAGACTCCTGCTGCTTTCAAGGCTTTGAATGCCCAACTTGCTGCATCTAATCAAAGATTGGATGAGTTGGTGACTAATGCAGCCAAAGCTGGAGCAGAGATGGAAACGGGATTCAAAAGGAAAATCTTCGATGCTTCCCAGGCCGTGAATGGATTCACAGAGAAGATTCTTGCTCAAAAAGCGGTAGTTAAGGATATTGAAGCGGATGTAAAACGACTTGGGGATGCTTATCATATAGCATTGAAAAGGAATCCGTTATCAGCAAATAGCAAGTTAGAAGAATATAATGCTGCCCGCAAAGCTCTTGATGAGGAAAAGGCGGCTTTATTTGGACTTACCCAACAACAAGCCGAAGCGCGTCTTTCTGTAAAGAAACTCCGGGATGAATACGCCCTTTACAATGATAATGCTAAGGAAATCGTAGAAAGTAATAATGGTATCACTATTTCTTGGAAAAAAGCATTGGCGGTTATTGGTGGTGCTGGAGTACTGAAAGCATTAGGTGCTGAAATGATTCGTGTACGTGGCGAGTTCCAGGCTGCTGACACTGCTATTGAAACTTTATTGGGAAACAAAGAGAAAGCCAATGCCCTCATGTCACAAGTTCGTGAGTTCGCTAAAATTTCTCCGCTTGAATTTTCTGATGTAACAGCAGCCACGCAGATGATGCTTGGTTTCAACATTGAAGCCGAGAAAGTTCCCCGTTATCTACAAGCTATTGGCGATGTTTCTATGGGGAACACACAAAAGTTTAATTCTATGACTTTGGCATTCTCTCAGATGTCCGCTGCCGGTAAACTTATGGGTCAAGACCTCAATCAGATGATTAATGCAGGATTTAATCCTCTGCAAATCATGTCTGAAAAGACCGGTAAGTCTATCGCTACCCTCAAAGATGAGATGTCTAAGGGGGCTATTTCCGCAGAAATGGTTCAGCAGGCATTTATAGATGCTACTTCCGCTGGTGGTCGATTCTATCAGATGTCCGAAAACGCTTCAAAAGAGATAAACGGTCAGCTTTCTATGATGCAGGATGCGATGGATAGTGTTCTCAACGAGTTAGGTGAGAAATCGGAAGGTGTAATTATGGACGGCATTCAGATGACTGCTTCTTTGATTGAAAACTACGAAACAGTCGGCAAGATACTTGCTGGATTAGTAGTTACTTATGGCGCATATCGTACTGCTGTAATGCTTACTACTATCGCAACGAGCAAACACACGATAGCCGAGATAGCCCTTACCAATGCCCGTGTACTGGCACGGAAAGCACAAATGGCTCTCAATGCGGCAATGCTTACCAGTCCTTATGTTTTGCTGGCGACTGCCGTTGTAGGGCTTGGTGCGGCCATGTGGTCGTTATCCGATAATACAACGTCAGCAGAACGTGCTTTAGATTCATATAACAAGAAAATAGAAAAACTCAACACGGACGAGGAAGAAAGGAAACGTACTTTGGAGGATCTTGTTAGTACCATTAATAGCGAGGTGGAAGCCGATACTACTAAACTCAAAGCCCTGAAAGACATTGAGGAACTATATCCGGCACTCTTTAGGAAATATGTTGATGAGAAAGGTCATATACAAGATTTGACAGGTTTTTGGAAAGCATATAATGAAGAGGTCGTAAAATCCAGAACACAGTCAAAACAGGCTATAGTCGAATCTTTGGAACAACAGGTAAAGAGTGCGGAATGGGCTTATAATTTAGCTAAAAGGGAAAACAACCGTTCCGAAATGAAGGTTCAGGCACAGCGTATCGAAGACCTGAAGAATGAATTGGCAAACGCAAGAAAAGATGTCTTGTCAGAAATCAATACCCAATTGGAAGTTGAGAACAGACAGGAAACACAAGAAACTACATATCAAGAGGATTTGGCAAATGCTAAAGTCGAATGGGAGAAAGCGAAAAAAGGGTACGAGGCCTTAATCAAAGATCAGACGGCTACATCGAAACAGGTGAAAGAAGCCAAAGATAAGATGGAGGCATCCGAAAAGACATACAAGGAGCTGGGCGGAGTAACCGGAAGCGCACTGACCAGACAGGAAAATCTAGCAAAAAAGCAAAAAGAAAATCAGGAAAAGCTGGACGGGCAACTTCTTTCACTTCACCGTCAGAACCAACAGGATGAAATCAACCTGATGAGAGAAGGCACGGAAAAGAAGTTGAAACAGATTGACCTTGATTATCAGAAACAGATTGATGCGATAAGAAAACAGGAGGAAGAATGGAGCAAAGCCGGTAACGGTAAGCTGACCGACAAGCAGGCACAGAAAATTTCAGAAGCTTATACCAATGCCGAAAGTATGAGAGATAAAGATATTTCCGATGTAACTGAAGGACAGCTGAAAGCCGAACAACAGGCTTTGAACGACTACTTGAAAGAATATGGCACGTTCCAGCAGCAGAAATTGGCTATCGCCCAAGAGTATGCGGAAAAAATAAGGAAAGCACAGGAAGAAAACGGTGTTAATAGTGCACAAGTAAAGTTACTGGAGAAACAACGTGATGTTGCCATACAGAACAAGGAAACAGAAGCCATAAAAGCCAATATAGATTGGGTTACTGTGTTCGGTGAGTTTGGTTCCATGTTTTCCGACATGATAAAGCCCGCCTTGGACGAAGCGAAAAAATATGTACGGACTGACAAGTTCAAGAACTCCGATCAGGCAAGCCAGAAATCATTGATTGACGCCATCAGCCAGATGGAAAAGTCTTTGGGTGGTACAAGTGGAGTCAACTTCAAGAAACTTGGAGAGGATGTAAAAGCCTATCAAATAGCAGAACAGAATCGTATCAGTGCCATAGGGATTGAAACAGCTGCTTTGGAAAGACTAAAGAAATCACAGGATGATTACACCAAAGCGCAGAAGGGCGGAACGGAAAGTGAGAAACAAGCCGCAGCAAACGCTCTTGAAACAGCACGGCAGAATGCTGACATTGCATCCGCCAATGTGAAGACACAGACTGATATCGCCAATCAGGCCCAGCGTAATGTGACTGATACTGCCACCATACTGAAAGCAAGCATGGAAAATTTATTGGGAGGCTTGCAGCAGATTTCATCCGGTGGATTGTATAACGCATATAGCGGAATTATCAAAACCGTGAACGGATTCAAGGATGTCATAGGAAAAACGTCAGAATCTCTTAAGGAGGTCCCCATTGTCGGATGGATTCTGTCCATCATTGACGTACTCAAAGACGGATTAAGTGATCTTGTCGGTGGTCTGCTTGATGCTGTTCTGAACGCTGTCAGTGGAATTATCGGTGATGTCTTGTCAGGGGATTTGTTTGTCACAATCGGCAAGTCATTGAGGAACGGCATAGGAAACATCCTGAACGCAATCTCATTCGGAGGCTTCAACTCCTTGTTTGGAATAGGTGGAAACGCCAAGGAAGTACAGGAAACGATAGACAGGCTGACGGACAGGAATGGAACTTTGCAAACGGCCATCGAGGATCTGACTGACGAGATGAAGGCAAGCAAGGGAATGAAATCGGTTGAATCTTACAGGGAAGCTGTAAAGTATCAGGAGGAAGTCAATAAAAACTATCTGCAAATAGCAAAGGAGCAAGCCGGATATCATAAGAGCCACGGCAGCTGGCAGCATTATCTGAAATGGACGGATGAAATGCTGGAACACGCAAGAAAAGCTACCGGCATGCAGGATTTCTCCGGCACCGATTCCTTGTGGAATCTGACCCCCGAACAGATGAAGGCTCTACGGTCGGACGTATGGTTATGGGATATCATGGAATCTTCCGGTAAGGGAGGTTACGGTGAGCGTGTTACCGACAAGCTGGATGATTATATAGAGCAGGCAGGAAAACTGGAAGAACTGACCGACAGTCTTTACGAGGGTCTGACTGGAATGTCATTTGATTCTATGTATGATAGTTTTGTTGACAATCTTATGGATATGAAATACGATGCGAAGGCAGCATCGGAAGATATATCAGAATACTTCATGCGTGCCATGCTTTCCAATAAGATTGGTGAGTTATACAGCGAAAAGTTGGAGGATTGGTGGAAAAAGTTTGGTGCCAGCATGGAGGATAACGAGCTGACCGAAGAGGAAAGGAAAGCCTTGCAAGATGAATATATGCAGTATGTTGACGAAGCCATGAAATTACGTGACGAGCTTGCTGCCGCAACCGGATATGACAAGATTTCACAGGAGTCCTATTCCCAATCTTCTTCATCAAGAGGGTTCGGCACTGAAATGACACATGAAGATGCAGGAGAACTAAGCGGTAGGTTTACAGCATTGCAGATTGCAGGAGAAGAAATAAAGAATCAGAATATTATTCAATCTCAATCACTTAATCTACTAACAGTAAAAGCAGATGCTCTACTTTCCATAGATACGGAAACAAGAAATATTGCTGATGATACGCGGGATTTGATAGCGCAATCCTATCTTGAATTGGTACAGATTTCAGAAAATACAGGGGCAATCGTCAAACCTATTCAACAGATGCAAAGAGATATAGCAGAAGTTAAAAAGAATACAGCAAAATTATAGTCTATGGATGAATTATTAATTAATGGCGAAAACGCTTATACAACATGGGGTGTGAGAATGGGAGAGGGGTTTCTTGATGTTATTGGGGCATCCGCTCCCATGAAGGATTTTATTGAGAACAAAAGCCGACTTGAACATGGGAAACGGGTAATAATCAATAATCCTAAAGTCGATGAGAGGGAAATAACTCTTTCGTTCACTATCGAGGGTAATTCTCAGTCTGATTATCAATCAAAGAAAAAAGCTTTCTTCAATGAGCTTTATAAAGGTAAGGTTGATATTCAGATTCCTGCTAATAGTAGCGAGGTTTACCATCTTATTTATACTGGCAAGAGTGTCACTTACGCACAGAGTTTAGACCGAACTTTCGGAAAAATTTCAGCCAAGTTTAACGAGCCAAATCCGGCAAACAGAAGCTAATTCACGACATTGGTTTTATTGTCGTGTATGTGAGTGCTCAAAATTGGGCACTCTTTTTTTTATCCCCGAACTTTGAAGACATGGAACAAATCGACATCAAAGACATATCCGGTGCTATCCTGCTTACAACTTTGATCAATGAAGGCTGCAAGCGTAAGTTCACTCTGATGAAGGAGGACTACATCATGTTAAAGTTCTCCTTAGAGAATCCCATATATTTCAAACTTGGCTCATACGTGGAATGTAACTTCGGATTGTTCGAGGTGTGCGACTTGCAGAAGCCCGCATTCAACACCAATACCGCCGGCTACGATTACGAATTAAGACTTGACGCCTACTACTGGAAATGGAAAAACAAAATCTTCAAATATACCCCGGAGACGACCGGACAGGAGGCGTCCTGGAACCTGACCGCTCCGCTTGACGTACAAGCCGGTATAGTCCTTAGAAATTTGAAAGCTCTTGGTTACACATACAAAGGACAGGATTTTGTTTTCTCCATTGATTCCACAGTCGAAAACAAGTCCCAGTTGATGAGTTACGATAACATCAACATCCTTGACGCTTGTTTTGAGATGGCGAAAAAATGGGATTGCGAATGTTGGGTGACTGAAAACATCATCCATTTCGGACGTTGTGAGTCTGGCGATGCGGTGGATTTCGAAATCGGGAAAAACGTGCAGGAAATGTCACAGTCAGAATCCCGGTCCACTTATGCCACCCGTATCTACGCTTTTGGTTCAACAAAGAATATCCCATCTGACTACCGTCCGGTTGACGAGACCGTGGTTGTGAACGGCGTGGTGCAGCGCAGGCTGATGCTTCCCGAAGGCACTCCTTACATTGACGCTTATCCTGATATGACTACCGAGGAAGCCGTCGAGCAGGTGGTTATCTTCGATGAAGTCTATCCCCGAAGAACGGGCATCATGTCGGATGTCACCACTATCGAAGTGACGGACAAGGTGGAGAATGAGGACGGTACAACCACCGAGGAAAAATGGAATGCCTACCGCTTTAGGGACACGGGTGTTAACTTTTCCGAGAAATATATCCTCCCCGGTCAGGAGCTGAGGATACGTTTCGCGTCCGGACTTCTCAACGGTTTGGAGTTTGCCGTGAAGTTCAATCCTGAGGGAAAGCCGGAGATATTGGAGGATGGCGGATGGAACCCTGAGGCACAGCTTTGGGAGATAGTCAGGAATGAGGACTATGGCAGACCGCTTCCTGGTGATGTGCTCTTTCCCCAGGATGGAGATGAATATGTGCTTTCCGGCTGGGACAGCACGAAAATAACCGAGCTGGGGCTTGTGGGTGCCGCCGAGCAGGAGCTGAAGGAAAAGACTGAAAAGTACGCTGCCAAATCCAAGATAGACCCGAGTACCTATGGCTGCACGATGATGTCAAATGACGCATACCGTGAGGATGGCATTCACAACCTCTACAGCATCGGTCAAAAGGTCAACCTTATCAACAAGGCTTATTTCGAGAACGGAAGGCAGTCAAGGGTTATCGGATTTGAATTCAATCTTGATTTAGCTTATGATTCCCCTATATATACTGTCGGGGAAACCGCCGCCTATTCCCGTATCGGGGAGCTGGAGGAAAAGGTTGAGAGCCTTACCCTGAAGGGACAGACCTATACGGGCGGTGGTGGCAGCGGTGTGTATGTGATCGGAAGCCACGACTCCACCCCTGCGACAGACCATAACGTGTATTCCGCATTGCGCTCCTTAGTAATGTTCCTTCGTAAGGATCAAGCGGACGGAACAAATTTCTTATTGAAGTTCGGCAAGTTCATCGACTCCATGATTGCCGGTAAAGGTGCCGGTATCTATCCTGACGGGCGCGGTCAGTTCGAGCGTCTTGAGGTACGCGGCTCCGCAGTGTTCAAGGAAATCATCTATAACCGTCTGAACGCACAGGAAGGCGACACCTCATATTCCGAGAACGGAGTCATTGAGTCCGTGGCTTTAGAGAGCGACGGAACTTATACCCTGAAATTGCGCAAGCGCTGGGAGAATGACTTCACCGCATTCCAGGAGGGTGATATAGTGTACGGGATTGTAAACAACCTCTTTTCAACGGGGGAGTATTACGCCTCGTGGATGCGCGTGCTGTCCAAGAATGTCCCGGCCAACTCCATCTCGGTGTTGTCATACCCGGACAGTGAGGTGCCGGGCGGTAAAAACTATCCTCCCACAGAGTTGACGATCATTACCAGAAGAGGAAACGCCTTCAATGAGGACAGGCAAAGCTACTGGTATTTGTCCGCCACCACGGATAAATGTCTTGTCTGGCTGGAAGGAGTAACGAAGCCTGTCTTGGAACAGAACAACTATTACATGATATTGGGGCGTTTGCCCAATTTGGATTTGTTTGACAATCTCCCCGTCAACTATAAGCACTCGTACATATTCGCCCGTGCCGGCATCTTCGGTGAACTTTACCGTGTGGACTGGCAGGGACTGCCCGTACAGGAACTGGTGGACCGTGGCTTTTGGTCGGCCGAAGTCGCGTCCTCTGACAATCCTTACACCAATACGCAGGAGCGGGCGGACACGGTTTGGCACTACGGCTGCAAATGGAAGTGCCTGATGACGGGAACAGCCGACGAACCGCAATATGCGGCGGCCGGATGGGCGATGCTGGAAGGGAACCCGGAATTTACGATAGAGATCGGCAGCACAAAGGGGTGGTATTTTGATATCGAGACTTTTTCCACAACGCTATATATTACCGGCAAGCTGTACAACCGTGACGTGACAGATCATATACTTGACGCTGATGTGAGCTGGACGCGTGATACCGGGAATGTATCAGAAGATAACGCATGGGCGGTGAAGCGTGCCGGCGCCGGGAAAAATCTTCCTCTGACGACAGATGATCTCGGACCGAATTATACCAACATGCGGGTGTGTACGTTTAAAGCACAGGCGTTATTGCGTGACGGGCAGCAGTTTGAAGTGGCGGAGAATTTTGTAACATTTTAAAATGGTTTTATACAATGGCAACAAAGCAACGAAAAATAGAAATCAACTACCGGCTGTTACAAACCAGTTGTAACATCGAGGTGGTGGGCAGCGTGCCGGACATGCAGGTCTACCAGGCTGACAAAGCTGAATACACTCCGGACTATACGCTGACACCGCTGGTCCTGTTTCCGCGGTGCAACGCCACCGATCCGGAAGCGGTGACTAAAATCGGGGCGGTCAACTCCAGGCTGACCAACATGAAGTGGTACGAGCGCATCGGAACCACACGCACACTTATCACATCGACAAACACAGGCTACAGCATTACGGAGTCCGGTGACAGCAAGGGACAGATCACAATGAAAAAAAATGTCACCGTCCTAAAACCCGTCACGCTGGAGTTTTACGCGGAATATGCCGACACACGTACCGGACAGCTGTTTACTTTTCAGATGAGCCGTCTTGTCCGCGCGGTTGACGGTACGGATGCGATCCCCGTATTGACGATAGACAGCCCGTCCACGCTGGACTGGAACCCGGTGCGTGACATCACCGCACAGACCATCACGGCTAAACTGATGGTAGGCGACACGGACGTGACGGCTACGGGCAAATGCAGGTTCTTCTGGTACCGTCTGTTGTCTACGGGAGCGCTGGAGGCGATAACCACAGGAGCAGGTGACAACGACTGGGAGTTTGTATCACTGAACAAGAATGTATATAAGATTGACCGCAATTATATAGGTGATGACATCACGATTGTCTGCAAGGCCACCTATGCGGCTTCCGGGACTCCGGCATCAACCCCGGGCACATCGGACCCGGCAGTCTCTACGGTGATACGCCGCAGGATTCCGAAGATTGAAGCCGACTGGGAGGGCGTACCTACGGGTGTTCCGGATGGGACTTACGCCATCTTTCCCAGACCCGTCATTCGGGATACCATGGGGGTTATCCCGAATCCATCCGCCATGTTTAACTGTCACTGGTACGTCAAGAAGAGCGGAGATGCCGGATATGCCAAGGTTGCCGACGGATACTCTCCCAGGATACCTTTCAGCAACGGCATGATGTTAAAGCTGGAGGTGGAGGACAGAGGCCCTTACGTGGCGCTGACACAAGGCGGCAAGGTGCTCACACAGGGGGGCAAGGCGGTAGTAGTAAGAAAATTTGGATAACATTAAAAACAATAGAATTATGGCATTTTACATTAAAGTAACGAAGGAGGTTGCCGACCGGTTGCATCTGACCGATATCCGCAACAGGACAGCGGATGGCAATGTATTATTGTGGCAGGCGGACGTGGCACGTTTCCCCGGCGACACGGTATTTGACAGGGCCAAGGAAGCGGGCGGCATCTGCCTGACCCCGCAGGCGGCGAAAGAAGAGATAGACGGTACGGACCATCCCGTCGAAGTATTCACACCTGCCTCTTGGGGGGAGGACAACACCGAAAGCTCCGAAGGCACGGATAGTACGGAAACGACCGGGGAAGGAGGAGCGTCATGAGTTTGGCCAGCGCGACCGGACAGGTCATATTTTCGCAAAAGGGCGGCGTGTACATGCCTGCCATCCAGTGTAACCAGGGAGATCTGTATCAGGAGTATATGGGCGAAGCGTCCGCGCCGACGAACATCGCACCGGATTTCGCTTCGCTCAAGCCCGTCTTGTCCTTCATTCTCACCTCTTCGCGGGTGGCGGAAGGGCTGGTGGTTCCTTCCTCCATGAAATGGTATTTCAATGATGTCGAGATCAAGTTCTCGGGCAATGTCTCCACCAACACGTTTGGCGGTGAGACGGGACATTTCAAGTTTATCCCTTACCAGCCCGGTACGACGGATTACTACGGATTGCAGATCGTCAAGAATCTGGTCAAGGCGAGCGGAGCGGCCTCTTGTACCATCAAGGGTGAAGCTACCGTGACGATAGGGAATACCAGCGACACCGTCCAGTTCGTCTATAGCATCCCCATCACCAAGGGGGTCGGAAACCAAAAGCATGTGACGATCATTGCCGGTGACAACAAGTATTTTACCCTTTGGGACAAAGGGCAGAGCTGCATTCTGAAAGCCGTAGCGCGCATGGGCAGTGACGAGATCACTACCGGACTGGCGTACAAGTGGTACAACCAGGTCAACGGTGCGTGGAGCGTGCTGAGCGGAAAGACCACACAGACATTGACCGTCACCAACGATATGGTTGACACGACAGGTGTGTTCAGAGTGGAGGTGTACCAGGGCGGCAAGCTCATCGGTCAGGACACGCAGTCCGTAATGGATGCGTCCGATCCGTTTGATTTGATCCTGAATCCCACGCCCGAGGACGAGACCATCCGGGAAAGTGGTGACACGGTGGTCTATAAGCCCATTCTGGTCAAGCGTGGAAGTACCACCAAGTACAAGGACATGACTTTCTATTTCGTGTTCATGGACAGTGCAGGAGTAGTCCTTAACCCGTCTACTTCCGGTACAGCAGCCACTTCCGGCACGTGTACTTGGGACATGTGCCAGCAGGCAGGAGGCAACGTGGCATGGACCATCACAACCAAGGAATAAGGAGGTGATATGCCGTTGGTGACTAGAACCGGACAGGTCAGTTTTGCTCCAAAAGGTGACAAGGGAGATAAGGGAGCGCGCATGCGTATGCGTGTATGGGGGGCGTCTGTGTCTTACCTGGAGGGCAAGCAAGGGCAGCAGTTTTACGACATTGTACTTTATGACAACCTGCTGTACCTGTGCATCCGTTCGCATACGTCGGTTTCGACGGAAACCCCCAAACAGAATGTGGCTTCGGGGAAAATAAAATACTGGGAAGTAGCACAGAGCTGGACTTTTATCGCCACCAAGCTGTTGCTGACCGAGAAGATCAAGGCGTCCATGATTGATGCGGACGGTATCAGAGCGGTCAATGTGGACATCAGCGGAAAAATCACGGCGGATAGCGGACGTATCGGTCCGTTTTCCATAGATTCCGGCATGTTGTCCTCAAAAACTCTTTATAAGGATACAACAGATACTTATGTTGGTTTCAATCTGTCTGCCGGACAAATTGAGTTTTATAACGAAAGGACATTTGCACGTGTGAAAATCGGGGGAAACACGCAGTTTGTCACCATTGAAGGAATTGCGTATGATGCCGGAATTGACATACAGAGTCCGAATCCCATGATCGGAATGCACATCAAGACTCCGAGCATTCCTCTGTTCGTGGAGGGGGGTAACATTTTCCTTCATCCGAACAATGACAGTTATGTGTCTCTTCATGGCATAGTGGGGAACTGGAGGAACATATCCGACAGCACTTCCCTGAATAACAATGATGACAATGTGATGTTTATTAATACGGGTAATATAGAAGTGACACTTCCTCCGGATGTTCCGGGACATACCATATACTTCAAACGTATGAACGGCGGGGTACGACTTAAGGGAGGACGCATCCTGCCTGCCCCCGGAGGAAAAGAGATGTCCTCCATTGATCTGGATTATGCGTCCGGATTCGTTAAATGTATGGGCAATTATTGGGTTATGTTTTATTGCGGATAACAGTATTTAATTAAAAATATTATGAAAGTTGATTTTACAAAATTTCCCCTGTTCACGGGGATAGACAGACAGGATATGGTGATAGCGGATATCCGTAAGGATATTGCTGACGGCATTTACAGGAACGTGCCCGGTCTTCCGGCGCACGTGCTTGCGGAGAAGATCTATCGGAACGAGCTTGTGGAGCTTGCCGATGACGAGATTCATATACTTGACCTCTACACTTCCGCTTCGGTGGGGCAGCTCGCTGACTCATGGCAGGATTATAAGAAAAACAATTTGGAAACTGAAACTGGTAAATAAAAAATATTATGGAAAAGATGGAATTAAGTGAGGCGTTGAAAGCCAATGCCTCAGTACTGGAAGGACTATTAGGGATAAATGATACATGGTACAAAAGGAGATTTGGTGAAATTACTGATTTTAATGAAGCTAATAATACTGGATATATGTTTGTCGATAAAACCCAATCATTGGATAATAAACCCAATACATCAAGTAATTATGGATTCTTGGAAACGATTGCTATTAATGAGGTCACCATCAAGCAAACTTTTGTAGATTTTCAGAGCGGATTTTTTATTCGAATATGTAATAATGGAACTTGGACTGATTGGAAACAAATACAAACAACAAAATCTTAAAAATCAGTCATATTTTAATGAGATAAAACGGATGGGTGCCGGTCCACACCCGTCCGCTCCTTATGTTACCAAAGAATTATAGTATTTCTATATCTTCAGCATCATCCAGATTCTCATCAACTATATTCATGGATAAAGACAGGTCAACCCCAGTAGTATCCAAAAACAAAGCACTTACACGAAATGAAGCTGTGTTTGTCTTACTCCGAACGAAGAGATGATCATTTTTTCGTTTGAACTCTATTTCAGAAATTATACTACCGTTGACTTTCCTTATGATATAGGAGTTACCAGTCTTACTATTAATAAAGAACAGACCTGTAGAACCACCCCAATATACATACAATATCATACCGATATAGGCGTTAGATGAACTCGCTAGGCGAACGACACATACTTCTTGAACGGAGTCTTTATTGCAAACCAATATAGGAGAAAGAACGCCTTTTCTCAAGAGCCCTTTACTTCCTAAATTGGCAATCGGCATTAGTTCTTCCAGAAGTGCAAACAGATAAATTTTATGTCAAAGAAACCGTCTTCCAGGTTCCCCAAGCACCATTCCACCATTTTATTCTAAACACTAAAAAACCACCATAGTTATTAGTCCTAAATTGTACTGTTGACTGTCCCAGATTGTGACTGAAAACAAGAAGCGTTTGATCATTGTATGAAGTGCCTTTTATTGCATATACTCCAGGCTCATACACTTTATCAATATCGTCTTCAGTTTCTAACTGGATATACCCTTTTCCTTTAAATATAGTACTACTGCTAACTCCTAACAGTCCTTCCAGAAGGATTTGTATCAATGACTTTTGTATTACAATATTATTTTAAAGGTTTGTTGTATGTTGGTCTGTATATAGTTTATTCTGTGCTTTTTTTATGCATAAGATTTTTCTTTAAAATATTTGTTATAACTTTGCTATGACAATTAATAATGTTTTTTCATTTATTGATTTTTGAATGCCGTGAGGTATTTTAATTAATAAAAAGATTTGTGTATGGAATTGGGCAGGATTGGCGAATCCTGCCTTTTTATACTGTATTTCAGAATTGTTTTGTCAAAACAAAATTTATATATTGTTTTGTAACAACTATATTGAATTAAACATTATTCTAAATCACTAAAAAAGAGTTTACTGATAAAAATAGTCCAGATGCTATCGTTCGTGATGAATAATGGCATCTTTTTTATAATTTTTTTCACAGACCATTTTTTTATAGATATTATGCACCTTTACTTGCGAAAGTGGGGGTGTATTTTTTATAGGCTAAATTTTGCAGCTTGGAACAGAGGATGCATCTTTGCGGAAAAATGGATAAAATCAGATACCGTCTTGTATATAACCGCCAGAACA
>ERZ1673748.2548-NODE-2548-length-13607-cov-3.985611_pt1 | contig 13607 bp, 16 predicted proteins | sample MGYA00580196_ERZ1673748 | MGnify/ENA primary metagenome ERZ1673748 (study PRJEB41218, sample SAMN15661796) | gut metagenome | host: Homo sapiens | place: Canada: London | collected 2015-08-20/2019-03-30 | study: EMG produced TPA metagenomics assembly of...
TTATATCCCAGATCAAGACGGAGGCCCAGATACTCCAGATTTCCTACAAGGAACTGGAACATAAAATGATATTTCACATCCTGCCCGCCATAATGCGGATACTGGGTAGGAAAATTATTTCCCCTTGAAAAAGATCGCATCATTGCCGTGTGGGGTGCATAATCTCCGTATACCGAAAAGCCGGAGTACAGAATGCCGTCTTTCATATGGAAAACGTAAAACATCATCCAGGTCACAAAAACCGTCAAAATGCCAAAAAGCAGAAGCTCTTTTTTCAGGATCCATTTTCTGCTGATCATCCGTTCGGATATCACAAACATTTTTTGCTGTTTTTTCTTTTTCCACCGGAAGATTCCCGAAAGCAGCAGGATATCTACCAGAAATACGATCAGATTTCCATAAAAAAGAGGATGCTCTGCCCCCGCGCATATGCTGAACATCCAGGAAAGAATATAGACTGCCCAGGTCAGCATCAGGATTCCCATCCCAAACGCTGCCGGCAGGACCACCCATATCCTGTTTCCTCTTTCAGTTGTTTGACGCGGAAACAGACATCCTGCCATTTCCATTCCTGTTAACATGCATAATATAAGATAAATGATTCCAAGCATAGGATTCTCCTTAATTCACGTAAAGTATAGCAGAATCACCTTCCTATGAAAAGGCTATTCACATTTTTTTCAATTATTTTCGTTTTCCTTCTGTTTTTTCAGATATGTAACGATTCCATCAGCCACAGCCTCTGCTACCTTTCTCTGATACTTCTCTGTCTGAAGCAGGGCGGCTTCCTCCGGATTTGTAAGAAATCCACATTCTACGATATTGATCACACCCGGACTTCTCTTCAGAAGATAATAGGTTCTGTTTTCTTTTGCCACCCGCGGCCGTGCAATGGAAAGCTTCCGGTTCATGTTTTCCTGGATCGCAAGTGCCAGTTCTTTTCCGCCTTCCGAATCCTCATAATAAAATACCTGCGGACCTTTTACTCCGGGATCACTGTAGCTGTTCTGATGGATACTCACAGAAAGCACCGGTTCATATTTCCGGATCTGTTCAATACGATTCTGCAGATCCTGTGCTTTCATATTTTTTGTACCATTTTCATAAAGACCTTTATCTTCTTCCCGGGTCATTACTACGGCAAGGCCTTTTTTTTCCAGGATCGTTTTTAGCTTCATGGCAATATCCAGATTGATTCCTTTTTCCTTCAGTCCACCGATTCCCACCATTCCGGAATCCACACCGCCATGACCGGCATCCACCAGGATCACCTGATCTGCTTTTATATTTCCGGATACATCTATAAGTCTGCCTGCAGTTTCTGCCGCTTCCCATGACAGAATATAAAAACAGACCAGCATAAGAACTGCCATTGCCAATTCTATGAAATGTTTTTTCAACGCAAAACACCCCCGGCATATTTATTTTAATATATGTTGCCGGGAGTGTTTTTAGCATTGTGAAGATCACAATGTTTTCTTCTGTTTATGACAGGTTTTCTGTGATCACGCTCCAGATCCCGCTGTTCTCGAATCCAAGCTTCCACTCTGCCACACCTGCCAGTTTATATTTTTTGATCAGTTTAACCTTTTCCGCAATAGACTTAGAGTCCTCCAGCCAGATCTGGTATGTGGCACCGTCCCCTTCATAGGTTCCATAATTCTGACTTGTCTTCTTGTCCCAGTATGTTTCTGCTCCGTTATCACTGATCGTCTGCTGTGCCTGATCCATACCGATGGCCTCACTTGTCAGTGCACCGCCATCTGTAGTCTTCCAGAGCCTTGTGTAGAACGGAATCGCAAGGATCGTCCGTTGAGCCGCTACTTCTGAAAGCGTATCCTTAACCCCCTGTTCTACCCATGGCAGAGATGCCACAGAACCGGCATCGGAGCCTACGTAATGCTCATCATAGCCCATAATGATCACATAATCCACAACCTTGCCCTGCTCCGCACGGTCATAATGACTGGTAAAATCTTCCGGAACCGGATTATCTACAGACAGTACCAAATTATTGGCGTGACACTGGATAGAAAGCTCTCTTAAAAACTGAAGGAAATGGATTCCTACTCCTTCGCTCAAAGATTCAAAATCAACATTGATTCCATCCAGTCCTGCTTTCAGTGCATAAGTGATCAGCTGATTCTCCAGATTCTGCCTTGAACTGGTTTTTGAAAGAACTTCTGTGGTATTCATGTTCTCATTAAAATTATCCACCAGTCCCCATACCTTCAGTCCTTTTTCATGTGCCTGCATCACATACTCCCCAGATGCAAGACTTGAAATATTTCCGGAGTTATCTGTTACAGAAAACCAGGTTGGAGAGATCACATTCACGCCTGTCATATTCTGTACCGCATCTGCGAAATAGCTGTTTGCATCTGTGCTGGTAACCTGGTGCCATGCCAGGTTCACCGGTTCATCCATGGTAAGATATGTATAGGACTCTGTTTTAAAATCCCTTTCATAATCCGTTGTATCCACAGCACTTACTTTTTTCTTCTGAACATAACCGATGTAACCGTCATCGGTTGCCACCTGATCCCAGTCCTCTCCTTCATTCATCAGCCGGAGAACTGTATTCTTCGCCAGTTTGGAAAGGATCGGCGCCTTGATCCCGCCCCGGTAACGGATCACGGTATCTTTCTTCGTGGTCACGGTCTCCACATTGGTAAATTTGTACTGTATCGCAACCCTGGCAGGATCCTGCTCTATATAAGAATCGATATCTGTATACTTTTTTACATAATCCAGTTTCAGATAAACCGTGTCATCCTTCAGCCACACGTTTCCGTCTGCCTTATCTAAAGCCGGTTCCTCTGTGAGACTGGATGGTGTTGCATACAGTATCTTCTTGTTTTCGCTATCCCAGTAATATCTCTGATTCAAATATCCGTTCACTACATCCAGCGGAAGATATACATCTTCTCCTGAGATAAGTGCCTTCTCTTCCAGTTTCTCAGTTCCAAGTATCAACGCAGCCTCACCGTCTGCATTCTGGCCGTAGTATTCTGTCAGATCCATCTGTTTCCTGCTTGGTATAAGCTTATTGATCCCGTAAACAGCCCCTCCGGCAAGAGCGACCAGAACGATCAGCAGACCTACCACAAGGACCGGTATGTGTTTTTTTATCATGTTTTTTTCCTTTCGGTATAAAATGTCATAATTTGCTTTATTATAACATATCTTGTCTACATTTCGTTATAAAAATCGACTTTTAATAATTTTTCACAATTTCTTTAGAATTTCGGTTCCCCGCATGGTATGCATGAGTGCAGGGGATGATCGTTATTCGGGGAACCGTTTTTTCTTATGTACGGTCATTCTTTGCGAATAAGATCAAAGCTTACACAGGCGATATGGCCGTCTTCATCTTCCGTATAATCCCGCATATAGACCCCGTTTTCCGCAATCTGACAGGCTTTTGCGATTTTTTTCGGAGTGCTTGGTGCTCCATTGAGATAAAGAGAAACTCCGTTCTCACGATAAAGCTCCAGTTCCCTTCGAAGGGGTTTTGCGGATTTCTTTTTTTCCTGTGATATATTTGGCGTATCCCGACCTCCTTTCCTGGTTAGATTTTCAGAAAACACCAGCAATGGTTCTCGAAAAGCTGCACCTTCCCTGTTAGGATGATACTTGTAATAAAATATAAATAATAAAATGGGGGGAAATTTCTCTGTGTACCGACAGACTCGCCGATGAATTTCACACAGAATCCTTATCTTCAGAAAAATATGACTTTAAGTTATCGTTACTGTCTTCTTACTTCCGGGAGGAGACAGCTTTTCTACTTTTCATTATACCTGATTTCTCTTCAGATGCAAGTCTTTTATAAAAGAATCAGAAATTTTCTTTTTTCTCCGGTTTCTACATCTTTACATCTTGTGTATAACTGTTATATAATACAGTATGTAAAAGATTAAATTTATTTACCTATAGGATGTGATCATATGAAAATAGAAAAAATCAATGAAAATCAGATCCGCTGTACCCTGACGAAAGAAGATCTGGACAGTCATCAGATCCGTATCAGCGAACTTGCATACGGTACCGAAAAAGCCAAACGTCTCTTTCGTGATATGATGCAGCAGGCACAGATACAATTTGGTTTTGAAGCAGATAATATTCCTCTGATGATCGAGGCTATTCCTGTCAATGCCGAAAGTATTATCCTCATTATCACTAAAGTGGAAGATCCTGAAGAACTGGATACACGTTTTTCCAAATTTGCACCCTTCAAGGGCAACAAACCTTCCGATACCGTAGAGATCGATGGCGCTGACAATATCATCGATATCTTCCAGAAGCTCTGTGAATCCAAGCTTAAGGATCTTTCACAGAAACCGGAAGAAAAAAGGGCGGAAACTTCCGCCTCTCAGGCAACAGAAACTCCGGATGCATCACAGCAGCCGGCTGAGAGTTCTGTAAAGCTTATACGCCTGTACTCTTTCCCGGGGCTGGATGATGTTATTGCCGCATCTCATGGTATGAATGGTTTCTTTACCGGTGATAATACTCTCTATCGTGAAGGAGAAGACGGTGTCTATCAGCTGGTACTTCATCAGTCAGACTGTACACCAGAAGAATTTAACAAGGTCTGCAATATCCTTTCCGAGTATGGCATCGGCCGCGCATTCACACCAGCCGGTGAAGCCTACCTCAGAGAGCACTGTGCACTGATCGCTGATCATGCACTTCAGAAGCTTCTGAATATCTGACAAACCAAATATCCTACAGACAAACAAACCGCTGTCGGAATGCGATCCATATGATCTGCATTTCCCGACAGCGGTCCTTTTGTTTCAGCAAAAAAACTTCTGTTTATTACTCACCAAGAAAATCATTGATCTGAGCTACGAGGACATCTGCGTCCAAGCCATGGACCATTGCTGCTTCTTCCAGAGATTCCATCTGTGAAGACGGGCAGCCAAGACAATGCATTCCTGCTCTCATCAGGATCGGTGCGATATTCGGGTCTACAGTGAGCAGTTCTCCGATCAGCATGCTCTTTGTAACTTTTGCCATGATTGTATTCTCCTTTACTGTTTTATCGAAATATTTTCATTCCGTTCTGCTATTATAATACGAATCCGGAATGGAATCAACGGGTTACGAATTTTCAGTTTTGTTTATAAATTTATACTTGTATTCTTTATGCAGATATATTAGAATGGGAATAGAATCCCTGGTAGGGGATACATATAATACACAATTTAAAAGGAGGATATCAATTATGGCATATGTAATTTCTGACGAGTGCGTTAGCTGTGGAACATGTGAGGGTGAGTGCCCGAACGAGGCTATTTCTCAGGGAGACGAGCATTATGTAATCGACGCAGACGCTTGTGTTGACTGCGGAACATGCGCTGAGGCCTGTCCAGTTGGTGCTATCTCTGCTGAGTAATGCATCATTAGCTTGATAAGCTGCTATAATGAATGAGGCTGCCGGTTTACCGGCAGCCTTTTCTGTTTTTTTTATTCTTTTTTCCCTCACAGGAAGCTGCCGCTTCTCTTCTTGCCTGCTGCTGCCTGCGGATCGCTTCATCCAGAGAACGACACCGGTACTCTCCTTCTTTCTTTCTCTGCATTTCCTCACGGATCAGGCGTTCCATGATTTCCTGAAACTCCAGTATCTTATCATTATCTGCCTCGCACTTCTCTGTATTCCCGGATTCCGTTTTTTCCATGAACTCCTTTTCAGATCCCGTTTTTTTCATTGGGATATCTTCAAGCTCAACAGCTTCTCCATCCAGGATCCTGATACCAGATTCTGAAAAATCCGGTGTATCTGCCTTTCTTGCCTCCGGTGGGATCAGTGTACGGATTGCTTTCAACTGAAGTCCTTTACTTTTCAGCTCATTTATTTTAAGAAAAAGCTGGATATCAAACGGTGTATAATAGCGATGTCCCAGTTCATTGCGTCCGATCCGAAGCTCCAGTTCTTCCTCCCAGTAACGCAGGACATAAGATTTCACTCCGGTCAGTGTTACGGCCTGTCTGACTGTATATCTTTTTTCCATTGTGAACGCCCCCTTATATAGAGATTCACTGCTGCTGTCTACAGTATAACCCCTGAGATCAGGAAATAGCAAGAATAATCGGTTGACATAATTTTACCAAATATGACTCTTTGCCTATATCCATAGCATCCTGAACTCCACGATCACACAGCCAAAAATACAAAAGGCCATCAGGATAACTATAAGCTTTCATCCTGACAGCCTTTCATTTACCGTCTGCACGGCTCTATTTTTTCATATTTACAAACTGGGTATATCTCGGCAGCCATACCAGCTCCACAGTTCCGATAGGACCGTTTCTCTGCTTGGCTATGATAATTTCCGCAATGTCTTTCTTCTCGGTATCTTTGTGATAATAATCATCTCGATAGATAAACATGACCACATCCGCATCCTGCTCAATAGCTCCGGACTCTCGAAGATCCGAAAGCATCGGCCTGTGATCCGGTCTCTGTTCCACTGCACGGCTAAGCTGTGATAACGCAATTACCGGTACATCGATCTCTCTTGCCAACGCTTTCAGCGATCGTGAAATATCTGAAATTTCCTGCTGTCTGGAATCCGATTTTCCACTTCCGCTCATCAGCTGAAGATAATCGATCATGATGATCCCCAGATTATGCTCAAGCTTATATTTTCTGCATTTGGAACGAAGCTCCGCAATGGAGATTCCAGGTGTATCATCAATAATAAGATTGGAGCCACCGATAATATCCGCTCCTTCTACCAGCTTCGTCCAGTCCTCATCTTTCAGATTTCCGGTACGGAGATTCTGGGAATCCACGTGAGATTCCATAGCAAGAAGACGGTTTACCAGCTGCTCCTTGGACATCTCCAGACTGAAAATAGCCACGGTCACATCTTTACGAAACGCCATATACTGGGCAATATTCAATACAAAGGCAGTTTTTCCCATGGAAGGTCGAGCTGCGATCAGTACAAGATCGGATGCGTGCATACCGGAAGTCTTATAATCCAGATCCACAAATCCGGTCGGAATCCCGGTAACGGAGCCCTTCAGCTTGGAAGCCTTCTCAATATTGCTGACTGCATTCAACACAACCTGCTGGATCGGCACATAATCGCTGCCATTTGTTCTCTGCAAAATATTAAACAGCTTTTTCTCGGATTCCTCAAGTATGGTTTCCGTACTGTCCTTTTCCAGATAACAGGCATTGGCAACTTCTTCCGTAGTCCGTATCAGCCGACGGAGAACTGCCTTTTCGCTTACGATATTGGCATAGTATTTCACATTGGCTGATGTAGGAACTGCTGCGATCAGATCACGGACATATTCCATACTGCTGATGTCCGGCGGAAGCTCTTTCTCCTTGAGACGATTCTGCAGAGTGATCAGATCTACCGGCTGTCCTTCATTACAGAGCTCCACCATGGCATCAAAAATGATGCCGTATTGTTTTTGATAAAAATCATCACTGGTCAGGATCTCGGAAGCCACCAGGATCGCATCACGATCCAGGATCATGGATCCGATCACTGACTGCTCTGCCTCAATGCTGTGAGGCAGAATCCTCTTGATCAGTGCTTCTTCCATTGATTACGCCTCTTTTACCCAGACTTTGAGACTTCCGGTTACCTTCGGATGAAGTCGTACCGGAACATTGGTAACACCCAGGTTACGGATCGGATTCTCCATCTGGAGCTTTTTCTTATCGATATCAAGATTCAGTTGTTTTTTGGCTGCCTCTGAGATTTCTTTTGAGGATACAGAACCGAATGTTCTTCCGCCTTCACCTACCTTCAGAGTAAGGATAACCTCCTTTGTGGAAAGCTCCTCTGCAAATGCCTTGGCAGCGTCCAGATTTTCCTGTGCAACCTTTTCTTCATTTGCCTTACGGAGTTTCAGGTCATTGAGATTCTTGGATGTAGCTTCAACACCAAGCTTCTTCGGCAGGATCATGTTTCTTGCATATCCGTCACTTACATTTACGATCTGTCCCTTTTTACCCAGGGATTTAACATCTTCCAGAAGAATTACTTTCATTTCTATTTGTCCCCTTCCTGATATAACTGGTCTATAATTTCTTTCAGCATTCTTTCGGTCTCATCCATGGTGTCTTTCACCTGTGCACCGGCAATATTCAGATGTCCGCCGCCGCCCATCCGTTCCATCATGACCTGTACATTCACTTCATCAATGGCTCTGGCACTGATGTAAACCTCATTATTATAGCTGGTAAGAACAAAAGATGCCTTGACTCCTGCGATATTGAGCAGCTCATTGGCCGCCTGTGCTCCTACAACGGTAGGACTTTCCAGACCTTCACTCGGACATCTTGCAATGGCAAAATAATCTCTGTAGATCTCCGCAGTACGAACTGCCTCCGCTCTCGCCTTATAGGAATCAATATTATCCCGGAGCATCTTACGTACACGTGTCACATCTGCTCCGCATCTGCGCAGGAATGCTGCTGCCTCAAAGGTACGCACACCCGCTCTTGTTGTAAAGTTGTTGGTATCAATCATGATACCCGCATAAATACAGTCCGCCTCAATACTGCGAAGCTTCAGCCCGTCTGCAAAATACTGCAGGATCTCTGCGATCATCTCGCAGCTTGAGGATGCATATGGCTCCACATAGGACAGAACTGCATTCTGGATCACCTCGCTGCCGCGGCGGTGATGATCCAATACCACAATGGTCTTTGTCATATAGAGAAGATCCTGGCATTCGGTATAGCTTGGCTTGTTGGTATCCACCACAATTACTACCGTATTGTTATCCACCAGTTCTTTGGCCTGATTACTGTCCACAAACATGGACGGCTCATAATCCGGATTCTCCATAAATCCACTCATCAGCGGCCGAATGGATGTGGTCGGATCATTGATCACAATATGCACCGGCTTACCAAGAGTCTTACCGGCACGGTAAATACCGATCCCAGCTCCCAGAGCATCCACATCTGTGATCTTGTGTCCCATAACCACCACTCGATCCTTGGTGCTCATAAATTCCTTCAGAGCCTGAGCCTTCACTCGTGCCTTCACTCGGGTTGATTTCTCCATCTGCTGTGCCTTGCCGCCAATGTAGGTAATATTATTTTCATTTTTGATCACTACCTGATCACCGCCACGGCCCAGTGCCATCTCAATGGCAATTCTGGCATATTCGTAATTCTGGATATACGTAGAAGCATTCAGACCAATTCCGATACTTAATGTCACAGCCATTTCATTTCCGATGTTAACCGTCTTAACCTCATCCAGGATATGAAAACGCTGTTCCTTTAGTGTTTCCAGTGAACTCTGGCGCATGATCAGAAGATATTTATCTTTCTCCAGTTTCTTCACAAGGCCGTCAAAGTTGGAAAAATACTTGGTGATCTTTCGGTCGATCAGTGCGATAAGCAGAGATCTTCTCACATCCTCCACGCTCTCCAGTGCTTCTTCATAATTATCCAGATAAGCCAGTGCTACAACAAGCTTGTTATCCTCATTTTTCTGGATGTATTCCTTAAGCTCTGTTTCATCATAAAGATACATGGCGATCAGACTGACATTCTGGGACATATTCTCCAGAATATCCGCATGGCTGACTACTTCACCCATAGTCACCCGCTGCATGGAAACCCGATAGATCCGATCCCCGAAATGTATACTCATCTCGGAAATTTCCGGTTCATCGGCTACAGGAAGCTTGTCCGGAGTAATATCCGGGAAAACTGTGCTGATATTTTTTTTATAAAACTGATCTCTCCCCGTGATCTCTGAAAAAATACGGTTGGACCAGATCATGCGGCCTTCCATATCCATAATGGCATAAGGAAGCGCCAGTTCTTCCAGCATCCGCTTTTCTACCACATCATACTGATTGGCAAATGCGATCATATCATTGATGATCAGCGGTTTGTGATATCGAAAAAGCTGTACTGCGATAAAAATATAGATCACAGTACCTACAGACACCAGAATTCCGGCCTTTACACTTACAATAAACACCAGCAGGTCCAGCAGCACGACCAGGACCGAAAGGTACAGCGGCCAGCGCATGAAGTGTTTCATAGGCCCCTTGAATTTAACTTTGTTGTTCATTGCTTTTTCCTGTTCTTAATGTAATTTAACCCACAAGTTATTTAACATTATACCAGATTCCTTATTATAATTCCATAGCAATGATAAAATCTGTTTTGCTCATAAAAAAAACAGGGCCGCTGCCTCCAGATGACTGCTCATCTGTTTCGCAACGACCCCGTATAAGATCAGAATTAGTCCTGAACGTATGGCATCAGGGACATATGACGTGCTCTCTTAACAGCAACTGTCAGTGCTCTCTGATGTTTCGCACAGTTACCTGTAATTCTTCTCGGGAGAATTTTACCTCTCTCGGAAACATACTTTCTTAACTTTGCTACATCCTTGTAATCGATCTCGTTATTCTCTTTACCGCAGAATACACAAACTTTTTTTCTTCTGCGTCCGCCTCTTCTCTTCATCGGAGAATCTGGTCTCTCGCCTCTATTGTAAGCCATGATTGTTTCCTCCTATCTTATTCGTCTCATCTGTCTTGATCAGATGTTCTAATTGAACGGCAGCTCCTCATCAATTCCATCTGGAATGTTCATGAAGCCGTCGACGCTTGCTGCGCTCGGACTCGGCATAGACGTTGCAGGTGCTGCCTCTGTTCTCGGATGAGCTGCTGCATAGCTGTCGCTTGATGCTTTGCTCTCAGCAAATTCCTGATCCTCAACAACAACCTCTGTCGTATAAACCTTCTGTCCCTCACGGTTCGTATAGCTTCCTGTCTGGATACGTCCCGTAACTGCAATTTTCAGTCCCTGTCTGAAATACTTTTCCGCAAATTCTGCTGTACGTCCGAAAGAAACACAGCTGATAAAATCAGCACTTGCCTCTCCGTCACGACGGAATCTGCGATCAACTGCCAGTGTATATCTGGCGATTGCCAGGGCATTTTCTCCTGCGGAATATCTTACCTCAGGATCTCTTGTCAAGCGTCCCATTAATATTACTTTGTTCATCGTTCTACCTCTCTTATGATTTCACTTAACTGAACAGGTTCTTAATGGTGTTTTCAAAAATCCGCTGCAAAAATTATGCCTCTTTCTTGACAACCAGGTATCTTAATACATTGTCCATGATGCGGACATGTCTCTCGATCTCCGCCGGGCACTGAGAATCTGCTTCAAACTGAATAAAATAGTAGAAGCCTTCATGCATTTTCTGAATCTCGTAAGCTAATTTCTTCTTACCCCATTCTTCAACTTCTGTGATCACGCCGTTGTAACGTGTGATGTAGCCTTTTGCTTTCTCAACTACAGCGTCACGTGCTTCGTCCTCAAGCTTAGCGCTCACAACTAATGCTAACTCGTACTTGTTCATGCTTGTCTTAACCTCCTTATGGTCTTTTGGCCCTTTGCCTGTCAAAGAGCAAGGATATGAAATATATCACGATTGTTGATTCTAGCACATCTCTCCCGTGATGTAAAGCATAAATTTAATTTTTTTCAATTTTTTTCAAATCTCGTGTATTTTTCTCAACCAGCTTACGTGCCACCATGATCTGATGTCCGCAGCCCTTGCATTTCAGGCGGAAATCCGCTCCTACGCGAAGGATTTCCCATTCTTTACTGCCACAGGGATGAGCCTTCTTCAGTGTGACAATATCTCCAACTTCATAATTTAATCCCATTTGATACTCCTCATTTTTAATTTGCAGATCATCCCAGGTTCCCATATTTTCAGACTCTTATCTGAGAAAACACCTGCCCGATCGGTTCTTTAATAAGAAGATCCGCATATTTATCCCTCGGTGTCGGTGCCTTATTGATCACCACCAGATGATTTCCCCGGAAATAATCGATCAGGCCTGCTGCCGGATATACCGCCAGAGAAGTTCCCCCAATGATCAGCACCTCCGCCTCCGAGATCACTCTTACTGATTCCTGGATCGTATAGTCATCCAGCCCTTCCTCATAAAGGACCACATCCGGCTTGATCATGCCGCCGCAGCTACACCGCGGAACACCTTTCGATTCCTTCATATATTTAAAATCATAGAATTTCCCGCATTTCATACAATGATTTCGGTAAACGCTTCCGTGGAGCTCCAGGACCTTTTTACTTCCTGCCATCTGGTGAAGATTATCGATATTCTGAGTGATCACAGCCTTCAGCTTTCCTGTTTGCTCCATCTCCGCCAGCTTAAGATGTGCCGCATTCGGTTTTGCAGTATCACAAAGCATCTTATCTCTGTAAAATTTAAAGAATTCCTCAGGTTTTCGCATAAAAAAGGTATGGCTTAAGATCGTCTCCGGCGGGTAATCATATTTCTGGTTATACAGTCCGTCCTGGCTTCGAAAGTCCGGGATCCCGCTTTCTGTTGAAACACCTGCGCCGCCGAAAAATACAATATTTCTGCTCTCATCAATGATCTTTTGTAATTTTTCTATCTCATTTCCCATATCATTTCCTCCCAAACTTATCCGCAAAAGCTCTACTGTGGGTTCACCGCATTCACTCTTTTTCCCTGTACCACAAAACGTGTTGCCTGATTGCCGGTACAGGTTGATAATGTAACGATCTTATCCTTCACATTGGCTTCACTTGCAGTGGCATCTGTTCTGATCTCCGAATTCTGGAACATTTTTTTCTCATATTCCAGAAACTCTTTGCCAGGTCCTTTAAATAAGGTATACGTATCGCTGTTTACAGAAGTCGTATACGCTGCAATGATCTCATACCGGTAATCTTTTTCCGGTGTGAGGATCCAGAAATATTTGCTGGTATTATAAAGCGTCTCATCCGCTCTGTACTTTTTCAGCATTCCAAACATGGAACCATTCTTCATGTTGTGTCCGTACACCAGGGTATTACAATCGCTGAAATCTCTTTTGTTCTCATAATCAATAAAGATCGTTCCCGCAAAATTATAATTTTTCTCATATGTCTGGTGCAGATAAAAATTATTATCCTCTCCCTGTACCACCGGATAACTGATCTGCGGCAGTGCTTCCATGTAAATCCAGCCAATTACATCATCATTAATACTCTTAAGCGATGCAAAATCAATACTTATGGGAGCTGTCGGCTGGTTCTCCGGCTGCCCCAGATCTTCCGTATCATCCGGATCACGTTCTGTTACTGCCATTTCTGAGATACTGTTATACTCATCCGTGCCTTTTTTATATTCTGTATAAATATGATACAGGTTAAAAGCTGCATAGCAGAATACGCAGATTGCCACGATCAGTACAAAAGTGAGAATATAATCTCCTGTTGTTTTTTTCTTCTTTTCCTTGTCTTTCCTGCTCATAATCACTCTCCTTTGATCTGTCAGGATTACCTGGTTTCTGTATTTATTATAAATATCCCTCTGTTTTCTTGCAACTGTTTTGTTTTTATCATATTTATATAGAAAGAAACCGCCTCGGAATGGGCGTCCGAAGCGGTTTGTAAGGTATGTTCTATTTCAGAACTGCTGTTGTTGTCAGTCCAGTTCTTTGCCTGTGAGCATTTTGTATGCCTGGAGATATTTCTCGATGGTCTTGTCCACGATCTCCTGCGGAAGTGTCCAGTCGTTGTCCGGATTGGCTTTCAGCCAGTCAC
>ERZ1673748.2549-NODE-2549-length-13600-cov-5.609671_pt1 | contig 13600 bp, 10 predicted proteins | sample MGYA00580196_ERZ1673748 | MGnify/ENA primary metagenome ERZ1673748 (study PRJEB41218, sample SAMN15661796) | gut metagenome | host: Homo sapiens | place: Canada: London | collected 2015-08-20/2019-03-30 | study: EMG produced TPA metagenomics assembly of...
CCATCCTCATCGGCTTTGCCGTGCTGATGACCGGCATGACCACCATGTCCAACGCAGTGCTGCCGCTGCAGGGCGAAGAGTGGTTCACCAGCCTGTTCGTCCGCTTCTCCAACCCCATCCTTGGTGTGCTGGTGGGCGCACTGGTCACCGGCATCATCCAGAGTTCCAGCGCTAGCGTGGGCATTCTGCAGGCACTGAGCGCCACCGGCGTGATCACCTACGGCAGTGCCATCCCAATCATCATGGGCCAGAACATCGGCACCTGTGTCACAGCGCTGATCTCCTCGGTGGGTGCCACCAAGAATGCCCGCCGGGCCGCCATGGTGCACCTGTACTTCAACATCATCGGCGTGACCATCTTCCTGTTTGGTTTCTACGGTCTGAACGCCGTGTGCCACTTTGCCTTTGTGGATTCCACCATTGAAGCCTGGGGCATCGCCGTGGTGCACTCCGCCTTCAACATCCTGGCCACCCTCATCCTGCTGCCTTTTGCCAACGGGCTGGAAAAGCTGGCCATCCTCACCATCCCGGATTCCCCGGAAAAAGAGAGCTTTGCCCTGCTGGATGAGCGTCTGCTGAACACCCCGGCTGTGGCCGTGGAGCGCGCCCGCAGCGCCACCGCTGACATGGCAGAGCTGGCCCGCGTGGGCGTGGTGCAGGCCATGAGCCTGACCCACCAGTGGAACGACGAGCTGGCCCAGAAGGTGCGTGACGAGGAAAGCACCGTGGACCGTTATGAGGACGCTCTGGGCACCTACCTTGTCAAGCTGTCCGGCCGCGAGCTGAGCCACGCCGACAGCCAGAGCGTGAATACCCTGCTGCACACCATCAGCGATTTCGAGCGCATCAGTGACCACTCGGTCAACCTGCTGGAATCCGCAGAGGAAATGCACCAGAAGAACATTGAATTTTCCAAGGACGCACAAGAGGAGCTGCAGGTGCTGGAAGATGCCGTGCAGGATATCCTGAGCCGCACCACCGACGCCTTCCGCAAGGGAGACCTGCACCTGGCCAGCAAGGTAGAGCCGCTGGAAGCTGTGGTCAACGAGCTGGTGCGTGCCATCAAGGCACACCACATCGCCCGCCTGCAGACCGGCAGCTGCTCCATTGAGTACGGCTTTGTGCTGGACGATCTGCTGACCAACTACGAGCGTGTGTGCGACCACTGCAGCAATGTGGCTGTTGCCCAGATCGAGGTAGCACAGGACAGTTTTGACACCCACGCTTACCTCAACGATCTGCGCCATGGCAAAGATACCAAGGAGAGCGAAGAATTTCATCGTCGACTGGACAAATACCGGGAGCGGTATCTCTTCCCGGACAATCAATCTGCGGAGGAATTTGACAAATGATCTATATCGTAGAAGATGATGACGCCATCCGTGAGCTGGAGCAGTATGCCCTGCAGTCCAACGGTTATGAAGTGGCCAGCTTTGCCAGTTCCGAACCGTTCTGGCAGGCCATGCGCACCGAAGCCCCGGAGCTTGTGATCCTGGACGTGATGCTGCCCGGCGAGGATGGGTTCTCCATCCTGAAAAAGCTGCGCAACACTCCTTCCCTGCACCGGCTGCCCATCATCATGGTCACGGCCAAATCCAGCGAGCTGGACACCGTGCGCGGGCTGGACTGCGGTGCCGACGACTACATTTCCAAGCCGTTCGGCATCATGGAGTTCCTCAGCCGGGTGCGTGCTACTCTGCGCCGGGCGGCTCCTGAGGAACGGCCCAATGTGCTCAGCTTCCATGAGATCCTGCTGGACAATGCACGTCACAGCGTGACGGTGAACAACCAGCCTGTCGAACTGACCTACAAAGAATACAGCCTGCTGCGCCTTCTGCTGGAGAACACCAACCTTGTGGTGACCCGCGAGACGATTTTGCAGGTGGTGTGGGGCACCGACATTTCGGTGGAAAGCCGCACCGTGGACATGCACATCCGCACCCTGCGCAAAAAGCTGGGCGATGCCGGACACTACATTGGCACCATCCGCAAGGTGGGCTACAAGCTGGCCGATGACGAGGAGGCTGGAGACGAATGAAGCCGCACAGCATGGAAGAAAAAATCAGCTACCGGCTGTTCCTCATGGGCTTTCTGGGGCTGCTGTTCACCGCAGCACTGTGCATCTTTGTCTTTCACCGGGCTTTTACCGCCCAGGCCTGGGATGACCTGGAAAAAGAGAGCGATCTCATCCGTGCCGGGTATGACCTGACCAGCGAGCCGCAGCAGCTTTCTTTCTTTGTGACCGGCGACCTGCGCATTACGCTGATCTCCCCGGACGGCGACGTGATCTTTGAGTCTGCCACCGATCAGCCCATGGAGAACCATCTTACCCGTCCGGAGATCGTGCAGGCGCTGCAGGGCAGCATCGGCAAGGACATCCGTGATTCCCAGACCATGGGATATGAGACCTATTATTATGCCGTGCAGCTGCCCGGCGGCAACATCCTGCGCGTGGCGCAGGACGCCGAAACGGTGTGGTCGGTCTACGACGGAGCCCTGCCGGCCATCGTGCTGAGCTGCGTTGCCCTGATGTTGGCTGCCGCGATCCTATCCACCCTGCTCACCCGCGCCCTTGTGCAGCCGGTGCTGAACATGACCGAGGATCTGGACCACATTCAGGATAAGGTCCCGTACAAGGAACTGATCCCCTTTGCCGAGAGCATCCATGCCGACCGCATCCTGCGGGAAAACAACGAGAAGATGCGGCAGGATTTCACCGCCAATGTGAGCCACGAGCTCAAGACCCCGCTGACCAGCATTTCCGGGTATGCGGAACTGATCGAGACCGGCATCGCCAAGCCGGAGGATGTGCCCGGTTTTGCCCAGAAGATCCATGGCGAAGCCAGCCGGATGATCCAGCTGGTGAACGATATCCTGCAGCTGTCCAGCCTGGACAACGCCTCCGAGACCTCCTCCATGCCGGAAATGGAGGTCGTGGACCTGCTGGACGTGGTCAAGGAGTGTGTGGAGCGTCAGAAGCTGAACGCCCGCCACGCCTACATCACCCTGACCTATCTGGGCGAGAGCGCACCGGTGCGGGGCAACCGCAATCTGTTGGATGAATTGTGCCAGAACCTGTGTGACAACGCCATCCGCTACAACCGCCCCGGCGGCAAGGTGCAGATCGTGACAGCATGCACCCGGGACGGCCTTTGCAGCCTGACCGTGACCGACAACGGCATCGGCATCCCGCGCGAGTCGCAGAGCAGTGTGTTCGAGCGCTTCTACCGGGTGGACAAGAGCCGCAGCAAGGCCACCGGCGGCACCGGTCTGGGGCTGGCCATCGTCAAGCACATTGCCCTCATCCACGGGGCCCGCATCAAGCTGGAAAGTCAGGTGGACGTCGGCACGACCATCACGGTCACCTTCCCCACGGCATCCTGATTTTTCAAGCACCCAGAAATACAACGTCTGCCTGCAGCTGCGGGCAGACGTTTTTTGTTGGGTCAAACCCGTCGGGAGAGCCTGTGCGCAGCAGACTGTGCTCCTGCAGATGCAGCAGGTCTGTCCCCTGCTGCCAGCAGGAACGTACCACCCCAAGGCAAAGCTCTTCCAACTGTTGACACTGTGCCGCATCCGGCTGCGGCGTGCCGTAGGCCGTCTGGCAGTCCAGACGCAGGGTGGCCGTCTGCTTCCGGAGAGCAACTGAGACGGTGCACCGCCGGATGGCTACACGCTTTCCTTGCAGCCAGAAGGTTCGTTTGCCCGGTGTGCCCGTCAGCAGAAGAAACGCCTCTGTCTCGTTTTCTGTCAGGCGCTGCACCGCACCGCTCCCGGTGCGGAAGGCCCCGCTGCCAGAAACCATCACTTTCCCTTCCTGTGCTTCGGGCAAGCAAAGCACAGGAAGCAGCATGCTTTCCTCGTGTGCATACAGCCGGGGCATTGCCGCCGAGCCCGCTTTGAGTTTGTCCAGCAGTTTGTCGGGCAATTCCTCTGTTTTTTCACATGCCTGCAAGAGTATTTCCAGATCAAATTCCGTGCAGGAAAGTCGGGCTGCTGTGCGCCCGCAGCCGCGTTCCAGCACCAGATTCTCATAAGCTGCCAGCACGGCATCCTCCGTCTGCTCCGGGAACAGTACATAATCGCACAGACGATAATCTGCCGTCTGCGGCAAAGTTCCTTCGGCAGCGGCAAGGGCTGTTTCCAATGTCTGCCCTCGGCCATCGGCGATGCGCAGTGCGGCTGAGGCATCGGCTGCGTCGGCTGCCGCTTCCGGTGACTGATACAAAAGCCCCACCGACCAGGTCTGTTCCTTCTGTTCCAGATAAACCACCCGTATCATACTTTTTTCAGTGGTCTCACAGCGCAGGAACAGCAGGCACCAGCCGACAAGCACCGCATAAAGCAGAATTCGGGCCCACCGCTGCTTCATTGCCGCACTTCCTTTCGCTTTTGTATGGCGTACTCCTGCCACAGCATCCGGACGGCCGTGCACAGCACCCCGATGCGAAAAATCGCGCAGGTCAGCCAGACCAGCAGCAGCGCCGCGTCCAGCCGGGAAAATGTCCCGGTGCTCCATGCACGCAGCAATTCCCGCGCCGGGTATGTCCGACCGAACACCAGTGCCATGCCAAGCGTTGCCGCCGTTTGTACAAGGGCTGTGAGAATGGGCAGGCAGACACCACGCCGCTCCTCCCGGCCGCAGAGCAGCGGTACCGCAAAGTATTCCGCATAGACCGGAACGGTGAATGCCGTGCTCTGCGGCGCAGCCTGCGCAAACAGCCCGGCCCAGTGCATCTGCCGGGACAGCCCCAGCAGACACACCGCGCTTCCCACCGCCACAAACCACCACAACACCTGCGCCGGGGTACCCCATGCGCGGGCAGGCATCTGCCAGCCCGCCCAGAGCAGCAGCGGCAAAAACCCCAGCAATGCCAGCGAAGAAAACTCTTCCCGGCAGACTTGCAGAGCCTTCCAGAATGTTCCGGCCAGTTCCACCGCCAGCCAGACCTGCAGGCAAAATGCAGCTGCCCAGGCGGTAGGCTTTGGCGGGCCGGACTGCCAGAATCGACTGACCAAAGCAGAAAGTATCATCAGCAGTACTGCAGCCAGCACCTCCTGCCAGAGGAGTGCCCGGGGCGAACTGCATACCGGCAGACGCTCTGCCGCCGCCGCGGCAAAGATGCTGAGGGTCACTGCCGGCAATGAAAATTTGTCCTGCGTTTTATTCATGCGCGGGGCCTCCGTTTCTGCCAGATGTTGAACCCCTTGCGGGACAGGTGCCGATAGTTGCGCCGGATGACGCCGTCCTCGGCCAGCGGGCTTTGCGGGAACGGATGCTGTGCAAGATACGGCACCCCCAGCATCCCGGTGCCGGACAGGCTGAGCAGCAGCACAAAAAAAGCCCCGGCCAGTCCCACCGGCCCGGCAAGCCCCGCAGCCACCACTACGCCGATGCGCAGCAGAGTGGCCGGTTCGTACAAAGCGGGCGTGACGAACACCGCAATGGACGTAATGCTGGCCACAAAGATGACCGGGGTGCTCATCAGGCCGGTGGCAATGGCGGCATCGCCCAGAATGAGGGCGGCCACCAGACTGACCGAATGCCCCAGCGACTGCGGCATCCGCAGCCCGGCCTCCCGGATAACTTCCAGCAGCAGGATGACCAGCAGCATTTCTGCAAACAAGGGCAGCGGCGTAGCCTTTTCGGCGGCTTCGATCTTATACAGCAATTGGGGCGGGATCAGCTCTGGCAGATAGACCGCCAGACAAACGAACGCCCCCGGCAGAAAGACCGTGAGGTAAAAGGAAGCATAGTTCAGCACCCGCAAGAAGGAGGCGAACACAGCAGTGGACGCGTAGTCGTCCAAGCATTCAAAGTTTTCACAGAAGAGCGCCGGCAGCACCATGGCCGACGGGCTGCCGTTGACCAGCACTACAATGCGGCCCTCACATAGTTTGGCCGAAGCCGCCGCCGGGCGCTGGGTGTAGCTGACCGGAGTGAACAGCCGTGCCCGGCTGGGCAGAAGCCACGGTACAAAATAGCTGCTGTCCAGCAGCAGCTCCGGCTTTGCAGCGGCAAGGGTCTGCCGCACCTGTCGCACCATGGCAGGGTCTGCCCTGCTCCTGCAGTAGCAAATAGCGTACTCTGTCCCTGCGGCGGTGTCGGCCTGCGCCACCTCCAACACCAGATCATCGGTACGGACCAGACGACGCAGCAGACTCAGGTTCACCCGCAGCAGGTCGGCAAAGCCCTCCCGCGAGCCGCGCAGGTTGCCCTCTCCTTCCGGCTCGTCCACCGAGCGGTACTTGAGGGCCTGCACCGAAAAAGCAATGCCTTTCGCGCAGCCATCCAATAGCAGCACTGCCATGCCTGCCGTTAACCGCTTGACAAGATCCGGCAGATCCTCCACCGGGGTGCTCTCGGCCGGGGAAGCGGAACCATGCAGGATGTGCTCATACACTTCCTGCCCGGTGCATGGGCAGGGCTGCTGCAGCGCCTGCCGACTGGCCGCGTCCAACAGCAGCTCCCACAGTGAATCCAGACTGGCCATGCCGTCAAACAGCACAATGCAGCCCCGGCAATGATAAATCATGATTTCCTTGGCATAATAATCCGCAGAGGCACCGAACCGGGCGTCCAGCTCTGCCAGATTTTCGGCCAGATGCAACGACAACTGCTGCACACAACATCCACTCCTTTGCACAGCAGTATGCCCGCCCGGAGCCGGTTCCATACCGGCGGGTGCCGACAGGAGGTTTCCACGATGAAGCTGTTGATCTTCCGCACGATTTTGATCTACCTGTGCGTGCTGTTTGCCATGCGGCTGATGGGCAAGCGTCAGCTGGGGGAACTGCAGCCCGAAGAGCTGGTGTCCACCATCCTGATCTCCAATCTGGCGTCCATCTCCATTGAATCGGAGGATGTTCCGGTGACGGCCAGCCTGATCCCGCTGTTTCTCATTGCTGCGCTGGAACTGCTGGGCTCGGCGCTGAGCTTCCGCAGCCAGAAGTTTTTCAACCTGCTGTCCGGGCGGCCCAAAACCGTGATCCTGAACGGAGAGATCGATCAAAACGCCCTGCGCACCCTGCGCCTGACGGTGGCCGACCTGATGGAAGCGCTGCGCGGCAAGGACGTCTTTGATCCGCGGGATGTGTCCTACGCGGTCATTGAGACGAACGGGACTCTTTCGGTGGCATTGCGGCCGGAAAAGGAACCTGCACGGCTGTCCGATCTGCAGCTGCGAGTGGAGCACTGCCACGCAACCATCCCCTTTGTGCTGGATGGGCAGGTGCTCGAGGACAACCTGCACTGGTGCGGCAAAGACCGTGCCTGGCTGGAACGCACGGCGCAGGCCAATACCCTGCTGCCGCAGGAAATCCTGCTTCTTGTCGGCAATGAGACCGAGGACTATTTTCTTTTGAAAAAGGAGCGCCGCGCTACGGTGCATGAGGGCCGGAAATGAAACGGATCTATGCCTGCTTTGCCATCGTGGCCGCTTTGCTGGCCACTGCCTTTTACAGCAGCTTTCAGGTACAGCGCTTTGCCGATGACATTTCCACCGACCTGGACTGTGCCATTGAGGCCATTCGCAACAGTGACCTGCCCACCGCCCGGCAGGCACTGGCTCGCGGTGCCGACCGGTGTGACCGGATGCGGGAAAAGATGAACCACCTGCTGCGCACGGAAGATTTTACCGAGCTGGAAGCGGCCCTGCGCACCGCCGACGGGCACCTGGAGCAGAACGCCCCCGAAGAAGCCTTTGGGGAGCTGCGCCGGGCACAGGTACAGGTGGAAACACTGCAATGGCTGGCCCGGCGGTTTGTGTAAACACAAAAAGCACCGCTTCCCTGCTGCTGTACAGAGAAAGCGGTGCTTTGCAAATTACGGGTTACTGTGCGTCCTTCCGGTCGCCCATGAGCTTTTTCAGTTCATTGAAAAAGCTCTCCACGTCGGCAAACTGCCGGTAGACCGAGGCAAAGCGGACATAGGCCACCTCGTCGATCTTTTTCAGTTCCTGCATGGTCAGTTCCCCGATGCGCACACTGGGGATCTCGCGGTCGTAGGAACTGAGCAGGGTCTGCTCGATGCTGGTGACCGCGCGCTCAATGGCCTCGTAGCTCACGGGGCGCTTGGCGCAGGCCCGCAGCATGGCATTCAGCAGCTTCTGCCGGTCAAACGGCTCCCGGGAGTTGTCCTTTTTGATGACCACGAGCGGGACTGTTTCCACCACCTCGTAGGTCGTGAACCGCATATGGCAGCTCAGACATTCCCGGCGGCGGCGGATGCGCTCACTGTCTTCGGTAGGGCGCGAGTCGATCACCTTGGATTCCTCAGCACCGCAATAGGGACATTTCATGTTCTGTTCCTCCTGAACCTCTGCGGGAATTTTGCGTCAGGCCTTTTTGCCGGACTTGGGGCTGCGCTCGCTCCACAGCATCCATGCCGAGGTGGAGACGCACAGCGAAGTGTACACGCCGCTGATCATGCCCATCATCAGCGGGAAGGCGAAGGTAAAGATGCTGTCCAGACCGTAGAGCTTTGCCACGATGCACAGCACACCCAGTGCCATCACGGTGGTGATGGTGGTGATGAGGGTACGGCGGGCAGACTGGTTGACCGAACGATTGACCAGCTCTTCAAAGCTGGCCTTCTTGCCCATCAGGGCGCGGTTCTCGCGGATGCGGTCGTACACCACGACGGTATCGTTGATGGAGTAACCCAGAATGGTCAGCATGGCCGCAATGAAGTTGCCGTCCAGCGGAGTGCGCAGCAGCACAAAGGTGCCAAACACCACCATCAGGTCGTTCACCAGTGCCAGCACAGCCATCATGCCGCCGGTCAGGCCGCCGATGTTCTTGAAGCGCAGGGCAATGTACAGCAGGATGAGCACCAGCGCAAACACCACTGCCACCAGGCTCTTTTGCAGGAACTTGGTGCCCATGGCAGCACTGACGTTGCTCAGGGACAGCTGCGCAAAGTTGTTGTCCGGGTAAGTCTCGTTCAAAGAGTCCAGCAGAGCCTCCACCTGATCGGTGGTCACGGTCTCGGTGCCGGGCATGGAGATCTTCAGGGTCTGGTCACCGGTGGCCACGTTCTCGCCGGTCTGCAGGGTCAGGCCGGTGTTCTCCAGTGCATCGGAGGCGGTCTGCTGCACCTGTGCCATCTCAAAGCTGCCGTCGTAGCTCAGGGTGATCATGGCACCGCCGGTGAACTCGGTGTCCAGATGGACACCGAACACCACAGCACACAGCACGATGGCTGCCATCAGGCAGGAGGAAAAGACCAGGAACTTTTTGCGCAGACCCACAAAATTGACCTGCTTTTTCTCGGTCTCATCCTTGCCCAGCTTGGCAGCACCGTACAGCCAGGGGTTGCGCAGAGCCTTGATGGAGGCCGCACCGCGGATCATGACGCGGGTGGCAAACACGCCAAACACGAAGTTGAGCAGCACGCCGGTCAGCAGCGTATAACCAAAAGCGTAAATGGTACCGGCGGTGGAGGGGCCAAAGGCAAAGAACACAAAGTGCAGTGCCTTGGCAAACAGGCCGTCCGAGGGGCCGAAGGCACCCATCAGCACGATGGCCACGATGACGATGGTCACGTTGCCGTCAATGATGGGGGTCAGGCCGCGGGCAAAGCCGCTCTTCAGTGCGCCGTCCAGGGACTTGCCATTCTTCAGCTCTTCCTTGATGCGCTCGGCCGTAATGACGTTGGCGTCCACGCCCATGCCAATGGCCAGAATGATACCGGCGATGCCGGGCAGCGTCAGGGTAAAGCTCTCAAACACCGGGAAGTAGCCGGAAACAAAGGCCAGCGTAGCCGCCACCTGACCGGCCAGTGCGATACAGGCCAGAAAGCCCGGCAGACGGTACAGCACCGTCATGAACACCACGATCAGTGCAAAGGCGATGACGCCGGCCAGCACCATGGCGCTCAGGCTGTTTTCGCCCAGGCTGGGGCTGACGGTGGAGTAGCTGTCCACCTTGAGGGCAAAGGGCAGTGCGCCGGAGTTGATCTGGCGGGCCATCTTGACCACGGCATCCTGCGTGAAGGGGTTGGAAGCCGAACTGGTGATGATGGCCTCGCCATCGGTGATGGCCGCGTTGACGGTGGCCGTGCTCACATTCTCGTCATCCAGCCAGATGCTGATGGTGCCGTTGGAAGCAGCCAGACGGGTGGTGGCCTCACCAAAGGCCTTGGCACCCTCGTCGGTGAACTTCAGGGACACATAGTACTCCGAAGCACCGCCGCTGGTCACCGGGCCGTACTGGGCCGCAGCACTTTCGATCATGGAACCGTCCAGGATCAGGTCACCGTCGGCGCTGCTGCCCTCGCGGAAGGTCAGATAGGCCGTGGTGCCGATCTCCTCAATGGCAGATTCCGGGTCGAAGTCGGTCTCACCGGACTGCCACGGGAACTCCAGGATCAGGCTGTCGGAGCTGGGATCCACATACAGCTCGTAGTCGGTGACGTTCAGGGCCACCAGACGGTTCTCAATGACGAGCTGTGCTGCTTCCAGCTGCTCCTCAGTGGCATCGTAGTCCTCCGAGGGCACAAAGGTGACGTTGACGCCGCCTTTGATGTCCACACCGAATCGGATGTCCTTTGCACCCTTGATGTAGGTGGTGGTCACATCGCCGTACTTTGCCGACACGCCGAAAAACGCCGTGTACACAAACGCAAGGATCAGAAGCACTGTGACGACCAGGTGCCATGCTTTGCCTTTTGTCTTCATATGTTTCAGGAATACCTCCAAACGTCCCGTTTGCTGCGGGACCCGTTATTGAAACCTCCCCCGGCAGGCCCGGCGGACCGCACGGAGGAGGTTTTTACAAAGAAATGTTATGCCTGCTCTGCCAGCAGCTTTTCCACAACGGCCAGACGCACACAGACGCACAGCAGCTCAGAGGCGGTCTCCACCTCGTCCAGGCTGGGGTAGGTGGGTGCAATGCGCAGATGAGAATCCTGCGGGTCCTTGTGGTAGGGGTATGCCGAACCGGCACCGGTCAGGGTCAGGCCGGCTTCCTTGCACAGGTTTGCCACACGCTTGGCACAGCCGGGCATGACGTACAGGCTGATGAAGTAGCCGCCCTTGGGATCGGTCCAGTGGGCAATGTCGCCGCAGGGGGTCAGGTTGTTGCGGAATGCCGTTTTGACGGCATCGAAGCAGGGCACCAGACGACGGCGATGCTTTGCCATGTGGGCCAGGACGCCTTCCTTGTTCTTCAGGAAACGGACGTGGCGCAGCTGGTTCATCTTGTCGTAGCTGATGATCATCACCGAGAAGCGCTTGCAGATATACTTCATGCTGCTCTCGCTGCAGGCAATGGCGGAAACACCGGCACCCGGGAAGGTGATCTTGCTGGTAGAGGTGAACATGAACACACGGTCCTCATTGCCGTACTTCTTGCTCTCGTTCAGCAGCACCGGGGTCTCGATGATCTCATCGGTGAGGTGGTGCACGATGTAGGCCTCATCCCAGAAGATCTTGAAGTCGGGCGCAGCGGTCTTCATCTTGGCAAAGCGCTCGATGGTCTCATCGCTGTAGGTGTAGCCGTCGGGGTTGGAGTACTGCGGCACGCACCAGATGCCCTTGATGGTGTCATCCTCGGCCACCAGTTTTTCCACCATGTCCATGTCCGGGCCATTGGGGGTCATGGGCACGCTGACCAGCTCAAAGCCGAACTCCTCAGTGATGGCAAAGTGACGGTCGTAGCCGGGCACCGGGCAGAGGAACTTGCGCTTCTCCACCTGAGACCAGGGGCACGGAGACTCCGGGAAACCGAACACATAGCCGATATTGACGAGGTTATACATCAGCTGCAGGCTGGAGTTGCCGCCCACGAACACTTCCTCCGGCTTTACGCCAAAGACATCCGCAAACAGCACGCGGGCCTCCTGCAGGCCTTCCAGCTCGCCATAGTTGCGGGCATCCGTGCCAGCATCGGTGGTATAGTCATTCATCTTCAGCAGGTCCATGGCCAGATCCATCTGGTGAGGGCCGGGCTTGCCGCGGGCCATATTCAGCTTGAGGCCCTTGGCCTGAAACTTTTTGTACTCTGCCTCAAGCGCAGCTTTTTCGGCAGCAAGTTCTTCACGATTCATTGCAAGATAATTTGCCATTGAAAACACACTCCTTTATCGTACTTCCTGTTACCCATTGCGTCGGGATCTGCCTTGGGGGAAGCGCTCCTGCCAGGGAAAAGCTCCGCGCAGATTCCAGACTTTATTATTATAACGCATTTTGCCCTTAGAAACAAGAATCTGAAAACAAAAAGCCCTGCCAAAAGCAAATTGCTTTTGAAACAGGGCCTTTCTCCCCTGCTCAGGATCAGCTCAGGGAGGTCTGGTTCTTATAACGCTTGCGCACTGCGCCGTACTCCAGGTGGGCTTCGCCGCTTTCCACGGTGTCCTCATCCACCGTCACGCGGATGATGGTGGCGTCGTTGGGCACCTCGTACATAATGGGCAGCAGGATGCTCTCCATCACGCTGCGCAGGCCGCGGGCACCGGTCTTACGCTCGATGGTCTTGCGGGCAATGGCGTGGAGTGCCTCGTCGGTGAAGTTCAGCTCCACATTGTCCATGTTCAGCAGCTCTTTGTACTGCTTGACCAGGCTGTTGCGGGGCTCCTTGAGCACGCGCACCAGAGCATCCTCGTCCAGATCGTCCAACACGGTGATGACCGGCAGACGGCCGATCAGCTCCGGGATCAGGCCGAACTTGACCAGATCGTGGGGCTCTACCTTACGCAGCAATGCGCGCTCAGCCTCGGTGGAGTTATCCTTCAGCGCGCTGCCGAAGCCCAGCGCGGACTTATCGGTGCGGCGCAGGATATACTTGTCCAGACCGTCAAAGGCACCGCCGCAGATGAACAGGATGTTGGTGGTGTCGATCTGGATGAACTCCTGCTGCGGGTGCTTGCGGCCGCCCTGCGGAGGAACATTGCTCACAGTGCCCTCCAGGATCTTCAGCAGGGCCTGCTGCACGCCTTCACCGCCCACATCGCGGGTGATGGAGGGGTTCTCGCTCTTGCGGGTGATCTTGTCGATCTCGTCGATATAGATAATACCGATCTGGGCCTTCTGCACATCAAAATCCGCTGCCTGGATCAGCTTGAGCAGGATGTTCTCCACATCCTCGCCCACATAGCCGGCCTCGGTCAGGGTGGTGGCATCGGCGATCGCGAAGGGGACGCCCAGCATCTTGGCCAGCGTCTGGGCCAGCAGGGTCTTGCCCACGCCGGAGGGGCCCAGCAGCAGCACGTTGGACTTCTGCAGTTCCACGTCGCCGCCCTTGCCGCTCAGGATGCGCTTGTAGTGGTTGTAGACCGAAACAGCCAGCACCCGCTTTGCCTCATCCTGCCCGATGACGTACTGATCCAGGCCTTCCTTGATCTCCGCCGGGGTCATGATGTTGATGTTCAGGTCGTCAGCGGCCTGCAGGCTGCGGGTACGGCCCGCACCTGCACGCGGTGCACGGCTGCCGGACGGACGCTCCGGCTTGTCGGAAAGCAGGTCGTGGCACAGGCCGATGCACTCACTGCAGATGTTGACGCCGGGGCCGATGATCATGCGTTCCACTTCGTCCTGGTGCTTTCCACAGAAGCTGCAGACCAGATCCTTTTCGTTTTTGTCTCTGCCGGAATTGTTATTTG
>ERZ1673748.2567-NODE-2567-length-13508-cov-4.836319_pt1 | contig 13508 bp, 8 predicted proteins | sample MGYA00580196_ERZ1673748 | MGnify/ENA primary metagenome ERZ1673748 (study PRJEB41218, sample SAMN15661796) | gut metagenome | host: Homo sapiens | place: Canada: London | collected 2015-08-20/2019-03-30 | study: EMG produced TPA metagenomics assembly of...
ATTTGATGAGCCAGAGCCACGAAGGCTTTCGTGGCTCTATTGCAGAACTTTTGGGGTAGTAAAACCTTCTCATAAACCCAGTGATGGATGGACTTCATCATCAATACAAAAAAGCAACACATTTTCTAAGGAGAAGGAATCATGAGTCTTTTCAGACTGAATCCTGTCATTCTGCTTGCGGGACTCGCTGCGGGAGCGGCCTCTGCATTGCAGCCCGGAACCTACACAGCAGAAGTTAATGGACACAACGCTCCGCTGACGGTTAAGGTAACCGTTGATGCGAACAGGATCACTTCGATTGATACATCCAAAAATCTGGAAACAATCGGTGTTGGAAAAGTCGCTCTTGATAAAGTCGGAAGAAAAATCCTGAAGTATCAAAGCATCAATGTTGATTCTGTAACAGGAGCATCTTTTTTCCTCTGCAGCCCTTAAGGAAGGCGTGAAGCAGTGCCTTATCAAAGCAGGCGCTGATATGAAGCAATTTGAGAAAAAGGCTGAATTCCACCCGATTCATGACAGAACATACGAAGCTGACGTGGTGATTGTTGGCGGTGGCGGAGCCGGTCTTGCGTCCGCGATTTCTTCGATGCAGGCTGGCGCGAAGAAAGTCATTGTTCTTGAAAAGCTTGGATATCTTGGAGGATCAACCAACGTTTCCGGAGCTGCTTTAAACGCTGTGGACGATAAGCGCCAGAAGGCTCAAGGTATTCAGGATAGTTTTGAAACGTTCTATCAGTCGACGATGAAAGGTGGCCATAACGTCGGCAATCCGGAACTGGTTCGTTATATGACTCGCCACTCCATCGATGCTGTCCATTGGATGGAAAGCCTGGGTGTGAAGTTCAAGGATCACATCGGTGCGGCAACGGGTTCTCTTGGTCAGCGTTCACATTATCCGGTGGATCCGTCCGGCAATGCCTATATCCGCGTGTTTGAAAAGGTGATCGCTGATTCGAATGGAAAAATTCAGGTTCTTCTGGATACTCCTGCAAAGAGTCTGATTCAGGATAAAAGCGGGCGTGTGATCGGTGTCGTTGCCGATAACTTCGGTTCCAAGGTAACTGTCAAGGCGAAAGACGGCGTGATCCTTGCAACCGGCGGTTTTGGAGCAAATGTCGCATTCCGTCAGAAAGTGAATACCGGTGTTTGGAAGCATGTGCGTCTTGATGACACAATCGGCTGCACCAATATCCAGAAGGCGGCTCAGGGTGACGGGCTCTTCATGGCACAGAAGGCTGGCGCTGAACTGATCGGTCTTTCCGATATTCAGCTGCACCCCTGCGGCACGCCGGGCACCGGGCTGATGGAGAACATTCGTACGTCCGGACGCAATCGGATCTTTGTTAATTCCGACGGCCAGAGATTTGTGAGTGAGGGCGCAGCACGCGATGTCCTGGCGAACGCCATTTTCCATCAGAAAGGCAGCACGTATTGGATCGTGGTGAATAAGCTGCGTTATCCCAGCCGTGATTTCAAGGACAGCATGGGTGCCACTATCCGCGATATGGTGGCTCTCGGTGCGGTGGTTGAAGCTCCGACTCTTGATGAACTCGCCCAAAAAACCGGTATGAAGGCGGCAGACCTCAAGGCTTCCATTCAGCAGTACAACGATGCTGTTACAGGGAAGCAGAAGGATCGCTTCGGGTTCATTGCGAATAACACAGACGATAAGCCGATGACAGAAGGCCCCTGGTACGCCTGCAAGAAAGTCCCGACGGTTCATCACACGATGGGTGGAATCAGAATTGACGTGAAGAGCGAAGCGCTGAACGCCAAGGGACAACCGATTCCGGGGCTGTATGCCGTGGGTGAAGTGACTGGTGGCATTCATGGTGCCAACCGCCTGGGCGGCAACGCCATTGCGGACATCATGACGTTCGGCCACGCGGTCGGACCGCATATTGTTCAGGGCAAGTAATCAGCTGGTTCTCTGAATCAGAAAAATAAAAAATGGGGGAACGGTCATGAACCGTTCCCCCATTTTGTGTATCTGAAACGAAAGGCTTTATTTGATGGATTCAAGCTCTTCTGAGAGTTCCAGCCATTCGGCTTCGAGCGTCTCTTTCTCTTCCGTGAGAGCGCTGCGTTCTTTCAGTGTTTCCTCCACCTGAGCCTTTTCGCCGCTATAGAAAGCGGGATCCGCGATCTGGGCATCGAGCTCCGCGGCCCGGGCGTCGATTTCCGCCATGCGCTTTTCCGCGGCATCAATCTTCTTCTGGACCGGTTTGCGGAGCGACGCGATGCGGGCGCGTTCCTTCGCGGCTTCGCGCCGTGCCTCTTTCTGAGTGACAACCGGGGCCGCGGCGCTGCGGTTCTCTTCCTTCTGCGCCGCCGCGCGGTCACGGCGGTCTGAAAGGACGAGTTCAGCGTAGTCGTCTAGGTCACCGTCATATGCCGACACATGGCCGCCGCGGACAAGCCACAGCGTTTCCGTTGCCGCCCGCAGCAGATGACGGTCATGCGACACGATAAGGACCGAACCGCCGAACGTGGAAAGCGCGATCGTGAGCGCTTCGCGGGTTTCCATGTCGAGATGGTTAGTCGGTTCGTCGAGCACGAGAAGATTCGGTTTTTCCCAGGCGATGAGGGCAAGCGCGAGACGGGCTTTTTCGCCGCCAGACATCGGCGCCACGAGTTCATTCACCTGGTCGCCCGAAAAACGGAACTTGCCGAGAAAATCGCGAAGCTCCTGCTCACGGGTATCAGGGGCCATCCGTCTCAGATGCTGAAGCGGTGTTTCATCGAGCCTCAGGGAATCCAGCTGGTGCTGGGCAAAGTAGCCGATCGTGAGTCCCTGGCCGCGTCGAAGCGTGCCGGACATGAGCGGGAGCTCACCGCAGATTCCCTTCACGAGGGTTGACTTGCCGGCCCCGTTGACGCCCAGAACGCCGATCCGTTCGCCGGACCGGACGCAGAAGGAAACATCCTGAAGCACCGGGGTGTCACCGTAGCCGAGGGACATATTCTCGGCATCCAGCAGATGATCCGGAAGCCGCTCAGGCTCCGGAAATTCAAACCGCCACTCAGCCTTAGCGCGGACCGGCTCAACTGCCTGCAGTTTTTCCAGCATCTTGATGCGGGACTGCGCCTGGCGCGCCTTCGTTGCCTTATAGCGGAAGCGGTCAATAAAAGCCTGCAGGTGAGACGCGGTCCGTTCATACGCGCGGGCACCGGCTTCCTGCTGACGGAGCCGCTCAATCCGCATCGCTTCGAAGTCGGAATAGTTGCCGGCGTAGCGGCGGATCGTTCCGTCCTCAATTGACCAGATCGTGCCGACCGCCCGGTCGAGAAACTCACGGTCGTGAGAAATAATGATGATCGTGGCCTGAACCCGCTTCAGCCAGGCTTCGAGCCAGATCACGGAGTCAAGGTCGAGGTGGTTCGTCGGTTCGTCGAGAAGGAGCAGGTCCGCGGGACGCATCAGCGCTCGCGCGAGCGCGAGGCGGTTTCTCCAGCCGCCGGAGAAATCACGGACCGGAAGCACGGTCTGCTCTTCCGAGAATCCGAGACCATGAAGAATGGTTTTGGCGTTCGCTGCGATCGCGCCTTCATTCAGTTCCGCGAGTGTTGCCATGGCCTGAGCGAGCGCCATATCGTCACCCGACCCTTCAGCGGCCTTCAGTGCTGCTTTGGCCGCCTCAAGCGGGGCGTGCCCGGAGAGCACGAAGTCGAGCGCCGACATATCAACTGCCTCGATGTCCTGGGCGACGTGCGCGATGCGGTCTTCCGCGGGGTGTTCGATTTCACCCGCTTCTGTCTGAAGTTCTCCGAGAATCGCGGCGAAAAGCGTCGATTTTCCGCAGCCGTTCGGGCCGACGAGGCCGACACGTTCGCCATCGGAGGCGAGCACCGAGGCGTGGCTGTAGAGAACGCGGACGCCTCTCACGAGGCTGACATCAATAAGGCGTAGCACAATCAAACCTTTCTTAAAAACATGAAAAAGGCGGCGAAGATCGCCGCCCTCAGAGCTGCCGGAGCCGGGCGAGAAGCAGGCCCACGCTGAATCAGTGCTTGAAGTATCGCTTCAGGTCTTCGGCGGTCGCAAGGAACACGAGGTCATCACCTGCGCTGACCGTGAGCCAGGTGAGCGGGAGATCAGGCCAGATCGCTTCAACCGCTTCGCGGCCGTCACCTACTTCAACGACCAGGATGCCGTTTTCGGTCAGATGATCCGCGGCCTCAGGCAGCAGACGGCGCACCACATCCATTCCGTCGAAGCCGGCTTCGAGCGCGAGAGACGGCTCAAGGCGGTATTCATCCGGCAGGGATTCCATGGCGGCCGTGGTGACGTAAGGCGGATTCGAAATGATGACGTCCCACTTCTTCGTCTTCACTTCGGGCATATCGAAGAGATCAGAAAGCACGAGGTCGATCTGGTCTTCCATTTCATAGTCCGCGCGGTTCACACGGGCGACTTCAAGCGCCTTCGGGCTGATATCAACACCCGTGACGTGAGCGTTCGGGAAAGCCTCTGCCGCGAGAATCGCGAGGCACCCGCTGCCCGTGCACATATCGAGCACGGAGCTGACCGCTTCCGGATCCTGAACCCACGGCGCGAGCTGATCCTCGAGGAGTTCCGCAATGAAGGAGCGCGGAATCAGCACGTCTTCATCGCAGTAGAAGCGGTGCTTCACGAGCCAGGCTTCGTGGAGCAGATAAGGCACCGGGACGTGCTCCGTCACGCGGCGCTCAATCAGATCCGTGATCTTGATGATTTCATCCGCGGTCAGCCGGGCGTCCCAGAACGCCTCGAGCTTCTCAAACGGCAGATGCAGCGCCCGCAGCACGAGGAACGTCGCTTCCTGCCACGTATCGTCGGTACCGTGACCGAACGAAATTTCGGACGACTCCATACGGGTCATGGCCCAGCGGACCATGTCGCGGATTGTGCGGAGCCGGGAAACCGATTCATGAATATTCTGAGGCATCAGATTGTTCCTCTCGCGTGAGCGCTTTAAAGAGTTCCAGAGGCGGATCAGCCGCGCATCGGGGAGTTCGTTTCGAAGTCAGGGAGATGCACGACAGGGGCCGGGGTCCAGCCTTCCTTGCGGTGCTCGGCGATCACCGTGGTGTAGATGCCGCCGCGGACCCACCACCGGGCGCGGATACGCATGTAGCGCGGATGAATGGCGTTGACGAAGTCGGAGAGAATCCGGTTTGTCACGTCTTCATGGAAGGCGCCCATTTCACGGTAGGTCCAGGTGTAGAGCTTGATCGACTTCAGCTCAAGGCACTTTTCGTCCGCGATGTAGTCGACGATCAGCGTGGCGAAGTCGGGCTGACCGGTGAGCGGGCAGAGGCAGGTGAATTCCGGGATCTCCATGTGGATCACGTAGTCGCGCTCAGGCGCCGGATTATCAAAGACCTCAAGCTTTTCGCTCGGTGCAGAAGACATGTCACTTATTCCTTATATAAAACGTTCTTTCGGGCGCGTCCGGAAGCCGCGTGCGGGTTCCATGCGGAAGCGGGCCCGTGAGAGGGTAAAATCAGTCCCTCAGCAGTAAGCCGCATATTATAGAGTCCATCCACCTGCGGGTCACAGGCTTCATCCCGCAAAACTTCGATATCCCTCACATACATGCGCCTAAGACAGGTCAAAATTTCAGGTTTCAAGAGCTTTGCGGACCCGACGGTGATTGAGTTCCCGAGCGGATTCGTCGGCATCGTCGGTCCAAACGGCTGCGGGAAGAGCAACGTCATTGACGCTGTCCGGTGGGTGATGGGTGAAACCCGGGCGGGCGAGCTCCGCGCGACGAGTTCCATGCTGGAACTGATTTTCGCGGGGAGTGAAGGTCGGGCTCCAGCTGGACGCGCTTCAGTCGAAATGACGCTGGATAACAGTGACGGAACGCTGACCGGGCCCTGGGGTGCCTATGCGGAGGTCGCGATCCGACGGACACTGACGCGTGACGGGCAGAGCGCTTACTTCATCAATAACCAGCCGGTTCGACGCCGCGATGTCCAGGATATTTTCATGGGCACGGGTCTCATGTCGCACTCCTACGCGATTATCAGCCAGGGCATGATCAGCAGCTTCGTGAAAGCGAAACCTGAGGAGCTCAGGTTCTACTTCGAAGAGGCAGCCGGCGTCTCCCGTTATAAAGAGAGACGGCGTGAGGCGGAAAGCCGCCTCGCGTCGACCCGCGCGAATCTTGACCGTGTGGCGGATCTGCAGGAAGTCAGAAAGTCCGATATTGAAAGGCTTTCCGCTGAAGCGGAGCTTGCCGGGAAGTGGAGCACACTCAATAACCGCAAGGAAATGCTCGCCGGTGTCTGGCTGTCGCTTCAGGAGCGGGACGCTATCGCGGCGCGTGACCGGATCGCGGCCAAAATTGCCGAAGCCGTGGCGGATATCGAATCGGGGCGTGCTGAAAAATCCGCGCTTGAAAAAGAGTCTGTGGAACTCTCGCTCAGCCTTACGGTAGCGAAGCAGGATGAGGACGCGAAACGCGATGCCCTCAACCGCCTCAATATGGAACTCGCGCGAACGCAGAGCGCGATTGCCGCGATTGTGGAGAAGAAGAAGCTTCTCACTGACCGTGTGACACGCGACAGCGCGAAACTCTCGCGCGCCGGAGAAGAAGCGTCAGCCGCCGAGCGCCGGGCCGAGGAGCTCACTAAGGAAGCGGATTCGCTTTCCGAAGAAGCCGAGTCGATAGCGGAGGATGCCGCGGCGACCGATGAGCGGGCAGCGGAAGCGAAAAAATACTGGGAATCCGCGAAGGAAGCCTCAAAGCGCGCGGCGGACGAAGAGCGTCTCGCGCAGAAGTCGCTTACCGAAGTGAATTTCCGCGAGCAGGCGCTGGAGCGGGAAAAGCGTGAGCTTGAGGCCCGGATCGAGAAACTCGAATCTGAGGCGTCAGGCGGCACTGGAACGGCCGGCCGCGAGAGCGAACTTGAAGAGGCGAAGATTACCGCGGAGGAGCGGGCGTCTGACTTAGAGGAGCGGGAGGCAGCCCTCGAAGAGGCGCGTGACGCTGCCTCTGAAGCGGATGAGGCGGCAGCAGCTGCCGCGGAAGAAAAGGCTTCGGCCTCGGCAACGCTTTCTGAAGCGACCGCCAGGCTTCAGGCGCTGGAAGAGATTCAGCAGAAAGCGAGGGCTGAGGGGAAGCTTGAAGCCTGGGCCGCCGCGCACGGTCTTTCCCGCTACGAAAAGATTCTGGATGGCGCGGAGATTGAAACCGGCTGGGCAAAAGCGGTCGAAGCCGCGCTCTCAGGCCGTATTCCCGCGTACCTCACAGAAAATCTTGATTCCGCCGGCATCCTTGCCCAGGACACGCCGCCCGGACGGTTCGCGATCGCGTCCCGTGAAGGGGCTGCGGACGCCCCGGCGGACCGGACTGGGATCCTTGCCGCAAAAGTGCGGGGTTCAGGTGCCTCAGCGTCGGTTCTTGCCACCTGGCTCTCACGCTTCAGAACCGCGGAGTCTCTTGATGACGCTGTGAGGCAATCCACTGACGGCGGGGTTCCTGTGATCACCCGGGATGGGCATATCGCGGAGCGCGGAGCGGTGCTTTTCTGGGCGGAAGAGAATCCGCTTGCCGGGTCGCTTGAGCGTGAGGAAGAGATCCGACAGCTGAAGGCGGAACAGTCAGGCGCCTCAGAGCGTTATCAGGCGATCCTCGCAGATGTTCTTGAGACCGGAAAGGCGCGTGACGCGGCAACCGCGACGCTGCGAAGCGCCGAGGCGTCACTCGAGCGCGCGCGGCGTGACTATCACTCCGCCGCTCTCCGCGCCGGAGAACTGGAGTCTGAAGTCGGAGCCTGGAAGAAACGGGCGGGACAGATCCGGACGGATCTCGAAGAGGCGAAGAAGCGGCTAGGAGAAATCGACGCGGAGTATGAAGAGGCTGAGTCCCTCTTTGAAGAGCTCGATTCTCGGCTCGCTACGGCAAGCCAGGCCTCGCAGGATGCCGAAATGGCGGAGGAAGCGGCCCGGAACGCGATGGATGAAGCGTCCAGAGCGTCGCGTGACGCAGCCTCCCGGATCACGCTTCTCAGAACAAACGCCGCTCATGCCCTGGAACGCGCCGGGGATGCCCGACAGTCAGCGCTGAAGCTTTCCTCGGAAGAGGCTGAGCTGACAGCGTCGATTGAGGAAACCCGCGCGATGCTCGAGGAACTCGATGAAGACGCCGAGCGGGATGGCCTGCAGGATGTCCTTGCGAAACAGGCGGACTCTGAGGCGGAGCTTCAGACCGCACAGAAGAAGACCGCGGAACTGACGGAAAAGCTTTCTGAGATTAACCGGAAGAAAGATTCCATCACGGAGTCCGAACGCCCGAAGCAGGAGCGGATCGGCGAAATGAAGGTGAAGCAGGGCAGCACTGAGGCTGAGCTTCAGGCGCTCACCAATCAGATTGCCGAGCGCCGGGTTGACCGCGCGGCGTCACTCCGCGAGGCGGAAACCGGCGGCTGGAAGACCCAGGGCGTGAGAAACGAAATCGGCCGGATTGAGAACGATATCGAAGCGCTTGGCCCCGTGAACCATGCGGCGCTTGAACACCTGGAGGCCGCGAAGACAGCGCTCGAGATGACGGAGCATCAGGTGGAGGACCTGAACGAAGCTATCGCGACGCTCGAAGAGGCAATCCGGAAGATCGATGCTGAAACCCGTGCCGTGCTGAAGGACACCTTTGATCAGGTGAACAGCAACTTCAAGGATCTCTTCAGCCGCATTTTCGGAGGCGGTGAGGCGAGTCTCGAGCTGATCGGGGACGAGATCCTGGAGGCTGGGATCGAAATCCGGGCTCAGCCGCCCGGAAAGCGGAACGCTTCGGTGAAGCTGCTCTCAGGCGGTGAACAGGCGCTTACCGCGACAGCGCTCGTTTTTGCCATGTTCCGCCTGAATCCGGCGCCGTTCTGCCTGCTCGACGAGGTGGACGCGCCGCTTGACGAAGCGAATCAGCTGCGGCTTGCCAATATGGTGCAGCAGATGAGCAGCGCGACGCAGTTTATCGCGATTACCCATAACCGGATCACGATGGAAAAAGCCGGGCAGCTGATCGGTGTCACGATGCGGGAACCCGGGGTTTCCCGGGTGGTTTCGGTCGATCTGCGCGAAGCTGTCAATTACGCGGGGGGCGGAGAAGGCGCCCCGGCGTGATTTTTCGCACGAAGAGTACCGTCGAATGCGGCATTCCCGCGTTTTCTGCCCTACAATTAAGAAGACTGTATGGGCGTACTCCGGAGCTGCGCCTCAGCAGCAGGAAGGGCGCAATTCGGACATCGGGAAGCGGAAATGAATACTGAACTTTTTTTGGGGATAATCGTCATTATCCTCGTGGCGGCAGCCGGCGTGTATTTTTACCTCGGCCGCAAGCCCTCCTCAGTTGCGGAGCCGACAAAAGTCGAGCCCCGGGTGCTGGCAAGACCCGCCGCTGCGGCATCAGGCGAGGCTGCGAAGGAGGATGCCCCGGCTCCGGCGGAGAATAAGCCGGAGGCAGAGGGCGCTGCCGATACGCCGGCCCCCGCTCAGACCCCGGAGAGTGTTCCTTCACCTCAGCCGGTAGCTGACACCGAGAATTTCTTCAGTGAATACCGTCCTGAAGAGGGAGACGATGTTCAGTATGAAGAACCTGATATTGATCAGATGACGGAAATCGTCGTGAAGATCAAGAGCCCCGAGCCCTTCACGGCCAATCGGGCCTGGCTCGTGATCAAACCCCTCAATCAGGATTTCGGCACTCCCCTCAGAATTCAGGCCAAGAATCAGATCACGCGTCTCTGGGAACACATCAAGCGCGGCGGTACGTATACCGATATGGTCGTGACGCTTCAGCTCGCCACGCGCACAAAGACTGTGGACGAGCTCACGGCCGGCAACTTCGCGGCCGCCGTGAATCAGGTGGCGGCTTCGCTTGACGCCGATGCCGATATCGTTGATGTGCCGAGCATGGTGTCCCAGGCGAAGGCCGTCCGGGCTCTCATTGATCGCTTCGGAATCACGCTTTCGATCGCGGTGAAGAGCGTGATGCCTCTGACGCAGCAAAGAGCGGTTGAGATCGCCCGGGCCTGTGGTTTCAATACGGAAAAGAATGCACTCGTGATGCGGGACGCCGACAGCGCGGCCCCGTGGCTCCGGCTGCTTCCTCACCCTGAGAATCCGCTCATGGTGACACTTGAACTCACGCCGGCGCTCTGCGCACCGTCCAAGAATCCTCTTGGAGCGCTTTTCAGCGTGGCAAACTACATCGCCGCCCGAGAGAACGCTGTGATTACGGATGTCTCCGGCGTTCCGCTCACTTCCGCCGCGATCGTGAGCATTACGCAGCAGCTCCGCTTCTTCTATGAAGCGATGTCGAAGCAGGGACTTGACCCCGGAACCCGCCGCACGAAGCGGCTCTTCGCCTGAGAGTCAGGTGCTGCAGCGCGGCCGCGTGAGGATTGCCAATCCCGCGCGGCCTGTTTTTTTGAGTCTGCGGAAAGCGCCTGCTGACCGCATTTTTGGTGAAAGGCTTGAGTGATGAACGAAATGGCTGACGGAAAGATCCCCGGGGCAAAGGGCCCGCTTTCAGAAGCGGCGGCAGAGGAAATGCGCCGTCTTGAAGCAGATCTTGAACGCTGGAACCGCGAGTATTACGTTGAGGATTCGCCTTCGGTGTCAGACGCTGTGTATGACCAGGCTTTCCGCCGGCTACAGGCGCTCGAGGCCGAATACCCGCAGCTCGTGAGCCCCACATCACCGACGCTCCGCGTGGGCGGCGCACCGAAGTCAGATATGGCGAAGGTGACGCACAGCGTTCCGATGCTGTCGATCCATACGGAGACCGATTTTTCCGCGGAGGGGGCCCGCGCGTTTGATGAGCGTGTCAGGAATGCCCTCGGGCTGAAGCCCGAGGATCCTCCGGTTGAATATGTCGCGGAGCTGAAGTTTGACGGTCTCGCGATCAATCTCCGGTATGAGAAGGGGGTTCTCGTTTCGGCAGCTACCCGGGGGGACGGTATTGTCGGTGAGGATGTCACGGCCAACGCGCGCACGATCCGGACAATTCCTCTGAAACTGACGGGGATCTATCCCGAGATTCTGGAGGTCCGGGGCGAGGCGATCATGCATACGGAAGACTTTCTTGCCTTGAATAAGAAGCAGGAAGAAGCGGGAGAAAAAACTTTCGTGAACGCCCGGAACGCGGCTGCCGGCTGCCTGAGGCAGCTGGATCCTTCGGTGACCGCGAAGCGCCGCCTGCATTTCTATGCCTATAGCCTCGGTGAGGTGTCAACGGAAGCAGGTCCCTTTGCGGAAAGCCAGGAGGGTTCGCTTGAACGGCTGAAGAGCCTCGGGTTCCCGGTCGCGGACACAAGGCGCATCTGCCACTCGCCTGAAGAGCTTGAAGCCTTCCATCTCTACGTCGCGAAGATCAGAAATACGCTCCCCTTCGGGATTGATGGCGTGGTTTACAAGGTGAACCGGTTTGATCTTCAGCGGCGCCTTGGTTTTGTCGCCCGCGAACCGCGCTGGGCCTGCGCGCACAAGTATCCGCCGGAAGAAGCTTTTACGAAGGTTCTTGGGATCGATGTGCAGGTGGGCCGCACCGGGCGTCTCACACCGGTTGCCCGCCTGGAGCCTGTCTTTGTAGGCGGCGCGAATGTGTCGAACGCCACGCTGCATAACGAAGACTTCATTCATGAGCTTGATCTCCGGGTAGGGGATACCGTTGTGATCCGCCGCGCCGGTGACGTGATTCCAGAAATCGTCCGCGTGATGAAGGACCGGCGTCCTGAGGGAACCGTGGAATTCGAGATGCCGAAGACCTGCCCGGTCTGCGGCTCCGCGACAATCCGCGATGAGGAGGAGAAAGACACGCGCTGCACAGGCGGTCTTTTCTGCCCGGCCCAGATGAAGCTTTCGATTCTTCACTTTGCCAGCCGCCGCGCGATGGGGATTGACGGTGTGGGTGAAAAGCTCGTCAATCTGCTTACTGAAAAGGGGCTCGTCAAGACGCCGGCTGATCTTTATCGGCTGACCGCGGAAAGCCTGATGACCCTTGAGCGTATGGGGGAAAAGTCTGCCGGAAACATCATCACGTCGATTGAACGCTCCAAGCAGACGACGCTCGCCCGCTTTATCTTCGCACTCGGTATCCGCCATGTCGGGGAAGCTACAGCGCGAGACCTTGCTTCCCACTTCAGAACTCTTGAGGCGCTTGAAAAGGCTACGCCTGAAGAGTGTCTTGAAGTGCCGGATGTGGGCGAAGTGATCGCGGAATCGATCACGAGTTTCTTCGCGGCTCCCGGTAACCGCGATGTGATCCGGGCGCTTCAGGAGTCGGGTGTCACCTGGCCTGAGGCGAAGGCCCCTGCTGCTTCTGAACCGGCAGATGGGGAGTCGGCTTCAGAAGTCGCCGGAAAGACCTTTGTGCTGACCGGCACGCTTCCCAATCTGTCGCGCGATGAAGCGAGTGACCGGATCCTCGCGGCAGGCGGCCGCGTTTCGGGCTCCGTTTCGAAGAAGACGAACTTCGTGGTGGCAGGCGAAGCGGCCGGTTCCAAACTCGCGAAGGCAGAAAAGCTGGGAGTCACGGTGATTGACGAAGCGGAGCTCCTCCGGATGCTGGGTGAGGGGGCGGAATGAGCGAACGGGTTTTTGCGCTGATCGCGGGGTCAGGTTTCGAGAATGGCTGGCTTCCGGGGATGAGCGAAGCGGCGCTGCCGCGCGAGATGCCGTTCGGCGCTCCGGCGTCCCCCGTGCTGGAGGGGCGGATCGGCGATCACCGTGTGCTGTTCCTCCAGCGTCATGGAGAGAATCACCGCTATCCGCCGCACGCGATTCCCTATGCGGCGAATCTCTGGGCGCTGCGTGAGGCGGGTGCGACAGACGTGTTCGCGGTCGGAACGGTCGGCGCTGTGTCAGAGGCCCTTCCGCCTGGCGCGATCTGCATTCCGGATGATCTGGTTGATCGGACCTGGGGCCGGCAGTCCACGTTCTATACGGGGCCTGAAACCGGGGTGCAGCATGTTGATTTCACGCATCCCTTTTCTGAGGGCCTGAGGCAGGAACTCATTAAGGCGGCACTCGCGGCTGAGGTTCCTGTCATGGATGGCGGTGTTTACTGGTGCACGCAGGGACCGAGACTGGAAACCGCAGCTGAAGTCCGGGTTGTGTCACAGCTGGGCGGCGCGATGATCGGCATGACAGCCTGTCCTGAGGCAGCCGTGGCGCGTGAAGCAGGGCTTCGGTATGCGCTCCTCGGTCTGTCGGTCAACTGGGCCGCGGGAATTTCGGATTCAAAGGAAAGTATTGATTTTGAATCGATTAAGGAAAGCATGGAGCGGATGACGGCTGGTGTCCGGGAGATCATCCGCACAGCGGTTCTCTCAGCTCAGTAAAAGTAATACCGCAAGGAAAAGGGAGATTTTCAGCTGATTTTCCGTATTTTCAGATAAGGTTATCTCAACAGCACGCCGGACAGGCCTCCCTCAAGGCCTTCCGGCGAAGATAAAGAGAAATACCGAACATCAGGAAATAGGGAAGAACATCATGAATCGTCGTACTCTGCTATCCGCCG
>ERZ1673748.2568-NODE-2568-length-13499-cov-3.697114_pt1 | contig 13499 bp, 9 predicted proteins | sample MGYA00580196_ERZ1673748 | MGnify/ENA primary metagenome ERZ1673748 (study PRJEB41218, sample SAMN15661796) | gut metagenome | host: Homo sapiens | place: Canada: London | collected 2015-08-20/2019-03-30 | study: EMG produced TPA metagenomics assembly of...
TTTACCTCAATCTCTCCCCCCAGGATAACCTCCCCTCTTCTGTTACCGCCTTTTTCCGGCACGGATATCCCGACAGCAAGTCCTGCCATGATTATAATTCCGTCCGAAAAACTCCGCCGATCATTACGATTCGACAGCACAACGCCCACATCGCAGAACATTTATCACATTCCGAGACGTTTTCCTAACAAATTATCAATCAACATATTCTGCGACCCTGCGCAAGGTAACAATAATTTACGGAATTGTTAATTTTTTATCCGAAAAAATATTCCAGGATGCGGTTATTCGTCCGATTTTTCGCTCTTTTTATCCGCAAAAAACGACACAAGGTATTCCAAGAAAGGGGAGTACCCCCCGAATTATCCATTTTTCAAAAACATAAGCCCTGAAAAGTCAAGGGGGTATCTAAAAATTTCGACGCAGATCGACAGACAAGCACCGCACATCCCTGCTACGGCATATCGCCGAACCCGGAAACATCGAACAGTCCCAAGCGGTCAATCGTTCAGATCGATCAGTCCGTCGGGCAGGTCGAAACGGATCACTCCGTTTTCCAGATCGGTCTCCACGATAAACTCGTCGACGGCCGGCACATAGATTTCCCGGTCGTCGATCCGGAGCAGGAACAGCGGATTCTCGCCGTCGATGAACTCTTCGATGACTCCGCCGTACGCATCGCCGACCGAAGCCTCGAGTCCTACGAGGTCCTCCAAATAGACGAGCCCGTCGCCGGGCGGTTTCTCGCCGTCCGCCAATCGTCCGCCGCATAGGAAAAGCTCCCGGCCGATCAGCTCGGCCGTGCGGCGCTCGCTGTAAAAATCGGCGAAGACGACCAGCGCTCCGTTGCGCCCGCGACGCTCGAAACGGTCGCAAAAAAGAGGGACCGCCAGTCGGTCGATCTCGACGAACAGCGGCTCCCTCAAATCAAAATCGTCGGGAAACGTATCGAACAGGCTTACCAGCAACTCCCCTTCCGAGCCGAAAGACTTCGACACGCGGGCGACGGCTACGCTGGCATTTCCCGACATGGCCTCGGGTCGGACTAAGCCTCGGCGGCGGGCTCCTCCGCAGCAGGGGCCTCCTCCTGCGAAGCGGCTTCCTCGGCAGCAGCCTCGGCCTCGGCGGCGGCCTGAGCGGCAGCGGCTTCGGCCCGCTTGGCCTCGAGAGCCTTCTCCTTGGCCTCCTTCACTTTCTTCTCTTCCTCCAAACGGGCCTTAACGGCAGCGGCCTTGTCGCTCGAAAGCTTCGACTCCTTGGCGGAAATCTTGCCGGCCTTCTGCTCGAGCCACTGGGCGAACTTCGCCTCGGCGACTTCCTGCGTGAAAGCGCCCTTGCTTACCCCGCCGAGCAGGTGTTTCTTCATCAGCACCCCTTTATAGGAAAGGATGGCCCGACAGGTGTCGGTAGGTTGAGCGCCTTTCTGCAACCAGTCCAGGGCTTTCTCGAAGTCCAGGTTGATTGTGGCAGGATTGGTGTTCGGGTTATACGACCCGATGTTCTCGATGAACTTACCATCTCGTGGCGCCCTGCTGTCTGCAACGACAATATGGTAGAAAGGATAGCCCTTCTTACCGCGACGTGCTAATCTGATTTTTACAGGCATTTTGAAAAAATTTAAAGTTATACACAACCTACAATAGCGTAAGCAGGGTGCAAAAATAGTTCTTTTTGGCGATTTAACAAAGCGCGGATCGTCTTTTTTCTTCTCGGACAGACGTTTCGCGTTCGAACAGACCGTCGGCTCTGCCTGAATCGACGGAACATTCCCTGCCGCAGAAAGGAGGTCGTCCCGGCTTCGTCCCGTCGAGCGGCCGACGCCCGCCTTGACGGCAAGTTGTTGATAACTGGCGGGCCGGAACGACCCTCCGAAAGTCCCGAACGACTACTTTTGCATGACGGGCATCGGGCCCGGCACATATATACCAATCGCCACCCAATCATGAAGGAAACCTTGTCTTCTGCCGAAACACTGGCCGCCGCCGAACAGGCCGCCCTGACCAAAACGAAGCTCGGAACGCGCAAAACGCTCGTACTGGCCGCGCTGGCCGGAGCCTACATCGCCATGGGCGGCACGCTGTCGCTGCTCGTCGGCTACGGCTTCGCACAAGCGGCCGCCGGCAATCCGGGTTTGCAAAAGCTGCTCTCGGGCGCCATGTTTCCGCTCGGGCTGATTCTGGTCGTTCTGGCCGGAGCGGAGCTGTTCACGGGCAACAACGCCGTCCTGATTCCGGGAGCGCTCGGCCGCCGGTATCCGTGGAAAGCCGTCGCACGCAACTGGGCGCTCGTCTATCTCGGCAATTTCGCCGGCGCGCTGCTGTTCGCCTACTTTTTCGTCTACCTGACCGGAGTCGCGGCCTCGGAGCCGTGGAACGAAGCGATCCGGAACATCGCTCTGGCCAAAGTATCCATGCCGTGGCACGTCGTACTGCTGAAAGGCATCGGCGCAAACTGGCTCGTATGTCTGGCCGTGTGGCTCGGCATGTGCTCGCGCGGCGCGGCCGGCAAAATCCTCGGCCTGTGGTTTCCCGTCATGTGCTTCGTCGCGATCGGCTACGAACACAGCATCGCCAACATGTTCTTCATTCCGCTGGGCATGATGCAGGGGGCCGAAGTCGGCTGGGGCGAGTTCATCGGGAGGAACCTGATTCCGGCCACGCTCGGCAACATCGCGGGAGGAGCCGTCTTCGTCGGAGGGCTTTACTGGTACGTCTACGGAACGGGAAAGGCGAAGGAGTAGCCAGCCCCGAAATTTCCAAAGACCCGCACGCAGACCTGCAGTCGGAACAAGACGAGCGGAGAAGACAGCGCCGAACGCCCCCTGCCGCCCGCACCGGGAAGAAGATTCCGCCCCTGCCCGCACGAACTCTCCCCGGGCGTAAAGCAAGAGCGCCGCACCCGCTCCGGGCACGGCGCTCTCCATATCCACAGCCGGACACTCTTATCGTCCGACACTCGAACAATAAGTTTTGTAACGATCGATCACGCCGTCGACGAAGGCCAGCGTCTGGCGCCCTACGAACCGCCCGTGACGGACGATCTCGTCCTCGGCATAGGCCGGATCGGACTTCAGCGTCAGGTAATGCGAGACGTCGGTCCACGAGTCGGGGTCGCCCCCGTACTTCCGGGCGAGATTCCGGGCGTCGATCACGTGACCGATTCCGCCGTTATAGCATGCCAGTACGATCCGAAGACGGTCCATCTCCGAAGCGGAAGGGCCGAAGTCGAGCGATTTCTCGATCTTGCCAAGCACCTTGGCCGCCAGCAGGATATTGCTGGCAGGGTCCATCACGCTGCCCTTGAAGCCGAGCTGACGGGCGACGCGGGGCATCACCTGCATCAGCCCGCAGGCTCCCTTGCTCGAGACGAGCATCGGATTGAACCGGGACTCGCTGTAAGCGATGGCGGACATCAGACGCCAGTCGTATCCCTCCCGCTCGCACACCTCCTTGAAAAGCTCGTCGTACACGGATATTCCTCCGCCCCGGGCGGCGCTCAGACCGCGCCCCAACATCTGACGGACGATCCCTTTCTCGAAATAAAGATAGTTGAGCATCGCATACTCCCCGCTGTTGCGGAAATGCGAGAGCCATGCCTCGAAATCGCTCCGCAGCGAAGTATCCTGCGGCGATACGACGGCGCTGAGCGCCACCGGCTCGGCAAACCGGTAGATTTGCGCGACGTTCTTCTGAAACGCGCACCCTAGCTGCGCCTCGCTCATTTCGCAGATCAGATAGTCGTATCGGCCGTCGCCCAGCGCGCCGATCAACTCGAAGCTATTGCGCGACGAAACGTATACTTCGGCCGTGCGGGAAAGCGAGTCGAGCAGCATGCTGTACGCCCGGGTGCTCTTGAAGCCGGAAGAAATCAATACTTTTCCCTCGCGGATGCAAGGAATCAGCTCGAAACGCTTCTTCTTCCGAATCTCGTCCGCTTTCCTCTTGCCCGCGAGCAGAACATAGGACGTATGATAAATGGGGATGGCCGAGGCCGAGGCGATCTCCGCCGCATGGTCCGAAAGCGCGGTCACGATATCCGCCCGACCGTCGACCAGCATGGCGTCGTACTCGGAAGGGCGCTCGCTCCGCACGACCTGCAGCTCGACGCCCAGATGATCGGCATAGGTCTTGAAGAGGTCGTACTGATAGCCGTAGCTTTCGCCGCCGAACACGAAATACCCCGGCAAAGGCTCATCCATGACGACGGTCAGCCGGCCCTTCTCGCGGACGCTCGTCCGGGGCTTCGGCTCGCCGCAGGCGGCCAAGAGAAACAAACTGAAAAAAAGAACGGTTGCTTGCTTGATCGATACACAATGATTTTGGGTCATACGATTGAAGTTCGCGGGCAGCTTTCCCGATCAGTCGTAGAAGCTCCAGGAGACCCCCAGCTTGAACATCCGCGGATTCTGCGGGTAGTGGAGAACCGTGAAGTAGTTCCGGTCCCCGAACATGTTCTCGTTGAGATGCTGCATCTTGATCAGTATCCGCATGCGTTTCCACTTGGCCGCGGCAAACACGTCGATCATCGGATAGTTTCCCAGTTTCTTCTCGCGCTGGTTGTAGAACTGCGCCGTCGCCGGATTATACCCGAAGGCATAGTACGACGTGTTGTAGCGGCCGTCCAGCCCGAGCTGGAGCCGCAACACGTTCTTCACGACGTTGAACTCGAAGTAATAACTGAGATACGCACTGATCGCAGGCACAGGCACAACCTCCTCGGCTGAACTATACTGATACAATACCCTGTGATTCAGGTGGAGTCCGCCGAAGCGGAAATCCTTTTGCGCATACAAGCCCGAAACGGTCATGGTTCCGCCGTACTGGGCCGGCAACTGATCGGCGCCGTAATAGATACGGTCGCCCAGCAGGCTTTGGTAGCCGCCGAGCTCGAGCCCGATCTGAGGAGCCGAGAACGTGACCGAAAAACGGGTTTCAGACTCTTTGGAGAAAGAGTTGCTCCACACGAAGTGGTTAGAGAAATAACTTTCCGTCCAGTAGCCCGGCGTACGAATTTCGTGCCTGAGACTACCTTTCAGCGTCATGGGTCGTCCTCTCACATATACCTTGAACGCCACGTCGCCTCCCACCGAAAGGTCCTGCCTCCGGTAGCCGAACAGGTGGAATTTCACGTCGGCGTTCCAATCCAGATATCTTTTCACGTTTCCCTCTATGGAACCGTAGACATAGGTGCTGTTGCGATTCGCTCCCTCGTTCGAACCCATGTAGTCCTGCAAGCGGAACTGGTAGTAATGGTGGGCGTCGTTCCCGATCCCGGCGTTGATCACGCCGACGGCTCCGTCCCGGTCCCACGGCTGAATCTGCACGAACAAGCGGTTGGAAAGCAGGCTCTCGAAAATCGAGTCGTACGACCGTTCGGGACTGACATACCAGTTTTCGTAGAAATCGCCGCTTTCCGCTTTCGTATCGGTATACCTTTTATAAAAGCGACTGTACAGGAACGAATAACCGAAGAAGATCGTCGAATTCCGAGCGATCGAGAAATCCTCGTCGGTCAGTTGGCGCAGCGGTACGCCATACGACTGGACGACATAGAACGTATTGTTCTTGAACAGATTCCGGGCATCGTTGAGCCGAACGTCGAGTAACTCGGGACGCTCGAATACCGTATCGGTTATATCGCGGTCGCGCAGGATACCTCCGTTCTCCTTCAGGTTTCCCATGTTATAGATGTAACCCGCATGAACGCTGTATTTCTTGCCCGTATGCGAAAAGGCGAGCGAAAGATTTTTCTCCCTCGCGCCCTGCCATTCGTACTGGCCGCGCGTTCCCCGGCTCTTGTAGTCCAGATTGAAACCCGTCGAGGGCGAAACGTTCTGGGCATGCGTGACCCACAGGCCCTCTTCCAGATGCTGCGTAGCGCCCGACATGAAATAGGAAAGGTGGGTGAACGGCTTTTTGACATTGAAGAACCGCGCCCGCTCGGGGGTCATCAGATAAGCGTCGAAAGCCTGAGCGAACGTAAAGTCGCTATATTGGGGTCTCAGAAAGAAATCGAGCGGAACCGAAGCGCCGCCCATATTGCCCAGCATAGCCGAGCCCACGTTGTTCTGCAAAAACGGATAATCGTTTTGGAAACCGTTGAGCGCCGTGTCGACCTCGATGATCGCGACGTCGTTCCGTTCGAGATTGACCCTCCATGCGAAGCTCTGTCGCGAGCGAGTCGAATCGTCGAAGAAATAGGACTCCAGCGGCTTGCGTATCTTCGGCGGCTTCTGGGTCGTATCGGCCTCCTGAGGAGCGTTGTTATCGACTACTCCTCCTATGTTTCCGTACTGTATCTGATTAGGATTCTGGTCGTTCAGACCCGGCATGGTCCCGTACTGGTTCCTGAGATCGTAGTCGTTCATATTGAGAGGCCTTTGGGCGGATACGACAGAGGCACTCAGAACAAGAATCGTTCCGAACGACCATTTCACGACCCGCCTTCTCAAACTCAGGGACATCAGCTACGGCAATTTCACAAAGTAACGGCAAAGGTAGCAAAAATATTACATATGCAACAGACAGAGCCGCTATGCGCTGATTTTAGGACTTTTACCGCGACGGATCAGAAAGCGTACGATCGAAACCAGAATATAGGCGAGAATGATGAACGGCAGGGCACGGACCTGATAGAGTCCCAGCAACACGAGCGAAATACCCAGAAAGATATAGCGGAGCTCGTTGCCCGCGAAATCGAAATGCTTGAACTTCAGAGCGAACATAGGTATCGGACTGATCAGCAGCAGCGAGAAAACGACGGAGGCGACAATAGCTGCGACCGGAGGCGCCGCGGCAGCGTTCTGCTGCATGATGTACCCCACCGAAGCGAAAAACATCGCGCAAGCCGGCGTAGGAAGTCCGATGAACTCGGTAGCCTGACGCTCGTCGAGATTGAACTTCGCCAGCCGCAGAGCCGAAAAAGCGACCAGAATGAACACGGCAAAGCCCGACAGCTCGTCTCCTCCCGTCGCCACATAAATCGAATAGAGAATGCTGGCAGGCGCCAGACCGAAACTGATCATGTCGGCCAGCGAATCGAGTTCCTTGCCGACCAGCGACGAAACCTCCATCAGGCGGGCGGCGAATCCGTCCAGAAAATCGAATACGGCAGCGACCAGCACGCACCAGAAAGCCTGTTCGAGGTCGTTGATGCAGAGAGCGAAGATCACGGCCGCGCAACCCGAAAGCAGATTGCAAAGGGTCAGAATATTGGGGAAAGTAAACAGTCTCAATTTCATACGGTCATCCGATGTTAGCGTCCGCAGACCGGTCCCGAAACGGAGGAGCGAAGCTCGCCGAGCAAACCGCGCAGCTCGCGGACAGTTTCCGGACGGAAGTTCCTCAGGGCGAATACGCGAAGATAGAAATTAAATTTCAAAATCCAATCCGTTTCGCCGCGCCGAACGCAGCGGGCCGCCCCGTGCTGCCGAAAAGCGAGGACTCGCGGGCGCCCGTCCGCCTCAACGCCTTTTTTCCCATGAGGCCGGAGGACGCCGAAAGGTTTGGCAATCCGGAGAAAATGCCTTATCATTGTAATAATAAATCTCGCCTTCGACTTTTATGGACAACAACCGCTACTGCATCATCATGGCCGGCGGGATCGGAAGCCGGTTCTGGCCGATCAGCCGCCGCACGATGCCCAAACAGTTTCTCGACATGCTGGGGACAGGCAAAAGCTTCATCAGGCACACCTACGAGCGCTTCGCCAAAATCGTCCCGCCCGAAAATTTTCTGATCGTCACCAACGGCAGCTATAAGCCGCTGGTACTGGAACACATCCCCGAAATCGACGAAGATCAGATTCTCTCGGAACCGGTCGGACGCAATACGGCACCCTGTATCGCTTATGCAGCCTGGCGGCTCCGCGTGGCCGCCCCCGACGCGACGATGATCGTCACGCCGTCGGACCACCTGATCCTCGACGAGGACGAGTTCCGGCGGGCGATCGTCGAAAGCGCGGAGTTCGCCGAGCGGCAACGCGCCCTGATGACCATCGGCATCCGCCCGGACCGTCCGGCCACCGGCTACGGCTACATACAGGTCGACAATCAGGTCAGGCTGGAGCAAAAAGACGTGTACAAGGTCAAGACGTTCACCGAGAAGCCCAACCTGGAGCTGGCGCGCTCGTTCGTCGAGAGCGGCGAATTCTTCTGGAACTCGGGCATATTCATCTGGAAAGTCGATGCGATCATGGAAAACTTCGAGCGACTGCTGCCCGACATGCACCAGATGTTCGCATCGATCGCTCCGAGTTACGGCACTCCGCAGGAACAGCAAAGCATCGAAAGGATCTATCCCGAGTGCCGGAACATCTCGATCGACTTCGGCATTATGGAGAAAGCCGGCGACGTCTACGTACGCTGCAGCGATTTCGGCTGGTCGGACGTCGGAACGTGGGGTTCGCTCTACCAGCATTCGGCCAAGGACGCCGACGGGAACGTCGCTCCGGCCGAAAACATGCTCTACGACACGAAAGGCTGCATCGTCAAGGTTCCGGCAGGTAAACTGGCCGTGATCGAGGGCCTCGAGGACTATATCGTGGTCGACAGCGGCGACGTGCTGATGATCTGTCCCAAATCGGGCGAACAGAACATCAAGAAATTCATCGACGACGTCAAGTTCAAGATCGGGGACCGCTTCATCTGACCCCCGACGCGAGGACGTGCGGCTTTCGGACGAGACGCCCGGCAAGGATGCCGAGCGACGATTCCGCTTGCACACCGAACTCGACGACAATTCGCTTCACACTCGACATGGAACTATACGAACTTTTCCGCCGGCATTCCCGGATTTCGACCGACAGCCGGCACATCGTCCCGGATTCGTTGTTTTTCGCCCTGCACGGCGAGCGTTTCGACGGTAACAGCTATGCGGAAAACGCGCTGAAAGCCGGGGCTGCGGCAGCCGTCGTGGACGACCCGTCCGTAGCGGAAACCCTCCGGCAGCAATGGCCGGACCGTTGCGCGGAGGTCCCCGACACGCTGGCCGCCCTGCAGGAACTGGCCGCCCGGCATCGCCGCGAGCTCGGCATTCCGATCCTCGCCATCACGGGCAGCAACGGCAAGACCACGACCAAAGAGCTCGTCGGTCGGGTACTCTCGCGCAAGTTCCACACGGCCGTCACGCAAGGCAATCTGAACAACCATATCGGCGTGCCGCTGACGCTGCTCGCCATGGACCGCTCGGTCGAGATAGGCGTCGTCGAGATGGGAGCGAGCCACCCCGGCGAGATCGCGCTGCTCTGCTCGATCGCCCGGCCCGATTACGGGCTGATTACGAACATAGGCAAGGCGCATCTGGAAGGCTTCGGGGGCATCGAGGGCGTGATGCGGGGCAAGGGCGAGCTGCTCGACTTCCTGGTTGCAAGCGGAGGGACCGCCTTTTGGCTGAACGACAGCGACCGTCTGAAAACGATGGTCGAATCGCGCCCCGGACTGCGGGCTATTTCCTACTCCGCGCCCGAGGCGATCGGAACAGAACCCTTCGTCGAAGCGCGATGGGACGGTCTGCCCGTCCGCACGCGTTTGGTCGGAGACTACAACCGCAGCAACATCGCGGCCGCCATAGCGGTCGGCCTTTATTTCGGGATCGGACGCGCCGAGATCGTCTCGGCCATCGAGAGCTACGATCCGGACAACAACCGGTCGCAGAAGCGGCAAACCGCATTCAACACGCTGATCTCGGACTGCTACAACGCCAACCCCTCGAGCATGCAGGCCGCGCTGGACAACTTCCTGCGCGAGGCGGATCCGCGCCCCAAAGCGGTCGTACTGGGCGACATGGGCGAGTTGGGTCCCTATGCCGCCGTCGAGCACAGGACCGTCGTCGAGCGACTCGAGCAGGGCGGGATCGAGGAAGCCTATTTGGTCGGCGGACATTTCGCCGAAGCGGCCCGGGGAAGCCGTTACCGGACTTTTGCCGACACGGAAGCGCTCGCCCGATATTTGGACGAGCATCCGATCCGTAACCGGCTCGTACTCGTCAAAGGCTCGCGCGCGAATCGTCTGGAAAAGATCGCCGAGAAGTTGTAGTCGCAAGCAGGAAAGCCCGTTCGGCAGCCTGCGCGACCGGACCGCTCACGATCCTCATTTCCGCGAACATTGTCAGCTCCATCCTTATCGTACATGCGGTACGGCGACGGCGCATGCCGTGCCGCCTCCGCCCCGGCGGAAAATCTGCCGGCCGAACGACAAATGCCCGGCACAGACCTACGGAAGTGCGAGCGACCTCCGCCCCCCCCCGGAATCGGCCCTGCATCGCCTCTCCCCGATTCCGGCGAATACGGACAGAGGCAATCATATATTTCAACGTATCAGGTATGTTACACATGGAATCTCCATATCTGTCAGTCGCGGCTTGTGTTCGCAGGTCGCGTATCCGACTGAGGCCCCTACCATAAATCCCTTCCGTCGGAAAAGACTTCATGCGAAAACCGGAAACATCGGGAACTCGAAAGCAGGTACGACTGAAGTATATATATTGCCATACGGCAAGACAAACTCCGGCTCCGGACAGCACGGAAGCAAGACACGCGCAGCGACCCGCCGGCAGCTTCCGGCCCTTATGTCCGAAACGACCGGAGGCCGGCCCTTGAAAGGGCCGGCCTCCGGCAGACATCTCGCGGCGAACCGCTATTTCTTGGCCAGCATGGCCTTCACTTTCTCGTATACCTTCTCGCCCGAGAAACCGAACTCCTTGTCGAGCACGCCGGCCGGAGCCGAGTATCCGAAATGGTCGAGTCCGGCGATCTCGCCGTCGCAGCCGACCAGACCGGCCAGCGTCACGGGCAAGCCCGAGGTCAGACCGAACTTGGGTACGCCGCAGGGCAGCACGCTCTGCTGGTATTCCTTGCTCTGGTCGCGGAACAGGCCTTCCGACGGAACCGACACGACGCGGACTTTCACGCCGTCGGCCTTCAGCTTTTCGGCACCGTCCACAAGCGTCGCCACTTCCGAGCCGCTTGCAAGCAGGATCACGTCGGGAGTGCCCTCGCAATCCATAACGACATAGGCTCCTTTGACGAGCTGCATCGCCTCCTTGCGGCGGTTGCCGCTGGCGGCCGGCAGGTTCTTGATATTCTGACGCGACAGTACGAGAGCCGTCGGACGCTCGTTTTCCATAGCGACCTTCCATGCGGCTACCGTCTCGTAGCTATCGGCAGGACGCAGCACGACGACCGAACGCTCGCCGCGATGGTTGCGCAACTGCTCCATCAGGCGAAGCTGAGCCTCGTGTTCGATCGGCTGATGCGTCGGACCGTCCTCGCCCACGCGGAACGAGTCGTGCGTCCAGACGTACTTGACCGGCAGACGCTGCAAAGCGGCCAGACGCAGTACGGGCTTCATGTAATCGGAGAAGACGAAGAAAGTCCCGCAAGCCGGAATCACGCCTCCGTGAAGCGCCATTCCGTTCATGATGCAGGCCATCGTGAACTCGGCCACGCCCGGCTGCAGGAAGCGGCCGGTGAAATCGCCCTTGCGCATCGCATGGGTCTTCTTCAGGAAACCGTCGGTCTTGTCCGAGTTGCTCAGGTCGGCCGAAGCGACGACCATGTTCTGCACATGCTCGGCCAAATAAGAGAGCACGGCGGCCGAAGCGGCGCGCGTAGCCACGTTGTCGCCGCAATTGATCTGCGAGTAGTCGATCGCCGGCGTCTTGCCCGACAGGAACAGGTCGAGCTCGGCGGCCTGCTCCTTATTGGCAGCGCGCCAGATCGACTCTTCCTCGCGGCGCAGCGCGTACCATTTTTTCAGTTCCTCGCGGCGACGCGCATACAGTTCTTTCACGTCGTCGAAAATCACGAACGGATTCTCCGGATCGCCGCCCAGCGCGGCCACCGTCTTGGCGATGTCGCCGCCCGCAGCCGACAGAGGCTGTCCATGCGTGGAAACCTTGTTCGAGAAATCCTCGCCCTCCTTGCCGACGGCGCCCTTGCCCATCAGCGTATGGCCGACGATCAGCGTAGGCTTTTCGGTCTCCGCCACCGCGCGGGAGAGAGCCTGACGGATTTCGGCGGGATCGTTGCCGTCGATACTGATGACGCTCCAGCCCCAAGCCTCGTACTTGGCCACGATATCCTCGGTCGAAACCTCCTCGACCTTGGTCGAAAGCTGGATATTGTTCGAGTCGTAGAACATGATCAGGTTGCTCAGCCCGAGATGCCCGGCGATGCGGCCGACGCCCTGAGAAACCTCTTCCTGAATACCGCCGTCGGAGATGAACGCGTAGGTCTTGTGCGCCATCCAGTCGCCAAAGCGAGCTACGAGAAAACGCTCGGCGATCGCCGCACCCAAAGCCATCGCATGGCCCTGCCCCAGCGGGCCCGAGGTATTCTCGATCCCGCGGTCGAGATCGACCTCGGGATGACCCGGCGTCGGGCTGCCCCACTGCCGGAACGCCGCCAACTCGTCCATATTGAAATAGCCGGCCAAAGCCAGTACGGAATAGAGCATCGGCGACATATGGCCGGGATCGAGGAAGAAGCGGTCGCGGAACGGATAGCGCGAGTCGTCGGGATTGTACCGCAGGAACTCGGAGTAGAGAATGTTCACGAAATCGGCTCCGCCCATCGCTCCGCCGGGATGACCCGACTTGGCTTTCTCCACCATCGACGCTGCGAGAATCCGGATATTGTCCGCAGCCTTTGTTGTTAAGTCTTTCATTTGAAGATCAGTAAGTTATTTGTTTTGGAATGAATGATTTAGAACTTCGTGCCGGAGCATCGATACATTGAAACAAATATAGATAAAAAAAACGACTCTGCAAATAATCTCCTCGTTCCGAGGCGTTCCGCTCCGGGTATCGCCTCCGTGCCGCAAATCCGGCCAATGCAGAACAGAGCCTGCGACGGCGCCTCGCCGGACAGCGGCCCGCAGGCGACCCGGACAGAACGGACCGAAAACGGAGCGTTTTCGTCCGTTTTGGCAGCAAATTGGCATTGGAACGGACGGGACGACGCACGGCCGTCCGCAGAATACAAATCGTCAGTCGACCGAAATTATGAAAACAATCGCCTTGATCGGCGCGAGCGGATTCGTCGGCTCGGCCATTCTGAAGGAAGCGTTGTACCGGGACCTGCAAGTGACGGCTATCGTGCGCCGACCGGAAAGCATCGCACTGCGGAGCTTGAATCTCGAAACGCGGACGGCCGACGCAGCCGACCCGACGGCCCTGAGGGAAGCCGTCCGCAACCACGACGCGGTAATCAGCGCCTACAACCCGGGCTGGAACAATCCCGACATTTACGAACAGACGCTGAGCGTCTATCCGCGCATCGTCGAGGCAGTCAAGCTGGCCGGCATAAAACGGCTGCTGGTCGTCGGAGGAGCCGGCAGCCTGTACGTCGGGCCCGGCATGAGGCTGCTCGACAGCGGCCGTATCCCGGAGCGCCTGCTGCCGGGCGTCAAAGCGCTGGCCGAAGTTTACGAAACGGTGCTCAAACCCGAGAACGAGCTGGATTGGGTGTTCTTCTCCCCGGCAGCGGAGCTCGTCCCGGGC
>ERZ1673748.2600-NODE-2600-length-13308-cov-4.363993_pt1 | contig 13308 bp, 17 predicted proteins | sample MGYA00580196_ERZ1673748 | MGnify/ENA primary metagenome ERZ1673748 (study PRJEB41218, sample SAMN15661796) | gut metagenome | host: Homo sapiens | place: Canada: London | collected 2015-08-20/2019-03-30 | study: EMG produced TPA metagenomics assembly of...
CCTCTCAAAAAAGTCTGTATTGGAGGTCGCCGTCCAGCATCGACCACTTGAAGCGGGGGTCTCCCGGTACGAGGAAGTGTTCGTCTTCAAGTTGGAAGCGCCTATCATAGTCGTGCACGGTATGGCCGTTTGCCTTAAAGTTGACCGGGCTATCTGTGTCCCACTTCAAGAGCAGGGCCCATAGCTGCGGGTACTCTTTCCGAAGCTGCCTGAGCTGGTTGACGCCTTGGTTGTGGCACATCCAGCATCCGTCTCGGCAGCTTGTTTCGTAGCTGGGAGCGAGGAGCCCATTGTACTGGCAGTAAAGGCCACAAAGACCTTCTTCGATACCGAATTCTACAAGAGGTGCTCGCTTTCTTTCGTTGAGCTGCCCGAAGCGTTTGGGCTCATCCGCTGCGATGCCGAGGTACTCCACGATTTTTGTACCGCCCCTCGTGGTAGGGCTTTCTAAAAATCTGGTCTTGAGCTTGGCGCACCACGCTCCTCTGCGGTTGATTGAGACGGGGAATCCGTATATATTCGATTTTGAGTTTCTTGCACCAGCTCCCTCTTTGTGCAGGAAAGCCCTGCGGCCTGCCGGGTTGCGCTTCGCTTGAGGTCGGATTGGCACCACGGGCCCCACAGTGTCGGAAATCCGAGGATTGTCCCCTGTTTTTGCCGACAGTTGCCCCCCCCCGCGTTCCTGCGCTTCGGGATGTGGTAAAACAGCTTTTCGTATGTGACCTTCTGGCCGTTCCTCATGGCGCACAGGTGCTCAACCTCGATGCGATACTTCCGCCAGATGAATTCGTCGGCGATTTCCTTGAATTTTACCATCTTGGGGTGCTCGCCTCGGATAGTGTCTGTCGCCCAGATGTCCGTCGTGGTGATACGGTCAAGGCGGAGGCCGCGAGAGACGATGACATCGAGCATTTTCAAGCTGTCTTTCCCGTGGCTGATACGGGCGATGTACTGAAATTGGTCGTTGCCTATGTGCAGCTCTCCAGCCATCGTGGTTTCCTCCTCAATCAAGCAGAAGCAGAACGCCGTTCCGGCCCAGAGGCACCTTGTAGTCCTCAAGCTCCTCTGGGGTGGCGTACTTGTGCCCGAAGTGCGTCTTCATGTCGCGCCAGACCTCCCAAGGGATGCGGAAGACGTCTCCGTTGCCGAAGCCGGCGACGACGAAGCACATGGCCCCGGCGGCAAGGTGGTCGTCCAGCCGGGCGGCCTGCTCTCGGGTGACGCGGCTTTGCTCCATCTGGGCCGAGTGCGTGTACTTGGCCTCGAAGACGACGGCCCTGCCTCCCTTGAGGGTGCCCTTGTAATCCGGCTGCGCGGCCTTCTCGTAGTACGCGATGAATTTCCCGTTTCCGAGGTCTTTGGTGGGCCGCATGGGCTCCGGCGTCTTCTCGACTACTGCCTCGCCCCTCTGCTCGTAGTAGCGGAGGGAGAGGTCGATGTACTCCTCGAAGTGCTTGCCCTGCGCCCGGCTCACGGCCCCTTGGTACTGCTTCATCGGGTCTTTTTTGTGGGATGTCGGTCTGTGCGTTCTCTGCATGGTCTTTCTCCTTCGTTTGGCTTCTCCGTTGTGTAGCCGCCCCGCATGGCGAGCTGGTGCTCCCGCACGAGCTTGTCGACGACGCGCCCGATGCTGTTGTAGCCGGCCATATCCGCGAGGTGGCGCAGGTGGTAGTAGCTCTGGGCCGTCACGACGACGGTGATGCGCTTGGTTCCTTTCCTCACAGCGGCTTTCCTCCTTCCTTCCAGTATTCGACGAAGTAGGTGTAGCTTTTGGAGGTTCCGCGCTTCTCCTTGGCCTGCCGGACGGCGTAACCGTTCCGGGCAAGTATCGTGACGAGGGTATCGCGGTCTGCGGCTGAAACACAGTCGATTTTCCTTCGCTCATCCACTGTTGTCGCCTCCTATCATGCCGGGCGGGTGCTCCCGGAGGATGTCGTCGCCCCAGGTAGGCTTGAGGCTGTCCTTCATGAAGACCGCCGTGCCCGCCTCGCGGGCCTTCTTAACGATAGCCTCCACCCATTCCCGCTTCGGCTGCTGCTTCCTGCTTCCGGGGCCCGTCATGGCTCCGATGATTACCCATCCGACGCGCTCGAAGGGGTTTTCGCCGCCGGTGGCCTCGGTGTCGAAGGGCTCCAAAAGGGGCTCGACGCTCACGAAGGTGTTTGCCTTGTCCCAAAAGAAGAAAGGCATATCCGGGCCGGTGATGGTGGTTCCGTACCAGAAGTTCGGCTCCGTGGGGAGCTTCCCGGCGCTGGCGAGGTCGCAATACCGCTGCGGGTTCTTGGTGAGGAACAGGTAGGTGTGCCTCGGGGCCCGGCGGCAAGCGTCAAAGACCTGCTCTATCCAGTCGTCCGGCACCCAGCGCCCGAACAGGTCTGCCATGCTGCCGACGAAGATGGCGGCGGGGGTGAGGCGCTTCTCCGGGTATGTGAGCGTGTACTTGTGGAGCGTAGGGGCGAAGTTCTTGGGGTAAGGCGTCGAGCGCCGGTAATTTCCCTGCCAGTCCTTGAGCTCCGTGGGCTTCTCGACGACGTAGCAGTCCACTCCTTCGTTGACAAACGCCGTGATGCCGCTCTCATCTGGGAATTCGTCAATCTTGGGGCCGAACCGCGTTGCGATGCGCCGGGCGTAGCAGTAGGGGCAATCGTGCCGGCAGCCGGTGACAGGGTTCCATGTGTGGCTGCACCACTCAATTTTCGTCTTGTGGATGTTCATGCTGGGCCTCCTTCGCTGTTTCCGGGAAGTGCGCCGCCTGCCCGACGTACTGCCGGGCAAAGGCGCTGACGTACTGGCGGCGTTCCTCCTTGGAGGTAAAGGCTGCGGGTATCTTCTCGCGGGTGAAGCTGTCCATGAACCGCTTTGCCCGCTTCTTCAAAATCCGCCTGTTCATAAGGCGTCCTTGACGATGTCCGCAAGGTGTTCGAGCTTCTCCGTCTCCGCGTCTTCGTTTTTGCCGAAGATGACGGCGAGCTGGTTGAGCATGATGGACACGTCGGCCCGCTCCTCCGCGATGCTCTCGACAATGTCGTCGTAGTCCCCTTGGTTGAAGTCTTCGTGCCGGATGTACTTGAGGAGGGCTTTGGTGAGCTCGCTCATCTCCTCGATGGCGACGAGGATTTGGGCCCGCTCGCCGAACTTCTGCACCGCCGCCTTATAGAGCTCCTCCTCGCTCACCTCAATGGTGCTTTCGTCGTTCCCGTCCAGAGATACCGAGATGTCGGATTTCAGATACAAAGCCGGGCGGACGCCGCGGTGGCCGTCGTACGCGCTGCCGTTGCCGAGCGTCCCGTCCGAGGTCACGTAGCGGACGAGGGAGGGGTAGCCTGCCCGCTCGGTGGAGTACGGCGTCGCCAGCCACCACCATCCTTCGTCGCCGAGGGGCGGGAGGATGTCGCGGTGCTGCCGGTATTCCTCCTCGGTGAGCAGGCCCACCTTCGCCTTGACGTTCCCGTAGTCCTTGAGGCCGTCGTTGCTGGTGAGGTCGATGAACTGTTCCGCGACGGCCCCTTCTCCGAAGGCGTCCTCGAGCCTCTCGAGGAATTCCCCGTTGAGGTAGGCGAGCAGGGTGCTGACGCCGAGGTCGTTGCGGTTCTTCTCATCGAAGGCCCGGCGCTCGACGATGCCGGTGGAAACGATGTGTGTGACGATGGGTAGCCCTTGGCTGCTGTTGGTGTGACCCAGCACGAGCCACTGGATGCCCGCGCCGTAGAAGGTCTGCCCGCGTTTGAGGGTTTTGAGCTTCGCTTTCATTTCGTGTTACCTCCCGTTTTTGGTTTCTTGGTTTCCGGCTCGGCGACGCAGTTGCACCGCTCCGGCCCGTTGAGGCAGGGGTTCTTGCAGTTGCCGTTCCGCTTGTAGCCGCAGTCGGCGCAGCAGAAATTTCCGTGCCGCCTGTCGCAGTTGAAGATTTTACACATTCTCGAGGTGGTCTTGCTCATACAGCCGCCTCCCCGTAGGGGTCTGGTAGGCTCCAATCCCACGTCGCCCCGGTTTTCTCGTAGGTCTTGCGGAAATGGTTCCGAAGGCCGTCCCCCTCGAAGAAGAAGTAGTCCTCCGGGAGGGTTCTCCCGACACCTTCCGCGCCGCGCTGCTCTGCCTGCCACCTCTCGAGGACGTCTCTGGCGAGCGCCTCGAGTTCCGGCGTGACCGGCGAGCTCTCGTAGTAGGCAAACTGCCACGGCGTAGTGAGCACCTCCGCGAGGGTCTCCCCGTATGTACCGGCGTCCAGCCGGTTGAGGGCGCACCATGCGACGGCTGCCTTCTCTGCGTCGCTGGGGACGCCTCTGGCCTCCGCCCAGATGGTCTTCGCCAGCATTTCGACGTCCCTCTCGGTGTAGAGGGGCTCCGGAGTGACCGCAGGGGACGCCACAGAGGACACAGGAGAGCTTGTGACGTTGGGACGGTATGTTTCCACTGCCGGGGCGGCAGAGGACAGCCCGGAGACGTCAAGGCCCGCAGAGGAGTACTCTGGCAGGGTGAGCAATCCTGCCGAAAACACAATCGCCACCAGCAGCATCGCCAGTGTGACCGCGTCCTTCACCTTGCTCATTCGTAATCATCCCTTTCGTAGCGGGCCTCAAGAGCCCTTCTTTCTCGCTCCTCGAGGAGTTTCGCTTCCGCATCCTCCCCGCCGACCAGAGCAAGGAGGTCTCGGGGCTCCGCAAGTCGCCGGTAAAGAGCCTGCCGCTCCTCGTACCGCCGGTTCACTCCCTCGATGAGGCTGCGGGTTCCGTCGTCGAGCCCGGCGCTGACCGCCTCGATTTTCTGGCGGAGGCTTCCGGGTAGCATCGCCTTCCGGCGCTGCCGCTCGACCTTGTCTTCGTATGCCTGCATGAACGCCACCCTGTCGAGGCCCGCCTTTGCGGCGTGGCCCCGTGCGTATGCGACGTGCATGGCGTAAAGTTGTCCGTAGCCGATGCTGTCCACCGCCTCGGCAATAGTCCTCGGGAGGGCCCGGTAGATGTCCCCGTGGTTGTACTCTCCCTCGGTGTCGAGGTACTTGGAGACGACCTCCCACGCTTCGTCCGGCGGTATGATGTCCGGGTGGGCGATGCGTGTCATAATCTCGCGTATCTCCGCGATAGATGGCGGCCACTTCGACGTGCTGATGTGCTCCTTGACCGCAAGGGCCACGAGCCCGGCGTCGTCCTCGGAAAACATATCGGCCCAGATGGCTACCATCGAGCGGATGTGCTTTTCGTCCCGGAACTTGTCGAAGTTCGGGTAGGCCGTCGTGATAATTCCGATGACCTTGATGGTCTCCTCCCGCGTCAATATCCGTCGCCTCCTTCTTCGCCGAGCATGGCCTCAAGGACGCCGAGGGTGTCCGGCCTGCCGCCGGGCCCCCGTGGGGGCGGCGGGGGAGGATAGTCCTCCGGCCCGTCGTACTGGTTCTCCCACGACTTGCTATTCAGCCATGACGCAGGGTGCGGGGTGTATCTGGTTTCCCGGAAGCGGGTGTCACACCGCTTGGCCGTCTCGACGGCGGCGACGATAGTGTCTGTGAGCTCCTCACTCGGTTCTATCTTCGCCCATGCTTTTTCGGCGTCGCCGATGCTGACCTTCCGGGGGTATATAGCCCAGAAGCGATTGAAGCGGGCCTCTTGGGTCTTGGACAGGGTGGACGGTTTACGCCTGCGGGGTCTGGGCGGCTCCTCCTCGCTAAAATCCGGGTCTACGCCGGGCGATTCGGGTGGCTGGCCCACATCATCCCCCGAAGGGGGGTAAGGGGGGTTATCCTCCTCATCCTCTTGCTTGTCCTTTCCTAATCCTTTATCCCTTCCTTTATCCTTTATGGCTTCGGGTTTGCTTCCGGGTTGCTTCGAGTTGCTTCCGTTTTGCTTGCTGTTTGCTTCGCGCTTGCTTTTGCCTCCCTTGCGGCCTGCTTCCGCTCTCGCCTTGCTCCTGTCAAGCACAGGCTTAACAAAGGCGAAGCAGCTCTTTGGGACGCCGGAGATGGTAGGCTCCGTGTCGTTGAGCGCGTACTCTATGAGCGCGTCGTAGAAGGCGAGGCGCTGTTCGTCGTCCAGCTCTTTCGCCCCTTCGTAGTAGCTGCGGAAGAACATGAAGCCTTCGCGTGCTTCATCCGGCACTTGGGTTCACCTCCTTTGGAGGAAGGGGGGAGGCGGGCCTCCCCTCATTCCATAGACACGCTGCTGCCGTTCTCTCCGCCCTGCACGATGATGTTCTGCGGGAACCGCGCCTTCATGGTGGGGTCGTGGCTGATTGCGAGAATTCTCATTCCGGGGTTGCGGGCTGCCATATTGGCGAGGGCGTCCGCGTATGCCTCGGTGCCGTCGGCGTCGAGGAAGGGCGGTTCGTCGATGAACAGCATTCCGAGCTGTACGCCTGCCCGGCGGGCCTTGACGTCTGCGAGGCCGAGCGTGACGGCCAGCGCGATTTTGACCTTCTCGCCGCCGCTGTGGCTCTGGTAGGGCCTGCTGCCGCCGGTGATGCTGTTTATCCACACCTCGAGGCTGTTCACGATTTTCTGGGTGCTCTTTTGCTCCTTCTCGGTGCGGATGTCAACCGCCATGCGCCCGCCCGTCATGGCCGCGAGGATGTCGTTTGCCCGGTGCATAATCTCGGGGACGACGCCTCGGATTATCATGTACTGGATGCCGTCGAGCCCGAACGCCTGCACGAGCGTCTGGTAGTCGTTGAGGGCTCTGGCGATGGCCGTGATGTCCTTGCGGTACTCCCCGGCCTGCTCCTCTGCCTCGGCAATGGCGTCGAGCTTCGTTCTGGTGCCACCTTTGCTGGCCGAGAGGGCGTTGACGGTTTCCGCCAGTTCCCGGCGGCGGGCCGTGAGGGCCGCCAGTGTGCAGCCGCCCGTTTCTGCTGGTATCTTGCTGCGGATGGCCGCCGCCTCGACGATGGCCGTCGCCTGTTTCTGCTTGAGCTGCTCGATGTCTGCCTCGAGAGAGGACACCTGCGGACGCAGGGCGTCCGATGTGGCCGATGCCGCCCTACACTGGGGTAAAGTGTCGGCCAGCGCCTTCTTCGCGTTTAAGGACGCTCTGGCGGCCTCTGCGCGAGTGTGGGCTTCGCGGTACTGCGGGAGGGCTGCGTTTGCCTCCTCGATGGCCTTCGTGGTCTCGCGGATGCGGGCCTCCTCGGTCTCGATGGTCTTGGTGAGCTCCTCGACGAGCGTTTCCGCTGCCGCCAGCTTTGGAGCGAGGCCGGCGAGCTGCCGGTGCCCGGCTTCCTCCGCCGCAATCTCCTCGAGCTCCGCTGCCGGGTCTCCGATGGCCGTATATGCGGCCTTCGCCTGCTGGAAGGCGGCGGTGAGCTGCTCGTACTCGGTCTTTGCCGCAGTGCGGTACCCGTTGAGCCCCTCCCGGAGCGTTTCGAGGCTGTCCTTTGCCGCAACGGCGTCTTTGAGGAAATTGCAGGTCGCGTTCTCCGGGGCCGGGCATCCGCTGTCTTCGAGCAGGGCCGCCCGTTTGGCGTAGTAGGCGATGCGCTCCTCCCGGCGGGAGATTTCCGCCTTGACCTCTGCGAGCTGGGCGTCTCTGGCCGCCTTTGCCTCGAGCACGGCTTTGTGGGCCTGCTGGAAGCTGCGGAGCCGGGCCTCTGCGTCCGCCCTCCGGGTGCCGAGGGCCTCGATGGCTCCCTGTGCCTGCCGGATGTCCTCGCCCTTGGCGATGATGGCCTCTGCCTCGGCGATGGTCTGCCGGGCGCTTTGGATGGCGCGGTCTGCGGTGATGAGGGTTTTCTCCTTGTCGGCGATGCTCTGGATGCAGGCCCTCATCTTCTCCTCATCCGGGGCCGCCGCCTCGATGACGGCGCGGGCCTGCTCGACGGCTGCTGCCGCTTCCTCTGCTGCCGGAGCGGCTGCGGCGAGCGTCTCTGCGTTGGAGAGCTGCGCCTTTACTGCGGCGAGCCGGTTGCCCTTGTCGGTAATGTCGGCCCCCGTGGCCGATGCTTCTTGCTCCTTGGCCTCCGCCTGCTTGGTGAGTTCCTCTCGCATGGCCTCGCTGCGCTGCGCGGCGGCGATGGCCGTCTCGAGGGTCTCTGCCTCTTTCTGTGCGGCGGAGATTTTGTCGTCGTACTGCCCGAGCTCAGCTTCGAGCTCTGCCTTCGCGGCGATTTGCTCCTCGAGGATGGAGAGGCGCTCGCGGGTAGCGGCAATCTTCCGGCGCTGCTCGCTGGCCCCGTCCTTGGCAAGGTCTTCGAGCCGGCCATAGATGTCCAGCCCGAGGAGGGCCGAGAGAACTTCCATGCGCCTGTCGCTGCTGGCCTCGAGGAATAGGCCGTAGGCGTCCTGCCGGATGAGCGCCACGGAGCAGAAGGTGTTGCAGTCCATTCCGAGGACGCGCTCGATGCGGGCCTGCGTCAGCTTCATGGTGGTGTCGCTTTCGTCCAGCCATTCGCCGGTCTCGGGGTTGCGCCGGTGGATGGCGAGTGTGCCGCGCCCGCTCTTGGTTCTGGTGCGGATGACGCGATAGGTCTCCGCCCCCATGCCGAAGGTGAAGGTGATGGCCCCACTCTTGGTGCCGTCCCGCACCCAGCCGCCGATGTCTTCCTTTCGGGTCTGCTCATAGAGGCAGTCGGCGATGGCATCCATAAAGAGGCTGCTCTTTCCGACGCCGTTCTGCCCGTTCACCATAGCCATGTGAACGTCCGAAAAGTCGAATTCCGCCTCGGTGTAGCTGCGGTAGTTCTTGACCTCGATGGAGATGGGGGCGAAGTTGCCGGTGCGCTTGTCGGCGTCCCTGCCGTCGTCTGCCTTCTTGATGAGCGGGGCAGCGAGCTCCATGAGCCGGGCCGCCTCCTCCGGCGTGACCTCGAGCTTCTTGAGGTAGCGTTCGAGGGCCTCTGTGGGGCCTTCGTGCTCCGTGACCTCGCTTTCGCCGGCGACGTCTTCGACGTCCTCCGGGAGCACCTCTGCGACATAGAACGCGCCCGCCGCCAGCAGTTTCTTTTGCAGGTCGGCTTTGTTGAGGGCCTTTTCCTGCTCTGCGGTGCAGTTGTAGCGGACGCGGACGATGGCGTCCTTGAGCGGCTCCGGCGCTTCCGGGAGTTCTCCGCTGGCCGTGAAGGCGGTGACGTCCTCCGGCCCCATGCGGTAGGTGTAGTGCTGACGCTCCGGCGTCTGGTCGAACTTTGTCTCAACTGCGGTGCCGGGTTCTCCGACGGGGGAGGTGTAAATCCGATGGAGCCAGAAGCCGTGCTTGACACCTTCGTCGTTGAAGTTGAGCTGATTGGGGCTGCCGCAGTAATAGGCCGGGGTATTGCACGGGAGTTTCTGCGGGCGGTGGATATGCCCGAAACAGGCGAGGTCTACGCCGGTGCTGTCGATGGTCGAAGGGAGTATGACAACGTCCTGCCCCGCGAGGAAGGTGCTGCCGTTGTCGGCCTCGCTGCCGGCGACGGTGTAATGGGCCACGAGGATGCTCGGGATGCTCTTGTCGAGCTCGGTGGACAGCCCGAGCAGAACGTCGTTGATGAGCGCGGTAGCGTTGCGGTTCTCGGTCTCCTTGTCCGCTCCGGGGCAGAACAGCCGTAGGCGGCCTTTGTCGAAGCCGGGGAGGGCCAAAATCTGAACCGGCCCGGCGCTGGTGGTGAGTTTCTCGATGCCCGGCGCGGTGTAGATGTGGAGGTTCTTTTCGTCCTTGGTGATTTCCCGTACAGTCTCGAAGGCGCGGGGGTTGTCGTGGTTCTCGGTGCCGAACAGCAGGACGACGTGCTCGCTGCTGCGGCACAAAGGCCGGATGAATTCGGTGATGGCGTCGTTCACGTCGTCGAGGGCGGTGTCGGCCCAGACGCGGGAGCGGTTGAATAGGTCTCCGGCGATGATGGTGACGTTTGGCGTCTCCGTCGCGGCCCGCTGCGCGATGTACTTCATGCAGGCGATGGTGTCCTGTCTGCGGGCGTTTTTACCGTCCCGAACCGGCCCCGTAAGGTCTCCGAGGTGGATGTCGGCGGTGTGCAAAATCTTCATGTAAATCCCCCTTTAGCGAATGGTCATAGAGAGGTTGTAGATATACTGGCCGCATCTGACGCAGCGGTCTTTCTTCCTCCAAAATCCTTGCTTTTTCATCCCCCGGACGCTGCCGGTGTAGTGGATGGACGGATGGCGGTCTTTCTGTGCTCGGGTGAGGCGTTCGTACTTCACGACGTGGCTCCCTCCTTCGCGGCGGCGACGGTGAGGGCTACGGCGAGTTCGTTGAGCATATCTCTGATGGCCTCGGCGTCCTCGACGAGCTCTCGGGCCGTGGCCGGGACGCCGCGCTTTCCGCGCCCCTCAATCCAGAGCTCAACGTGCTCATCTACGTCGAAGTCGTCGGCGTACTCGCGGACGTTCTTGATGAAATTCCCCTTCTGAACGCCGAAGATGAAGTCTTCTCCGGCGGGGGAGTACTTTTCGAGCTCCACATAGTCTTCCTCCGGGTCATCGTGGACGCGCCAGTCGAGCGCCTCGCAGATGGCGATGTGCTGCTCCGTCATGCTCATCTGCCTCCTCTCGCGGCCTTCTCCGCCTTCTGGCAACGGGTGCAGAGGCAGCGTCCGAACTTGCGCTCGCTGTACCCTTTGATGTTCTCGGGCGTCCAGATGCGTCCGTCCTTTGCTCTGGTCTCGACGGTTTGCTCTCTTCGCAGTCGTCGCAGAAGATGGCGTCCGGGTCATCGAAGTCCGGGGCGTCGTCCGGCTCCTCCGGCATACCTCCGGCCTCGTAACCGCCGTCGGCTCCGTCGTCCGGGATGACTTCTGCCGTCGTCTGGGCCGCCGGGAGGGCTGCTCTCGGTGCTCCCGCTCCCTCGAACAGCATCCCCATCGACTGCAAGTAGTTGGAGGCGACGGCCTCCTTGATTTCCGGGGCGTCGAGGTTGGGGACGACGTGCGCGATGATGAAGGGTTTGCGAAGCTCCGGGAGGGAGTAGGTCGCCGCGAGGCCGAGGGCTGCGCGGAGTGCCCGCATGAATGCCTTGCTTTCTGCCATCGCCGTCCGATGTGGGAGGAACCGCTTGTATTGGGCCTCCGTCATGCTCTCCTTTTCGGCTGCACAGTCGATTTCCTTCGTCGCCTTCATGAGGCGGAAGCCGCCGGAAGGCTCCGGGACGCGGATGGTAACGGTGACGGCAACGTCGTAGCGGGCCGGGCAGGTGCCGCAGGCTTTGGGCTTCCCGACGGCGCGGGCCATGTCTACGCACCTCTTGCAGCCGTCCGTCATGCCGCTCTCGGTCTCGACGATGCTGATGTTGGCCGCTGCGGCCAGCTTCATGCCGCCGACCTTGGTGATGGCGTACTTGCCGCTGCTCTTTTCTCGGTAGATGTCCTTGCTGTTCTCCGGGTCTGCCACGTCGAGCTGAACCTTGTTCACGATGATGCGCTGCAGGTTGCTCATGACCTGCATGGTGGTGACTGGGATGAGGACGTTGAACTTGTCCGGGGGATATTCATTGAGCTGGACAATGGTGCCAGTGATGTTGTTGTTCATGGTGGTCTCCTTCCTTGACACACGGCTTTCGCCGTGCTATACTGACCGTAGTTTCATTTCACAAGGGCCGTTTCCGTTGCAGCGGGGCGGCTCTTTTCCGTCTCTCGGCTCATCGCCCAGAGAAGCATATCGGTAATAGTCTCCTCGAGGGAGCGCAGAAACGCGAGTGCGGTGTCGAAGTCTGCGCGTTCCATGTGGTCTACAATTCCGTCGTCGGCAATGCTTTCGAGCTTGTCGGCGATTTCTTTTGCCTTCTGGAGCCTCTGGCTGACGCGAAGGGCGGCCCACGGAAGGTCGCGGTCTACTGCCCGCTTGCCGGTCTTCTTTCCGACGGGGCAGCTCGCGCAGTAGCGGAGCATGATGTCGGGCCTCTGGTAGCCCTCCGCATATCGGATGATGTCGTCCGGGGAGACAGGTACGTCGCCTCGCTCATGCCGCCCTATGGTCTCGGGCGAGTAGTTGAGCTTGATGGCCGCCGTGTCTCGTGACGCATATCCGGCCTGCAAACGTACATCGCGGAGGTAACTTTGGGTAGCGGATGCTGCGGTTGTTGCCACGCTGTTTCCCTCCTTTCTGGGGTATAATTGGGTTGAGCTTGAGGGAGGGCCCTCAACAGCCATAGCGCCCGAGGGGCGTCACGGTGGCGGTTGCCATCCAGTCCTCGACGGTGCTGCCGGTGTCCGTTCGGATTGTCCAGTGCGTGTTGTGCGCCGTCTTGAACGTGCCGGAGAAATGCCGGAGGAGGTGAAGCATTCCGGGGTCGTCTTGGTCTACCCAGAGGGAGAAGTTCGGGTATCTCGAGCCCTCTGCTTTCTCGAGCTCATAGACGTGCCTATAAACCGCTTCCCGGCGAGCCGTCATATCCGGGTCGCATTGGAATTCATCGCCGTAGTTGAGGCGCTCTGTGCCTTTTGGGGAATATCCGTCCCGGAATACGCGGTAGCCGCCAAAGTCCGGGCAAACCGCAACGGCGTCGAAGCTGGCCCCGAGGTCGTTCACAAACTTCAAAATGCTCTCGAGGGTGTAGTCGATGCGGGCCCTCCGCTCGAACGGGAGGATGTGCCGGTTGCAGTCGTCGTTTCTGTCGTCGTCGGTGACGTAGTGAAGGTAGTCAATCCAGCCATAGTAGGTAGGCTCGAGGCCGAGCTTCCTGTTTTCCTTGCCGATGGTGCCGCAGATGATTTCGAGGTAGACCGCTGCGGCCCCGTCGTGAGGCTCCCCGCAAGAGCATCGCGGGTGTTTCTTCTCGGGGTCGAGGTGGAATGCGGTGCGGATGCGGCAGTTGCCGATGGTGGCCTTGCTGCTGTCTGTTCCGCTCCATCCAGCTCCCTCGAAATAGAGGGTCTTGCTCATCTCACTGCCCTCCTTTATCGACGGATGGGTGCCGGGGGCGGAGTGGTCTTGCCGATGAAGCAGTTGCCGCAGTACTTCCAGTTCTGGCCCTCCTTAACGAAGGTTGGGAAGGTGCCGCGCCAGTGGCCGGTCTCCGGGTCGAATTCGTGGCTGTACGGCTCGCCGACCTGCAGGAAGCCGCGCTCCATCTTGGCGGGAGGGAGGACGTCGCGCATATCATCGACGATGCGCTCCTCGACGTAGTCTCCGGGCCGCGCCGCCTTGGTGAAGTCTCCGGCGGCCTCCCAATCGGCGTAGGTCACGATGCGCCGCTCGCTCTCCTCCGGCTGCTGCTTGCAGTCGCAAATCTCTCCGGGGTCGAGGGCCGCTCCGCAGTGGTCGCAGAAATAGTTGTGCATGGTCTGGTCTCCTTTCGTCTCTGATGGCTCCCGATGGCCGTCCAGCCGCGAAGCTGCCAGCCAAATACGGGGGCGATGATGATGTAGAGTGGAATGAAAAGTTCTCCGCCGGGG
>ERZ1673748.2603-NODE-2603-length-13300-cov-14.096112_pt1 | contig 13300 bp, 10 predicted proteins | sample MGYA00580196_ERZ1673748 | MGnify/ENA primary metagenome ERZ1673748 (study PRJEB41218, sample SAMN15661796) | gut metagenome | host: Homo sapiens | place: Canada: London | collected 2015-08-20/2019-03-30 | study: EMG produced TPA metagenomics assembly of...
TGCCGCACCTCGCTCGCCGTATCGGCACTTAGAATTATGCGGTATTGCCTAAAAAATAAAATCCAACCGGCACGACCCGACAAAGAGCAGTGGGTAGTGCCGGGTTTACTTTTGGATGCTTTTTTGTCTACAAGTTCTTGCGCCGGGGCGGGCAATCTGCTACACTGAAAAAAATGTTATGTACAGGAGGCTGCAATCATGTATTATCTGGGTGTGGACCTTGGGGGAACCAATATCAAAGCTGCGCTTGTGGATGCAGACGGTGCTATTATAAAGGAAGCGAGCACCCCCACCAAACTGCCGCGCCCGGCCGAGGCCGTGTGCGATGATATTGCAGCCCTCTGCAATCAGCTGGCACAGGGCCAGCTGGTAGCGGGCATTGGCGTTGGCTGCCCCGGCACGGTGGATGGCGGCCTCGTGCGCTACTCCAACAATCTGGACTGGCATGATTTTGCCATGGGGGATTATCTGCGCGCCAAAACCGGCCTGCCGGTTGCTCTTGCCAATGATGCCAACGCCGCCGCTTTGGGCGAAGCACTGGCGGGCTGCGCCAAAGGAGCCGAAAGCGCGGTGATCATTACGCTGGGTACCGGCGTGGGCGGCGGTGTGGTGTTGGGCGGCAGGCTGCTGACCGGTTACACCGGCGCAGCGGCGGAGCCGGGGCATATGGTTATTCTGGACACCCCGGATGCCCCGCGCTGTACCTGTGGCCGCCCCGGCTGCCTGGAAAGCCTGGCCAGTGCCACCGCCCTGATCCGCATGACCAAAGAAGCCATGGCAGCCTACCCCGAAAGCGCCCTGCATGGCATAGCCGCCCAAAGCGGCGGGGTAAATGGCCGCACCGCCTTTGATGCCGCCGCCCAGGGCGATGCCGCAGGCAAAGCCGTGGTGGAACAGTACATTCATTACCTTGCGGTGGGCGTTGCCAACATGATCAACATCTTCTTCCCGGAAGTGATTGGTCTGTCCGGCGGGGTGGCCAACCAGGGGGAGAATCTGCTGGCTCCCCTGCGCGCCGCGGTGGGACCAATGGTTTTTGGCAATGCTTACGCCCAAAAGCACACCCGCATTACCACCTGCACCCTCGGCTACCGCGCCGGGGTGATTGGAGCAGCGCTGCTGGCCAAAAACCAGGGATGATGCCTTTAGCGGGATAAAAAAGAGAAGATAAAACAAAAAACAGGAAGGAAACACCTTGAGTTTGAACCATACAAAACAAAAAAGCTGGCCCCAGCGCCTGCTGGCTTTGCTGGCGGCGGTGGTGCTGTGTGCCGCGCTGCCTGCCGCCGCGCTGGCAGAGGAAAATACGGCCAGCATCCAAACGCAGGTGAGCGAAACGGATGAGGATATCCCCTGGGCGGATCCGCCGCAGAGCACCCCCGAAACCGGCCGGCCTGACCCTGCCGTGCCAACTCCGCCGCCGCAAGATCCCGCTACCCCGGAAACCGCCCAGACCGGCGAGCATCTGGAAGGCTACAGCCTGAGCCTGGGGGAGACAGTCACAATTTATTTTTACGTTACCCTGCCGGAAGATACCCCGCAGGATGCCGCCATGCAGTTTACCCTGCCGGATTCCACCGTAACACAGGTGGCAGTGGCAGATGCAAAGCAGGTGGAAGTAAACGGCAAAAGCTGCACTGCTTTCCCTTGCCAGGTGGCCGCCAAACAGCTGACGGATGATATTGAAGCCCGGATGGTGGTAAACGGTAAATATGGCCCGGTTTATACTTACACCGTAAAGGATTACCTGAACTACCTGCTGGAACACGATTATCCCCAACAGGCAAAGGAGCTGGCCGGCACCCTGCTGGTGTATGGCGGCAAAGCGCAGCTGTACTTTGGCTACCGGACCGATGCGTTAGCCGGCACCGCGGAGCCAAACTCCACGGCCAACTGGGGCAGCTACCAGTTTGAAAGCAGCGGCACCCAGACCGATGATTATTACGGCAGCAGCCTGCTGCTGGAGCCCGTTATCCAGATCCGCCACTATTTTATGGTGCCGGACGGCGCGGAATGCACTTTTACTTTTGCCTGGAACGCGGGTGAGCCCGAAACCGAATTGCAGCCCGTGGATACCAACACCCGCTTTGACGGCAAAAAGGTATATTATGTCGTTACACCGGCCATTGCGTTCCGCCGCGCGGATGCCATGCCGGTGGTTGCCATGCGGCAAAACGGGGCGGACCTGTGCATCCTGCGCTATGGGGTGTTCAGCTATGGCGATATGGTCCGCGCGCTGGCAGTGGTGGATGAAAGCCAGCTGCCGCTGCTGAACCTGCTCCGCGCGCTGGATGACCTGACCAACGCCGCACAGCGTTACAGCGTGGCAGGCTGATGCCGCAACGCCCCCAAATATAAAAAGGAAAACAGCAATGAAGAAAAAAATAGTCCTGGCCGTTGTGGTGGCTGCCGTGGTGCTTGCCGCTGCCTTTGCACTGCACCGGCCGCAGGCAGGTACCCGGCCAACCCCGGAGCCGACCCGGCAGGCGGAAACGAATGATGCCGTCCCGGCAGAGCCCACGCCGCAGCCCGCCGCGACGGCTGAACCGCAGCCCACGGCAACTACTGTCCCGCAGCAGACAACTGCCCCCAAGCCGACCCAGAAGCCCGCAACGAAAAAAACACCGGTGCTGAACGCCGCCGGTCAGCCCACCGCCAGTGCCGTGCCCGCAGAAAATGGTGACGGCGAACCGGCAGACAACACGAAGGAACCGACAGAAACCCCGCCCCCCAGCGCAACCCAAACCCCGCCTGTGGACGAGGAAAACATTGAATTGCCGTTTGTTCCGGCAGAATCATGAAGAGCGGCGGTAAGGACGATGCAAATGGAAACGTATATGCTGAATCTGTAAAACGGCGGAAAGATTTTCCATGGTATAAAAACTCAGGCTGCCCCCAACAGGGAACAGCCTGAGCTTTTTGATACAGGATTATAATTTTACAACACTTTTGCCCCGTTGGCCGTCAGCTTAAAGGTGGCGCCCAGCAGGTCAGCGGCGCCGCGGCACATCAGCATGCGGTTCAGGAAAATTTCGAAATATTCGTACATCGAGCAGATGTCCGTGTCGATCTGCAGATTCAGCGAGATGACCTTTTTGTCGGTGTTGATCTTTAATGTCTGGTCCGTTACGGCATAGTTGACCCGGTCGTGGATGTCAAAGCTGGCTTTGGGCTTTTCCCGCACGCGGCTGCGGCGCACATCAGTTTTGTCGCCAATAATCAGCGCAGCCGAAATGGGGTCCACCGCGCCGCCGGTGGATTCGTCATGGTTGGAAATGGCCGAAACAATGGTAATGCGGTCCGCAACGCTCAAATCATACTGCTTCAAAATCTCGTTGGCCAGCAGGCCGCCGTATTCCGCGTGGTGGGTGCGGTTGATGGCGTTGCCGATATCGTGCATGTACCCGGCAATTTTAGCAAGCTCAATATCATGGGCGCTGTAGTCAAACTTTTTCAGGATGTGCGCAGCGGTTTCCGCCACATGGATGCAGTGCGCCTGCGAATGGTCGGTAAAGCCCAAAAGTCCCAAATTCTGGTTGCCCTTTTTCAGCAGCTCGTTTACTTCGGCATTGTGTTTGATGTCATGGTAGGTCATCGTGATCCACACTTTCCTGTTGGTTCTTAGGCAATACCGCATAATTCTAAGTGCCGCAGCCGCCGGAGCGGTGCTTAAGCCGTCAGGCGGGAATTGTGCGGTGTTGCCCTTAATTTCAGTATAGGCCATTTGGCTGCGGGCTGCAACCATACCGATGTAAAGTTACGGTGAATCTTTTGCAAAGTGCGGGCTTACCTTAGGGTGTCAGATACACCTTAGTTTTTTCAGCGTGCCGTCCGGCAGCAGGGCAACGGTATCGCCCTCCTGGATGTTCTGGGCAGTCAGGGCTTCATCGGGGTAGGGAAGCACCCGCTGGGTACCGGCGGCATCGGCCAGCAGAACATCACACAGCACCGGCTGCCCGGCAGGCAGCTCCTCACAGCCATACAGCTGTTCATCAATGCGCAGAACGCGGCAGGTCATAATACAATACACTCCTTTGCCTACAGGGGCAGTCATCCGTTACACTTTAAGGCAATACCGCATAATTCTAAGTGCCGATACGGCGAGCGAGGCACGGCAGCTGCTAAGCCAAAAGCGCAGATAATACTTTGTGTATTATCGAGTATTTTGGCAACGCAGATGCCGTGCCGCAGCTGCCGGAGCGGTGCTTAAGCCGCAAGGCGGGAATTGTGCGGTGTTGCCTTAAGGATACCGCTCCCGCACACGCCTGTCAAACCCCGCTTGCAATTTGGACGGGGGTATGGGATAATGGCTTACAGCAAAGGGCCGTGCCGTTTGCGCCCGGCCGGATTGACCGGTGGAACGGGGCACAGGAACGCCCCCCGATTTTTCCCCGAAAGGTGGATGTTTTTTATGTTGATACGCACCGCAGTCCCCGCCGATGTCGCCGCGCTGGCGGAGGTGGAGGCCCTCTGCTTCCCCGCAGCGGAAGCCGCGCCGGAACAGCAGTTCAGGGACCGTCTGCAGGCTTATGCCGGACACTTTTGGCTGATGTTTGACGGTGAAACGCTGATTTCTTTTGTGGACGGCATGGTGACAGACCAGCCCGATCTGACCGATGATCTATACGAAAATGCCGCTCTGCACAGCGAAACCGGCGCATGGCAGATGATTTTTGGCGTGGTGACCCGGCCAGAGTACCGCAAACACGGTCTGGCAGCCCAGCTGCTGAACCGCGCCATTGCCGATGCCCGCCAGCAGGGCCGCAAGGGTCTGGTACTGACCTGTAAGGACAAACTAGTACACTATTACGCCAAATTTGGCTTTGTGAACGAGGGTGTTTCCCAATCCACCCACGGCAATGTGGCGTGGAACCAGATGCGGCTGACATTTTAACAGGGATATAGAATGAAGCAAGCCCCCGGCAGGCAGCGGAGCACGGTTCATACGCTGTAAACTTGCCGGGGGCTTGTTTATTCTTTGGGCAACACTGCACAATTCCCGCCTTGCGGCTTAAGCACCGCTCCGGCGGCTGTGACCGGCCTGCTGAAACGGCGCTCAATCCACAACCGGAACATCCAGCCCGAACTCCTGCGGGCGGAACCGCGGGCAGACATTTTCGGCGGTGCAGATGACCGAAGCCGCCAGCCGGCTGCCAATGCCGCAGGCTTCCGCCATCGTTTTGCCATAAGCGCGGCCAATGACCGTACCGGCAAAGAACGCATCGCCTGCGCCGGTGGTATCGATCACGTTTACCTTTTTGGCGGGTACAATGCCACTTTCGCCATCCGCGCAGGCGTACACCGCGCCTTTGTCCCCCATGGTAACAACCATGCAGGGGATGCGGGCGCTGCCTACATTAGCGGCCAGCGTGCGGCACATTTCCTCCGGCCCCATATGGTCGTATTCGTCAGAAAAGAGGATCCCCGCTTCCTGCTGGTTGCAGACAAAACAGTCGATTTGCTGCAAAAAGTCACGCCGCTCCATGGCAATGCTCATGTTGGAAACCGCGGCATATACCTTTTTGTGGTATTTCTGTGCAAAATACAAGACCTGCTTTACAGTGTCTTTTTCCAGATCAAGTTCAATGGCAATGCCATCGCAGTCCTTAAAAATTTCATCGCCTTTTTCGGCCAGCAGGTCGGTCAGGGGATTGGTGTCCGGCCGCTTGGAGATGGCGGCCACCACATCGCCCTCATTATTGAACACAGCCAGCCAGGTGCCCATGCCGTCCGGCACGCGCTGGATATAGCGGGTGTTCACCTTGTGGCGCGCCAGTTTATCAATCACATCCTGCCCTGTGCCAGTGTCATCCACCAGGCTTACAAAGGTGGGGCGCAGCTCCACGTTGGCGATATCCTCCGCCACATTGCGGCACACACCGCCGTGTACCTGTTCTACCCGCCCGGCGTTGCGCCCGCCCGGAATATAGGTGGCAAGGGGGTACCCCTTGATATCAACAAAAACTGCGCCGATGACAACGATCCCCATGCAAAACGCCCTTCCTTACCCAGGGTGCAGCGGAAAACAAGGAAACCGACTGAATGTTCGTTTTTTCAGCTGCACCGTATAACTGTAAACTTATGATGAACAGTTTACATGATTGGGGCCGAAAAAGCAAGGCTGGCGGCGATTTTTGCCGCTTTTGCGGCAAACTGTACCGCACGGACGGAATCTTTATCTCCTCTTTACAATGATTTTCCGCAGTGCTATAATAACAGCGAAAACCCGACCGACCGGTCGGTCAAGTGCCCTAAAAAAGCTTCGTTTTCCCCTAAAAAGGGGCGCCACACGGCGGCTGCGCTGCGCTTCGGCGCTCCTTCCCTTTGGGGCAGCCTGAACCCGGCCGGTCGGTCACATCCGCCAACATAGGCCCGCCCAAAGTGCGGGCAAAGGGAACAAACAAATGCCAAAATACAGTGTTAAAAAGCCATTTACCGTACTTGTGGCGGTCATATTGGTGGTGGTGCTGGGCTTTGTAAGCCTGACCGGCATGCAGACAGACCTGCTGCCCAATATGAACCTGCCCTACCTGCTGGTCATTACCACCTACCCCGGCGCCAGCCCGGAACAGGTGGAAAGCGATGTGACCCAGCCGCTGGAAAACAGCCTTTCCACCCTGAATGGTGTAAAGAACGTGACCAGCCAGAGCAACGAAAACTACAGCCTTGTCATTCTGGAATACCAGGACGACACCGACATGGACAGCGCCATGGTCAAGGCCAGCACCGCCGTGAACCAGCTTTCGGGCAGTCTGCCCGATATGGCCAGCACCCCCACGCTGATGGAGATGAGCCCCGATATGATGGCCACCCAGTATGTTGCGGTGGACTATGAGGGGATGGACATCTACGAGCTTTCCGACTATGTGGAGGATACGATCGTACCCCAGCTGGAGCGCGTGGACGGCGTGGCCAGCGTTTCCACCACCGGCCTTGTCAAAAAATCAGTGCAGATCACGCTGGACCAGGACAAAATTGACGAGGTGAATGACAAACTGCTGGTCAAGGTGAGCGACCGCCTGGCTGAAGCCAAAAAGCAGCTGGACGAAAACGAGGCCAAAATCAAGGACGGCCTGGCGGAGCTGGACAGTGCCCAGAGCCAGCTGGATTCCGGCAAAGCCCAGCTGAATACCCAAAAGCAGAGCCTGACCCAGCAGCTGCGGGATGCCATCGACCAGCTGAACGAGGAGATCCCCAAGCTGGAAGAGCAGATTGCGGGGCTGAAAACCCAGCTGGATACCGCCCAGAGCAAGCTGAACCAGCTGAAAGTGGACCCCAGCAGCCTGCCGGAAGTGACGCTGCCGATCGATGATGCACTGTTTGCTTCCTGCAAAGAGATTCTGGCAAAATATGACCCCCAGTACGATGCAAATGCCATGCCCGCTAATTTGGAGGAAGCCAAGAGCGACCTGACCAAGATGGCCGCGATGCTGGCTTCCATCGAGCGCGCCCAGCAGGCCATTGAGACCGAAGCTGCCGCCCTGACCGGCGGGCAGAGCGTCAGCGATGCCTGCGCCGCGCTGGACGCCCAGATCCTGACGCTGACCGTGCAGGTGCAGCAGAAGGATAACGAGATCGTTCAGCTGGAACAGCAGCTGGATACCGCCGCCCCGAAAGAGCAGGATGCCATCCGCGCGGAAATCGAAAGCAAAAAAGCTGAACAGGCGGCTTTACAAACCCAGCTGGACACTGCCACCAGCCAGCGCGCAGCCCTGGATGGTTACAAGAGTGATGAAAGCACCCTTTCCACCACCCAGACGGCCTTGCGGAACGCAACGGTGCTGCTGAAAGCCCGGCAGGAAGCCGAAGCCAGCCTGAACGAGAGCACCGAGGAACTGCGCCAAACCCTACAGCAGACGATTACCACCCTGAACACCCAGATCGACAAAGCCGAAGCCATGCTGGCCAATTTGAACGATCAGCGCGGCAAGCTGCAATCGATGCTGGAAAGCCTTTCTGCCAACCCGACAGACCCCCAACTGGCCGATATGGCCGTGCAGCTGCTGCTCAGCGGCACCGAAGCCCAGCTCAGTTTGGGCGAGTTCCAGATCAGCAGTGGCCGCACCCAGCTGGAAGCGGGCCAGACCCAGTTGGACTCCGCCCGCGAAGAGTATGAATCGGCCCGCGAGGAAGCGCTGAAAAGCGCCAATCTGGACCAGCTGCTGAACATGAACACCTTAAAGCAGCTGATCGCCGCGCAGAACTTCTCTATGCCCGCCGGTTACATTGACGGCGGGGAAGGGGACGATAACCAGTACATCTTAAAAGTCGGCGATGCGTTTGACAATGTGGATGAGCTGAAAAGTATGGTCCTGTGCAGCATTGACGGCATCGGCGATGTGCGGCTTTCCGATGTGGCGGACATTGAGCTGACCGATAACGCGGACGACAGCTACGCCAAGGTGGGCAAAAACCGCGCCGTGCTGCTTTCAATCTATAAAAGCTCCACGGCTTCCACCTCGTCTGTCTCCAACGCAAGCACCGCTGCTATGAAAGAACTGATGGCAGAAAACGACGGCCTGCACCTGACTACCATCATGGATCAGGGCGATTACATCAAGCTGATTGTGAACAGCGTCATGTCCAACCTGATCGAAGGCGCTGTGCTGGCCATCATCGTGCTGGCTCTGTTCTTAAAGGATATCCGCCCCACGCTGGTGGTGGCCATCAGCATGCCGCTCAGTGTGCTGTTTGCCATTGTCATGATGTATTTCAGTGGCATTACCCTGAACATTCTCAGCCTGTCCGGCTTGGGGTTGGGCGTTGGCATGCTGGTGGATAACTCGGTCGTTGTCATCGAAAATATTTACCGCCTGCGCGGGCGCGGCATTCCGGCCCCGCGTGCTGCGGTGCAGGGCGCACGCCAGGTGGCGGGGGCCATCGTGTCCTCCACCCTGACCACGGTCTGCGTGTTCCTGCCCATGGTGTTTACCACTGGCATGGTGCTGGAGCTGCTTTCCGATATGGCATGGACCATCACGTTCAGCCTGCTGGCATCCCTCATTGTGGCCCTTACCGTGGTGCCCTGCGCCGGTTCCACCGTACTGCGCAAGCAAAAAGAGATCAAGCACCCCTGGTTCGACCGTTTCCTGAACGGGTACGAAAAGCTCTTGCGCTTCTGCTTAAAGCGCAAGGCCATCCCGCTCACACTGGCGATCGTGCTGCTGGCCGTATCGGTCTGGCGCATTGCCACCATGGGCGTGATGCTCATCCCGGATATGGGCTCCAACCAGCTTTCGATTACGGTAACGGTGCCTGCGGATACCGAAAAAGAGGATGCCTTTGCCACCGCAGACGCCGTGATGGACGCCATTACCAACATTGACGGCGTGGAAACGGTGGGCGCCATGTCCGGCGGCAGCGACAGCACCAGCAGCATGCTGATGATGACCGGCACTGAGGGCACCACGGACAACACCAGCTTTACCTATTATGTTCTGCTGACTGACGAGGGCGCCAGCAACAGCAAGGCCATCCAGCAGCAGATCGCCGATGACACCGCTGACCTGAACTGCGAAGTGGACATCAGCGCCAGCAGCATGGATATGAGCGCATTGTCCGGCAGCGGCGTGGAGGTGGACATCTACGGCCAGAACCTGGACAGCCTGACCACCGCCAGCCAGCAGGTGATGGACCTGCTGAACAGCGTGGACGGCATTGAGAATGTCTCCAACGGGCAGGAAACCGGTGACGAGGAGGTGCATATCGTCATTGATAAGGACAAAGCCATGCGCCTTGGCCTGACGGTGGCGCAGGTGTACCAGCAGATCGCCGCAAAGCTCAGCACCGATACCACCGCAACCACCCTGAAAGTGGGCCGCGATACCTATGATGTGGCGATTGTGGATAAGACCGATACCCCGAACCTGGACGATCTGTTCCAGATGGAGTTCATCACAACGACCACCGACGATGACGGCAACACCGTGAACGAGACCCATACCCTGGGCGAGTTTGCCTCCCGCACCAACGGCAACGCCTATGCGACCATTGCGCGCGAAAACGGCTCCCGCAAGATCAGCGTGACCAGCGATACCGCCGAAGGCTACAACACCGCCCTGATCTCCCGTGATCTGAGCCCCCAGCTGGAAGCACTGGACCTGCCAGATGGCTGCACCGCTGAAATTGCCGGTGAAACCACCCAGGTGACCGAGATGATCCAGCAGATGGCCAAAATGATGGCCCTGGCACTGTTGTTTGTCTATTTTGTCATGGTGGCGCAGTTCCAAAGCCTGCTTTCCCCCTTCATTGTGCTGTTCACCATTCCGCTGGCCTTTACCGGCGGCATGATCGGCCTGATGATTGGCGGCGAACAGCTTTCGGTCATTTCGCTCATGGGCTTCCTTGTGCTGATGGGCGTGGTGGTCAACAACGGCATTGTGTTTGTGGATTACGCCAACCAGCTGCGCATTGGCGGGCTGGAGCGCACCGATGCCTTGGTGGCAACCGGCCGCACCCGTATGCGCCCCATCCTGATGACGACCCTGACCACCGTGCTTGCCATGGTAACGATGATCTTCAGCAAGGATGCCGGCAGCGAGATGGGCAAAGGCATGGCCATTGTTATTGTGGGCGGCCTTTCCTATGCAACGCTGATGACCCTGTTTATTGTGCCGGTGATGTATGACCTCTTCTACCGCAAGCCGCCGGTCAACATTGATGTGGGCGATGACGGCATGGATGACCTGCCCGATGATGCGGCCGAGTTTGCCGCAGAATTTGCCGCCCGCCGCGCAGCAGAGGGCAAGAACCAGCCGGAACCCGAAACACCGGATACCGCCGAGCACCGCCACTTAAAGCTGCCCGGTAAACCCGATACCGAAAACGGGGAGGGGACGCCACAATGACACCAGATATCCGCAAAGAACGCGAAACCGCCCTGTACGAAGCCGCCTTGCGCCTGATTGCCAAGGGGGTAAACCCCGCCGCCATGAAGGTGCAGCAGATCGCGGACGAAGCCGGAATCGGCAAGGGCACCGTGTATGAATACTTTGCCTCCAAGGATGAGATCCTGCAGGGAATGGCCCTGTACTGCTTTGATACCGAGATTGCCCGCATTGCCGTATTGATGGAGCCATGCACCACCCTGCAAGAGCTGGAGGACGCCGTGATGGCCTACCTGCAGGATCTTTCCGGCAACCGGATGGGAACCTATCAGGTGATCGCTTCCAGTATTGGCGCACGGGAGAACCTCCGCGGTATGGACGAGTGTGTGCAAGCCCTGCGTGGGGTGCTGCACAGAACCATGGCAGCCCTGCGGCAAAAAGGGGAGATCAACCCCGCCCTGCCGGATGATTACTGTGATCTGGCTCTGCTTTCCGCTGCGGCGGGTGGGCTGATAGGGCTGTGCTATGTTTCCAAGCACCCGGACGCGCTAACGCCCATACAAAACCTGCGCGTGTTGATCCACCGCGCACTGAACCCATAAACAAACAAAAATAAAAGCAGCCAGCCGCCCTGCCTGTGGGAATGTTCCACGGTGGGGCGGCTGGCTGTTGTATCGGGGGAAAGTGGAGATAAAAAATACGCTTTCGCCGCCGATGCCCAAACCGCGCAAAGCATGGTATAATGATGGCAGGATAAACGCAGAAACCAACACACAGAACACGAAAAGAACACAGGAAAGGAAAGACCATGTACTTTCAATACGGGCAGGAAGAAACGGAATACCTGAGCGGCAAAGATGAAAAACTTGGGGCGGTGATTGCCCAGGTGGGCCGGGTGAATCGCGAGGTGGATACAGACCTGTTTTCTGCCGTGGTGCACCATATTGTGGGGCAGCAGATTTCCACCAAGGCGCAGGCTACCATCTGGCAGCGCATGCGGGGTGCCCTTGGTACGGTGGATGCCGAGCATATTCTGGAAGCAGGGAACGAGCAATTACAGCTGCTTGGCATCAGCTGCCGCAAGGCAGAGTACATCACGGACTTTGCACGAAAAATCCAGAACGGTGAGTTTGATTTGGAGGGCATCTGGCAGAAGCCGGATGAGGAAGTGATCCGGGAGTTAAGTGCCCTGAAAGGCATTGGCGTGTGGACAGCGGAGATGATTTTGCTTTTCTGTATGCAGAGGCCCGATGTGTTCAGCTATGATGACCTTGCCATCCAGCGCGGGCTGCGCATGGTGTACCATCACCGTAAAATTGACCGCAAACTGTTTGAAAAGTACCGCAGGCGGTTCAGCCCTTATTGCAGCGTGGCGAGCCTTTACCTGTGGGCCGCCGCGGGCGGCGCGGTGCCGGGGTTGAAGGATTATGCCCCCAAAAAGAAAGCCCCGGCCAAAAAGGCAGCACCCGCTGGTTCCCACACGGAGAAAACATCAAAAGTACAACAGAAAGGGTAGATGCTATGATGTTCACCGCGCATTATCAGTCCCCCTTGGGGGAAATTCTGCTGGCAGCGGATGAAGTGGGCCTGACCGGCTTGTGGTTTGACCGCGCAAAGTATTATGCGGCGGGCCTGGCCCCGCAGAGCACGGAGCGCGAAACCCCGCCCTTGACCGAAGCAAAGCGCTGGCTGGATGTGTATTTCAGCGGAAAAATGCCGGATTTTATGCCGCCGCTGCACCCCATCGGGTCAGACTTCCGGCAGGAAGTGTGGGCGCTGCTGCTGCAAATCCCATACGGGCAAACGACAACATACGGCGCGCTGGCCGCCCGGCTTGCGGCAAAGCATGGCACGGCGCGCCTGTCCGCCCAGGCGGTGGGCGGAGCCGTGGGACATAACCCCATTTCGCTCATCATCCCGTGCCACCGTGTGGTGGGTGCCAGCGGCAGCCTGATCGGTTATGCGGGTGGTGTTGAGCGAAAAATCCAGCTGTTGAAATTGGAAGGAGCCGACTGCATAAAGCTGTTTGTGCCCAAAAAATGTGAATTAAGAGTTGAGCAAGCACAAAGTAAGGGCGAGCAAAAGATGTGAAAAAGTAAACCAGCAGAAGAGCGAATATGCGAAGCATGTTGAATATTAGGAACAGCGTTTAGCCAGCGGAAAAAACTTCGATGGACTGCCGCATGCCACTTGCAAAAGAGGAAAAAACATCAGGAAAAGCCAATAACTTGCTTTTGAGTTTTTTCCTTGGCGGTTAGAAGCTGCATATTGTATTGTGCTTTGAGGTTTTCATTCCAATTCTTTCATCAACTTCATTTTCCGCTTTTCGGGCCTGTTTATCCTTCTTTTTTCCTTAGGGTGTATCTGAAAAGTCGAAAATATGGTCTATTTCTACAAACACAGCGAGATTTTGCGTTAAGGCAATACCGCATAATTCTAAGTGCCGATACGGCGAGCGAGGCACGGCAGATGCT
>ERZ1673748.2608-NODE-2608-length-13277-cov-40.612615_pt1 | contig 13277 bp, 8 predicted proteins | sample MGYA00580196_ERZ1673748 | MGnify/ENA primary metagenome ERZ1673748 (study PRJEB41218, sample SAMN15661796) | gut metagenome | host: Homo sapiens | place: Canada: London | collected 2015-08-20/2019-03-30 | study: EMG produced TPA metagenomics assembly of...
ATGAAGAAGTTGACTTTCCTTATTTATCATAAGGACTATGAATGTTTCCTGCAAAATATCCGTGATTTGGGCGTAGTCCACGTGGCGGAAAAAGCGCAGGGGACAGCGGAGAATACCGAACTTCAAGAGAGCATCCGTCTGTCCGACCACTATGCTTCAACTATTAAGTTTTTGCAAGGTTTTAATGTTGAACTGCAAGAACAGAAGGGGGATACAGCCCGTGGAGAGAAAGCGTTGGAGGAAGTGGAGGCGTTACAACTGGAGAAAACCCAGTTGCAGCATCAGTTGCAGATTTGCGACAAAGAGCGTGCCGCGTTAGAGGTATGGGGAGATTTCGATCCTGCGTCGGTTATGCGGTTGCAAGAAGTTGGATATCAGGTGAATTTCTATATTTGCTCAGAGAAGAACTTTAACGAGGAATGGTTGGATACGTACTATGCTACGGAGGTTAACCGTATTGGTTCACGCATTTATTTCATTACCATAACCAAAGAAGGAACGTTGCCCGAATTGGAAGTGGAATCGGTCAAATTGCCGGTAATGTCCTTGAGTAGGCTTGCTGCCAGATGTGAAGATTTGGAACAGCAAATGAAGAGTGTGGATGATAAGTTAGCTGCCATAGCAGGAGAAAAACTTCTTTCTTTGCAAGTTGCACAAGCTAATATCCGCTCACAGATAGAATTCTCAAAAGTGGTGCTAAGTACTGAACAAGCTGCGGATGACAAATTGATGTTGTTACAGGGGTGGGCACCGGCTACGCAGATTCCGGAGATTACTAATTTTTTGAATCAGCAGGAGGCGTACTTTGAAATTGCTGATCCTACGCCGGAAGACAATGTTCCTATTCAGTTGAACAATAAAGGGTTCTTTCGTCTGTTTGAACCGATTATGAAGCTGTATATGCTTCCTAAATATAATGAACTGGATTTGACGCCGTTCTTTGCCCCTTTCTTTATGCTCTTTTTCGGGCTGTGTCTGGGCGATTCGGGCTATGGTCTGTTTATGGTATTAGGAGTGACAGTTTATCGTATGTTGGTGAAGAATATCGGTGCTTCCATGAAGCCCATCTTAACTTTGGTGCAGATTTTGGGTACTTCTACTTTCTTCTGCGGTATGCTGACAGGTACTTTTTTCGGATTCAATCTATATGGTAATGATATTCCGTTCTTTAACAAGATGCGTGATTTGTTCTTCTTGGACAATCAATGGATGTTTAATCTTTCATTGATTTTGGGAGCGGTACAGATTATTTTCGGTATGATACTGAAAGCGGCTAATCAGATTATTCAGTTCGGATTGAAATATGCATTGTCAACTATCGGATGGATTATTGTATTGGTAAGTACAGCTTTGGCATTCCTATTGGGAGATACCATGCCGATGGGAGGAACTGTCCATTTGGTAATTCTGGGGCTTGCCGGTGTGCTGATTTTCTTGCTCAACAGTCCAGGAAAGAATATTTTCCTCAATATCGGTTTGGGTTTGTGGGATTCCTACAATATGGCAACCGGTCTGCTGGGTGATATCCTTTCGTATGTGCGTTTGTTTGCTTTAGGCCTGTCGGGTGGTATTCTTGCCAGTGTATTCAATAGTCTGGCGGCTGGAATGAGTCCTGATAATGCAATTGCAGGTCCGATAGTGATGGTATTGATTTTCTTGATAGGTCATTCTATCAACATGTTTATGAATATATTGGGAGCAATGGTTCATCCGATGCGTCTGACTTTCGTGGAGTTTTTTAAGAATTCGGGTTACGAAGGAGGGGGTAAGGAGTACAAGCCTTTCAAGAATTGAAGAATGAGAATAAAGAATTAAAAGCTGTTTAAGCCTTTTCGGCATTGTCATTTTGAATAAATGTTGTATCCTTGTGCAGACAGAAAAGCTAGAAAGGGAGAATCTGAAGCATAGTATGCAGATATTTCGCTAAGTTCTGGATGACATGAAAAGTATTCCTTTTAGGAGAAGTTTGATAAAATAAAGAATTTAAAAATTAAAAATAGAAGAATTATGGAAATGAATTTATTGATTGCTTATGTAGGTATTGCAATTATGGTTGGTTTATCAGGTATCGGTAGTGCGTATGGTGTAACTATCGCAGGTAATGCATCTATCGGTGCATTGAAGAAGAATGATAGTGCATTCGGTAACTTCTTGGTGTTGACTGCACTTCCCGGTACACAGGGACTGTATGGTTTTGCCGGTTATTTCATGTTCCAGAGTATTTTCGGTGTTCTGACTCCGGCTATTACAGGTATTCAAGCTGCTGCCGTGTTGGGTTCCGGTATTGCTTTGGGACTTGTAGCTCTTTTCTCCGCTATCCGTCAGGGGCAGGTTTGCGCTAATGGTATCGCTGCCATTGGTCAAGGACATAATGTATTTGGCAATACATTGATTCTGGCCGTTTTTCCTGAATTGTATGCTATTGTTGCTTTGGCTGCAACCTTCTTGATGGGATCTGCATTGGCTGCGTAATCAGATTAGTTTTTTTATATGGGCGGTTATTTCCTGTTTTTATGGAAATAGCCGCTTTTCTTATTCTAATGTAAGGCAGAACCTTAAAAATATTTATTATTGTAGCCGATATCAGTATTTTTTTGTGAAGATTGTTAGAGTAAAATAATTGAATGCTAATTCAGAAACTATCTGAATAACATAAAGTTGCAAAAAAACTTTATTATCTCATTGAAAATATGTAACTTTGCGCTCGAATTAAGATTAGTTAATAGATGGCAAAAGAATTGTTAGCCCCTGATTATATATTCGAAGCAAGTTGGGAGGTATGTAATAAAGTAGGGGGAATTTATACGGTGTTGTCCACCAGGGCCAAAACACTGCAGGAAGCATTCAAAGACAAAGTCTTTTTCATAGGACCCGATTTTTGGGCAGGAAAGGAAAACCCTTTGTTCAGTGAAAATGAGAATCTTTGTGCGGCATGGCGTGAACATGCTTTGAAGAAAGATGGACTGAAAGTTCGTGTGGGGCGCTGGAATATTCCGGGAGAGCCTATCGTTATATTGGTGGATTTTTATCCTTTCTTCTCTAAAAGAAATGAAATATATGGCCGGATGTGGGAGAATTTCAAAGTCGATTCACTTCATGCTTATGGAGATTACGACGAAGCGTCTATGTTTTCTTATGCAGCCGGAAAAGTGGTTGAAAGCTTTTATCGTTTCAATTTGACCGAAAATGATAGAGTCATTTATCAGGCACATGAATGGATGACAGGTATGGGCGCCCTTTATTTGCAGAAAGCGGTACCCGAAATAGCTACTATTTTTACTACTCACGCTACTTCTATAGGCCGGTCTATCGCCGGAAACAATAAACCTCTTTACGATTACTTATTTGCTTATAATGGTGACCAGATGGCTCGTGAACTCAATATGGAGGCAAAGCATTCTATTGAGAAGCAGACTGCGCATCATGTGGATTGCTTTACTACGGTTAGTGAAATTACCAACAATGAATGCAAGGAGTTGTTGGACAAGCCGGCAGATGTGGTGTTGATGAATGGGTTTGAGGATGATTTTGTTCCGCAAGGCCGTACGTTTACCGCCAAGCGTAAGAAAGCTCGTGCTGCGATGTTGAATTTGGCTAATAAATTGCTGGGCTTGACGATGAGTGATGATACTCTTATTGTGGGCACAAGCGGTCGTTATGAGTTTAAAAATAAAGGTATCAATGTCTATTTGGAGTCTTTGAACCGATTGACCCGTGATAAAAATTTGAAAAAAGAGGTGCTGGCATTTATTAATGTACCAGGTTGGGTAGGGGATCCTCGTGAGGATTTGGTGGAACGTTTGAAAAGCAAAGAGAATTTCACAACTCCGTTGGAGTGTCCGTTTATCACACATTGGTTGCATAATATGAGTCATGATCAGGTACTTGATATGATGAAGTATTTGGGAATGTCCAATTCGGCGGAATCTAAGGTAAAAGTAATATTTGTACCTTGTTATCTGGATGGAAAGGATGGTATCTTGAATTTGGAATATTATGATTTGGTGTTGGGGAATGACTTGAGTGTTTATCCTTCCTATTATGAACCTTGGGGGTATACACCATTGGAAAGTGTAGCATTCCATGTACCTACTATAACAACTGATTTGGCCGGATTTGGTTTGTGGGTAAATTCGTTGAAGGGTAGATACTGTGAGTTGAAAGATGGTGTGAAAGTTATCCATCGCTCGGATTACAACTATTCTGAAGTAGCGGATGTTATAAAGGACACCATATCGGAATTTTCAGGATTGCCGGAAAATGTAATCAAGACTATGCGTAAAAATGCGGCGGACATTGCGGAAAAGGCATTGTGGAAGCATTTTATCAAGTATTATTATGAAGCTTATGATGTGGCATTGCATAATGCACAGAAAAGGCTTATTATGAATAGCTAATTAATTATTAATAAATAATTTGAGAGACATGAAAATCAAAGTAAGTAATGCGAATACTCCTAATTGGAAGGAAGTTACAGTAAAATCACACATTCCCGAAGAACTGAAGAAGTTGGAGGAAATGGCTCGTAACATCTGGTGGGCATGGAATTACGAAGCAACAGACCTGTTTAGAGATTTAGATCCTGCGACTTGGAAAGAAGTGGGGCAGAATCCCGTTGCTTTATTGGAACGTTTGAGCTATGAAAAGCTGGAGGCATTAACCCAGGATAAGGTGATTGTAAAGCGCATGAACGATGTATATGCTAAATTTAAAGCTTATGTAGATGCTAAGCCGGATAGCAAACGTCCTTCTGTAGCCTATTTCTGTATGGAGTATGGTTTGACACATGTTTTGAAAATCTATTCCGGTGGTCTGGGTATTTTGGCCGGTGACTACTTGAAAGAAGCATCAGACAGTAATGTAGATATGTGTGGTGTTGGCTTCTTGTATCGTTATGGGTATTTTAGCCAAAGCCTTTCAATGGATGGTCAGCAGATTGCTAACTATGAATCACAGAATTTCGGTAGCCTGCCTATTGAACGTGTAATGGATGAAAACGGACAGCCGATGGTAGTTGATGTTCCTTATTTGAACTATTTCGTTCATGCATACGTATGGAAGGTAAATGTAGGACGTGTTCCTTTGTATCTGCTAGATACGGATAATGAAATGAACAGCGAATTTGATCGTCCTATCACTTATCAGTTGTATGGTGGAGATTGGGAGAACCGTTTGAAACAAGAAATCTTGTTAGGTATCGGTGGTGTGTTGCTGCTGAAGAAATTGGGCATTAAGAAAGATGTCTATCATTGTAATGAAGGACATGCTGCTTTGTGTAATGTGCAGCGTTTGTGTGATTATGTAGAAAGCGGGCTGACATTTGACCAGGCTTTGGAAGTAGTTCGTTCTTCTTCTTTATATACGGTTCATACTCCGGTTCCTGCGGGGCATGACTATTTTGATGAAGGCTTGTTTGGAAAATATATGGGTGGTTATCCACAGCGTATGGGGATTTCTTGGCAGGATTTGATGGACTTAGGTCGTATTAATCCGGGTGATGCAGGCGAACGTTTTTGTATGTCTACATTTGCTTGTAATACTTGTCAGGAAGTAAACGGTGTAAGCTGGCTGCATGGCAAGGTTTCTCAGGAGATGTTCTCTGGAATTTGGAAAGGCTATTTTCCTGAAGAAAGTCATGTAGGTTATGTGACTAATGGCGTTCACTTCCCGACATGGAGTGCTACTGAATGGAAGAAACTATATGCTAAGCATTTTGCTCCTAACTTCCTGGAAGATCAATCTAATGAGAAAATTTGGGAAGCTATTTATAATGTAGCCGATGAAGAAATTTGGGAAACCCGTATGGCTTTGAAGTACAAATTGGTTGACCATATTCGTAAGCAGTTCAGTGAAAGCTGGTTGAAGAACCAAGGTGATCCTTCACGTATCGTTTCTCTGATGGAAAAGATTAATCCGAATGCCTTGTTGATTGGTTTTGCCCGTCGTTTTGCTACTTACAAACGTGCGCATCTGCTGTTTACTGATTTGGAACGTTTGTCTAAGATTGTGAACAATCCTGATTATCCGGTACAGTTCTTATTTGCAGGTAAGGCTCATCCACACGATGGTGCAGGTCAGGGGTTGATCAAGAAGATTGTGGAAATTTCCCGTCGTCCGGAATTCTTGGGCAAAATCATCTTCCTGGAAAATTATGATATGCAGTTGGCACGGCGTCTGGTCTCAGGTGTTGATATTTGGATGAATACTCCTACCCGTCCTTTGGAAGCTTCTGGAACATCAGGCGAGAAGGCTTTGATGAATGGTGTTGTTAACTTCTCTGTGCTTGACGGTTGGTGGCTGGAAGGTTACCGTGAAGGAGCAGGATGGGCGTTAACTGAAAAACGTACTTATCAGAATCAAGATCATCAAGATCAATTGGATGCTGCAACTATTTACAGTATTTTGGAAAATGAGATTCTTCCGTTGTATTATGCACGTAACCGTAAGGGATATTCTGAGGGTTGGGTGAAGACTATCAAGAACTCTATTGCTCAAGTGGCTCCTCATTATACAATGAAACGTCAGTTAGACGATTATTATGCTAAGTTCTATACTAAAGAAGCGAAACGTTTTAAAGAATTGGTAGCCAATGATTATGCAAAGGCTAAAGAACTGGCTGCTTGGAAAGAACGAGTTGCAGAACTTTGGGATTCCATTGAAATCGTTTCATGTGAAAAGACAGAAGAGCTAGCTAGCGGTAATATTGAAAGCGGAAAAGAATATATCATTACTTATGTTATAGATGAAAAGGGATTGGATGATGCAGTAGGTATTGAACTGGTTACCACTTTCACCAATGCGGAAGGTAAGGAGCATATCTATTCTGTAGAACCAATGGAAGTAATTAAGAAAGAAGGTAACTTGTATACATTCCAGGTTAAACACAGTTTGTCTAACTCAGGTAGCTTCAAGGTGGCATACCGTATGTTCCCGAAGAATGTTGATTTGCCTCATCGTCAGGACTTCTGTTATGTTCGTTGGTTTAATTAATCATTGAATTAAGATAATATTTCTATTTAAAGAACTGTTTCCTTGGAAAAGAGAGGAAGCAGTTCTTTTTTATTAGTATGTTCGCCCAAAGTTTCATTGATATTATCATTCTAGTTAAGATTGTTATGGAAAGTGCGCATTATTGGGAAGGATAGGACGAGTATAAAAAATACCGATGCCTTTCTAGACATCGGTATTTTACTTTGTAAACTATTTTGCAGTTATTTTATTTCAATAGTTCGTTCAGTTTGGACTTGATGGCATCTCCACGGAGATTACGTGCAACAATGGTACCTTCCTGATCAACCAATACGGTAGCAGGAATTGAATTGACACCATAAAGTTTTGCACCTGCATTGTTCCAACCTTGCAGGTCAGACATTTGCGGCCATGTAATATTCAAGGCAGTGATAGCCTCTTTCCACTTGTCTGCATTCTCGTCTAAAGAAATACCTACAATTCCGAAGCCTTTATCTTTGAAAGCCTTGTATGCTTCTACAACATTGGGCATTTCTTTACGGCAAGGTCCGCACCAGCTAGCCCAAAAGTCAATCAAAGTATATTTATTTTTGCTGACGAAATCAGACAGGCTTACAGTTTCACCTTCAGGAGTCTGCATAGAGAAATCAATGTATTTCTGACCTACAGCCGTTTTCTCTGAAGTTTCAATGTGGGCTTTCAACTTGTTGATACGTTCATTAACTAATGCGGCAGGAATTTTCTCTACCAACGCTTTTTGTTTGTCAAGTTCGAATGCGCCTGCATAGGAAGGAAGCAGATATACACCGACCGGATTGGTGATATTGGCTTCAATTGTTTGATAAACCATATCCATGCCTACACTGTCTTTCTTTTCAATCTCAGCCATGATAGCTTCTACCTGCTCTTCTGTCAAGCTAGTGTCGCTTTGAGCCTTTTGGTACATTTCATTCATTTCCTTGCTTAAAGCCATGAAACCATCTTTGAATTTTTGGTAAGCGTCATTATTAGGAGTACCTGAAACTTTGCTTTCCTTACCTAAGGTTACATTAATATTCCCATTTTCAAGAAAAAGATCAGTAAAGTAACGCTTGTTTCCTTTCATATAAGTGATGTAGCGGTTTACAGCCGTATCTTGTTTTCCGGTGAATACGAAAGTTCCGCTTTTGACAATAGCGGAATCGAGTTTTACAAGATCCCCTCCTGCGTATTCCTGTAAATAGATTGTGTCGCCATCAGTGATGTCTTCTACTGAACCTGTAACCTTATAGGAAGGCGAATTCTGACATGCAACGAAAGCCATGCTTCCTGCAGCCAATAAATAAACTAATTTTTTCATTTTAATATGATTATAATTTGCACGCAAAGATAACTACTTAATTAATATGTTTGCGGAAAAAAGGTTTTTATTTTCAGAATGAAATAAGGAATCTATAGTTTTGCTTTGCTTTTTTTGAATTTTATGGGCACTCATTCAATTCCTTTGGTTATAATTTGTACAGGGGGCTGCCTTACTGTTACAGTTGATCGGTAATATTCTGGATCTTTCGAAAATCGAATCGGGCACATTGAAGTTTGTGTAGAGTGATGTGAATATTAATGCAATGATGTACGATTTGGAGGAATTATTTCAATTACGGAATAAAAATAATCCGGAGGTGGAGATCGGGTAGATGTTGAATCCGAGCAGGGAGAAGGTCTCATTTTTTTGTTTACAATTTCTCAAAAGCCTATCATTCACTTTGCTGGGAGAAGAGAAATAGTACGCACAATGGAAAATTATTAGTCGGATGAATAAATATTACTTTATTTATATCCTCCATTCTTGAAAAATACCGTATTTTTGCAACTCAATTACAAAATGAGTATGCAACAATCTAATTATATAATTGAGGTAAAAGGTGTTTCCAAGTTTTTTGGTGATAAAATGGTCTTGGATAACATTAATTTATATGTAAAAAAAGGTGAGTTTGTAACCGTGTTGGGTCCCTCCGGTTGCGGAAAGACTACTCTTTTACGTTTGATTGCCGGTTTCCAGACTGCTTCGGAAGGCGAGATAAAGATAGCTGGAAAAGAGATCACGCAGACACCTCCGCATAAGCGCCCGGTAAATACCGTGTTTCAGAAGTATGCTTTGTTTCCTCATTTGAATGTGTTCGATAATATTGCCTTCGGATTGAAATTGAAAAAGATTCCCAAGCAGACTATCGAGAAGAAAGTAAAGGCAGCTCTTCGTATGGTAGGAATGACAGACTATGAGTATCGGGATGTGAATTCTTTGTCAGGCGGGCAGCAACAGCGTGTAGCCATAGCCCGTGCTATCGTCAATGAGCCGGAGGTGTTGTTGCTGGATGAGCCTTTGGCTGCTTTGGACTTGAAAATGCGTAAAGATATGCAGATGGAATTAAAAGAGATGCATAAGACATTGGGCATCACCTTTGTTTATGTGACGCATGACCAAGAGGAAGCTTTGACATTGAGCGACACAATTGTTGTAATGAGTGAAGGAAAAATACAGCAGATCGGAACACCGGTGGATATTTATAACGAACCCATCAATTCGTTTGTAGCCGATTTTATAGGTGAGAGCAATATTTTGAACGGAACAATGATACAGGACAAACTTGTGCGTTTTGCAGGAGTGGAGTTTGAATGTGTGGATGAAGGTTTCGGTGAAAATATGCCGGTAGATGTTGTGGTACGTCCTGAAGATTGGTATATTTTTCCAGATTCGGATGCTTCACAGATTTCCGGTATCGTAACCTCATCCATCTTTAAAGGTGTGCATTATGAAATGGTGGTCGAGGCCAATGGTTATGAATTTATTGTACAGGACTATCATCATTTTGCTGTGGGTGAGCAGGTAGGTTTGTTGATAAAACCTTTTGATATCCATATTATGAAAAAAGAACGTGTATGCAATACGTTTGAAGGAGAACTGACAGATGGAACGCATGTGGAATTTCTGGGATGTACGTTTGAGTGTCTGCCAGTGGTTGACATTGAGCCGGGAACTAAAGTAAAAGTGCAGGTAGATTTCAAGGATATCATTTTGCAGGATAATGAAGAGGATGGAACTTTAACCGGAGATGTACGTTTTATCCTATATAAGGGAGATCATTATCACCTCACTGTGTCATCGGACTGGGGTGAGGATATTTTTGTTGATACCAATGATGTATGGGACAATGGTGATCATGTAGGTATCAGCATCTTTCCCGAAAGTATAAAAATAACTCAGATTGTAGAATCATAATAAAGAAAAGAGGTGCTCAGAACGATACGATTTTTCTTGTCTTCACGTAAAAGCTGGACTATTCCTTACGTGATATTTTCGGCGGTATTTGTTATTCTTCCGCTACTTTTAATAGTGGTTTATGCATTTATGGATGATGCGGGTTATTTCACTTTGGGAAATTTTGCCAAATTCTTCGCTCATCCCGAGGCAATCAACACATTTGTTTATTCTATTGGCGTGGCCATTATCACAACAGTGGTATGTATCTTATTGGGATATCCTGCTGCCTATATTCTGACACAGACGCGGATGAAATATGCATCGACGGTGGTGGTATTGTTTATTCTGCCCATGTGGGTGAATATTTTAATACGTACACTGGCTACGGTAGCATTGTTCGACTTTATGAACGTACCTTTAGGAGAGGGGGCTTTGATATTCGGTATGGTATATAATTTTCTGCCTTTTATGATTTATCCTATTTACAACACTTTGCAGAAATTGGATAAAAGTTATGTGGAAGCGGCACAAGATTTGGGCGCCAATCCTATGCAAGTGTTTTTCAAGGCTGTGCTACCCCTGTCCATGCCGGGTATTGTGAGTGGTATATTAATGGTGTTCATGCCTACTATCTCCACATTTGCCATTGCCGAATTATTGACAATGAATAATATTAAACTGTTTGGTACTACTATCCAGGAAAATATTAATAATAGTATGTGGAATTATGGGGCGGCCTTGTCGTTGATTATGCTGTTCCTTATTGGTGCGACAACCTTGCTCGCTTCAGATGATAAGGATCATAACGAAGGAGGTGGGCTATGGTAAAGAAAATTTTGTGTCAGGGATATTTGTGGCTGCTTCTGCTATTGCTTTATGCACCTATTTTTATCATTATGATCTATTCGTTTACCGAAGCAAAGGTGCTGGGCAACTGGACCGGGTTTTCCACCAAACTCTATTCATCCCTATTTGTTGCAGGTACACATCATTCATTGACAAATGCCTTGGTCAATACCTTGAGCATTGCCTTTATTGCAGCTACCGTATCCACCTTGCTGGGCAGTATTACGGCAATCGGCATATTCAATCTTCGTCCCCGTGCCCGTAAAGCAATCAGTTTTGTCAATAATATTCCTATTTTGAATGGAGATATTATTATTGGTATATCTCTATTCTTGCTGTTCGTATCTTTGGGTATTCCACAAGGATATACCACTGTAGTGCTTGCACATATCACATTCTGTACTCCATATGTGGTGTTAAGTGTGTTGCCGCGTTTGAAACAGATGAATCCGAATATTTATGAGGCGGCGCTTGATTTGGGGGCTACCCCTATGCAGGCACTCCGCAAGGTGATTGTTCCTGAGATTCTTCCGGGAATGATTTCTGGTTTTATGCTGGCGGTGACTTTGTCCATTGACGATTTTGCCGTGACTGTATTTACTATTGGTAATGAAGGGCTTGAAACTCTTTCCACCTATATTTATGCGGATGCACGGAAAGGAGGGTTGACCCCTGAACTTCGTCCGCTTTCTACCATTATATTCGTATTGGTGCTGGTATTGCTGGTTATCATCAATCGCCGTGCAGGCAAGAAAAAGGAGGTATAAAAAATGAGGAAAATAAATAGATGGCTGATGGTGTGTGTGTGCGCGTTATTCTCTTTAACCGGATGCTATAACACAGAGCCTCGTGAGAGTGTGCTGAAAATATATAATTGGGCCGATTACATTGATGAGGATATGTTGGCGGAATTTCCCCGGTGGTACAAAGAACAGACGGGGGAAGATATTCGGATTGTCTATCAGACTTTTGACATCAATGAAATCATGTTGACCAAGATAGAACGCGGACATGAAGATTTTGATGTAGTTTGTCCTTCGGAGTATATCATAGAGCGTATGCTGAGGAAAGGTTTATTGCTTCCCATTGATACTGTTTTTGGAAAGACTCCCAATTATCTACATAATGAATCTCCTTATATCCGCGAACAATTGGATAAATTGAGTCGGTCGGGGCATCGTGCTTCAGATTATGCCATCGGTTATATGTGGGGAACAGCAGGTATCCTTTTTAATACCGATCATGTTCCGGCGGAAGATGCCAGGACTTGGGCCAGTCTTTGGAATCTGAAATATAAGAACAAGATTCTGATGAAGGAAAGTTATCGTGATGCATATGGTACCGCATTGATTTATGCCAATGCCGGGGATTTGAAAAAAAGTAAGGTTACGGTAGAGGAGTTGATGAACAACTATTCGCAAGCGTCCATCGATACTGTTGAGAAGTATCTGAAAGCAATGAAACCCTTGATAGCAGGTTGGGAAGCCGATTTTGGCAAGGAAATGATGACTAAAGGTAAAGCATGGCTGAACATGACCTGGAGCGGGGATGCGGTATGGGCGATAGAAGAGGCTGAAGGAGTGGGTATCCATCTGGACTATGAGGTGCCGATGGAAGGAAGTAATGTGTGGTATGACGGATGGGTGATCCCTAAGTATGCTAGAAATAAAAAGGCTGCCAGTTATTTTATTAATTATTTATGCCGTCCCGATGTGGCTTTACGTAATATGGACGCCTGTGGTTATGTGAGTGCCGTTGCTACTCCCGAGATTTTGGAGGCAAAAATAGATACTACTTTATCTTACTTTGCAGATTTAAGCTATTTTTTCGGTCCTGCTGCCGATAGTATACAAATAGATAAGGTACAGTATCCTGACCGTACAGTGGTGGAGCGTTGTGCCATGATTCGTGATTCCGGTGACAAGACCGAATTGGTCTTGGAAATGTGGTCGCGTGTAAAGGGGGATAATTTGGGGGTAGGCGTGGTTATTGTGATTCTGGTATCTGCCGGGATTATGGTAGTATTCACCGTGTATAGAAAACTTCAGCGTTATCAGCATGAAAAGGCTCAATATCCTCGCAGGAATCATCGAAGAAAGAAATGACTTTATAAGGGAAGGAAACATTTAGTCTTGCTGATAAAACGATTTAGGGAATCCAATCTTTAGGTAGGGATATTCAGTAAATGTCTCTAAAAAATAAGATGGCATATGAAGATGATAGG
>ERZ1673748.2641-NODE-2641-length-13135-cov-4.666590_pt1 | contig 13135 bp, 13 predicted proteins | sample MGYA00580196_ERZ1673748 | MGnify/ENA primary metagenome ERZ1673748 (study PRJEB41218, sample SAMN15661796) | gut metagenome | host: Homo sapiens | place: Canada: London | collected 2015-08-20/2019-03-30 | study: EMG produced TPA metagenomics assembly of...
TTATATCGCTCTCCTTGAATTTCTTCTTGCAATGATGACATTTGTATTTATATACATCGTAATCATACTGAGATGAATAGAGATAAAGTATCCCGATTATCACTCCCAGTACTGTTAGTATTAGTAAGTATTCCATATCTTTTAATTTAATGATTAATGCCTTATGTCCCTCTATTAGATTAATTACTTCCTCCTACCGGAAAAAGTAATTATCCATAGTACTTAATAGAACAGATTGAGTAAGGTATTCTCATAAAGAATGAATAGGATGATTCTTCCATATCTTCTCTAACAGAATAACTTTTAATTCTTGTTTTTGATAATACTGCTTCCTATGTTTACCATGCCTATTAAGATAAGGACCTGGATAATGTAAGTCATCAAGGTAAACCTTTTTCTTTGAGGAATCAGTTCTAACCAAACGACCAAGGAACTGAATCGATTTTTCTTGGCTATCCATACTGGCAGCATTAAGTAAATACCTAAGCTTAGGAAAGTTTTTACCTCGAGCAATGATTGTAGTTGAAACCAAGATATCAATCTTACCTTCCCTAAAATCCTTCATTATTTGTTGTCTTATCTTTGAAGGAGTATCTACATGCACACAGGCAATATTATATTTGCTTCCTAGTTTCTTTTTAAAGTATTTGCATAAATTCTCACAGTGTGCAATAAATTTACATACTACGAGTGCAGGATATCTACCTTGTTTAAGATTCCATTTAAGTCGAGAATAAACCATTCTCTTTGCATACTTGTTGAAGGTAATAGAATCATCATATATTTCCTTATAAGATATCTCTTCTGATTCCCAATTACCATACCAAGGTTTACTTGGTACCATCTTTACGATTGTACGAGTTGAATAACCTTTCTTAATAGAATCCTTAAGTTTAAACTCAGCAAGTACTTTACCAAAGAATACTTCAAGATTCATGTTCTTTACTTTATCTTTGGCAAGCTTACTCATATAAATGGTACCAGATAATCCTATACGAACTCTGGTATTAAATAAACGAGTAAGTACATTTTGATATTGCTTACTACCTGCTTGGTCAGCCTCATCTACCAAAACCATATCTACCTTTGCCAATTCATTTTGATAGAATCTCATGTTACGAGAAATAGATTGAACCATACCAATGGTAAAATTACTCCAATTTAATACTTTACCTTGAACAAATGTAATCTGTTCTCCTGGTAGGTATTTCTTAAATTCATCTCTAGCTTGATTCAACCAGTCAGAGTCATTAGTTATTAGCAAAGTCTTTAACTGCTTCTTATAGGATAGATAAAGAGACGACATGATAAGAGTTTTACCTGCATTAACGGTGTAATCTAAAACACCAATCTGAAAAGGTACCTTACCTACCTTGTTATTGATTACCGCTTTAACAGCCTTCTCTTGTTCTGGTCTTAATTTATATTCTCCTATCTTCGTAACAACTTCATTGACTTTAGGTAATGGTTGTCGCATATCTACAACTTTAGGTTTAATTCCATACTCAATACACTTTTCATATACTGCAGGAAGTAAACCTATTTTAAATTCACCATGCTTATTAACGTAATGAATTTTACCATCCCAGTTCTGCATACCTCTTTGCCTTGTACGTAAGTAGAAAGCATTTGGATGACGAATGGCAAACTCTGCATAGAGTTTCTGTGCGAACTTAAGAGGTAAGTCTAAACTACAAACATTACCGTTTTCTATCAATATTTTCATCTCTATAAGATTTTTTATTAATAACTCTTCCTATTGTACCTACTGATACGCCTAATCTTTTAGCTATGTCCTTATAATATAGGCCTTTAGCCTTTAACTTAAATATAAGGATTAAATCTTTCTTAGATAACTTAGCTCTAGAAGCTTTACAAGAAGACCCTCTTAATTTACCATTTTTTCTAGCATCTTCCATAACGTTATGTTTTTAATTATTAATCTTATCCCAGAGTGAGCCTTCAACTTGAGGTTCCTCTAAAGATTTTTTATTCTTATTCTTATATAAATACTTATTATACCTTTCTACTGCTTTATCAGTATATAACTGAGCAATATCTGGTAGACCATTACACCATGCTAGAGATTCAAACTGAGCATCTATGAAATCCTTATAATCCCAACCTTCTTCCTCTAAGAATGCTGCTACATAAGCAAAGTGAACATACTTCTCGGGATTCTTTTCATAGGATTCGTATATACCAGTTGCTTTAGCAATCTTACTTACAAAGTAATCATGTACCTTAGCAGTGAGTTCTAAATCTGCTGACTGTAATTTAATCTCAGCTTCTGTTTGATTAGTAATATTATCCTGCATGGATATTAACCTTTGCATAACATTACGATAATCTGTCATCCTCTTTAAACCAGTCTCAATGTATTTAATAAATCCTTCCCGAGTATCAAATTTAAAATCCTCACAAAAGGTATTACATATCTCAGCAAGCTTTTTACATAAAGCCCATTCCCTTGTATTACTTTCGTTTATTTTACGAACTCCTCTATGCTTAAGCTTTATACGAGTAGCATATAATATATCGGCAACAAGGGAAGCATTACCCTTAGATGCTAGTAATATATTAGTTACTTTCTTAGTTGTCCCTTTATTAGAAACAACCACTGCTCTAGTATTTATTGCCTCTTTTCGTGCAATAACAAAAAAAGCCTCAACTGGGAAGTTATCTACCTCTAAGGTATTTAATATTTCCTCAAATTGAGACTTAGTAATGTGAATACTGGGTTCTCTCATTTTATCCTATTACAAACTAAAACTCCATTAATACAACCCTCGTTATTATCTATTGGGCATTTCTTCACATAAAGGTTTTTAGTGGGAGAACCAAATGATACATAATATGAACCTCTATTGGTACCTACATACCAAGTAACATTTTCGGGTAAGTTTAAAGTATAATCCCTAACTTTACCATCAACCATCTCACATCTGAAAACCATATTCTTCCTTGGTTGAGGTTTTTCAAACCAACTTACAACTGGGAAGAAATATCCCATAATTAAAAGAGCAGCCAAAACTATTGAAGTCTTAACTACATAATCGATTATCTTCATCATATCATTAATATTTTAAGTTATATAATATAATAGGTAATCCTTACTCCAAAGAGTTTCGGATTTGAATTCTATGAATAAAGTTATAGAGTGTTTTACGTGACACCTTTAACCTTTTACTAATGTATATCCTACTATTACCTAAACTCAATAACCTATTTAATCTTCTCAATTTTCTATCAGAAATTTTAAAGTTCTCCCAATTAGGATTTTGAATAGTTTTAAATGATTTCCTTCTCTGTTCGAAAATCATTTGTTGTATATTCATACTATGTGTACCCCATTGAAGATTCCTATAATGGTTATTTAAAGGATTATTATCTAAGTGCATTACTTCATTAAACTTAGAAGGAGATCTTTCTATCCGTCTTGAATATAATTTTCCATCTCTAGTAATATGGTAACCTATAAAACCTGGTACATTATCTTCCATCATAATGAGTTTTTAAGTTTAATTAATCCCTGATAGGTAGCATATCTAGTTTCATAAACTTTTTTAAGAACGGCTTTCCTACCTAAATCGTTTACATCCCTATTATCCTCAAAAAGAACTAACTTCACTTTCTTGTATTGTATAAGTTTCAATGCCAATTCTATAGCATACTTTTGAGCATCAAAATCTAATAGAATTATATACCGTTGACAAGGTGCTTTTATTAATTCGTTTAGTTGATATTTAGATACAACTTTACCCATTGTGGCAATTCCTCTATCTCCAATAGTAAGGGCATTGAGGGCACCTTCACAGATGTATACCGACCTATACATCTCCAACGCATCATAATTAAATATGATAAATTCTTTGCCAACTCCTGTGATATCTTTGTTAGGGTTGTTATACCGAGGACCTTGCCCGATAACATTTCTCGCGTTATAATATCTAAGTTGTCCTCTGTAATAGAAGGGTATAATAAGGTACCCAAAGTAAGCCCCTTTCGTCGCATAGCCAACTCCATGCTTAGACAACTCAGAGATGACAAAGCCACGGCTTTTGACATATCCTCTAATGCTTTTTGCAACTTGTGACTGGCCAATGTTAAGGATTCTAAATCCTTCGGGTAAATACAAAGGTTTGGCTTCTGCAAGTTCAACCTTTTCTTCGTGAAATTCAAGTTCATCAAATTTTCCACTGTTTAAAAAGTTAATTAATTCATGATATGTTTCGAATCCTTCTATATCCATAACCAACTGTGAAGGATTCGGATGTTCATTACATCTGAAGCAATTGGTTCTATACATTGATAAGTTAACTCCCATTTTTAATTCCCTATGACAATAAGGGCATACTGGGAGTTTCATCCAGCCATGTTTATAATCAAATGCTCCAAGTCTTTTAATAAAATAAGTCTTAAGTCTAGACTTAAACTGATTTGTTATTTTCATGGTTTCTAATTGCTTTACGAATTACTTTTCGGATTCTCTTTAAATCCTCTAAATCTAAATCGTTGATACAAGTGGTTTGCCAACCATTGTGAGATATTTCCAAAGCCAATCCATCAGTCCATCTGTCTTTTACTACTTTTACTTTTTTAGTTCTCATTTCTCTTTTTCTTTTTACCACAGATTCTACAGTAAGTTCTCGTACAATATTTAGTATAATACTGAGCCCTCTTCCTACCGCCTTTCTTTGAAAAGATAGCCTTCCTGGGTTTCTGTCTGGTTTCCCACCAATGCTCGGTTACCCAATCATGAATACCGAGTTTGCATTTATATATCTCCAGTTGTCCTTTCTCTTTTCTTGGAATCAGCATCAGGATTACCTTTCTTAAAAGATTCCTCAAGTTTTTTACCGTATAGTTCATCGTAGTTCTTTCTTTGTTCTTTAGTAAACTCTGTACATCTTTGCCTTTCTACATCACACTTAAATAGAGCTCTACCTGAAGGAAGACCATCCCTTTGTACTACAATCTCTGAACGAAGTATGTTATCTTTCTCTTCTTGCTCTGTACTGTTAAGACCCATTATAAATTGAGCATTACGTACAATTGCAATAGAACCAGATATATCGTTCTCATCATACTTGGTTGCTTGATGTTTCTTACCTTCACGAGTAATATGATGAGCAGTCCATACAATATCTAAATGTAAATCCTCAGCAAGGTTCTGTAAGTCAATATATACGTTTGAGATTCTATCGAAATCCTCTTTATCCTTTGCAATAGAAGCAAGCTTCCCTGCATAGTCAACCATCAATACCTTAATATCAATTCCCTGGCTCCTAAGAGTAAGTATCTTCTCCCTTATATAATTGCAGTCAGTAATCAATGCAGGTACTCTTTCAACGATTAATTCAACTCCAAACCTTGCAAGTTTTCTTAAATGCTTAGCCTCGAGTTTATCATAATCTCCAGTATATAATTCCTTCTTAGTTTTATTAATACTTGATTGAATGAAACGGTCCATAATTTGTTCTTGACCATTTTCTGTATCCACATAATAAACCGATTTCTTCATTCTAAGATAACCTCTTGCAAGGTTTACCATGAAGAATGTTTTCTTTGCTTTGGGTTTATCCAGAATTACATTTATTGATGCACCTGGGAATCCTCCTGCATTGGTTAAATCATTAAGTTGCCTAAATGGGCATGGTACTACTGAGGGTTCTGCCTGTCTTTTAAATTGACGTTCGGTAACATCCCGAATCATGAATAAAGGTTCATCCTCCTGTTTAGGTCTACTTCTTTGTAATACCTTCTCTACCTTTCTTGAGTATTCTTCATACTGTTCAAAGTTATCTAAGTCGAATGAATCATTTAAGTTCTTCATTTCAACATAGGTAGAAAACTGATAGATTTTCTCCTTAATATATTCTGAATCGGATAATTGAATTGAATAAAGGTTTTTAATAACCTTCTCTATGTTTGGAATATCGTCCTTAGTAACCAGGTCAACATAGTTTTTGGATTCTAGCATTTCTCTGAGTACTTGTTTAAGGACATTTTGTGATGGTATCTTTCTTTGCTTCTTAAAGTATTTAAGTATACCCTCACATATTAAGGAATGTTCGATAAGTACTAAGTAGCTTGGTTTTATTCTGCTTAGTACTAAACCTCCTTCCTTATCTTGAATGATGAACCTGAGAATCTCTAACTGAAAGTCAGGTGCAAAGCTAAATTTAATTTTATTCTTTTTCATACATTATTATATTGCAATATTATATACTAATAGATTTTGATAGTCCTCATGTAGTTCTGAACTCATGTCCACAATATCTAGTCTTCTTATCCTCAGCCGCTCGGTGAAATTTTTTGATATTCTTATATTATATAAAATATATTTATTATATTTGCATAACGAAATACTTAAAGAATATGAGGAAATGTAATGGAAACAATGGTTCAGAGCTTCATAGATTAAAACCCATGCAGGATTATGATGAAGCAATGTTTAATCGGTTATACAAAGTTTGTAAGCCAGTTATTCGGAACCTTACCAAACAGATTGATTACAAAAGGTTTAACCTTACTCCAGATATAATATCTTCTTATTTCTGGGATAAAATGTTATTTGTTTTTAATAAGTACTACGGTACTTGTAGTGAAGAACATCTTAAAGCAAGAATCCTTTCTTCTCTTGCTACATTTAAGAATAAGCTTCTTCGATTTGCTTATGGAGAGATTGCAGAATACAATCAGAACCTATTCAAACTTGAAGACTTATTTGATAATGATAAAGAGTTAGAGGATGACGATGAAGAAGTTAAGGCTAAGGAAGAAATGCTTGAATTATTATATAATTATATGAAAGAGAAGTTATCTCCCGATGCTTATATGGTATTTGAAGTATTACTTACTCCACCTCCTTATATTAAAGAACGAATCAAGGATGGAGAAAGAATCACCAATATAATGTTGGTTGAGTTCTTTGATATGCCTAGAACTAAGAAGTCCGTTAAATACATAGGAGAACTCAAACAGGATATCCTATATTGGGAAGAAAAAGCTAAAGAAGAACTTCACTACTAACACAAAAGAAAAGGAGCGTTTCCCAACGCCCCTTTCTCAACATCATAAATTAAAAGTTCTTTGTCAACAATATAAGTAGTCAAGACATATTATTATAGTTTTATAATATATGCCAGTACGTAGTACGGTGGTCTATTCTCATGAGGTTGACCTCCACCTGCAGCTCGGGTATCATGGTCCCAAAGTGCTACATGAGAATTATCCCTATCGGTTTTACTACTACCATAAAGGTTATTACCAATCCACTGACTACCATTAATACCGATACCATCGTAAGCCTCAATAAAGTAAGCATCTGCAAAGTTGTGAACGTGAGAAGGTATCTCCTGAGTAGAAAGAGTTACTTTCTCTTGGCCACCAGTATTACCAATCAAATTATAATCTTCCTTACCGGATGACCAACCTACAATGAATTTACCTGATAAGTCGGGTGTCTGTAAGTCTTCTACAATCTGACCATTACATAAAGCCCAGCCTTCTGGTACGGAAACTCCATTCCACATTGCAATTAATCCTCTTGGTATATTGGCTCCTGCCATACCACCAAGCTTTTCATCAATGTAAGCCTTGATATCAAAATTAGGGAATCCTTGCAATAGTCGTAAGAGAGTTTCTATATTTGCTTGTTGCATTCCATGGATAGCAGTATTATATTCTACTGGTTGGGGAAACTTCCCTGCATAGGGAACAATAGAATATTTCTCTACTATGTTATCCATTGAGTTGGTACCTTGACCATATATACCAATCAATACCATTGAGGATTTGTCTACCAAACCTTGAGATACTGAAGCCATAGCTCTATTCACTAGAGACTCATATGATAATTCATTATCTTCTAGTACGTTTGTTTTTGATAAGTTTCTAGTATCCTTAGGTGTTGGATATAGTGGGTCTACAGATCTCTTGTACAGAGAATAGAACGAATTAGACTCGTTCCAGAAAGCCCTGAACTGTACTGGGTTCTGTACTGGTTCTTCTAAGGGTGTATGATAAGCAAATACAATTACATCCTCATTAGAACCCTTTGAGCCTTCAATATTAGGTATACTAATATTAGCACTATCAGAAATGTAGATTGTACCATCTCTTGCTATACAACCAAAGTTTGTATCGGATCCTTCACCAGAATCTACAGCCTTAGTCATATATCTTGAAAGGATTCTGTCCTTCATTGCTTGATATGCAGGAGATGTAGGTTCTCCATTAGGTAAGAGAGTGATTGCATTGTTTACAATCGTTGCTGAGCCAAATCCACAAAATGGACCCATACCTATGGGTGCAGCTATTGCTTCAGCTGCATCCTTAGACTTTATTATACCTTCATAATCAAAATACGTTTTCATAATGTATCTTCGTTATTGTTATTACTCTTATATTCTTTCGATTGGTTTTTCATATCTTGGAAAGCCTCTCCTACAGCCTTGAACTTGAAGGTTATCAATTTCCAAAAGATAGACCAGATACTGTACTTCTTTTCTACACCATGTAAAGTACAGATATGATTATAAATACTATCTATCTCAAAACAGTAACATAATACCATTACCGTTATAGATACTGTTATTGGATTTAATCCGTAAGGTTCTCCGATGGCTTTACCTATTACGGCACCCAGTAAGATGTAACACAGATAATCAATGATTTTATTAAGAGTTTTTCTCCCGGCCCTAGATTTTCTTATTTCAATCTTCTTTGCCCTACTTGCAGATATGCCAAACCATAAGTCTGCAAGGATTAGTACAAAGGCTAATAAAATCATCCACCTTAAATTAAAGATAATGGCATAACATTCAGAAGTAAATCCAATGATACCAGTTTTAAATAGTTTGTTAAAAGAGCTGCTTTCCATTTTGTTTATTCTATTTTAAGTGACCATTCTGTTCCTTCCGGAACTAATATATTAATACCTTGTTCCGAAATATCATGGGATTCCCAAATAAGTTCTGTCTTATCAACTACACCCAACTGATTTACGATGAATACTGCTTTAACTGCAGGATTAGCTTTCACATAGAAAGTATGTTTACCTGGCAGATTAGTGAGGAATTGATAAGGGCTTGGATGAACTACATCTGGAGCTGTCTCATATACAATATCTGAAACTTCTCCAGTATCTGAAGTACAGGTTACGATAGTAGATACTTCTTGTATATCCTTACTTAATTCTGCACTTATTGGATTACAGGTTAATGTATACTTAGGTATAACATCTTTAACTGTAAGATTAACTACGGAGCCTTGATAGTAAAATTCATAATTACCTGCTTTATCCATAGTAATAATAATATTTGAATCATAGGTTTCAGAAAAACCCTCAAGAATTATACCAGTTATAACAGAACCACCGTCTCCCCAACGTAAATAGAATTGACAGTTCTTAGATTTAGTTAATTGATATCCTGCCTTGATATACTTCCCTGCATCTTCTGCTTCTTCTGAGTAAGGTTCTAATTCATACCAATTCTCATCATCTTCATTCAAGGGTTCTAACCATAAGTATGATTGATGAGCTGGTACATAATCAAGTACTTCTACTTCTACAGACTTACTGGCATCCCCTACAGATTCAAATTTATAACTACCAGCTTCATTGAATTGGTATTCTGTATTTCTACCATAATAGAAATCAGGACCAACTACATAACGGTCAGTTAATTTTGTAGTTCCCAATTTTACCCAAGTACCCTGAGTATTCTTTTTGTAGATTGTTACTTCGGTATTAAAATAATGACCTAAGTTTACACTTTCAAAAATAGAATAATAAATACCAGATGTAACCCAAAGATTAACTGAGGCAGAACCTTGGGCATTTAGGTTTAATCGTTTATTAGATACACCTATATCATAGGTAATTGTATAACCTAGTCTATAAGCTACTACAGTACCATAATTACTTGTATTACCAGAATCATCTTTGGTACATCTGAATTGGAATGTGCCAGTAGTAGTTGGTGCCCATCTTTGACCATTACGAACTAAGATACCTTGGTCTGAAATACATACTGCAATCAGTTGGCTAGTATCTTCATTAGGGTCTGAAGAACGTATGGTTATTAAAGATCTCTCACCATTGGTAAGATTTATATTTCGAGGTTTACAGAGTACTGTGTAGTTAGTAGCAATAGCAGTTACTGTTAAGGTTACTTTCTTTACTGGGAAGTCTGCAATAACCCATTCATAAGTACCAGCAGAAGTTATTTCCCAAATAGAACCAGAATCCTTAGTTTCATAAGTATTAAGTAACTGTACAGATACGGGTTTAATATTGCCCTGATAATTCATATTAGCAGTTACCTTTACTTTGATTACGGGATTAGTACCAGTAATTACCAAGTTATCTGGGTCTGTTCCTCCCTCAACTATGTCAGCATAGATATGATAAGATTTAGTGTAGTATTCTAAACCTATATCTACATAGGTAGTTACTGAATTATCTCCTACGCTCCTGAAATAATATCTTTGGTTACCTTTTCTTGCATAGAAGATAGAACCACTTTCATATTTCTTTGAACTCCATTTGTTCTCCGATGGGTCATACCCAGTTACCTGGTATCTTAAATCAGCATCATCATAATCTGATGTAACTGTTACTCTGATAGGTACTTCAGTTATATGCCCGGTTACAATCTTTGCAGGACTGATAAGTGGCTCAGCTACAATCTTATAATTATAGGCTAAGTCAAATCCATAGGCAATCTTCCCAGATACATTATAAGGCAAGAATCTATCGAACAACTTATCTATTGATTGTTTGAAAGACTTGAACTCTGGAGTAGGAGAAGTAAAGCCATGACCACTTATAGAAATACCTACTTCTATACATTGAGCACAACCATAAATCTTATCATAATTATATTTGTCGTACTGAGAATAGTCTGTATCATATAAGGGGTCTACCTTTTCCCATTTATCCATTGCTCCATCTGTTGGGTCTGTAATTGTACATGTTAACCCATACATATTGAAAAGAATTTCGAAGAACTTTCTTGAGCCACGAATCTTAAATAATGAAATTGAATACTTTAAGATAGTTCGAATCTGTTCATCACTTAAGTTGGGAACTCCTTTATGTTCTCCAGTTCTAGCAAAGGGCAATGCTCCCAAGAACTCCCAGAGGTAGTTTAAATACCTCTGCTGAGTTTTATCGATATCGATTATATCTAGAATATTATCAATATCTTTAGTTATATCTTCTTGGAAATAGTTACCACAAATTTCTAGAAATCTTTCTAATATGCCCTTACCGTCGACTTTATAAGTATCTTGCTCTTTAAATTCGAAAGGTAAAAAATCAATTAGGTTTTTAAGATTTATCATACTATTTCGTTTACTTTAAGTGTTAACTGACTTGAGTCTTCGAATACCGGGATGTTATAACCTGGGTCTGTGTAATCTTTGTTTGGTTCTGCAATGGTTATAGTATATCTGAATCCTGATTGATAACCATTGTCCTGGATATCAAGGGCAAAGATAAAGCCATTTATAGTATCCCTAATCTGTGTAGTCTTACCTACTTGACCATCATAAGAAAAACCTCCTTTAACTGAACGTACTGTAAATTGAGTACCTGAAGAGAAAGAGATAAAATAAGACATACTACCATTAGCTTCATCCAATTGGAATTGACCAAGGATTAATTCTTTGTTACCATATACTGTAGTAGGCCAGGGTTTAGTATAAAACTTCTTCAAGTGTAAATAATCTACCGATTCAAGATTATCTATAAGTGCATAGATATCAGAGATTCTTACGCTGCCACCAATGTCTGAGGCTTCCGGAGAATAAGCATTAAATAATGCACTTAGAATCTGAGATTGTATTTCCGATGTCTTATAAGACTTCTTCCCTGTAACTTCTACATCCAAGATAATGTTTACCTTACCTGCAGACTTAACTGTTAACCAAGTGGTAAGTGGTGAGTTCTGATGTAATACATCATATACCTTTTGAATAAGATTGGAGTCAGCAGTAGCACCATTATCTGGAGATATATAAACGATTAGTTTTCTACCACATTCATATTCTGCCTTTGCCTTACTAACTCCATCAACTAGTTTAGCTAAGTCTATGAAATCTTGTTTGGTAATAGCAACTCCCATAGTTTTTACACTCAAAGGTATATGTTCCTTAAGCATATTGAAATTTTCGTATGATGAACCTCCACCTGCAGCATAAGTATTAGATACTGTAGCATCCGTTACTGATGAAGATATAACTGAAGGTACAGAAGTAATCATACCAGATTTTACATTACCATTGATACCCGTAGTAAGGTAGAACTTAACTTCAGATATTTTGGCATTAGCTGCTGGCTTCTGTCCATATTTACCATCACCAAATAAGATATAAGGGTTTAAAGCTTCATCCATGGTAACCATGAAATGTTTATCGGTTGGTTTTGAATAAGCAAAGGTGTTTACCAATACCCAAGATTCTCCACCAATCTTCATACTCATAGTTCCATGTTCGTAATACTTACCATTAGGTAGTGTACCAAGAGTAATAGTTACCCTTTCATCTGAAGGTATAACCATACCATTTATCTGGCTTTCCGTATATAATTCGTGTTGTACAACTGGAACTTTACAAGTAGTTACATTAGCATACCAAGTTACGTCTCTAGATGATAGCCATTTGTTACCATTAGAGTCTGTGAATAAAGTTCCAGAAGGTATAGTTAACTTAGCACCAATAGTATCTCGAGATGTATCTCGAGATACTACCAAATCTACTGATGCTGCAATAGCACCTCTTGCATGATAATCTACCAAAGCACCATGCTTAACTACTGAACTGTATTTACGAGCAGTAGGCAAGAATGATTCCCTTGCCATATTATCAATGTAGTAGTGAAGAACTTCGGCAATTGCCGCAAATAATGAAAGGATAATGATTAAGATATTTCCTTCCGAGTAATCAGTTACGAGTACATTGCCATCTTTGTCTTTGATATTCGTAAGTGATTCTATCAGCTTGGCCTTAATCTGTTGGTAAGACCTCTGATAAGGGTTGAGCCATTTATTAGTGATTCCCATATTAATAAGAGTTTAATGAATTTTCATTTTTATCGTAGGTCAGGTACAGGTACTGACTAGTA